>Ga0074044_10001476_pt1 | contig 21194 bp, 21 predicted proteins | sample BogForMeECP23OM1_FD_94443 | JGI IMG/M metagenome (GOLD analysis project Ga0074044, IMG submission 94443) | Bog forest soil microbial communities from Calvert Island, British Columbia, Canada - Bog Forest MetaG ECP23OM1 | ecosystem: Environmental > Terrestrial > Soil > Wetlands ...
GAGGAAAATCGCAAAATGGAAATCATTGAAGACAACGGCAAAACCGTTCCGATCACGATTCTGACTGGGTTTCTCGGGGCGGGAAAGACGACGCTGCTGAATCGCATCCTGACCGGGAATCACGGTCTGCGCGTGGGAGTCCTCGTCAACGACTTTGGCGCGATCAATATCGATGCGGAGCTCGTCGTCGGTGTGGACGATAACATGATCAGCCTGTCCAACGGTTGTGTCTGCTGCCAGATTCGCGACGACCTCATCGAATCAGTTGACGCCTTGCTTGCACGCCCAGAAGGCATCGAATTCATTCTGCTCGAAGCCAGCGGCGTCGCCGACCCCAGCGGTATCTTTGCTACTTTCACCGATGCCAATCTGCGCGACCGCATCCGTCTGGACAGCGTCATCTGCGTAGTCGACGCAGACCAGGTCTTCGCGCACCCCGAATATCCGCCCCTGATGGAACTCAAGCTCCAGCAAGTCGGGTTTGCAGACATGCTTATTTTGAACAAGGTGGATCTGGCTGGTCCCGAGCAGGTCGCGATAGTGCGAGCCTGGCTCGACCAATATTTCAACCGTCTGCGCATCGTCGAAACCAATTATTGCCAGGTGCCCTACGAGATCCTCTTGGGTGTCGGTCGCTTCGATCCTGTGCGAGCAGGTCTCAATTCGCACGCCGTCGAGCACTGCTGCACAGACTCGAGCTGTCATGACGAAAACCACGGACACAATCACGACGAACAGGACCACTCGAAAGTGTTCAGCACGTGGAGCTACGAAACAGACCAGCCGTTGGGGCTCGAAGCCCTGCGCGAAACATTGCGCAAGCTGCCAGGAAGTGTTTACCGTGCTAAAGGGGTGATCTACAGCACCGACGCGCCGCAACGCCGCGCAGTGTTGCAGGTGGTAGGCAGGCGCGTAGACATTTCCATTCAAGAAGAATGGGGCCAGCGCTCACCGCGCACGCAGATCGTAGCGATTGGCGCCGCCGGCACGATTGACGCGGTCCTGCTCGAAAAAACATTCGCCTCCTGCATTTCAGCCGCAGCCGCGCACACGTGACGATTGAACTCGGGGAAGCGATATTTTTCGAAGAGAAACCTCCCATGAAAAGTTTAGAAACGGAGGGCAAGAAATGAAGATAAGAGTTTGGAAAGGACTGGGCGCGTTAGCACTGGGCGCGTTCGCCCTGGCCATGCTGGCTGGACACGCCCATGCTCAAGAGAGCCGACCCCCAAAACCCAACATTGTGTTCATCTTGGTTGACAATGTCGGTTGGGGTGATTTCTCCGTCTACGGTGGCAGCACGCCGACCCCTCGCATCGACAAGCTAGCCAACGACGGCATTCGCTTCACCAACTACGCCGTAGAATCGCAGTGCACACCTTCCCGATCCGCGATCATGACTGGCCGCCAGTCGGTCCGAAGTGGCACCTTCACGGTGCCAATCCCCGGGCAAGGGAAGAGCGGCATGACGCCTTGGGAATACACCATTGCCGAGTTGCTCTCGGACTCTGGTTACGCGACCTCAATGTGGGGGAAGTGGCATCTAGGTGAGGTCGAGGGCCGGTTGCCGAACGATCAAGGTTTCGATGAGTGGTGGGGCTATAAGAACACCGTCGATGAGGCGGGCTATACGGCTTACGCGGCGTACCGAGCGCTGGCCAAGGCCCACGGGCTAGAGACGCCCAAGCTCTGGGAAGGCAAAAAGGGTCAAAAGTCCACTGCGACCGGAGAACTCGACATGAAGGTGCGTCCCCTACTTGACGAGATGATTGCGGCCAAAGCCACTGATTACATAAAACGCGCCGCCAAAGCTAACAAGCCTTTCTTCACCTACATTGCCTTCTCTCATCTGCATCCCCCGGAAAAGGCACATCCTGCCTTCGACCAGACCGATCCGAATCGGTTGGGGCTCTATGCCGATCTAATCGCTGAGTTGGACTATCGGGTCGGACAGGTCATCGACTCCGTGAAGGAGTCCGGGATCGCGGATAACACGCTGATCGTTCTCTCCAGCGACAACGCGGCCATCTTTGTGCCTGCCCTGGGATTCGGCGGCTCGAACGGACCTTGGCGCGGAGACTTCTCTACCCCGCCAACAGAAGGCTCAATGCGAACCCTGGCGATGGTGAGCTGGCCCGGCAAGGTGCCGGCAGGCGTGGTCACTGATGAAATGCTTTCGGCCCATGACTGGTACAAAACGTTTGCTGCGCTCGCGGGTGCCTCGGACAAAGTGCCCACAGACCGCCCCATGGACGGCATCGACGCTTCCAAATTCCTCCTCGGTCAGAGCAAGACGACCGGTCGCGATAGTCTCTTATTCTTCGGACCCGACGGATCATTGATGTCCGTCAAGTCACACAACATCAAGGTGTGGTTTCGCTACAGCGAAGGTTTCGACAAGCCGATCGTCACGCCGCAGTTTCCGATGGTCTTCGATCTCGGCAGCGACCCCGGCGAGAGAAACAGTCTCTTCAGCGACAAGATGGACATTGGCTGGATGATGGAAATCATTTTTCCGTACATCGGTGCGTACGAAAGAAGCGTCGCCCAGTACCCGAATGTAAAACCGGGCCAGGAGTTCAACGGCTATGCAAAACCCAAATAACCCGGCAAATCGCGTGTCGAGAAATTTAGGCGCGAAGGAGACTCCAGGTGAATTTTCGAATTAAGCTCGCGACCAGCTTCCTTATTTGCACTTTCTTGGGAGCCGCTTCATCCGCGTTTGCTCAACAGAAGGGGCAATGGGTCCCAGGACAGTTTGGTCTCAACGCCGGTGTGATTCCCGATCCCGGCTTGACCTACGCCAACCTGGCGCTCAACTACTCCGCCAGTCAATTAAATGGTCCCGCCGGAAACAGCATTCCCGGTATTAATGGAACTTATTCGTTCTGGGTGGATGAGAACATTATTTATTACGTCCCGAAATATAAGTTCCTTGGCGGATATTTCATGCCCTACGTCGCACTGAGCTACGCGAGCGGCGAGCTAGTGGCTAACATCACCGGAACCAATCTGAGCGGCGGCGGGGGTGGATCAGGTTTTGCTGATACATACGTCCAGCCATTGAATTTGGGTTGGCACCTGAAGCATGCGGATGTCAACGTCGGATACGCCTTTACCGCTCCGACGGGCCGATTCACTCAGGGAGCCAACAACAACGTGGGCTCCGGATATTGGGGCAACGATATAACCAGCGGCACCACGGTCTACATCACCAAGAACAAGGGGACCACCGCAAACTTGGCGACCGCCTTGGAATTCCACGGGCAAAAGAGTGGAACCGACATAACACCGGGACATACCTTCACCGCGGAGTGGGGATTCGGGCAGGTTCTCCCTCTGAAGAAGGACATGAGCATACTGGCCCAACTCGGTTTGGTTGGGTATGACCAATGGCAAACTTCGAAGGGCACCGGAACCTTGACCGTGGGGGGCATCGCTATTCCCGAGAGCTGCATTCCGTACTACTCCGTGCACGCCGTTGGTGTTCAGGCCAATATCATCTTTCCGGCAAAGGATCTGGTGGGCTTCTTCAAATACTACGATGAGTACCACGCTCTAGCTCGTCCGCAAGGCCGGACCATGGTATTTGGCTTTTCTTGGACACTGCGTATTCCGAAGCCCGAGCCTCCAAAGCCGCAGCCTGCGAACCACTAAGTTGCCATCAGCCAGAGATTCATAACGTGACCAGCCTCCCAACCCAGAAGCGAAGTAGTTGTCGGTGACTCCGACTAAGCCCTGGCCCAGCTGCCTTCGAAGGGAGGGGAGCCGAGGTCGATTGGTTTGTGTTCCCACTGTGGTCTCATTCTTCCGGGCGACTCCGAAAAAACTTACTGCTACCAAGATTTTTTCTCCTCTTTTCCCTTCTCGATGTTCCTTACATAAGCAGGCGCCTGTGGCCGAGATTCCTCTAACAGCTTGGGACCTTTCTGCCGGATGAAAATAGTTTCTTACTCTTCGCCTTCCCACTCATGCGATTAACAAAAGGCTGAATGTGTGCAGGCGAACGGTGCAGCCCGGGCCCCCGGCACCATCTCTCACCAATTGCCCCTCGTCCAATCTAACTCGCTCTATCCACGGCAAAAGAGCCTTGTGCGAATGATCAGTGAGATTGCGGCGCGGGCGGAAGTGCGAAAGCGTAGAGAATATCCTGGACGGCAACAATCAGGTATTGTCGCCCGTCGAGTTGGTAAGTCATCGGTGAAGCATCCAAATTGCCCCCGGCGTTCAGGTGCCACAAAGTTTTGCCAGTGGCGGGGTCAAGTGCCAATAGATTTCCCGAGTTGTCGGCACTGAAAAGAAGATGTCCAGCTGTTGTCAGAATTCCCGCAATGCTTTCCCCATCGCCGAGCTCATGGTTCCACACAACTTTGCCGGTGCGGTAATCGAGGGCGCGCATCGTGGAATTGCCCCACAGGTTTCGGTCGCGGCCTCCCCACCCTTCCGCTTTTCCGGTAACCGTGTTGTAAAAAATGCTGAACAGGCGGCGGGAGTTGACGTAAAAAAGTCCAGTCTGCGGGTCAAAGCCAGGCGCCATCCAGTTGGTGGACCCGTCGGACCCCGGTTCGACGAGAGCACCATCGGGAGTCGGCGTAGCCTCGGGCTTGGCGATTGGGCGTCCTCGCGAGTCAACGCCGGAGGCCCAGGTCTGATCGATGAACTGCGAAGTGATCAGATGTTCCCCATTCGTCCGATCCAGCACGAAGAAAAATCCGTTGCGGCTGGCTTGGCCTAGAAGTTTGCGCCGCTTGCCTTTGAATTCGGCATCGAACAGGATCGGCGTCTCTACGGCATCCCAGTCGTGCACATCGTGTGGCGACGGCTGAAAATACCAAACGAGTTTGCCTGTTTCCGGATTCAAAGCGACGATCGAGCAAGTGTAAAGATTGTCGCCGGGGCGTCCTTCGCCCGCCAGCACGGGATTCGGATTGCCCGTGCCCCAATAGAGGAGATTAAGCTCAGGATCGTACGTTCCGGTCATCCACGTCATGCCACCGCCGTGGAGGATAGCGTCGCTATCTTTGGGCCACGTTTCGGAACCTGGCTGACCGGGCTCCGGCTCTGTGTTCCAACGCCATTGGATTTTCCCTGTTTCCGGATCGAGCGATTCGAGAAAGCCGGGAATGTCCGTAACGTCTCCCGAAACGCCGACGATGATGTGATCGCGCACGACCAACGGCGCCATCGTCGAGAAATATTCCTGCTTCGGATCGGCGAGCTCGACGATCCAGCGCATCGTGCCATCCTTGGCATCGAGACAAACCAGGTGCGCGTCCGGCGTCGTGAAGTACAGCCAATTTTTATACATCGCGAGGCCGCGATGGCCGATGTGGTCGCCTTCGGACTTTCGCTCGTAATGCCAAATCCTGCGGCCGAAGCGCGCATCCACCGCCCAAACATTGTCGGGCACGGAGAAGTAGAGGATGCCGTTCACTTCGAGCGGAGTCGATTTGATGGCCGCGCTGTGCGTTTGAAAAACCCAGGCAAGCGTGAGCGAGTTGATATTTCCCGCGTTGATCTGATCGAGCGTGCTGAAGCGCCGTCCTGAATAGTCGCCGTTATACGTTGGCCAGGTATCTGTCGCTGGTTTGAGCAGAGCGGCAGGGTCGAGCTCTTGAGCTCCAGCAAGCGCCGGACGCAGCCACAAAGCGAATAGGAGTGGTAAGAGAAAGGCGCTGGCCCGTCTTATGGCGACAGGGAGGCCCGTGTGACGGCCACGCCGATTCTCGCAATCGCGCGCGCTTTTCATCTCTCCACGGAAACTAAGAATCATTCCGGCTCCTGTCTTATGACTTGGGTTTCTGTATTCCCTACTTCAAAGTTTCCAAGTACGCGAAGAGATTGTGAACATCCGACTGCGTCAGCTTACCGAGCAATTCACGATGTGCCGCAAGGGCATCCTGCAGTTCTATCTTCACCCCATCACGAGAAAAGGACCGATACCAACCCGATGAATCGCGCAGCGAAACCACAAAGTCGTCGGCATGCACAAGTGGACCCTTGATTTGCTCGCCGGAGGGCAGCGTTACAGTCGCGATGGTATGGCGGCCGCCTGGATAAAGCATGTGGGCTTCGAGATCGATGGGAGAATACTTGCTAGCGACCCCGTTCAAATCAGTCGTGGGGGAATGACATCCGTTGCAGCCGCCCGCGCCATTGAAGAACGCCTTTCCGGCGTCGGAATTACCCGTGAGCAGCTTCTCCACCGGATACGCCTCAGGCAGTCCGCTCGAGCTTAGGGCTGCGGCGGCCCGCGCGTGAAGAAACGCTGCGATGTCGCTCACCTGCGCATCCGTTAGAGGCATCGCCGGCATACCTTTGTCCGGACGGCCCTGGCGAATCACGTTGCCGATCAGGTCTCCTTTCACGTCGTGCGCGACCAGCGGGGAGCGAACAAGATCTGGCCCTCGACCGCCTGTGCCGTCCGCGCCATGACAGAAACCACAGGCTTGCCCGAACTGCTTATGTCCACGCTCGATGGCCGAGTCCGGAGTATTTGATTGTTGTGGCCGAGCCGCGGAATTCCCGATGGCGGCGAGAATAACGATCACTGCGCAAGAAGTTGCAAATTTGGCTCCTTGTTTTAGAAAAGCAAACGGGTCTTTGCGCATCGTGACTACTCCCCTCGCGAACGGTGGATTTTATCACCGAGTATTGTGAACTGCATGCGCCGAATCCGCGCTTTCACGCTGCGAGTGGCGTGCGGATAGAAAGGGGCCCGCGTGGTTCGTAACGGCTTCTCGCTCCAGCTATAGGCAACTCGCGTATACATCTGGACACTTTTCGTTTCGGCTGTCCTGCACCCGCTACGATGTGCCAATAAAATAGGCTAGAGGGACGCATGATCCGTCCGCCCGACTTTGCGATCTGGATTTTGTCTACGCTGCTCGCGGGGTTTGTGGCAGCTCTCATCGCGATACGCGGACAATTTCGTCACTACCTGGCATTTTCTGTCTACTTTATCGCGATTTTAATAACGAACCCCTTTTGGATGGTGGTCGTCTTCCGTAGTGGAATTGCATCATCCGCGTACAACTACTCCTACATCTGGATGAATGGCGTGCTGACGCTTTTGCTCTATTGTGCAGTTGCCGGGCTTTACGGAAAAACACTGCTATCTGAAAATCTCCAAAGACATGTTCGCAACGGAAGTATCTGCTTGGCAACAGGCTTAGCCATAGTTGCGTGTTTCGAAGCCAGGCGGTCTCCTGGACTGTGGCCAACTCACTGGATCATTGCATATGACACTTACCTGACCATGGCCAGCGTGTTGCTGGCTCTCTGCTTGCTCTACCCTGTCCTTTACAAGGAACAGGCGCCAAGGCAGGTACGTCAAATGGCCATCGTACTCGCAGGGTACTTCGTGATCATCGCAGCACGCGATGCGGCTTGGAAGTCTATGTCACTGTATGCTCGCCATAGGGACATCTCCGGACTTCTGTATCTGTGGCTGCCAATGGGTGTGGCGTATGTGTTTTCTGAAGTTTCCTCAAGACGGTCTGCAACTGGCACGCAAGATCGCATCTAACAACCAACGCATTCGCTTCAGCCCCAGAGCGCGGTCTCTCCGTCCTATCTGCCGTCCCCCATGTTGCTTAGGGCGCCGGGTTTTTCTAGCGAGTCTGTGGCGGCGACACCGGTGATAAGGCGCGCGCCGCGGCCGAAGGTCAAATACTCAAAGCCCCACTGGACGAAGACCAGAACGCGGCTCTGAAACTCCACGATGTAGATCAGATGGACGAAAAGCCATGTGAGCCACGCAAACAGACCCGCCAGGTGGAAGCCAAATATGTTGGCAACGGCCGCGGCCCGGCCAATGACGGCCATGTCTCCTTTATTGAAGTAGTGAAAAGGCTCGGTGTCCTTCTTCCCCTTCAAACGCGCGCGGACGGTCTTCGCCGCGTACGCTCCCCCCTGGATGGCCACTTGCGCGACGCCAGGCAACGGTTTCCCGTCTTTGCCTAAAGAAAGCGCCAGATCTCCGACGACAAATATATCTGGGTAGCCAGGGACAGTCAGATCGGGATTGACTTTGATCCGGCCGCTGCGGTCGGTCTCCGCATGGGTGCGTTCACCGAGTTTCCTTCCGAACTCATTAGTCGTGACTCCGCCTGCCCAAAGCACGGTTTTTGCCAGCAGACGTTTTGATTCATCGCCCGATTTGTAAGTGACGCCGTCAGCATCGATGCACGTGACCATCACGCCCTTGTGCACTTCGACGCCGAGGCGCGCTACCAGTTTCTCCCCTTTCGCCGAGAGATCTTCCGGAAACGTGGGCAGCACGCGCGGGCCGACCTCCATAAGAATGATGCGCGCTTCACGCGGGTTGATGTGGCGAAAATCATTTTTCAGCGTTTCGTTGGCGATCTCCGCGAGCGCGCCGGAAAGCTCCATTCCTGTAGCTCCAGCGCCCACGATGACAAACGTGAGCCATGCTCGCGCTTCCTCTTCGCTCGTCGAGCGTTCGGCGCACTCAAACGCGTAGAGAATCTTGTGCCGGATCGCGGTGGCTTCCTCAACAGACTTCAGGCTGGGCGCCCACTCGCGCCAATTATCATTGCCATAGTAAGAGGATTGGGAACCTGTTGAGACGATCAGCGAATCGTAGGGAAACACAGCGCCATCGTGCAAAATAACTTGCTTTGCGTCCGGATCAATATCGGCAGCTTCGCCGAGCAGTACTTGCGTATTTTTCTGGCGGCTGAGAACGCCACGCAGTGGAGCGGCAATCTCACCCGGAGATAACGAGCCGGTTGCAACCTGGTACAGCAGCGGCTGAAAAAGATGAAAGTTGCGGCGGTCGATCAATGTGACGCTCACCGGCGCGCGTCTGAGCTTTTGCGCTGCGTTTAGACCTCCGAATCCGCCGCCCAGAATTACGACACGATGCTTCTCTTCCATTCCGGCCGCCCTCCAGAACGCAACCCCGTTCTCCTGAATATCATCTCATCTAGCGCGCATTTCTCAATTACGATGCTCGGGAAACACGTCGAGGTACGAGATTTTTCTGGCACACTGGACATGAAGACGAAACCGATTACCAAATCGCCGAACCGCGAGCAAATGGAGCGCAATACTCTTCGTTTGCTCTGTTCCGTGCTCGTGAAGCCCGGTACGCGGCTGGAAATCTGCCGGCTTTTGCATTCGAATGACTTTCTGGATCCTTTGCGAAGAGCTGTTTTTGAAGAGGTCCAAGCGGCCGGCGTGATCAGCTCAAAACAGCTGCGCGCATCGCTGCCGGTTCAAGTGATCAGCCGTGGATTCGCGGATTTCGATCTGGACAAACTGTTGGCACCAAAACTCGCGAGCGAGGCGGAAATCGAGCAGTTGTTCGAAAGCACGCTGCACCTGCTGAAGCTCGGTGGGGCCGATGACCCAGCTCTTTTTGCGCCAGAGACCGATGCCCAAGACTAGCTATCGGGTGCTGACGCTTATCGAGGCGCTTGGTCTAACGGGTTACATTGCCTGGTACATCTGGCAGCTTCAAAGCGCGCACCCGAATTCGTGGACTGTGTTTCTCGTCTGGCTTTTAGCCAGCGTCGCATTACACCGCGACACTCCGAAAACTCTGGGCTGGAGGGCGGACAACCTCTGGCCGGCGACACGCCAAGGACTGAGCATTTTCGCGCTTTTTATTGTCGGTACCCTTCTGGCAGGGTGGTGGCTCGGGGCCTACCGCCGGATACCGCCTCGCGTCACTGAACCCTGGCGTTTCTTCACCTATTTCGCATTTTGTCTGTTGCAACAAGTTGCGCTGAATTCCTATCTGACGAATCGACTTCTCTATTCCTTGCAGAATCCTCGGGCGGCCGCGCTACTGGCCGGCGCCATTTTTGCTGCACTGCATTGGCCAAATCCGGTTCTCGTCCCGTTAACTTTTATCGGTGGCACTGCTATGAGCTGGCTCTTCTCTCAACAACGCAACATTCTTACGCTCACCGTGGGCCAAGCCATTCTGGGTACGCTCGTGTGGTGGGTTTTTCCTGTGGCGTGGCATCACGGGATGCGCGTCGGGCCCGGTTTCTATTCGTTTCACCCCTAGAACCGGAGGGCTCGCCGGACTCTCGATGTCTACAAATTCAGGTGATCGTAATTTACGGCTGTTCTCTCTGAAGCTCTAGTTTTTGAGGGAGCATTGCCTGACTTCCGCCACACTCCGGGAATGGTCGATGAGCACTTTGGACAAGCGCCGTCCACGAGCCGATTCTCAAGCACATCGTGCCAGGAACGCCGGAGCAACACTTCACTGCACTTGGGGCACAAGGTGTTCGCGCCGTCGCTGAAGATATTTCCCTCGTAGACGTAATGCAGGCCCGTTTCGCGAGCGATAGCGCGCGCCCGGTGAAGCGTCTCTGGCGGCGTGCGAGGTTTGTCCCGCAGCTTGAAGTCCGGGTGGAACGCCGTGAAGTGCAAAGGCACGTCCGGCCCAAGGTGCGTCAAAATCCATTCCGAAAGCTTGCGCGTTTCCTCGGGATCATCATTCAGGGTGGGAATCATCAGGTTCGTGATTTCAAACCACACCTTTGTTTCTTTCTTCAGCCATTCGAGAGTCTCAAGCACCGGCTGCAAATGCGTCAGCGTAGTCTTCCCGTAGAATCCTTCCGTGAAGGCCTTCAGATCAATGTTTGCCGCGTCGATGTGATCGTAAATGTCGTGGAAGGCCTCATACGTGATGTAGCCATTCGAGACCATCACTGTTTTCAGCCCGTATTCCTTCGCAGCCTCGCAAATATCGATAACGTACTCGCCCCAGATGGTGGGCTCGTTATAGGTAAACGCCAGTGAATCGCATCCATATTTAAGCGCCAACAATGGCACATCCTCAGGCGCAATAGGCTGCGAACGCACTTGATCTTGCCGCGACTTGGAGATGTCCCAGTTCTGGCAAAAGAAACAACCCATGTTGCACCCAGCCGTCCCCATGCTGAATACACGCGTGCCCGGCAGGAAGTGATTCAGCGGTTTCTTCTCGATAGGATCGACTTGCAGCGCCGCAGGCGCTCCATAGCCGAGGCTATAAAGCTTTCCGCCTTGATTGACGCGAATGAAACAAAACCCCGATTGTCCCGGATGGATGTGACAATGTCGTGGGCATAGGTAACAGTGGACGCCTCCCCCAGCCTCTGGCTCCCACCATCGCCCTTCGTGAAGTTCGTCGGTTTTCTGGAGGATCTTCAGCTCGCTCACAGTCGGATCCTCCTTCCCAAGAAATTATACGCCTGCAAGCGCATTAAATTGTGGTTTTGACGAGAACGTGTCGACAAGCAGGAGGGGATATTCAGGCGCTGTGGCGAATACGGCGCTGCACGCGCCGGCGCTCCGCAGCCCAGTCCACGAAATTCACCATATTTGACCGGTATTTCCAGGAAAGCCGCAAGAATTTTCGCGCATCCAAATTATTCGCTTCGGGGCCGAGAAAGGTCTCAAACCGCCAGCGCAAGTACGGGCTCTTCCAAGGATTGAAGCGATACCCGCGAGCAACGTTCCAGTAGTACCGCAAGGTCTTAAACATCGGTCTTACACGGGCACAGCGCCCGCTCCCAAGCTTCGTTCGTCTTAACTGCCGCTCATCGGCGCGGACAAATGCTCATGCACCAGAACCCATCCATAGGGACGCCTCTCCCATATTCCCGTATACCGGATGTCTGTTTCTACATTCTTACCGTCTCTTGTTTTTTCCATTAAATGCATGGAGACCGTCGTCCACGCCACCGTGCCGTGACGCCGCACTTTCAGATCCTTGCCTGCACTCAGCGTTACGCTCTCCGCGCTGTCCAAAAATTCCTTCTTCACACCTTCGCGATATTCCTTCCAACTGTGATAGGCAAACGGCGCAACGTCATAGAAAACGAGGCCATCCTCTTTCGCATAGAAACGCGCGGGATTGTCCGCGTTGCCCGTGCTCCAAGCGGCGCAATAGTCGTCGACGAGCTTCCGGAAGGTGGCATCATCCGTGGCCTTCTGCTGTGCGCGCGCCCCCACAAAGGTCAATAATCCGCCAGCGATAGCGATCGCCACATACAAGAGCCATCGCCAGTGTTCGCCACGCCTGATATTTGCGTTCTCTGTATTCAAAACCATCTCCGTTTGCCGCAAGATTTCTTCGGCGCTAGGTCTGAGGAAAGTGGCTGATTTGTTGGGCCTACCCTATGGTGAATCGCGCCAATTTGCAAGGGGTGTCTAGTACCCGCCTCGAATCTCACCTCGCCTCCGTTTTTCGCCGATGCCCTCCGCCACTCGCCGGTGGATTCCCCCTGTTGGCCGAAAAGCGGATGCATACCTTCTTTAGGCTGCGTAATCTCGCACCTGGGCAGACAAACTGCCCGATTTGGAGGCGAGCATGGCGTGGCAGCAACTCGCAACTCTCGAAAAGAGGCACTATATGGGCAGAATCCTGGTTTCTCTAGGTCTCGTAGGCTTGATCGCAGACCTCGCCTTCCTGGCACAGCCACTCGAGAGGCTTGTTCAAAGACTCGGCGAAGGCCTTTCCGGCATCGTCCCCGCTCTTGGCTTATCCGTTTTGAATGCCGCGCGGGCCATCGCTCTTCACCAAATTGACTACTTCTCTCTCATTTCGCGTATCTTGGTATTATTCTTGGCGCTCGCGGCCGTGGTGACGGGTACAGTGCTTTGGAACTCCCGCCGCACGGCCATTGATTCAGGGGAAAGTCTCAGCCGCTTCGCTTCCGTTCGAGGAGACCGTTGATGGATCAGTCTGGCGACCAACCCACTGGAACACCAAAGGTCGTTCTCCATGGCGGCTTCCACTGGGGACTCATCTGGGGTTTCATCATCCTTTTTGTAGGAGTTGCTCTGCTCCTCGACCACATGGGCGTCCTTCCCTTCGATTACGTCTACCGCTTTTGGCCGTTGCTGCTTGTCCTTTTTGGAATCACGAATCTCATCTCCGCCTCGAACCGCGCCTTCGGATTTATGCTGATTGCCGCCGGCATCCTTCTTCAGCTCAACAAACTCGGCTTCCTTCGTTTGAGCTTTGCGGACCTTTGGCCCTTGGCGATCATCTGCATCGGACTGCTGATGATCTGGGGCTCCCTCGAAACGCGGGGCCTCCTCCGCAAGAAAGTCAATTTCGACTGGACTACGGCCTCCGCGGCGCAGAAATTTCGCCAGCATCTCACCGAACTCACCGGCGAAACCGACAGATCTTTCAACGCCGCCGCCGTTTTTGGCGGTTGCGAGCGCCGCTATACGGGGCAACACCTCCAATCCGGCAAAGCTACCTCCATCTTCGGCGGCGTAGAACTCGACTTGCGCGATGCCAATATCGACGACGAAGCCGTCCTCGAAATCATCTGCGTCTTCGGCGGCGTTGAGATTCGCGTTCCCGACACTTGGGCTGTGCATTCCCGCAGTCTGCCCGTCTTCGGCGGTTTTGAAGACAAAACCAGGCAGACGAGGGTGGATGAATCCGCTGGCGCAAAGCGAAAAGCACTGATCGTCACTGGTGTTGTTATTTTTGGCGGCCTGGAAATCTCAAACTAATGGACTCTTTTCGAATTCCAAAAATGGCCACCCGTCAAAAAACGCCATGACCTCTACGATCGCCCGCCTTCGGATCTCCAGCTAATGCATCCGCTCCTCACACCGATCAATCGTTACGGGTTCTATCTGCTGGCCTGGACTCCGCTCGCGGCCATTCTCGTCTACTTGCTGGCCGTCCCCGGCAACCTCGGCTGGCTGGACGCCACCGTCTTGGTTATCCCTCTTTGCCTCGTCTACCAGTTTGTTTGCCTTTCCGCATGGTACATGTGCAAGGCCGCGCCTCTTCGCGGAGCCTCCTCCTTTCGCGTTCGTCTCACGCACCTTGTCGCCGCCGCTGTCATCAGTCTTCTCTGGATCGAATTTGCAAGGCTGCTGGCCTACGTCCTTTCGCAAACCGCTTCCTTTCGCGGATTGAGTGAACGCTTTGCGCCTCAGGTTCCCGTATTATTCGGCGTCGGCTTTCTCTTTTATCTGCTCTCCGTCGCGGCGCATTATGTGATTCTCGCCATTGAGGAATCGCGGCAAGCCGAAGCGCGCGCCCTCGAAACCAGCATTTTTGCGCGCGACGCGGAATTAAGGGCCCTCAAAGCTCAGGTAAATCCCCACTTTCTTTTCAACAGCTTGAACTCCATCAGTGCCCTTACCAGTGTCGATCCCGTTAAAGCCCGAGAAATGTGCATTCTCCTGGCGGAGTTTCTCCGCATGACCCTCGGCCTCGGTGAAAAAACTTCCGTGCCTCTCTCGGAAGAACTCTCTCTCCTTCATCGCTATCTTGCGATCGAGAAGGTGCGCTTTGGCTCGCGCCTGCTCATGGAAGAAGACCTCCAGCAAGTTTCCAGTTCCCTTCAGCTTCCGCCTCTGCTTCTCCAGCCGCTCATCGAGAATGCTGTTACCCATGGCATCGCCAATTTGCCCGAGGGAGGCACTGTCCGTCTTTCCGGCCAGAGTCACAACGGCCGCGTCCATTTGGCGATCGAAAATACCTTCGATCCGGAATCCACGCTCACGCGTAAAGGCGGACTGGGGCTGAAGAATGTCCGCGAGCGGCTCGAAGCGCGTTATGGCAAAGACGCGAATATACGAGTCAGCACCGAAAACGCAATATTTCGCGTGGATTTGTCGTTTCCAGCGGATGCGGCGGACACCAAGGAGGCGAAGAGTTGAGCAGGAAGGACGACAAAAAGACCACCGCTCTCATCGTTGACGATGAAGACCTCGCGCGCCTGGTTCTCCGTGAATTGATCCAAACTCATCCGGAGATCGAGGTCCTCGCCGAGTGCGGAAATGGCTTCGAGGCCGTGAAGGCCGTCGCCGAACACAAGCCCGATCTGATTTTCCTCGATGTGCAGATGCCCAAGCTTTCCGGCTTCGATGTGCTGGAGCTGATCGGCACCGATACCGCCGTCATCTTCGTTACCGCCTACGACCAGTACGCCATGCGCGCTTTCGAAGTCCACGCCGTAGACTATCTCTTGAAGCCCATCGGCCGCGACCGCTTCGAAGCCGCCCTCGAACGTGCGAAATCTCGTATCGGCGAAAAATTGCCACCAGCTCCCGACCTCGCCGCCGCCGCGAGACCGCCCAAACAATTTCTCGAACGCATAGTAGTCCGCGACGGCACTCGCGTCACTCTGATCCCCGTCGCAAAGCTCGACTACGCCGAAGCGCAGGACGACTACGTCGCTTTAGCCAGCGAAGGCAAAAAGCATCTGAAGCAGCAGACCATCGCGGGCCTCGAAGCCTGCCTTGACCCTGACCGCTTCGTGCGCGTCCATCGTTCCTACGTTGTGAATTTTGAACGCGTAGTGCGCATCGAGCCCTATGGCAAAGACAGCCGCCTTGCCATCCTCGCCGACGGCACTCGCCTCCCCGTCAGCAGAGCCGGCTACGCCCGCTTGAAAGCACTCCTGGACCAACGCGCCTAACCAGCCACGGAAATTCTTGTAGGGGCGCAGCATGGCTGCGCCCCAGCTCGCCCAGGTGCAAGCAATTAATTTACTTTCGCCGGTGCTCCGCAACAGTTAAAGTCGAGACTAAACTACGAAGGCCTTTCCTACTCACTGCTCACCACCCACTACTCACTTCTCAACCCAACCGCCGCACCCAAATCCGCGAAGTCGCCGGCTTTCCCAGATGCATCGTATGACCATCCGACCTCAACGTCATGGTCTCGTCATATTCGCGCTTCAACACCTCAACCTTCGTCGAGGGACGCAAACGCAACCCTTCCAAAAATTCAAGAAACTGTCCGTCTTTTTCATACACACAAAGAATTTCCGCCTGCTCGTTTGCTCTCAAATCCGCCAGCAGCACCGCACCCTGGCTCCGCAGCTTGGCTACCCCGCCCCGCATCGGCACTCCATGTGGACACGACTTCTTATTCCCGAATCGCTTCAGCAGCAGCGCCTCAACTTCTGGTGAAATCCCGTGCTCCAGCCGCTCCGCCTCGTCATGCGCCCTCGCCCAGGAGAGCCCGATCACTTCAGTCAGCAGCATTTCCGCAAGCTGATGCCGCAGCGCCAGCCGCTCGGCCACCATCCGGCCCTTGCGCGTCAGATCGATTCGCCCGGTGCGCTCCACACGAACGTGCCCATCGCGAGTCATCCGCTTCAAAGCCGCGGTCACCGCCGGAGGCGTCACCTTCAACTCTTCCGCAAGGCGCGCGCTGATAGGCGTCTGGTCCTCCTCGAGCATCTCCCAGATGGCCTTCAGATAGTCTTCCTGCGAAACGCTGGTTTTCTCTCGCCGCAAACTCGTTTCTCCTCGGCCAGCCTCTACAGGCTCCGATTGCGAATGCCCTTCCTTTTGATGTTTCCGGCCACGGCCCGGCTGCCCTGGGCGTTTCTTAGTCTGTCCGCAAGCTCGGACACGCGCCGTTCAATATCTTCGAAGATTCTCTGATAAAGCTCGGCATCCGCGCCATAAGGATCTTCGACGTGCCAATCTTCGACCTTGGCCACGTCATCGAACGCAATCTCTTTATGCCACCCGCTCATATTGATGACGATATCCGCCGCGTCCAAGGCCGAGAACAAGATCGGCTTGGACGCCAGTTCCTCCGACGGAAACCCGTTGTTGGCAAGAGTCCGCTTCGTCATGGGTTCGACGCGACCGAGGGGAGTCAGTCCCGCGCTAGACGCCTGTATGATGTCGGCAGCGTTACGCCGCGCAATTGCCTCCGCCATGGGACTCCGGCAGGCGTTCCCCAAACAGACAAACAACACCTTCGTACGGACAATCTTCCTCATGGCCCCAGATTTCGCAACTGCCAGCCTAGCCCTCATCGCATCTAACGGCAACCCTCCAGCCCGTCTCCGGCGCTTCCTTCCGTGCCAGTCTTTTCAATGACTTACATTTTTATCCGATTCTTCCATTGACTTTCTTATACATACTGCTATAATCTCAGCTGGGAAAAACCAAGCTTTGGCGTGCGGCAGCCCAGCTGCCGCTTTTTTCTGCCCCCGAGCCCCCTTTCCCAGCTTGCTTGCACGACTCCGGCAACACCTCCTCAAGCCAACATGTACGAAATCCCTGGAGTTTCTGACTATAAGCCCGGTGCGAAATGGCTAAACCCTTTAGCAGCAACACTTACAAGAAAACGGGGGGGTAAGCGTCTTGACCCAACCAATCTGCTCCTACTCTGCGCAAACGCAGGAACTCCCGCAACCCCAGTCGCCTCAATCGTTTACTTCATAACTCGCGGACACCCCCGGGGGGTGGGGGTACCTTTGCTCGGGCACAGACCGCGGTCATCTCCGGCGAGCCGGACTAAGAGCATTCCTGCCGATGGATTTCAGGGAGATCGCCGCTCAAAAAAATGCTGACCGGAAATCTGAATAGCTATCGCGCCACCGAAGCCGGACTTCGGTGGCTTGTCTCGACCAATTCCAGGAAATGCCGGTGCACGCTACTATCCTGGGTCAGTTCCGGATGAAACGTCGCGGCCATGACGCTTGCCTTTTTCGCCAGCACAGGTTTACCCGCATATTCAGCAAGAATATCCACGCCCGGACCCACACTCTCGATGATAGGAGCCCGGATGAAGACCATTTCCATGGGAGCGTCCGTTAGTTTGCTCGAACCGAAGAAAACATCGCTGGCTAGTTGCCGGCCATACCCGTTGCGCAATACGGTCATGTCCAGCAAACCCAAAGAAGCCTGCGCCGGATTCTTCACCTCGGTCGCGAGCAAAATCGCACCTGCACAAGTCCCAAAGATCGCTCCGCCCTCCGCGGCAAATTTTTTGACCGCATCAAACAGCCCTTCTTCTTGCAAGAACTGCAGCTGCGTGGTGCTCTCACCGCCGGGCAAAATCAAGCCATCGCAACCCTCGAGGTCGCCGACCGTGCGCACTTCCAGAGTCTCTGCGCCCAGCCCGGCCAGCATCGCCGCGTGCGCCGCAAAATCTCCCTGTACCGCCAATATCCCGATCTTCACTCAATTCGCTCCATTGTCCGCGCTTGTAAGGGCCGCCCGCCGTCGTAGGGGCACGGCATGCCGTGCCCGTCTTTGTACTGCCGCAACATATTTACCCTGAGTCTCGAAGGGCTGTGCCATTACGAGCCAGGCTGAAACAATTCGCCGCGGTCTTCTACCACCCGCGCGTCGAAAGCATGTCTTTTTCTTCGAGCTGCCGCACATCAATCCCGCGCATGGCTTCGCCCAGTTCCTCGCACGCTTCCAGCACCGCCTTCGGATCATCGAAGTGCGTTGTGGCTTTCACGACGGCTTTGGCGCGGGCTTCCGGATCGCTGGACTTAAAAATGCCGGAGCCGACGAAAACCGCTTCCGCTCCCAAACGCCGGACGAGCGCCGCATCCGCCGGTGTAGCAATGCCACCAGCGGAAAAATTCGGCACAGGCAGTTTGCCCGTCTTGGCGATCTGGCGAATCAAATCCAGCGGAGCGCCGAGTTCTTTCGCCTCGCGCATTAATTCATCGTCGCGCAGTGTCGTCAACTTTTTCATTTGGCTAACTATAGTTCGCATGTGGCGCACGGCCTCGACCACATTTCCCGAGCCCGCTTCACCCTTGGTGCGAATCATCGCCGCACCTTCTGCGATGCGGCGCAACGCTTCGCCGAGATTGCGCGCGCCGCAAACGAACGGCACGCGGTAATCATGTTTCCAGACGTGGTTCTCTTCGTCGGCGGGCGTGAGCACTTCACTCTCGTCGATAAAGTCTACTTCGAGCGCCTGGAGTACTTCCGCTTCGGCAAAATGGCCGATGCGCACCTTGGCCATCACCGGGATCGTGACCGTCTGCATGATTTCGCGAATAATCTTGATCGATGCCATCCGCGCCACGCCGCCTTCTTTGCGGATGTCCGACGGCACGCGCTCCAGCGCCATCACGGCGCAAGCGCCGGCATTCTCCGCAATTTTGGCTTGCTCGGCATTGGTCACGTCCATGATGACCCCGCCCTTAAGCATCTCCGCGAGGCCGACTTTCACGCGCCATTCGTTTGCTGGATTTGCTGCACTGGCGCCCGCCTTGCCACTGCCATTCACTTTCTTCGTATCCATATCATTTCTCCTCTTGTCCCAAATTTCTCGGCGTGTTTTTCACCGCCAAAATTCCATGTCCCGCATGACACTATTTGGTGCTATGTGCCACGCACTTCGGTCGCGGCCTTTTCTTTCTGGCCAATCACAACGAATCTTCCGGTGCCTCGCGCCAGAACTTCACCGGCGTTGTTCCGAATTTCTCCGACGAGAAACAGATTGCGCCCCTTTACTTCCGTTTCGTAACCTTCCACGACAATCTCTTCGTTTACCTTAACGGGCTTCAGATATTGGACGTTTAGTTCCGCCGTCACGGCGCGCACTTCGCGAAAGCGGCAAACCTTTCCCATCACTTCATCCAGGAGTACGGCAATAATTCCGCCATGCCCCATCCCTCCGCCGCCCTGATACGCCTCGCCCAAAATAAACTTTCCCACGATCCGTCGGTTTACGTTGTCCTGCACAAACGTCAGCTTCATGCCAAGATCATTCGCTCCACCGCAGCCAAAGCATTTGTTCGTTGGATTCGGCGCTAATGTAATCGTGTCCGTCAAATTCAGCCAGCCTCTCCGCTTCTCTCTTTACCTCATTACTTCCTTACTTCATTGCTTCTTTTTATCAAACCAGCGCGACGCGACTTCGCTCCGCGCGCCGCACGCCGCGTTGGCGCTTGCGCATCTCCACTCGCAGGAGATCCGCCAGAGTAGCAACGCCGCGAGCGATTTGCTTTTCATCCAAGCCGGCGTATCCGAGACGCAGCGTGTTGGGCAGCGGATTCTGTACGTAGAAGTAGCGGCCCGGTGCGAAGAGTACTCCGCGCTCTTTCGCGTGGATCAGTAGCTCGCTGGCGTCAAAGCCCAAGGGCAGCTCCAGCCACAGGCACATGCCGCCGTCGGGACGTGTCCACCGCGCGTCTTCGGGCATGTGCTTGCGAAGCGCCTCGTCCAAAGCGGAAAGGCGTGAAGCGTAGACCTTGCGCATTTTTGCCAGATGTTTCGTGAATAATCCACGGCGCAGAAATTCCGCCAGTGTGGCTTGCGCTAGCTGGTCCGTGTGCAGATCGGTGGTTTGCTTTACGATGCGGAGGCGCTCGATCGCGGTCGCGGGAGCAATAATCCAGCCCACGCGCAGGCCCGGAAAGGCAACTTTCGCGAAGCTATCGATGTGAATGACGATATTCGCACGGTCCAGCTGCTTCAAGGAAGGCACACGCTCGTCACGGGCGTGAAGCCGCGCGTAAATATGGTCTTCGACGACGGGCACTTGGTGACGCGCGGCGAGTTCCAACACCTTGCGCCTCGAAGCCAACGGCATCGACGTCCCCGTAGGATTCTGAAAGTCTGGAGTGAGCACAATCAGTTTCACACGATTCGCGGCGAGCGTGGCTTCCAGCGCCTCCAAATCGATGCCAAGGGCACTGCCCGGCTCCGGGTGCGTCTGGACCGGTACGCCAAGGCAACGCGCCCGCGCACCGTGGAAGATCGCCATTGCGCCAGGATAGGTGGGATTTTCGAGAATCACGGAATCGCCCGGCCGCACGAACGCTTTGCTGATGATATCGAGCGACTGCTGGCAGCCGTCCGTGATGAGAAGATTTTCGTCCTTCGCAGGAATGCCGTCGCCGCGGAGATGATCGAGCAGCGCTTCCTTCAGAGGTCCATAGCCATCCGATGGGCCAAGCTTCAGCACATCGGTGGCTTCTCGGCGGAGAACCGCGTTCACGCAAATCTGCAATTCGTCAACGGGAAAGAACTCTTCGGCTGGACGAGCCATCACAAAAGAAAGGGCATTTTCCGGAGCGCTAGCCGTCAGCCGGCTGAGCGCCTCCTCGCCGCGTTCGTCAGCGAACAGCAATTCCCAACGAATACCAGCACCACCATTGAGGACAGGCGGAGGCGGCGGAGTAAGTTTCAAACCATTTCCATTGCCTTTGATGTACGTGCCGCGGCCGACGTGCCCTTGAATAAGGCCTTCGGATTCAAGCTCGGCGTAAGCGTTGGCGACCGTGGTGCGATGGACTCCCAACATGGTGGCAAGTTCGCGGCTCGCGGGAATGCGGTCGCCCGGACGCAAATCGCCCGCGTGCACGAGCGAACGCAATTGGTCGCGAAGCTGGATGTACAGCGGGACGTGGCTCTCAGGCTGGAGATGCAGTGGCAACATTGTCTCTCACCTTGAGCCAATTCTA
>Ga0074044_10001478_pt1 | contig 21170 bp, 16 predicted proteins | sample BogForMeECP23OM1_FD_94443 | JGI IMG/M metagenome (GOLD analysis project Ga0074044, IMG submission 94443) | Bog forest soil microbial communities from Calvert Island, British Columbia, Canada - Bog Forest MetaG ECP23OM1 | ecosystem: Environmental > Terrestrial > Soil > Wetlands ...
CGCCGACAGGAGTGCCCACACCGCCAGCGTGATCGACAGAAAAACCAGGTAGGGAAGCAAGGCTTCGAGAGTTAACGGCACGGTTATTCACACCTTGATCGCCACGATCTTGTTGATCATCCAGGCGCCCAGCAGTTGCATGACCCCGGTCGCCACCAGCATCTTGGTGCCGGCCGATGTCGTGAACAGAGGACTCATATAGCCATAGTTTGAGAACGAGAGGAACGCGAGCAGGCCTGGCGGCAGGGCCAGGAGCACGATGCCCGAGAGCCGGCCCTCGGCGGTGAGGGCCTTGACATGCCCCAGCAGCTCGTAACGCTGGCGGATCAACCGCCCGATCTTGTCGAGCACCTCGGCCAGGTCGCCGCCGGTCGCTCGCTGAATGATGATCGCGATGACGAAGAAGCGCACGTCCATGACCGGGATCCGGTCGGCCATGTTGCGCAACGAGAGCTCGATCGGGATGCCCAGGTTCTGCTCCTCGAACACGCGGTTGAATTCGTCGGCAATGGGCCCGCGCATCTCTTCGGCCACGAGGTGCAGCCCCGAGGCCAGACCATGCCCGGCGCGGAGGGCCCGGCCGATCAGCTCGACAGCCTCGGGCATGGCCTCGACGAACTTCTTGATTCGCTTCTGCTTCCGCTTGAGCAGCCAGAGGAAGGGCAGGGCGGCGAGGAACCCCGCGCCCAGGGGCAACGCGTAGAATGGCAACTGGAAAACCAGGCCGACCACCAATCCCACCGCCCCAAGCCCGATCACGAGCGCCATGAACGAGTTGAACGTGAGGTTCACGTCCGCCTGCTCGTAGAGCAGATTGAGGTTCTCCGGGTTGGGGACGAGCTTGGCCCACAGGGACCCGCCGCCGAGATTGATGGCCGAGGGGCGCAGCAGGATGCCGCTGGCGAGCTGCTCCCTGGTCCGTTTCCCTCGTCCTCCCGTGAGGCCTTCCAGCCGCTGCTCGGCGAGCTTGCCAAACGAGCCGGACATGACGAAACCCACAGCGCCGACCATGACGATCACGCCGATCCCGATCACCAAAGACAGGAACATCGAATCGTCCATAATGATCTTCGCTCCAGGACTCTTGCCTTGGACAAGGGAAAACGGCAGACCCTCAATCTTTCAGTAGCACACGCTGGCGAAAAATGTCGGGGGATAGATGGTAGCCGCCGTATTCCAGCCGGTCCATGAACGTGGGGCGGATGCCGGTCGAAATGAACTCGCCAAAAGCCCGGCCGTTGGGATCGACCCCGACCTGGCGGAAGGCGAAGATCTCCTGCATGATGATGGTGTCTCCCTCCATGCCGACCACCTCGGAGATGCTTGTCACCTTGCGCGGACCGCCCTGGAGCCGGCTCGACTGCAGGATCAGATCGATGGCCGCGGCGAACTGTGCGCGGAGGGCGCGGAGGGGAAGCTCAAGTCCGGCCATGCTGATCATCGTCTCGAGCCGGCTCAAGGCGTCGCGGGGTGTGTTGGCATGGACCGTGGTCATCGAGCCCTCGTGGCCGGTGTTCATGGCCTGGATCATATCCAGAGTCTCGGCCCCCCGGCACTCGCCGATGATGATCCGGTCGGGCCGCATTCGCAGGGCGTTCTTCACCAGGTCGGTGGCCGTGATGGCGCCCCGGCCCTCGATGTTGGCCGGGCGCGTCTCCAGGCGGACGACGTGATCCTGCTGGAGCTGCAGCTCGGCCGCGTCCTCGATCGTGATCACCCGGTGATCGGGTTGGATAAAGCTCGAAAGCGTATTGAGCAGGGTAGTTTTCCCTGAACCGGTTCCTCCCGAGATCACAATGTTCAGCCGCGCTTTCATTGCCCCTTCCATGAGCGCGAGCATCTCGGGCGTGAACGCCTTGAACCGCAACAGATCGTCCTTCGAGAGCGGGCGCGAGCCGAACATCCGGATCGTGACCACGGGGCCGTCGAGCGCCAGCGGCGGGATGATGGCATTGAACCGCGAGCCGTTGGGCAGCCGGGCGTCCACCATAGGCGAAGTCTCGTCGACCCGGCGGCCGACCCGCGAGACGATCCGATCGATGATCTGCAGCAGGTGCTCGCTGTCGCGAAAGACGACATCCGACTTCTGGATCTTTCCCTCTTTCTCGATGAAGATCTTCTTGGGACCATTGATCATGATGTCGCCGATCTTGTCATCCTTGAGCAAGAGCTCGAGCGGGCCGAAGCCGAAGGTCTCGTCGAGGATCTCGTTGACCAGGCGCTGGCGTTCGTTGCGGTTCAGCAGCGGGTTCTCGGTATCGCAGAGATGCTCGACGATGCTCCGGATCTCGTTGCGCAGGGTCTTCGGGTCCATCTCGCTGACCCGGTTCATGTCGAGCCGGTCCACGAGCTGGATGTGAATGTGCCGTTTGAGCGTCTCGTACTGCTCGACGGCCGGGTCATTCTCCTTGACCGGTTCGGACCGTCGCGCCGGCTGCGGTGGGGGTGAGGGCGGAGCGGGAATCCCCGGCAAGGGGCTCTCGACTGGCTCCGAAGTCGATTCGCCGGGGTTCGGCGTCGGGCCGCCGCCAAAGGGGGCTCTTGGACCAAACGGGCTTCGTCCCAGACCTCGCAACATCGGAATCGGCTCCTCGGTCAACTATTTCGACCTAAAAAAAGGCCGCGAACAGACCTTTTCTCGGCTTCACGGACTCATTCGATGAGGCCGGGCTGAGTGCGCGGGCGATCTCAAGAATGGCCTGATGCGACCGGCTGCCCGAGGCGACCTCGCTGATCGGAACGCCCCGGATTCGAGCGGTCTGGAACGGTTTGACGGCGACTGGCACTTGCCAGGAGACCGGCAGCTTGAGGGTTTCTTCGGCCTTCTTGAGGCTGATCTCCGTTTCCACGCAACCGGCCCGGTTCACCACCAGCTTCACCCGGTCGACCATGCCATCGAACTGCTTGAACAGGTTGAGCAGCCGGGAGGTGTTGCGCAGGCAGGTGAGGTCGAGCACGATCACCATGAGAATCACGTCGGCCATCTCTAAGGCCACGAAGTCAGACGACTGGAGCCCCTTGCTGGTGTCGATGATCAGGCAAGGAAAGGCCGCCTTCAGCAGGCCCAGCAGGCGCTTCAGGGTCTCGGGATCGATCTTGGCGGCGTCTTCGAGCGCAACGGGATGGGGCAGGACGTAGAGGCCCGAGGCGTGCCGTGTCATCGACCGCTTGAGCAGGGTCAGGTCCAGGCGGTCGAAGCTCTGCACCACGTTGATCAGGGTGTTGTCCGGGATGATGTCCAGGCAGGCATCGACCGAGCCGAACATGAGGTCGAAGTCCAGGAGGATGGTCTCGAACTCGTGGCTGCCGGCCATGCTGGTGGCGAGATTCACCGCCAGCGAGGTGCAGCCGACTCCGCCGGCCGCTCCGGTGATGGTGATGATCTGCGGACCCTTGACGGTGGATGAGGGAGAATCGCCGCGGCCGCGGAAGAGCCGCGTGATGATCTCCATCAGCTCGCTGGCCTCGGTCGGCAGCGTCAGGAACTCACGGGCTCCGGCGCGGATGGACTTGAGAATCAAGGTGCTGTCGCAGCTCGCGCTGGCCGGCAGCACGACGGCGCTCGGAAACGCTTGCGCCATGCTGGCGATCAGCTCAACGGCCTGGCCCGGCTCGGAATCGAGGGCCACAAGGCAAAGGTCCGGCGCGATCTCGACGATGCGGCTCGCCGCGATCTGGTAGCTGGGAAGGACCTCGGCGATCCAGACCGAACCCATCGAGCCCAGGAGCCGCTGCAACGACTGCCTCGACTCATCGTTTGGATCAACCAGAACGACTCGTATCACATCCCTCATGTGTCATCTACCCGTGCGCTAGGGATCTCGCCTGTCCGACATCCTCGACGGATAGCGGGTCATCGTCGGTGCTGCATGTCTTGCTCCAATTGCGGGGCGGGGCGACGATCGCGAGGAGAGTCTTGCATCAGTGATCTCTGACGGATGTACCCTTGCCCGCGGAGTCGACCCTGGTGACGTTCGTGGTGCCGAAGCCGACGCTGCTGGGTTCATCGTCGTCAATGTCCACTTTTTTCTGGGCGACCTTCCGGGCCACCTCGTTGACGGGGACTTTTTGATGATCTCCGTTCTTGTCCTGGAGCGGCCGGTAGATGTGGACATACCGCGGCTCCGGGGGCTTGGGTTCCGGCGGCTTCGGGGCAGGAGGCGGAGGAGGGGCGGCGGGCGGCGGTTCGGCCATCTTCTTCGCCAGCGCGAGCTTGAGTTCCTCGAGCTCTTTCTCCAGCTTGGCCCTTCGAGCCTTCTCCTCCTCGCTAACCTCCGGCTTGGGTTTGGGTCGATCGACGATGACATGGTCGTTGACCCCGCGGAGCGAGAGCGACAGCGGTCCCTTGGCCCGGGCGGCCACCAGGGTATCCACTTGTTCGGGAAAAACCGCCAGCGTCACGGTCCGGTTCAGCAGTGATTTCTCCTCCTGACGGGTGAACACCTGCCCGGCCGCAAGGACCAGGACGTTCTGAAGAATCGTCTCACCCCGCTGCACAGGGGATTTGTCGTTGGCCTCGAACCGCACCACGTCCACTCGATGACCGGGGAGGATGAACCCGGAAACTCCCGATTGCTCGTTGACCTCGACCGCGAAGGCCCGCATGCCTTTGGGAATGTTCGCCACCAGTCCCGGGGGCGACCCTTTGGGCCCGAGCTTCTTGTCCACGATCGGATCACCCTCCAGCATGGTCGTCTTGACCCACCGCTCCTCCACGTCCTTGAACGAGGAAAACGCGCCGGCCGGAACGGCTGACTTGCTCGTCCGCACCGTCTTGACCATGTCTGGCTTGAGGATCTCCTCCTCCTTGAAGTCGCGCGCGGCGACGAGGATCTCTTGCGACTCTTCCTCGGCGGCGGCCGGCTTGCTCATCAGGTGCCGGGTCGCCAGCATGGCGCCCAGACCGAGAAAGACGGCAAGAACCAGCACCGTCAGCGATCTGCCGTTCATCTGTTCGTTTCACTTTCCGCCCGATCTGGGCTCTTGCGTTTTCCGGAGTTGTTGCCGGCCGCGGGCACTGAGCCATCGCAGCCTGCCGTTCAGAAGAGCAGCCCCATCCAGCCGAAGCAGGCGATGGAGCCGATCGCGATCGGGATACCGTAAGGAAGAAGCATCATGTTTTCCTTGCGCTCGCCAGCCCTTTCGGCCAACTCGACGGGATTGCGGATCGTGAGGATCTCGTGGACGATCGTCTGTAACATCACCCAGTGGTGGATCACATTGCCCGAGGCAACAATCATCGCCACGCCCAGCAGCCCGCCCACCAGCGCCGTGGACACAAATGCCCAGAACGTCAGCCCTGGGCCCAGCCAGGCTCCGACGCCGGCCATCAGCTTGACGTCACCCGCTCCCATGCCGCCGATCGCATAGAGAGGTAGAAGCAAGATCAGGCCTACGCCCGTCCCCTCCAGCGACGAGAGAAGCATCGCGCGGCCGCCGTACCAGGTGTTAAACACCAGGCCCCCGAGGGCAAAAAGAAACGTCAGCCAGTTGGGAACGCGAAGCAGTCGGCCATCAATCACCGCCGCCACAACCAAGACCGCCGAGACCAGCCAGATCACCGCCTGGGGCACCTGTGTCATCACGAACTCCTCGAACAAGCCCGAATCCCTACCTCCGCCCGACGCGCTGGGTGGTGCCGGCACGTTCTCCGGGCCGACCCGCCCTTCAGTAACTTGGGTCGAATCCCTTGGTCTGTCAAATCGGGGCAGTCGACCCCGCCGGGACCGGGGCCCGGCCCACGCCGGCCGACCGCGCGCTGGCACGAAGAACAAAGAAAGGGTGAAGCGACGGGCTCCTCCCGCTGCTTCACCCGTGGTTCCTCGTAACCGAACCAAACAACTACAGGGAGACCGTGGTCTCCGATTCCCCGGCCTCTGTGAACATCACGAGGCGATTCCGTTGCTCACAGCGTTGAAGGTGCTGCTGACCTTCCCGCCGAGCGTGGTTATGATCGAGATGCACGCCACCAAGATCAGTGCCAGCATGACGGCGTACTCGACGGCCGTCGGGCCGTCCTCGTTGATCAGGAACCGCTGGACCCTCGAAATCATACCTTGCATGGAGATCTCCTTCTACAGGCAACGAATCTGACGGTAGGACAAACTTGATGCTGCTTCGCCTAGAGCGATGCAGTGCACCTGACGATACGAGGTTGCTATTCGCCGATGCGCTGGCTGAAAACGCTCTGTTTCGTTCGTTGTCACCAGCATCATTCCAAACCTAGGCCATGTCCGGAAACGTTGTCAAAAGCCCGTCCTGATCACGCCGTTGCGCGTTGCCAGGACGCGACGGACCAGTCCGAAAAGTGAACGGCCCCGATGCCTCGGTGATCTACCAAAGAGTACGCAGTGACGCCGCCCACCAGCCGGCAGAACCGCGCCAAGGCTTCAAAAGAAAGGGACCATCCTTCTGATCACGCGGCGTGTTCTAAGCTTCAGTAAGGACCAGCCGGGCGGAGCGTCATCTGCGTGCGCGCCAGGTCCAGCCGTACTGGACTGCCCGGCGGCGCGATCGAGACTTGTAAAGGACGCCGGGCCATGAACGACTGGACTGGCAGCGCACAAACTGAACTGTTGCGACTGCGAGACCGCACCGGCGCCTGGGGCTATCGCAATGACCGGAGCCCGAGCGTGGAACCGACGGCGCTGGCCTGCCTGGGTCTCTGGAGCTGTCGCAGTCATTCGCCGCCGGAGGCCCGGCGCGGGGCGATCCAGCGTGGTGCTGACTGGCTCCAAACGCTGCAAAAGTCCGATGGCTCGCTGGGCATTGCGCCTGCGCTACCGAGCCCGTGCTGGGCCACTCCTCATGCGATCCTGCTCTGGAACGCGCTGGAGGTACACGCGCCAGCGCGACGGCGGGCCACCGCCTGGCTCCTCGAGCAGAAAGGGAGCCCCATCGCAATTGACGCGGCCTACTTCGGTAGCGTGGTTGGGCACAACATGACGCTGGTGGGCTGGCCCTGGATCGAGGGCACCCACTCCTGGCTCGAGCCGACGGCCATGGCGATCCTGGCGCTGGACCGGGAAGGCCTGGCGTACCATCCCCGCGTCACTGAGGGAATTCGTGTCGTCCTCAACCGGGCTCTCTCTCTGGGTGGCTGGAACTACGGGAACACGTCCGTCTTCGGCCGGCAACTTCGACCCCAGCCGGGACCGACCGGCCTGGCCCTGCTGGCCCTGGCGGCTCAGGCGAGCAAGCTCCGCCCCCGATCGGTCGATCCGGCCATCGCCTATCTGCTGCGGACGCTCCCCGACGTCCGGGCTCCGATCTCGCTGGCCTGGGGGGTGCTCGGCCTGCGGGCCTGGAACGCCAGCCCGGCCGCCGCCGCGGACTGGCTGAGCGAGTCGTATTCGCTGCACTCAGGCCGCCGCGACGTCACCACGGGACTGAGCCTGCTGCTGCTGGCTCACGGGGATGATCCTTTTGTTGCAAGGGAACCGCGCTCATGAGACGACGCTCCTTTCTGACGGCGGTTGGCGCCGCGGCGGCCGCCGGACTGGGGCTCAAGTCGGCTCGTGACCACGACGAGGCCGCCCTCCGCGCTGATGTCTTCGTCGCCCAGGCCGCCTCGTACACCGAGGATCTCGAGCAGATCCTGCGCAACGGCCTGCGGGAACTGGGGCTCGGCCCGGCCGCCTTCAAGGGCAAAACGGTCCTGCTCAAGCCGAACCTCGTCGAGCCGACCCGCACCGATCCCCAGATCAACACCCACCCCGCGGTCGTCCGCGCCGCCGGGGAGGTTTTCCGCCGCTGGCAGGCTCGCGAGGTCATCGTGGCCGAAGGCCAGGGGCACTGCCGCGATTCGCAGTATGTTCTCGACCAGTCAGGCCTTGCGCCGGTGCTGGCCGAGTCCCGGCTGGAATTCATCGACCTGAATCATGACGACGTCGTCGCCGTGCCCAACGCCCTGGGCTACAGCCGGCTGCGGGAGTTGATGCTGCCGGTAACTCTGCGCAGGGCCGACCTGGTCGTCTCCATGCCCAAGATGAAGACGCATCACTGGGCAGGTGTCACGCTCGCACTGAAGAACCTCTTCGGCGTGATGCCCGGCGTCTGCTACGGCTGGCCCAAGAACGTGCTCCACCACGCGGGAATTCCCGAGTCCATCCTCGATATCGCGGCCACCGTCCTCCCCCACCTGGCCATCGTCGACGGCATCATCGGCATGGAAGGAGACGGCCCGATCATGGGTACGCCGAGAGCTTCCGGGGTCCTGGTCATGGGCACCAACTTGCCCGCCGTTGACGCCACCTGCGCCCGCCTGATGGGCATCGACCCGTGGCGGGTTGCTTACCTCGCCGGAGCCTCGGGCCGTCTCGGCCCTATCTCCGAGGCTCACATCTCGCAGCGGGGTGAGGACCTCGCTCCCCTGATCCAACCCTTCAAGATCCTCAATCACCCCTGCCTCGCCTACCTACGAAGCTGAGTGTTCCGTCCTCGTTTCGCCGCGAATGACGAACCCGCGCCGGGCGGTCCTTCGTCGGATTCGAGGGCCAGGATCTCCCAAAGCGGCAGGTCCACCTCCCACAGGTCGAACGTGGCGACGGTCCCCGCGTGACGGACCCGTCCCGGGTGGCGCCGGGCCAGTCCCCGGAGGTGCTTCTCCAGGTCCCGATCCGGGTCCAACGCCCCCTCGCCGCGGATCGCCCAGGGGAACAACCGGTCGGTGGCGCAGACGACCGAAGCGCCGGGCGTGAACCGCCCGAGGTAGCGTCGGCCGAGCCGGTCCCAGATTGGTTGATACTCCACCGCCCCGACCTCGCCGTGCGAGAGGTTCGCCACGATCAAGGCCTGCGGCGGCGAGGCGACCACGGCCCGAAGCCCTCGCAGCGCCAGCTCCTCGGCCAGCGGCCGTACCGGGCAATCCCGGCCCATGTCGGCCAGCACCGACCACTGTGCCAGTCCCCAAGGGATCAGCAGAAGGGCCCCGGCCAGCCACGCCCTGCGCCGAGGAAGCGCCAGGACCCCCACGGCCAGCAGCCCAGGCAAGGCGACCCATGAGGAGACGAGATAACGCACCGAGGAGGCGCTGGGGCAGGTCCCCTGGAGCAGGTACAGCGCTACCGCCAGCGCCAGGTTGATCAGGGCGAGCGCAACCGGACAGGACGGCTCCGCCCCCCGCAGCGCGGTCAGCGTGGAGAGGCGGCCCCGCTCGGACCAGGCGACCCGAAGGAGGAGAACCATCGCCACCATCACTACCAGCGGCGAGACACGGGACAGCACGTTCGACAGCCCCGGGAGCCGCCTCGGGGGCAAGGCGAGGCCCTGGCCGGTCAACACGCTCTCGAGCACGTTCGGGTCCGAGCCGACGAGGGTCCCGAGAACGCCGGCCAGTTGCCGGACGTTCGGCCAGGCCTTCCAGGGCGCCCGGATCCAGGCGGGCAGCGCCTCCGCCGGCTCGAACACCCCGGCACGGACCAGGATGAAATGCACCACGAACGGCGACAGTGCCGCGAGCATCCCGAGGAGGAACCAGGGGCGCGACACCAGGGCCCGGTAGAGGCGCTGCGGCAGCCGGGTCCACCAAGCCGCCGCCGCCAGGAGCGAGGCAGCCCCGGCCGCCCCAAGAACCACGTCCCACGGCGCGCGCGTCAGGCCAGCGCAGTAGACGTAGTGGGTCCCCCTGTCGGATCTCCGGGGATCGACGTGGGTGAAGGCGGCCATCGCGAGGAGCCAGGCGAGCACCGCGGCCAGCCAGATCAGCGGAGCCACCTTGCGATCGAGCCAGCGCCAGGACCCCGCGCGCTCGCGGCGGAGGTCGTCGCCGTGGCGAACGAAAGTCCAGTCGACGGCGAGCGAGGCGTAGACGATCTGGGAGAGCGGGTTGATGAAGTAGCCGACCGCGAGCAGGAACCCCCAGCCCGCCTGCTGCGCGGGGGACAGCGGGCCGGCCCCCGGACGCGTCACTGCGCGGTAGACGGCCAGGGTCGGCAACGCCCACGCGAGCGATTCCACGTATCCCCCGCGGGGGATGAACCCCCAGACCGTCATCAGCGGGGCGCCCAGGAGCGTCAACAACGCCGCCAGGTGGCCGGTCGACGGGTCCTTCCAAAGCCGCCAGACGGCGAATTGGCCGGCAACAAACAGCCCGAAAAAGAGCACCGGCGCGAGGGCCACGGAAGGCGGGCCGTGACCGAGCACCCGGGTGAACGCGGCCGCCACGTAAGCCTCGACGGCCCCCATGTACCGCTGGCCGTCAAAGAAGATCGGGAATCGCCGCCCGGCGGCGATGTCGAGGGCCATCAGGCCGACTACCGACTGGTCGTGGTCCAGCGCCCCTTCGCTCCGCACGAGGAACGGCAGCCGTGCCGCCAGCGCGAGTGCGAACCAGCCGGCCGTCGTGGCCGAATCGCCCGGCGACCAGGACCGGGCCTCACCTCCCGACCCTTCGGGCCCTCCCCCAGCGTCGCCATCCCCGAACGTCACGCTGATGACCTCCGATTCGCCCAAGGGTGGGCCCGGGCTCGCGGCTCTGCTTCAAGTCTAGACCATGTTTCGGGTAGGTAAGCTCGACGCGGGGCCGCCCCTCGCTGGACTATACGCGGCTGCGTGGTTCGTGACCTAAGTTTGGTAGGGAAACCAGCATTCGATCGCCGTAATGAAACGGAGTGAGACCGCCAAGCTCATACTTGCATGTACGAGAGAAAACACCCCCTGGCTGGCTGGGGCCGCCTGATTCCTGGCCCGAGCGACCTCGTCTTCGCGCTGGTGCTGGTGTTGGTCCTGATTGGCGGACGACACTCCCTGTTCAACGATCCGGGAACGCTCTGGCACCTGCGTCTCGGCCGGGACATCGTGGCCTCGGGCTCCGTGCCGCGCTGCGACACCTTGACCTTCACTCGCACGCACGCCCCCTGGGTCGATCAGTACTGGGCTTTCGACGTCCTGCTGGCCCTGGTGATCGATCACGCGGGATGGTCGGCGGCCGTGGCACTGACAGCGCTCTTGCTGGCGGCGGTCTACGGGGCTTTGGCCGGAGGCCTCATCCGCGATGGGATCTCCCCGGTCGTGGCCGTCGTCGTGGCCCTGTTGATGGCCGCGATTGGATGCATTCACTTCCTGATCCGACCGCACATCCTCACCCTTGCCTTCGTGTACCTCACGTTGCGTGTCTGCCAGAAGCAACATGAGCGTGGCGGCTTGAGCGTCGCCTGGGTGCCGGTCTTCACCGCGATCCTGGCGAACCTCCACGGGGGGTTCCTCGCCTTGCCGGCCATCGTGGCCACGGCGGCCGTGGGGCATGCAATCTCGGGTCCCTGGGACCAGGCCCGCCGTCGCAACACGATCAGGTTCTTCCTGGCGTTCCTCGCCTCGTGCCTGACGGCGCTGTTCAACCCCTATGGCTGGGATCTCTACCGACATGTCGGCAACCTGCTGGTCTCCAGCGGCGTGACTAGCCTTATCGACGAGTGGCAGTCCGCTCCCTTTGGCAAGCCGGAAGCCCGGGTGCTGGAGATGGTCCTGCTGGCGCTGGTCGGCCTGTCCGCCATCTCCAACCGCCGGGTGGACCGCTATCATCTGGTCCACCTCCTGGTCTGGCTCCACCTCGCGCTGACCTCGATCCGCAACGCCCCCTTGTTCGCCCTGGTCGCCGCCGCGCCACTGGCCACGCTACTCGACGGCCTTCCGCTCGCGCTTCGGACCGGTTGGACGGAGCATGGAAGAAACTCAGTCTGGGTTCCGGGGTTGGCGACAAGCTTGGTGCTGCTGGTGGCGGTGGGTGCTCGGCTGGGTGAGTTCGATAACCAGAAGTGGCCTTTGTCGGCGCTGGCGACGCTGAACGATCAGCCCGCGTCGTCGCGCCTTTTCCATGAGCAAGACTGGGGCGGCTTGATCGAGGCGGAGTGCCGGCCGATCCGATCCTCTTACCTTGACGACCGTTTCGAGCTCTTCGGCAAGGCCGCCATCCTTGAATACGTCGACGCGCTCACCGGCGGCCCAGCCTGGGACACCATCCGCGACCGCGATCGTATCGACATGGTCTGGGTCAAGCCCGACCGCGGCCTGGCGAAACGGATGTCCGAGGAGCCGGACTGGACCGTCCTCTACCGAGATTCCGTCTCGGTGCTCTTTGGCCGCAAACCGACACAAGGCTTTGGCCACGCGCATTCGTCCCGGATAAATAGGTGGTCCAGGGTTTCGGCTTGCTTCTCGATCATCAAGCCGGTGCGGTCTTGCTCCTGAACATCCGGAACGCGCTCGTGCTCTGCCTCCTGGGCGTGCTTGTGTACAGCCCAGCCGATGAAACGACGACGCGACCGTGATCAACGGTTAGTGATGATGACTCTTGCCTCTTGCTCACCACTCGACTGATTCACCTATGGCGGAAAGAACTGATCTAAGACTGAGATGCATTACTTACCTGGCGTGTGGGGTAATCCTCGTGCTTATGGCCCCTCAGACGAGCGATATTGCCACGATCTGGGTGAGGGGCGCCAGTGGGGTCGCCGGCTTCGAGTATCCCGTGCTTGCCCGCGTCCTGTACCTGGCCGAGCGGGCCGTCGCGCCATCGCGACTTGGGATCGCACTGGTGAACGCCGCGGTACAGATCGTCGCCACGGTTTGTATCATTAGCGTGCTTCGCCGCAATAGGGGTCGGCTTTCTCTATGGATGGCGGCCCCCACGCTCATGCTTGTCACCCTCAATGTGGAGGGGATCACCGCACTCCTGATCCTGCTGGCCCAGGTGTCCTGGAGGCGAGGGAGATCGGCTGCCTCTGGAATGTGGGCCGGGATGGGGGCGGCTTTCAAACTCGTCCCTGTTTTCATACTACCGCCTCTGATCGCGGCCTCGAGCTGGCGCGCGGGTATTCGAACCCTCGCGGCGACCGCGGCAGTGTGGCTGGCGATTAACATTCCCTATGTCCTGATCGACCCCGCTGGTTTTCGCTTTCCGTATCAATTTGCCCTCAGAAGACAGGACGTGCAGGAAACGATCTGGGCTGTCGTCGGTCTCAGCGGAGAGCTCGCCGCCGTTGCCTCGCTCATCACACTGGGGGCCGCCTGCCTGGCCACGGCAGTGGCCATTCGGCGCGGGAGAATCACGCCGGAGAGCGGCTGTGCGCTGGCCCTTCTCGCGTTCCTCGGGACGTCGAAGCTCTGGCAACCGCACTACCTGCTCTGGGCCTTGGCGGCACTTGCTTTGACGGATGTTCCCGTATTGTCTGTGCGCTGTCTGGAAGTGGCAAACCTGGCCTACTTCTTCGTCCTCTGGCGCCAGTTGCCTCCCGACTCCGAGGCACTTTGGCTCAGGCCGGTCGGTGCGGTTCGCCTCGCGTGCTTGATCTGGACCGCGGTCGCGGTCGTGCGCAGTTCGAGGCCCGGGAACGGAAAAAGGGGAAGGGGAAAAGGGACGTCACTGATATCGACCGTTTGTGAGGGGAAGGAGCCTCGGGGACATGCACGTAAACGCTTGATGCAAGCGGCTTAGGGGTTAAGGAAGTGCTATTCAGTGATGTCCCTTGTCCTCTCCTCCCATCATTCATTCCACATCCCGTCCTCCACCCTTGCTATCGTGCCCCCCTTCAGGCTACATGATCCTCGCCGTTCGAGCGAGAGATGCGACCGGCGGGGAAAGAACGGGATCACAAGAGGACGGGCATATCTCTCCTCACGACACGGTTGACCCCAGACCGTCACCGGCCGTCCCGTCGGGTTATCATGGGGCTTCCCACGGCAACCCGCCGGCGCAGCGAGCCCTGTGCATCGACCGAGCCGAATTCCTTCCCCGAAGGCTTGCCCGCGAGGTTTGGCGGGGCGTGAGCAGGAGGATCCAGCGATGACGCAGCTCTATTCCACTCTGGCTTTTCCCGATCCCCAGGATCTCGTGTTCGGACAAGCCTCCCGGCCTGTCTCGTGCGGCTTCGGTTTGACGATCGGAGCGGGACAGGTCTTTCCCGAGGTGAATTTCACGCTGCCGGTCATCGACGTCATCCCGGCAAATTGGGGTGAGGTTTGCGGTCACTATGATGAGATGGCCCGGAATATCCTCAAGCGTGCTGTCGCTCTGCAAGTGCCAGGGCTCGTGCTCGAGTTCGAGCTCTTGCCGGCCATGACCGAACAGCCGGAGTGGGGTGCCGAGATCACAGCGCTCTTGCACCGTCATCTCCGCGCCGCCAGCGAGAACTCGGGGCTCAGGTGCGCACTGCGTGTGACTCCCACGGACATTCGCGACCAGGGCAAGCACGCCCTGTTGCGTACTGGCCCGGCCTGGGAGAAGCTGAGGCGGTCATTCGAGCTTTGCCGGGACGCGGGTGCCGACATCCTCTCGATCGAGTCCGTGGGCGGGAAAGAGGTTCACGACCAGGCCTTGATGTATGGCAACATCCCTGGAATTATCTTCGCCCTGGGCGTGCTGGCGCCGCGCGATATGGCCTGGCTCTGGGACAATATTTCCAGCATCTGCAGCCGGGGCGATCGAAGGGTGGTGCCCGGGGGCGACACGGTCTGCGGTTTCGCGAGCACGGCCATGCAGCTTGCTCACCAGAAGATGCTGCCCGAGGTGCTTGCCGCCGTGGTCAGGGCGATGAGTGCGGCACGTAGCTTGGTGGCATTCGAGCACGGCGCCATCGGTCCCTCAAAAGACTGTGCTTATGAGGGCCCCGTGATCAAGGCCATCACCGGCTGTCCGATCGCGATGGAAGGCAAGTCGGCCACCTGCGCCCATTTCAGCCCGCTGGGCAACATTGCCTCCGCCTTGTTCTTCCCATTCCGACTGAAGCAAAACACAGATTCTGACGAGCTCGGGCTGTTGAGCTCTCTTCCGAGAAGCGAAGCCTCGCTCAGCCTTCTCCTTGAACCAGAGGCGAGTGAGAATTCTCATGGGAAAGCGCAAGCTGACATTCCAGTCCCCGCCATTGATCCCGGACAAAGTTGCGTGGCCAAAGCGTCTGCCTGAGCTTCTTTATCGAGAGGATGACCTTTGCTGTCCCAAGCCCGTCTCTTTGCCTTCGCGTGCCGGCGCGATCGGGTCGAACGGATCGTTGCAACCGCCGTGGGGAACCGCACCATCCGCCGCGAATCGGCTTCGTTCATGACCAGGCGCCTCGGGTGCCGATGATTCAAACCCATGCGATAAGGAGCTTTGCGTTGATTCCGGTTTGGCTTCGTTGGGCGCCTTTTGCGGCGTCTTCAGGCCGCAAGGCAGGCTCTGCCGGTCGCAAGCCCTCTGGCACGGTCGGTCTGCCGCGTCCGTTCCCTCGTGGGACAAGATTCCAATCTTATCGTTCATCGAATCATCAATGACACGATTGGAATCGTATCCCACGATCGGACCCTGGCTCACCTCTGGCGTCGGCTCGCCGCTCTCGCCTTCACCACACCCACCCGACCTCACCTCGCATCTGTCATCCGCCATCCGCCATCTGTCATCCGCCATCCGCCATCTGTCATCCGCCATCCGCCATCCGCCATCTGCCTTTTGCCATCTGCCATCTGTCATCCGCCATTTGTCATATGCCATCCGCCTTTTGCCATCTGCCATCTGTCATCCGCCATTTGTCATCTGCCATCTGCCATCCGCCTTTTGCCATCTGCCATCTGTCATCCGCCATCCGGCATCTGCCATCTGTCATCCGCCTTTTCTCCTTCCCCATTCCCCGTTCCGAATTCCGCATTCCGCATTTTCTAGCGGAAAGATTCTGGTTCCGCCTGTCACGATCCCCAATGGCACATTTGCCTGGTTCGCTAATCCCGAAGGAAATACGATCGGGCTATGGACGCCGGCACGTTGAAACGACTCGATCCACGCGGCACCTGCCACGATCGACGTCGACGCAGACCGCGGCCGGTCGTGCCCGATACCGATCCATTCTTACCAATCGCAGCGCTGCGTCGCTGACGTCCCACCTCTTTTATCCGCTGCACCACGGCTTGTTTTGCCATTTTGCTGCAAATGCAGCAAAATTCACTTGAGACCGGTCCGTGCGCGAGTTACGATGCGTCTCGGTAGAAGGCAAAGGCCGACCAAAAGGGTCAGCACGCATGCTGCATCCGCCACTGGCCGGCTGCCTCGGGGGGGATGTTCCTTCCCGAGGTGGGTCCATGTAGGGGACTCACGAACGAGAGCTTCGGGCCTTGCGGGATGAAGCACGGGATTCTTGCGGGGCAAGGGCCGTCGCCTCATCAAGTTGGTGGACCCAAGTGCCCCTGACCTTCTGAGTTAAGCGTGAGGAGGCAGCCAATGATGACCACGATCGCGCCGGTGGTGCACGGAATCCTGCCTGCTGTGAGCATGGAGCTGCCGCAGCTCCGGCCTTGGATTGATCAGATGGCCGAGTTGTGTCGGCCCGACGAAGTCGTATGGTGTGACGGCTCGCAAAAGGAATACGACCGGCTGTGCGAGCTGCTCGTGCGCCAGGGGACGTTCCGGCGGCTCAACCCCGAAAAACGACCGAACAGCTACCTGGCTCTCTCGGACCCGACCGACGTGGCCCGGGTCGAGGATCGAACATTCGTCTGTAGCTGGCGCAAGGACGACGCGGGACCGACCAACAACTGGGTTGATCCCATCGCCATGAAGCAAACCTTGAGGGATCTCTTCGACGGCTGCATGCGCGGGCGAACCATGTATGTCGTGCCCTTCAGCATGGGCCCGATCGGCTCGCCGATCGCTCAGATCGGCGTGCAGGTGACCGACTCGGCCTATGTCGCGGTCTCGATGCGGATCATGACGCGGATGGGCACCCCGGTGCTCGACGCCCTGGGCGATGGCTTCTTCGTGCCCTGCGCCCATTCCGTGGGCGTGCCTCTGCGGCCTGGTCAAGAGGACGTGCCCTGGCCTTGCAATCCCAAGCAGAAGTACATCGTCCACTTCCCCGAGGAGCGGGCCATCTGGTCGTTCGGCAGCGGTTACGGCGGCAACGCCCTGCTGGGCAAGAAATGCTTCGCCTTGCGCATCGCCTCGTGCATGGCTCGCGACCAGGGCTGGCTTGCCGAGCATATGCTGATTGTTGGAGTGGAATCGCCCGAGGGCGAGAAGACCTACATTGCGGCGGCCTTCCCGAGTGCCTGCGGCAAGACCAACTTTGCCATGATGATTCCTCCCGAGCATTTCAAGGGCTGGAAAGTCACCACCGTGGGCGACGACATCGCCTGGATCAAGATCGGTAAGCTCGGCCGCCTCTACGCGATCAACCCGGAAAACGGCTTCTTCGGCGTGGCGCCCGGTACCTCGTACCAGTCCAACCGCAACGCCATGGAAACGATCACGCGCAACACCATCTTCACGAACGTCGCCTTGACCGAAGACGGCGACGTCTGGTGGGAGGGCATGACCGAGAAACCGCCAGCCAGGCTCACCGACTGGACCGGACAGCCCTGGACGCCAGATTGCGGCCGCAAGGCGGCACACCCCAACGCCCGCTTCACCGCGCCGCTGTCGCAGTGCCCGACGCTCGACCCGGAATGGGAGAACCCCGCGGGCGTGCCGATCAGCGGCTTCATTTTCGGCGGGCGGCGGTCATCGATGGTCCCGCTGGTTTTCCAGGACTTTAACTGGAGCCACGGCGTCTTCCTCGCGGCGTCCATGGGCTCGGAAACCACGGCAGCCGCCGCCGGGAAAGTCGGCACCGTTCGCCGCGACCCCATGGCCATGCTCCCGTTCTGCGGCTATCACATGGCCGACTACTTCAACCACTGGCTCGACATCGGCCGCCAGCTCCCCAATCCGCCCCGGCTCTTCCGGGTCAACTGGTTCCGCAAGGGCCCCGACGGCCGCTACCTCTGGCCGGGTTACGGCGAGAATATGCGCGTGCTCAAGTGGATCATCGACCGCATCCACGGCCGCGGCGTCGGCGTGGAGAGCCCGCTGGGCTGGATGCCGCGTCCTGAGGATATCGACCTGGGCGGCCTGGAGGGCTTCACCATGCAAGATTTCGCCCAGCTCATGGAAGTCGATCGTGAGGCCTGGCTCCGCGAAGCGGTCTCAGTCGAGGAGCTGGAATTCAACCTCTACGGCAAACTGCCCAAAGAGTTCCTGCTCAACCGCGAGCTCTTGATCTCGCGGCTCTGGCACTCACCCGGCTCGTGGAAGCTCTTTCCCGAGCTGCAACATTGATGTCCCGATCCATTCTCGATCGCCCTCGCCGTTGCAGCTCCGGCGGGGGCGGTCCCGCGCCTGCATAGTGGCCAGCGTAACCACGGCTCAGGGGACATTCACGGGACCGCGCCTCAGGTCGATCGTTCCGTGACTGGAGTAAACGCGGACAAAAGGGCCATTCGCCGAATGCCGTCATCCCCCGTTCGGGCTGGCATCGCCGGGCGACCGAGGCACATGGACCTCGCTGACATTGCCCATGTCGATGTAATGCACGCCCTGCTCGTCGTGCACCGTCATCTCGCGGTTGTTCGGCGAGTAGCTGATGAAATCAGGGCCACTTGTCGTAAGCACGATCTCATCGGCGGGACGAAGCGAACAGTCGCCGCGGAAAGACGACCTGGCATCACTGCGAAAGGACGCTTCCTTGCTCGCCTGGCCTGACCTTGATCGCCTTGCTGGTGCAGCCGGAGGACTGGTGGTCCGATCCGTGGGATTGCATCGTGTGCAACCGCCAGTAATCCCATCGCATCCGCATCGCCTTTTTAAAAAATTTAGTTGCCATTCCCATCTCTCTAGGTATAGTAAAGCTTGATTCAAAGTTGGTGCGGAGTCGCACCTAGCTCCAAACAAACCCCGATCGAAGCTGTCGGAGACTGAGTGAGGGGCAACCCGGGGGGCCCGGGGGGCCCGTTGAGAAGTAAGCCGACGTGGTCGAATGCCCACGCGTGTTCGACGACGGGGCTTTCTTGTTGCGCCCCCGGTGCTGCGGGACAGTCGTGCTCAACAGGGAGAAGCCGGATGGAGAATCTCAATTCCACCAAGGCTTACCTAATCGCCAAGGCTGAAAGGCTTCACGGCGTCAACAGGCTGGCTCTGGTTGGCGAGGATCGTGAAGGGCGAGGGGAAACTACCGGCACGGAATCCGAGTCATTCGTCGCGGGTGTGATCGTGGACTCCTGGGTGGAGAGCGCGCTGCCTGCGGCTGCCGGCGCTCGCCTGGTCTTGCAAGTAGCCCCGCGAGGGCACCCCGAAGCCTTGGTCATCGTCGAAGCAGACGCTTCGCTGCTCTCCGACCGACTCTGGCTGGAGGACCTGAGCGAGAATCTCTGCCATGGGAGCCCGGTCCTGGCGCTCGGTTCACGGTCGTGCAACGGTCTCTTCGCGGCCACCCGGCTGCAACTGACGCGGTAGTCCCGAGGACGTTTTCCAGTGAGTGCCGTTTTCGTCCGGCAAGATCGCGAGCAGTCCTACAAAAGAACTACTGCTATTTTGCTATCAAAGATGTAAGTCACTCTTGACTATCCACCAACCCGACCCTGAGGAGACGGACCGCCTCCTGGCCACTTGCGAGGACTGCAAATCGTGGTATGTGACGGACACCCGGGGCAGCGTGATGATCCGCGTATCGGGGCTTGCCGAAAACCTCTTCCTCGAGTGAGCGCCTCCGTGGTTCATCAACCCTGGTGTTCGTCCCCCCGTTGTTCGTGAGCAGCCGGCGGGCCTGACGCTCGCCACGACGATGATGGGAGGGCAATAGATTCAATGTACTCGACAACAGAGAGTGACCACCAAGGCTTCGATCCCGCCGCAAGTCCATTCCAAGATGCTCCCCGCCTGCGCGAGCTTTCCCGCGACCAAGAGCGCGAGGTGGCCGCCTTGATCGCCGGTGGAGACCAGGCGGCCCGAAACAGGCTGGTCCTGGCCAACCTCGACCTGGTGATCACAATCGCCCGCAAGTTCCAGGGGCACGGTCTGGCACTCGATGACCTGGTCGGCGAGGGGAACCTCGGTTTGATCCGGGCGGCCGAGGACTTCGATCCCGACTTCGGGACGCGGTTCAGCACTTACGCCGGCTACTGGGTCAGACAGGCGATCCGGGATGCCCTGATCAACCGGACGGCCACGATACGCCTGCCTGCCCACATCGTAAGGCTGTTGACCAGGTGGAAACGCGCCGAGCAATTCTTGTATCAAGAGAAGAAGTATCCTCCGAGCTTCGATGAGGTGGCTTCGTATCTCGGCCTAACGCAGAGCGAGCAAAAGCTCGTTCAAAAGGCCCAGCACACTTTTCGAGTCAAGCCCGAGAGCAGTATCCAGGCTGATCAGGGTGACTGGTCTTCTGATGAGCCGATCGATGCCTATCCCCGAACTGATGACAGGATACGGACCCAAGAAGACCGTGAGGACCTGGAATCGCGGATGCGTTGCCTGGATGAGCGAGAACTGAGAGTCCTCGAGTCCCGGTTCGGCCTGGGCGGCGAGTCGCCCTTGACGCTCAAGGAGGTTGGAAAAGACATGGGGCTAACCAAGGAATGGATCAGGGTCATCGAGAGGCGCGCCATCAGGAAGCTGGGCTCCAGGCCCAGCCTTCACAAGGATTTCTCGGGCATGGCCGAGGTCCCGGTATGAGGTGCATGGGGACGGAAGCGTCCCGTACGCGGGGCCGAGCATCCCGATGACCAAGAGCAGAAGGAGGGTGGAAAAAACTTGCTTTCTCATGATGAGGGCTCCTCTTCGGTTCGTGGTCACTGTCAAGAGTCGTTGCTCGTCCGGACTTTACACCGACGATTCGCTGCAAGTCCAAAGAATTCGTATCAAGAAGCGGCGATTCGTCGGGGATATTGGTGACTGACGCCTGGCTAGTGGAACTGGACACCCGCGATGATTGTCCGGGGAAACCGGCCTGCCGGAGCAACGTCGGGGACTGCCGGAGCAACGTCGGTACGGAGATCAGCTTCCGGAGAGTCGGCATCGCGCTGGACGCCACAGGTCGGATATCGGCCCGGCCCCGGCGCAGACCAGAGCCCGCGATCATGCCACGACGGGGGCGTAGAGCGACGACCCCCTCCGGGCACAGAGTTTGTGATGCCTGTAAGCCGGACTCGGAGGGATAGTCCGGATATCGCCCAACGCTGCAATCCAGTAGTCTGCCGGCGTTCTTGGAGTCGTCAGGACGCTCTGTCCGGAGTCGAACAGGTGTGCAAGTCGTGAGATCGGAAAAACTTGCGACGAGTGGGCAGAGGGAGAGTTGAACTCCCGACACCAGGATTTTCAGTCCTGTGCTCTACCAACTGAGCTATCTGCCCGGGCATGGATCAACGTATGCCAGGATAGAGCAGAAAGCTGGCAA
>Ga0074044_10001479_pt1 | contig 21157 bp, 22 predicted proteins | sample BogForMeECP23OM1_FD_94443 | JGI IMG/M metagenome (GOLD analysis project Ga0074044, IMG submission 94443) | Bog forest soil microbial communities from Calvert Island, British Columbia, Canada - Bog Forest MetaG ECP23OM1 | ecosystem: Environmental > Terrestrial > Soil > Wetlands ...
AGCGTTCACCTATCTTCTTGGGCCCAGAGTGAATTTCCGGCGCGGCAAAGTTACTCCGTTCGCCCAGGCCCTCTTCGGAGGCGTTTGGACAACCGACGGGATTGCCCAATCAACGGGGCCCGAAAATAATTTTGCCATGACGGCGGGCGGCGGCATTGATGTCAAAGTGTCCAGGCGCGTCTCCGTTCGCCCCATACAGGCCGAGTACTTCATGACCAAAATCCCCGACGGTCTCAACAACCGCCAGAACAATTTACGGGTTGGCACCGGAATTGTCATACGGCTGGGCCGAGAGTAGTTCGAGCGCAATTTGCCTTCCCGCATCCCCAGCCCACTCAGGTTCAGATAGGCACTCTACCCAGGGCAACGATGAACTGGATGCCGTCAACCTGCCTGCCCTGGAGCCGTTCGTCGTTGGTGATAAACAGATCCACGTTCGCGCTCGCGGCGCAAGCCAACTGAATGGCATCGGGCGCCTTGAGAGACCTCTCTGACCGCAGCGCCGCATATACCTTGGCCGCTTTCACGTCGAAGGCAATCGTCGCAGCAGTTGATAACACGCGGCTCACTCCCAGCCCTCACGCAAGCGGCGTACGTAGTGGTTCGCGTGCTCGTCCGCCCAAAGAGCCTTGCCGGAGCCACGAAGAGCCATTAAGGGATCGTCTTCAACGGCTCGCTCCGCGGCCTTGGCGCACCAGTCGCGATACCACGCGAGAACTCCTTCAAACCGGTTTTCGGGCGGGTCTTCGGGATTAGGCGATATCTTCCCTCCCTCTTGTTGCGGATGATAAGCGTCGTCAGGCTGAAACAGAGGTTTCACTTCCTGCGGGGGTTTAAAGTACAGCCAGCGCAGCAGCACGTACGCCAACAGCAGAAGGGCCAACGACCTGGCCAATTCGAGCAGCGAATCTCTGAACCAGAAGCCGGGCGACGGAACCCTAGATGTTAATGCGAAATACTCTCTGCTGCTGATCCAGCCGGCGAGGGGTCCGGTGAAAACATATGCGAAGTGCAGAACACCCTGCGCGAATAACCAGCCAAGACCGATCGCTCCAACGAAACTCTCTACCAGAGCCTTCTTCAGCCGCTCAAACATGGTTCCTCCTGATGATTGTCGCGCCGCACGCGCGTAGGCATTGGAGAGGTCCCACTCCATACACCCAGCGGGAAAAAAGCCAAGCTGCGACCAGATTTACGAGGGCACCTATGAAATAGAACAACGTGGTCATCAACATGGTACGATCCGCCCAGTCCAACCGAGGATTGAAATAAGGAATGCCCAAGATCGCCACAGCCGTGTACAAGAAAGTTCCGACACGAGATACCGGGCCCCAAAGAGCTAAGAACGCACCATTTAGCGCCCAAAGGAGCAGCACCGCGATAGCAACCGCTCCCACGTGGGAGTCGACAAGAACTTCTCTGAGACAAGGTCTCACCGCTTCTCCTCTTGACGAACATTTTCGCAGGTTCCCATCGATCAACCTAGTACCATTTGACTTCGCTCTTCTGCATCCCTGACCCATCCCGCGAATCCAATGAATGGTATCGTGGGAGGCGCATGAGGATTGGGATCACCTGTTATCCGACCTACGGCGGCAGCGGAGTTGTCGCCACTGAACTGGGTCTCGAGCTGGCTCGCCGGGGCCACGAGATTCATTTCATCTCCTACTCCCAGCCCATTCGCCTGACCGGGCCGGAACCCAACATTCACTACCACGAGGTCGAGGTCACGCGCTATCCGCTGTTTGAATATCCTCCATACGATCTGGCGCTGGCGACGCGCATGGCCGAGGTGTCGCAGCTCTACGAACTCGATCTGCTGCACGTGCACTACGCGATCCCGCACTCGGTGAGCGCGATGCTGGCCAAGCAGATGCTGGCGGCAACTCCGCCGCGGAAGCGCTTACCGTTTGTAACGACTCTGCACGGCACCGACATCACTCTGGTCGGGCTCGACCGCTCGTACCTTCCGATTACGCGTTTCTCCATTGAACAGAGCGACGGCGTAACCGCCATCTCGCAGTATTTGCGCACTCGCACCCTTAGAGTTTTCGACGTCAAGAACCACATCGAGGTCATCCCCAACTTCGTGAACTGCCAGGAGTATCTGCGCAAACCGGAGTGGCTGGAAAAGCGCAGCGAGTATGTTTCCAAAGACGAGCGGCTGCTAGTGCACCTTTCGAACTTCCGCCCGGTGAAACGCGTGCTGGATGTGATTGAAATCTTTGACCGCGTGCGGAAGAAAATTCCCTCCAAACTGCTGCTGATTGGCGACGGACCCGATCGTTCGCAGGCCGAATGGCTGGCCGTCCAGAAGGGCATTCACGAGCACGTGCTGTTTCTGGGGAAGCAGGATCAGATCCGGGAAAAACTGGCCATCTCAGACGTGCTGTTGATGCCGAGCGAACTGGAAACCTTCGGCCTCGCGGCGCTGGAAGGAATGGCCTGTGAGGTCGTCCCGATTGCCACCCGCACGGGCGGAGTACCGGAATTGGTCGACCACGGCGTGACCGGGTTCCTGGCCGATGTCGGCGACGTGGAGACCATGGCGCGTCACGCCACCGAACTGCTGAGTGATGAATCGGCCTTGCGCGCCATGGGCAAACGGGCGCGTGCCGCCGCCCAGGAGAAATATAGTTCCAGCAAGATTATTCCGCTTTACGAAGACTTTTACCGGAAGGTGCTGGAGCGCTCGTTGCAGCCGTCATTAGCTCTTCGGGGTTAGGCAGAATAGGCAGCCGCAACCGGATCAGCGTGCCGCCGCCGTCGCGGCTTTCGATCTTCATCCTGGCAGCATCGCCGTAGAGCACCTTGAGCCGCTCGGCAACGTTCGCCATGCCGATGCCGCTAAAACCATCGTCTTGTTCGGGCAATGGCGCCGACCCCATGCCCACGCCGTCATCTTCCACCTCGACCACCAGCCGCGATTTGATCAGGCGGCTGCGCAGCGTGATGCTGCCGCCTTCAACCTTGGGAGCAAGGCCGTGCTTGATGCAGTTTTCGACCAGCGGCTGCAGCAGCATGCTCGGAACCATGGCTTCGAGCGACGCCGGATCGAGATCCTTGACGACCTTGAGCTTGTCCCGTCCAAAACGCACGACTTCAATGTCCAGATAATTGTCGATGAACTCCACTTCCTCGCGCAGCGGAACGAACGAATCCGTACTGTGCAGCAGGCGGCGGAGGATGGTAGCGAGCTTCAGGACCATCTCGCGCGCCGTGTCGGGATCGAACCGCACCAGCGACGAAATGGAATTCAGCGTGTTGAACAGGAAGTGCGGATTGATCTGATTCTGCAACGCCGCCATGCGCGCCTGCAGCAGCAGCCGCTCTTGCTCTTCCAGCTTGATCTGTATGCGGACGCTGTTGAAGATTTTCAGTTCCGTGCCCACCACCATGACCACGGCCAGGTAGATCGCGCTCTCCACGAGATATCCGTTCGGAGTTCCGTACTTGCCCCACAGGCCGGGGCTTTCCAGGCTGAAGATGGAGTTCGGCCAGAAGTGCCAGATTTCCGTCTGCAGGAAACGCAAGCCGACGATGGTCCCGAAAAAAAAGATCTGCCAATCGAACACGCGCGGCCGCGGCAGATTGCGGCGAATCATGCGATAGAGGGTGAGATCGATGAACGGCGAGAACGACCAGATATCTTCCTGTTCGGGCGCGAACCGGCGCAACTGCCCGGCAATAATTCCGGCAAACACGTTCAACGGCAAGCTGGCCCACTCGCCGTGCACTACCGCGGGCAGCGACATCAGCGCGCCGCCGAGCCCGCCCGACAAACGCCCCCCGATCACACCCAGCAGCAATGCGGTTTCGAGCGAAAGGTCGCCGGCGAGGAAGTTTCTGGCACTGAATCGTATCCAGACGCCGAGCGCGATGGGGATCGCCATCCAGAACGCCAGGTAGATCTTGTGCCGGGTTTCGCGTTGCTCGCGAAAAATCAGACTCTTGAATTCTTTGGAGCGCACCAGGGCGCTCGACACGGCCGCAGCCACGCCCAGCTTGATCAGGAGGTTGACGAGTATCAGCCGCGGTTCCAGCATCGAAAGCCTTGCTCGTGGAGAGCCGGGCGTCCCCGCCCGGCCGCCTCGCTGCCGGACGGGCGAGGACGCCCGTCGCTCCATCGGATCGTCTTCTTCCCGCAAGATGGCGCGTACCTGCGGGATCAGGCTCCGATTGTAACCGCTGCCTCGCGCAAAAGCTGCTCAACGTTGATATTCGAGCCCGCCGGAACTCCGCCCTGGGCGAAATCGCGGCTGCCTCCGCCGCGGCCTCGGACCGACGACAACGCTTGCTTGAGCAGCGTGCCCATGTCGGCAGTGCCGCCGGGAGTCTGCGCGAATATCATTCCCGGCGGATCCACCGTGCTCGCCACCAGCGCGATGGCCGGCGTACCCGCTCGCGTCACCTTCTGCGCAAAAAGTTTGGCGAAGCTAATGTCGCGATCGGGAAACACCCGCACGACAATCTTCCGCCCGTTCGTTCCCGGCTGATCTCGCAGAGCGGCCAAAGCCATCAACTCGGCGAGTTGATCGAGCGCATCGTCTTTTTGTTTGCGTAACAGCTTGCTCTCTTCGAAACTCTTGCGAATCTGCTCCGGCACATCCCGGAGCTGCGCAGAGAATAGCGCGGCCGCCTCGCTGAGGGCGCTGTAGTCGCGCCGCGCCATGCGAACCGCGCGATCGCCGCAGACAAACTCGACTCGCGTCGCCTGCCGCACTTTCTCGGTTTTCCGCAGCAAGATCGCGCCAATCTGGCCGCTGGCGCTAACGTGAGTTCCGCCGCATGCCGACAAATCGAAATCCGCGACCTCGACCAGACGCAGTTCGTCGCGCTCCGCCGGAGGCAGTTTGCGCAGGCCAAGCTTCTCCGCTTCCGCGCGGGAAACATAACGAACCCGCACCGGACGGTTCTCAAACACAATCTGATTGGCCCGCTTCTCGGCTCCGGCAATCTGCTCGGAATTCACAGACGGTACGGCCAGATCAATCGAGCAATAGGCTTCACTCGTGCCCATGTGGAAGGAGACGGTCGGCATCTGGTAAAGCTCGACAAAAGCCGCCGAGAGCACGTGCTGTCCGGTGTGTTGCTGCATGTGGTCGCGGCGGCGTTCGGGATCGATGCTGCCATGCACTGCGGCGCCCGCCAGCGGTAACCTCGCCTGCGCTTCCAGGTAGTGGACGATCCTGCCGTCCTCCGCATCCGCAACTTCCGCGACCCGCAGGCGCTCGCTGCCGTCGAGCGTAAGCCATCCGGTGTCGTGGACCTGCCCGCCGCTAGTCGGATAGAACGCGGTTTCCCTCAAAATGACCGCAGGGCGCGGTTGCTCCGGCGAAGAAGGGGTAACGTCTTCGACCACCGAATCGAATTCGTGAATTTCAGAACTGTCGTAGTAAAGACGTTTGGTCATGGCGAAAAAGTCGCGACAAAAACCTGCTGGTGGAGAGCCGGGCGTCCCCGCCCGGCGGACGGGCGAGACGCCCGTCCCTCCACACCATAGGCAGCACGCGGCGGACAAAACAAAAGTCAGGCACCGGCGACCCACTGCACACGAAAGAGCCCGTTACCGTTGCTTCCTTCCGGACCTGGCGGGGTTGGCGGGAAAACGTCGCGCGGAACCGATGCCTGACACTACATATTATCAAGAGATAGCGGAAAACAGGAAAGGCCGCTCGGACTTTTCGACTATCATCAAGTCACGCTATGGCCGAGTCAGAGTGCCCCGCCTACAAAAAGCTAAAAGAACGTGAGACCCGTGCTCACGCGGCATGGACTTCTCATCTGTTCCGCAATGAAGTTAAACCGAAGCTTTCAGAGAAGGCAAAGCGCAAGCATCAGAAAGAAGAAATGGAAGCGTACCAGCAAGCTCACAAGGCGCGCCTGGCTCATGCAAAGGCCTGTCCCATCTGTACACCAAGCCTGTAAGTCCTCAATTTACTGAAACAATTCGTAGTGCATCACCGTGGGTTCGAATTCTAGCAAGTATTTCTCATCTTCCGGGTAGTACTTGGCGACCTCGATATCCTTGCCGGCAAAGGCCGCAATCGCGTCGCGCGATTCCCAAAAGGAGAGCGTGACGAAATGTGCCACGTCACCGTCCATCCTGTGTAGCACCCAAGCCCCCTTATTGCCAGTCGTCGCTCGGTAGGCGGGGATTCCGGACTTGAAGAGATATTCCAGATACGTTTCCGCATCGTTCGCCTTCGTCTTACCGTGCCAGATTCGCGCCATCATATACTCTCCTCCCTTGGGCCATCGCCAAACCACGTCAAAAAGAGCGTTTGCCGAGTTGGGTCTTTTTTCGGGCGGAAAAGCATCAGCGAACCACCAGCACTTCCCGGATGGCATCGCGCGCCAGAAAAAACTTGATGGAAGCGAAATCCCGGAAGAGGTTTTCAATGTGCCGGTTGTTGAACACGCGTTGCAGGCGCGGAGATTGCTTCTCAGATGCGGGGCGGCCGGGCGGCGCGATCTTCACCGCTTGCATCTCCAGCATGTCGCTGTCGGTCACGTGATACCGATAGCAAGTCGAGTCCGGGCCCGCGTCGCGCGTGTGAAAGAACGCCAGCAGGAATCCGCCCGGCTTCATTACCGACCACAAACGATCGATGGTCGGCTTCACCAGGCTCTCTTCCATGTAATCCGGAAGGTTCCAACAGAGCACTACGTCGAAGCGAGTGTTCGGGTACACCAGGTTCTCATCCAGAAATTTCTTGCTGTCGAGAACCGAGTTGCCGGCGCTGTCCTGAACGTGGAGCACGGGATCGAGCGATGACCACAGCAGGTCTTCGCTGTAAATCTTGTGTCCCTTGCCGGTGAAAAAACGGATGTTGCTGGCCGAGGTCGAGCCCATGTCGAGCACGCACAACCCCTCCTCGGTATTCAGCAGCCGCGAAATCTCCCCCATGCCGCTCGACCGGCGAGTCAGCTTCTGCGGGACTGCGGGACCCGCAGTCTGGTGCGAAGAACTCCGAAAGAATTTCATTACATTGTCAGAAACAGATGCCATTCAACAGTGACCAACGACCAGTGACCAATGACCAACGACCAGCGACCCGTGCACGCGGTCGCGACCAGCCCAACGTTTCTTACGAAGACGCGGGCGCCGCCGCCTTTCCGCCTTCTTTCTGAATCTCAACCTTCCCTTTCAGGAACGCGCCCTCTTCAATCGCAATGCGCTGCGTGGTCACGTCGCCGGTTACCACCGCCGACTTGCGCAGGTCCACGCGATCGGAGGCGTTCACGGCCCCATCCAATTTACCCTGAATCACCACGGTTTTGGCGGTGACGTCGGCCTTCACATTTCCGTTTGGGCCAACCGTCAGGCTGTTATTGCGGAGCTCAATTTTGCCTTCGACGTTGCCATCCACGTACAAGTCTTCGGATCCCGACAGCTCTCCCTTGATGACCACCGACTTGCCGATGTGGGCGAATTCTCCGGTCTTCGGAGCTTCCATGCTTGGCCTCCATCTTCCTCGCGCTCTGGACGCCGCGAATCCACCGATTGTAAATCATCGGCCCTGTTCCAGTTCGAATTGCTGACCGGAAATCATTCTCCGTCAGGAACTTACGGCAGCAGCGGGAAGGACGGCGCCGATACAACCCCCGCTTTGCTACCATCGTGCTAACGGAATCAACGTGTCCAATCCAGTTAGAGCAGTTGTCAACTCGATCTCGCGCAACTCCATCGCCCACAGCATCGCACAAACCGGCGCCTGGATTCTGCTGCTCGCCGCGGCCAGTTTTGCCCGGCAACCCGCGACGGTTTCTCCCTCTCGGGATCCGACGGCACTGGTGCGCAACGCGGTGCAGAACGAGATCAAGGCGAACAATGACGACACCGCCCGCTTTCTGTTTCGCGGCACCAGGACCACGCCCAAGGGATCCACGACAAAACTCTACGTCGAGACCAAGGACGCTACTGCCGGCCTGGTGGTCGCCATCAACGGCAAACCTCTGACTCCCGAACAACGCCGCGACGAAGAGGCGCGCGTCGAACGTTTCGTCAACCATCCGGAGGAATTAAGAAAGAAGCGCGAGCAGGAGCGCGACAGCGCCGAGCGCACTCTGCGCATCGTGCGCGCGCTTCCCGATGCCTTTCTGTTTGAGTACGCCGGAGAAGAACCGGGATCGGAAGGCATTGGCCGGACCGGCGACCCTCTGATCAAGTTGCAGTTCCGTCCGAATCCCCGCTACCAACCGCCCTCGCGCGTTGAAGAGGTCCTGGCCGGAATGCAGGGCTACGTGCTGATCGACGCCGTCCGTTACCGCATTGCCAGCATTGACGGCACGCTCTTCAAGGAAGTCAGCTTCGGCTGGGGGATTCTCGGACACCTCGATCGCGGCGGCCGCTTTGTGGTTCATCAGCAGGAGGTTGGCGACAATCTCTGGGAAATTTCAAGCATGAGCTTGAGTTTCACCGGGAAGATTCTGCTGGTGAAAAATCTCTCCATCATCTCGACCGAGATTTTCAGCGGCTTCAGGCAGGTTCCGTCAGACCTGACGTTCGCCCAGGCGCTGGAACTGCTGAAGAAGGAAGAATCCGCTGTGGCCGACAACCCTGCTGCCAGCCGACTCGCTCACAGGTGATGGACTTCCGCCTGTAGAGACGGGGCTTGCCCCGTCTCCCGCTGCCAGTCAGGGACATTGGCGGCGCACGCCGAGACGCGGCAAGCCGCGTCTCTACGGGAAAATCAGACGCCTCCCTATTTCCCCGCCCGAAACGTTTCTTCGCGCACGGTGAACTTCCACACCAGGTCTTCGCGCACCTGGTAGCCCGTCCCCGGAGCGTCACTGATGGCGATCATTCCATCGGCGCGCACTTCCACTTCGGGTTCGATGATGTCCTCTTTCCAATAACGCTTCGATGCCGACACGTCTCCCGGCAAACGGAAATTTTCGAGCGTCGACAAAGCGACGTTGTGCGCCCTTCCCACTCCCGATTCCAGCATCCCGCCGCACCACACCGGAATGTTGTGCCGCGCCGTGACGTCGTGTATTTTCTTCGCCTCGCCGAAGCCGCCCACGCGTCCTACCTTGACATTGATGATCCGGCAGGCGCCGGTCTCGAGCGCAGAATCGGCGTCACGCGCATTCAGAATCGATTCGTCCAGACAGATCGCCGTCTGGATCGCTTTCTGCAGCCGCGCATGAAGATAGATTTCGTCGTTCCACAACGGCTGCTCGATCATCAGCAGGTTAAAGGCATCGAACTTGCGCAGGTGCTCGACCTCGTCGAGCGTGTAGGCGGAATTCGCATCCACGCTGAGAACAATATCCGCCCAGCGAGCGCGGATCTTCTCCAGCACATTCAGATCCCATCCCGGCTTCACCTTGATCTTGATCCGCCGGTATCCCGCCGCCAGTTCGGTTTCGATCTTTTGCAGGAGTTGTTCCGGCGTGTCCTGAATGCCGATCGAAACCCCGCAAGCGATCTCGCGCCGGGTTCCTCCCAACAACTTCCAGAGCGGCTGTTGTTTCTGCCGAGCCTCCGCGTCCCACACCGCATTTTCGAGCGCGGCTTTGGCCATGTGGTGCCCACGGATTCTGGCAAACCGCGCAGCACAATCCCGGCCGGCGTCTAACTCACTTTGCAACAGCAGGGGCGCCAGATACTTCTGGATCGTGAGCCACGCGGTATCGGTCCATTCCGAACTGTAAAAGGGATCTTCCCCGGCGACGCATTCGCCCCACCCGCGCACTCCGTCGGCCTCAACACTCACCAGCAGGATGCGCCGGCCGTAAACGCGGCCAAAGCTCGTTTCAAAAAAATGCACGAGCGGCATGTGAATTTCACGCAGAGTTACAGATTCGATTTTCATGACTTAGTTACCGCTGAACCCAGACTTACCCTGGAGCAGGCACCCGGAATTGGGACCCGCAAGTATAGAAGGACGCTCCAGCAAGAGCAAGAGGATGTGCTGTAGAGACGGGGCTTGCCCCCGTCTTCTTTGGACGCGGCGAGAGACGCGGCAAGCCGCGTCTCTACACCGCTTTTTGCTAATACTGCAGCGCTTCGTCCCAAGCGCCCAGCAGGAACCGGCCATTCCCGTGCTCGTCGCGCTCATAGCCGAGCGCACTCAGTCCTTCGGCGAACGCCTGGTTGAACCGCTTACGATTGCTTTCCTGCGCTGCCAGCGCCTGCGCGCGCGTCGCCGCCGAAGCTTTCCATGCATAGATCTCCGCCGGTACATCGATGCGCTCGCGGCATTCGAACCTGGCGCGCGGAACATCCGCCAGGGCCGCCTCAACCCGCTTCGACTTCATCCACCACTCCGCCACCAGTCGGTCGGAAGGCAAACCGCCCTGCAACGGGGACGATGTGATCCCGTACTGGTTGACGTTGTAGCGCCGCGCGATCGCACCCAGCTTCTCGATATTCAAGTACGCGTTCTTGATCTCCAGCGGATCGAACGTCCACTCCATCAGCTCGAAACCCCGCGCCAGCGCATCTTCGCGCTGATGGAGTTTCAGCCGCCGTCCCAAGCCGCCATTGCGGTATTGCTGGCGGACGGCCAGCATCTGCGAGTGCAGATAGCAGTGCCCGTTTCGCATTCCCGGGAGCGCGAGTGCGAAGCCGATCAGTTCCTTTTCATCGAAGGCCCCCATCACCTGGCCGCCGATCTTCGGGGCCACAACGAACATCCGCACCGGAATCAGCTCCGCATCCGAAAACTTCCATACCTCTTTCTGCAGCGCAAAGCAGGCCCGCATCTCGTCAAGCGCTTCGCACTTGCGGATGGTGATTTCGCCGTTCCTACTTCCCGCCAATGTTCCCGTCGATGCCCCCGTGGTTGCTCCGGTCACGCCGGTTTTTCCTGCTGCTTTGCCTGTTGCCATAGGGTTTCCAGTTCGTCCATCGACGCCTGCTGCGGCGTTCGTTCGCTCGCGCGCAGGCGTTCCTCCATCCATTGAAACCGGCGCTTGAATTTGCGATTCGTCTTCCGCAACGCCGACTCGGGATCGAGCGACAAATAGCGCGCAATGTTCACCAGGACGAAGAACATGTCTCCCACTTCATCTTCAAGACGCTGGCGCAGTTCGGGCGGAACCTTCGGCTTTCCCGACCCGGCAATTCCCTTCCCCACCGATGGAGCATTCAGGTCGGGCACCGCCTTCAACTCCTCTCGCAACTCCACCGTTTCCTCTTCGAGCTTGGCAAAGAGCCCTTCGATCTGCGGCCAATCAAATCCGACGTGCGCCGCGCGCGAACTGAGTTTATAAGCCTCCATCAGCGCAGGCATTTTCGACGACACGCCCGCGAGCACCGATTGAGCATTGTCGACCTCCGCGGGGTACCCCGCTCCTTGCGCTTCTTGCAAGGGGCGGGTGACGACATCGTCAGGCTCATCCGCTTTCTTATCTCCATCCGCCGCCCGCCGCTTCTTTTTCTCCTTCTCTTGCGCCTTCAGCGCCTCCCAGTTGCGCAGGACCTCGGCCGGAGTGTCGGCCTTCACGTCGCCAAACACGTGCGGATGCCGGTCCACCAGCTTGTTCGAAAGCCGGTCCAGCACATCATCCACCGAGAAGTGGCCTTCCTCACTCGCCATCTGCGAATAGAACAACACCTGCAACAGCAGGTCGCCCAATTCGCCGGTGAGTTCCGGCCAATCGCGATTGTCGATGGCTTCGAGGACTTCGTAGGTTTCCTCCAGCGTATAGGGCTTGATCGTGTCGAAGGTCTGTTCGCGGTCCCACGGGCATCCGCCCGGAGCCCGCAACCGCGCCATGATCTGAACCGCTCGCTCGAATCGTTCGCCTGTGGTGGACATCCTGTTCACTGTAAATGAGGCGAATTCCACGAGCAATGGGATGGCTCCCTTTCTCCGCCGAGGTGCTCCGGTACAATAGCGAGCGTGCCGGAATCCACCTACACGCCTGGACAAACGCTGGCGAAGGTTGGCATCTTCTCTGGGTTAACAGACAGCGAGCTGGCCTTTCTTGCCCAACGCGCCCTCCCGCGCCACTACTCGGCGGGCGAAACCGTGTTCGCCGAAGGCGAACCGTGTTCCGGACTCTATGTTGTCGAGTCTGGCCAGGTGCGCATTTTCAAAAGCTCCGCCAGCGGACGCGAGCAGGTACTGAGCATTGATGGCCCCGGCAGTTCGATCGCTGAGTTACCCGTTTTCGATGGAGGGACCTACCCGGCCTCGGCAGCCGCAATCGGCGATGCCACTCTTCTTTTCGTGAGCAAACAGGATTTTCAAGCACTGTGTCTCGCTCATCCCCAGGTTGCACTTAAGGTGCTGCGGGTGGTAGGCGCGCGTCTGCGCCGCCTGGTTGGGATTATCGAAGAGCTCTCCTTCACCACCGTGCGCCACCGTCTGGCTTCCTTTCTCGTACGTCTCGCCCAGAAGGAAGGCAAGCGCACCGATGAAGGGGTGGAAATCACCATGCCGATCACCAATCAGGAATTGGCTTCGCAAATCGGCACGGTGCGCGAGCTCGTATCGCGCAACCTCTCCCGGCTGCAAGCCGAGGGAATGATCAAGATCGATGGCCGCAGCGTGACGATCTGTGATTTGAAAACCCTGGAAGCCGAACTGCAATCTGCCGAGTAACCCAAGTGGCAGAGGTATCTCCGCCTGCCCGCGTCCGCCCGATTGTTCCGCGCATTCATCTCGATAATGCTTTCCCCACCCAGCCTTTGTGATCGCCGTGACAAAAGTCATCGGCACGGTTCCGCCGCTCCGCTACCTTCGGAATATCAAGCGTGGCATGAGGCACAGAAGCCGGGCCACGAGGAGGATGTGATGAGCATTACCACTGAGAAAACTGTGCGGGAATTGGCCCTGGAAAACCCCGCTGCCACCCGAGTGTTTGAGAAGCTGGGCATCGACTATTGTTGCGGCGGCAACAAATCCCTCGAAGAAGCGTGCCGCACCGCCAATCTCCCGATGGACGAGGTGCTGGACTCACTCGACCTGGCCGAGCAGTCTGCGCGGGCAGTCCAACAAGACCGCAACTGGCCCACCGAGCCGCTGGCCGACCTGGTGGCGCACATCATCAGCACTCATCACAAGTACACGCGCGAGGAGATGGCTCGCCTCGGCCCGTTGTTCGACAAGGTGTGCTCCGTGCACGGGAAAAACCATCCCGAACTGCTGCAAATTCGCGCCAGCTTTCAAGGTCTGGCCCAGGAACTGACCATGCACATGATGAAAGAAGAAATGGTTCTATTCCCGTACATCGTGAGGATGGAAGAGTCCGTCATCCAGAAGGAGCCGGTGTTGCCGTCGCCTTTCGGCAGCGTGCAAAACCCGGTGACGATGATGATGCAGGAGCACGACTCCGCCGGCGAAGCTCTGCGCGCGATGCGGCAGGCGAGTGCAGGTTATACGCCTCCGGGCGACGCCTGCATTAGCTTCCAGACTTTGTACAAAGCCCTGGCAACCTTTGAAGCCGACCTCCACCAGCATATCCACCTGGAAAACAACATCCTCTTTCCGCGAGCGATCGCCATGGAACGACGGCCCTGATGCCATACGGTGGAGAGACGGGCGCCCCGCCCGTCCTGCCGGGCGCGGACGCCCGGCTCTCCACCAACAAACTCTACGAGATGCCGAGAACGTAGAACTATTACAGAACTCAGACAATTCGAACCCCGTCTTTTTTGAAATAATGGGTATTTTGGGGCGGTCCCATTATGAGCAATCTTCCAATAATCATTCAGGGCGGAATGGGTGCGGGCGTCTCCAGTTGGCGGCTGGCCCAGGCTGTGTCGAAACTCGGCCAACTGGGCGTGGTATCGGGAACGGCCCTGGACTTGATTCTCGCCCGGCGCTTACAAGACGGTGATCCCGGCGGCCACATGCGCCGCGGTCTGGATCATTTCCCAATTCCCGAAATCGCCGAGCGTATCTTGCGGACGTATTACATCCCCGGCGGGAAGGCGGACAGAGCACCCTACAAGTCGGTGCCATCCAATTCCAAGGACGCTCCTGCCGAAGTCCAGGAGCTTTGCGTCGCCGCCAATTTTGTGGAAGTCTTTCTCGCGCGCGAAGGTCACGACCATCCCGTCGGAATCAATTATCTGGAAAAAGTCCAGCTCCCGCATCTGTCTTCCATCTACGGCGCCATGCTCGCGGGCGTGGGATACGTTCTGATGGGGGCCGGCGTGCCCCTCAAGATTCCGGGGGTACTCGATCGTTTCGCCAACCATGAACCCGCCACCTATCTCCTGCAGGTCACGGGGGCGCGAGAAGATGACGACCGGACCATGGTCTTCGCGCCGAAGCAGTTCCTGGGCCGCGATCTTCCGCCACTCCCCCGGCCGAAGTTCCTCGCCATCATCGCCTCCAATACCCTGGCGACAACCATGCTGAAGAAGGCCGACGGCAAGGTCGATGGATTCGTGATTGAAGGCTGGACCGCTGGAGGCCACAATGCGCCGCCTCGCGGCAAGCTCCAGTTGGACGAAGCGGGAGAGGCGATCTACGGAGAGCGCGATAACGTCGATCTGGAAAAAATCCGTGCCTTGGGCGTCCCCTTCTGGCTGGCTGGAGGATTTGGCCGTCCGGAGAAGCTGGCAGAGGCCTTGGCCGCCGGCGCCACCGGGGTACAGGTAGGAACAGCCTTTGCCTTCTGCGCGGAATCAGCACTGAGAACGGATTACAAGCAAGCGCTTGTGGCAAAAGCCCTTTCCGGGGAAGCTCGGGTATTTACCGACTCGGTGGCATCCCCAACCAATTTCCCCTTCAAAGTGGCGCGATTGGAAGGCACGGTTTCGGAGCACGAGGTCTATTCCGCCCGGCCGCGGATTTGCGATTTGGGATATCTGCGGGAATCTTACCGGACGCCGATGGGAACCATCGACTATCGTTGCTCGGCGGAGCCGGTGACCATCTATGTGTCGAAGGGCGGGAAAGCGGAGAATACGGAGGGAAGGAAATGCCTCTGCAATGCCCTCATGGCGAACATTGGCCATCCCCAGGCGCGAAACGGCAAGTTGGTTGAAAATGGCATGGTCACCTCCGGAAACGACTTGACCAGAATCACGCGTTTCGTGCGGCCCGGCACCTCGACCTACACCGCGGCGGACGTGATTGCGGACCTGATGGTTGGCGTTTCCCCGCGCTAGAGCCGACTGCGGAAAAACTCAGGTTCGTATCAGGGTATCGCTTTAGCGATAACCACAAGCTCTCCGCAATCAATGCCCCTTCAGGGGCTGGGGATCGAAAACCGGCTCTCTACGCAGCCTCTTCAGTCGTGCCATCAGCCGTGGACAATGTGTCGCGCTTTAGCGCCTGCGGTTAGCTTTTTGCGTTTCCGCGTATTTCCGGGATACCACACTAGGTTCTACAATGGAGTGAGTCTTCGTTTGAATCCTCGCACCAGGAGATGGGAATGCAACGCAAAGCGAGTGCAGTGTGGAAGGGTGGTCTGAAAGACGGGAAAGGGACGGTTTCGTCCACCAGCGGCGTTCTTTCGAATACGCCCTATTCGTTTACCACGCGGTTTGAAAACACTCCGGGGACGAATCCGGAAGAACTGATCGCGGCAGCGCATGCCGCGTGCTTTTCGATGGCGCTGTCGGCGCAATTGGGAAGCACGAACCTCACGCCGGAGAGCATCAGTACGGCCGCCACCCTCACCATGGAGAAACTCGATGCGGGCTGGACCATCACGGCCGTGCACCTGGACGTGGTCGCCAAGGTGCCGGGCGCAAGCGCGGAAGCTTTCAGCACGGCCGCGCAAAATGCAAAAGCGGGCTGCCCGGTGTCGAAGGTCCTGAACGCGAAAATCACGATGGATGCGAAGCTGGGCTAGTAGCGCGTGGTGCAAGTACGGTTCGTATCAGGGCACGCCTTCAGGCGTGCCGTAAGTCCTGCGTTATGAAAGCGCCTTCAGGCGCTGAGGTCGGAGATTCGAGTTTCACCACAGGCTGCTAGGGGCGTCGGATTTCCCGTAAAGACGCGCCTTGCCGCGTCTCCTGCCGCAGAGTGAGACGGGGCAAGCCCCGTCTCTACAGTGGGAAGGACTTGCTAACTCTGCGAGCGCAGCAGTTGGCGCAGTTTGTGATTGATTTTCACCGCTTCCTGCGACGCCTGATCGATCATTTCGACCCAGCGTCGCAAGTTCTCGGGCGGCCCAGCCTGCGAAACCAGGTAGGTCGCTTGTACCACCGTCTCCAGCGCATTGCTGAGATCGTGCGCCAGGGCGCGAAGTTCTTTCGCCAGTTCTGCCGGGATTTTGTCGGAGGCATTTCCCATAATCGTGGGGCGGCCTGGAAGCCTTGCCAATCACGGAACGCGCCGCAGCTTGTGACGTTGCGCTCGTTTGACAGCCAGCCGCCAGCCAGTAGATATTAGTGTAGTCCCCCTAAAAAAGGGCCTGCCGATTTTTTCTTTGTAATGCGGATGTGGCGGAACTGGCAGACGCGCTAGGTTCAGGACCTAGTGGCCGCAAGGTCGTGGAGGTTCAAGTCCTCTCATCCGCACCAAAACTCAGCTCATAGCGGCGCATGGATCAAAATCGATGGCCTGACGAGGCACCATGCTGGAAGTCAAACTCATCCTTTGTCCCATTGATTTCTCAGAGTTCTCGGTAAGGGCGTATCGCTATGCGCTATCGGTCGCCGAGCACTATCGAGCCCCGGTCGTGGCGCAACATATAGTAGAGATATGGCGATATCCTTCCGTTGGCTTTGTTGCCTCTGCGCAACTCTATGAGGAGTTCTGCCAGGCGGTTCGCGAGAGCGGCCAGCAGCAGTTGCAGGAATTCGTGAAGAACCACACCCACGATGAAATTCAGCCGGAGCTCGTGGTGCACCTGGGCATGGCCCCGGACTCTATTCTGTCGTTTGCCCAAGCGCGGAAAGCGGATGTGATCGTCATGGGAACGCACGGCCAGCGAGGGTATGACCGCCTGATGCTGGGGTCGGTGACCGACCGAGTGATGCGCCGGGCTCCCTGCCCTGTTCTGGTGGTGTCTAAACCGTCGCACGACTCTATGGCCGCAGGCGAACAGCGGCACCACCTCCACCACTTGAACCGAATCCTTTTCTGTACCGATTTCTCCGAGAATTCAGAGCGGGCTTTGAACTATGCGATCTCTGCGACAGCGGAGTACGACGCCGAACTCACCCTGCTGCACGTGTTGGAGGAGGTCCCAAGTCCGGCCAAGACGGAACAGGCCATAGCGGCAGCGACGGCGCAACTCAATAAACTGATTCCACCGGAGGGACCGAAGGCCCTCAAGATTAAGACGGCGGTGCGCATCGGAAAACCCTACCGGCAAATCATTCAATTCGCCCTGGAATCACAAATCGACATGGTGACGATGGGAGTGCATGGCCGTGGCGCCTTGGATCTAGCGGTCTTTGGCTCGACAACCTATCGGGTGATGCAGCTGGGACCCTGCCCCGTTCTCGCCGTCCGCGTTTGAACCGTTAGACCTCGGCTAGCTCGCCGCAGCAACGTGATTCGGGCCTTAGCCTTTAGCTCCGAGCGTTTTGTCCTCACGCGCCCGCAGACAACCTATGCGTGCTGCGGCTTTGCGCAATCCCGTACTGGCGGATTTTATAGAGCAGAGCCTTGTAGCTGATCTTCAGCAGCGCCGCAGCTTGTTTGCGATTCCACTTCGTCTCTTCCAGGGCTCGGGCGATGGCTTCGGCCTCCGCTTCATCTTTGGCGTTGCGCGACAGCGACTTCAGGCCGCCGGCGGATTCAGCGCCCACGAACGTCGTTCTGTCGGCGACATCGGCGTGCATTCCGCGGCCGCCATCGGGCCGGGGCTGCAACTCGGACGCAGCTAGCGTTTCGTCTCCCAGCACCAGGTAGCGTTTGATGAAGTTGCTCAGTTCGCGCAGGTTGCCCGGCCAGGAATGCCGCAGGCATGCCTCCATCAAGGGGGGCGAAAGGGGCAACGGCGAACGCGCGTACGACTCCGACATGCGCGACATGAAATGCTTCAGCAGGATTGGGATTTCTTCCTTGCGCTCGCGCAGCGGAGGCAGCGTCATGGTGAATGCGTTCAAGCGGTAATAGAGATCCTCACGCAGACGCTTGTTGGCGAGCGCTTCGGGAATATTGATGTTGGTGGCGGCCAGGATGCGAACATCGACTTTGACCAGCGTGCGGCTGCCCAGGCGGGAGAATTGCTGGTCCTGCAGGACGTGCAACAGCTTGGCCTGCAGCCCCGGCGGCATTTCGCCGATTTCGTCAAGCAGGATGGTGCCTTTGTTGCAAAGTTCGAACTTGCCCGGCTTCGGGTGCGTCGCGCCCGTGAAGGCTCCCGCTTCGTAGCCAAACAGTTCGCTCTCGAGCAAGTCGGCAGGCACCGCCGCGCAGTTCACTTTGAGGAAGGTGCGGTGGGCTCGCGGTGAAAGCTTGTGGATCAGGCGCGCCAGCACTTCCTTGCCGGTCCCGCTTTCCCCGAGCAGGAGCACGGGAATGTCGACGTTGGCGACCAGCGCCGCCTGCGAGCGAATCTTCTTCATCGCCGGACTGGCCGCGACGAAAAACACATCGTCGCAAAGTTCTTCGACTTCGCCCGCATAGCGCTCACCCTTGGCCGTACCGACGCACTGTCCAATGACCGCGTCGAGTTCGGCTTTCTGAAACGGCTTAGTCAGGTAATCGACGGCGCCGAGGCGCATCGCCTGCACCACTTTGCGCGTGTCATTCACGCAGGAGAGCATGACCACTTTCAATCCGGGCTTGAGGTGGCGGAGTTGTTCGAGAGTCTGTAACCCGTCGATGCCCGGCATGAGCAGATCGAGCAATACCAAGTCGGGCTGCAGTCCTTTCTGGACGCGCTCCACCGCTTCTTCGCCGGTGCTGGCGGTTTGCACTTTGTGCTCATCCACCTCCAGCAGCGTGCGGATATAGCGCAGCATCCCCGGTTCGTCGTCCACCAGCAAGATGTTGGCGCCTTCGCTCATTTCGTTCCTCGTGGCGGACTGCTCAGAATGGGTTTCAGCGGAATAATAAAAGAAAACTTGCAGCCCGCGCCCGGTTCGCTTTCGACCCAGATCTTGCCGCCCATGCCCTGGAGAAGGCGGCGGGAAATGGCGAGTCCCAGACCCATGCCCTCGGCCGCTTCGCTGCCCGGCAGGCGGAAGAAGTCATCGAAGATTTCCAGGTGAAACTCCGGCCGAATTCCCGGGCCGGTGTCGGCAACGCTCACTTTGACGGCGTTCGGCCCGTTCGTGGGTTGACGGCGCCGGTCTCCATCGGCTGCGGATTGGCTTACACTGCGACGCTCCCACATATGGGGTTCGGCGTGCAGCCAGACGGTGCCGCCCTCAGGCGTGTACTTGTAAGCGTTCTCCAAGAGATTGGAAATCACGCGCTGGATCTTTGGCACATCGAAGGCAAAGGGCGTCAATTTGTCGTTCGCCAGAAAATACAATGCCAGGCCGCGCTCCTGAAACCGGCCGGACCACAGCCGGCAGACTTCCGATAGGCAGGCGTTCATGTCCCCTTCCACGAACTCCATGCGCAGCTCACCGGTTTCGAGCACGCTGAAGGTCAGGAAGTCCTGAATGAATTGCTGCAAGCGCTGTCCGCTCAAAAACATGTCGCCCATGACTTCGCGCTGGCGGTCATTGAGCGGTCCGAGTTTCTGACTCTGCAGTAGTTCGATGTAGCCGTTGAGGATCGCCAAGGGTGTCTTGAGGTCATGAGCGGCGGAGGCCAACGCGCTCGTGGTCTTGCGGAAACGATCGCGCAATTGTTCGAGATCGCGTGCCATATCGTCCGCCGAGTTGGCTGCGGAAACCCGAGCCCGAGCGGTGGACGGCAGACCATCTTTCGGATTAGCGTGGGCGGCGGTTGGGCTTTTGTCTAACATTGAAGACATGGAGAACCACGTAAGCGCATGACAATCACGGGGAGGAGGGAACTCCTACTACCTTCAGAACAGGGGGGTAAGCTGATCCTATGTCAGGCGTGCCAGACTGTCAAATGGAAAAGCCCCAAACCGGCACTGAAGCGAAAAACGTTGCACCCTTTTGACATGACCAGTAGTCATTGTAGAATCCAAGGACTTAGCAATTACTTCGGTAATCTCCGTGTTGGTAGCGAGGTTTGGGCGATTCCGGCAGACTTAGCGCCACTCTGAAGTTTGGCCCCTGAGGTGCGGTTGTCGGGGGCGTTGGTACCTCTCAAGGTGGGCAAGATACGTGCGTCGCAGCTTGTCGAAAAAGGAAGAGCGCAAGTGGCCACGGTTGCAGCTCGCCATTCCGGTCTTTATCCGCACTCGTGACCGAAATGGCAAGGATTCGCTGGAGTTTGCCACGGCCGTCAACATCTCCCCCGGGGGCGCTTTGGTGGCGGTTCGCCGTTCTTTGCCAAAATCTGAACTGGTTTCCGTGGAGATTCCGAGCGCTCCAATCGGGCCTGCCAGCGGTTTGAAGACCTCTTCGCGCATTATGCACGCGAAAGCAGTATGGGTTGCGCACCTCGACGACTACCATCTTCTGGGTCTGAAGTTCTCCCACCCCCTAAACACCGACGCTGCGGCTGTTTCCGGCAGGCAATTGAGAAGAGCGGGTTCTGCGGTGTGAAAACTTTTTCCCTTCCAGCACCTGCCTTAGAATGGCACTTCGGTGCCATGCCACATGTCCTAGCCCCCAAGTTATTATCACTCCAAGTCATTCATAAGTTGAGCGCTTAGCGGTAATCTTCCCATCCATTCGGTTCTCTTTCGCGGTTTGGTGCTTGGGTTGCAGTTTTAGTGCACGCGGGTGGCACTCACCGCAAGGGGGCATTCAACTCATGACGACACTTTCGGTAAGTCCTCTGGTGCAAGCGCTGGGCGAGGTCCCCCCTGACAACATCATCTTTGGCCACTCGGAGGCCATGCAGGCGGTTCGTTCGCGGCTGGGCAAAGTGGCCGCCGCCAACGTTCCGGTCCTGATCACGGGGGAAAGCGGCACCGGAAAAGACATCGTCGCGCGCCTCATTCATGCGCTGTCTCCGTGGAAGACCGGGCCGTTTGTAAAGGTAAACTGCCCGGCGATTCCCGGGACGTTGCTGGAAAGCGAACTGTTCGGCTACGAAAAAGGGGCCTTTACGGGCGCCTTTGGCTCGAAGCCAGGACGGGTCGAACTGGCCCACCGCGGCACCTTGTTTCTAGTTGAAATTTCCGAGCTTGACCCATCCTTGCAATCGAAGCTCTTGCAACTCTTGCAGGATGGGCAATTCTGCCG
>Ga0074044_10001480_pt1 | contig 21146 bp, 18 predicted proteins | sample BogForMeECP23OM1_FD_94443 | JGI IMG/M metagenome (GOLD analysis project Ga0074044, IMG submission 94443) | Bog forest soil microbial communities from Calvert Island, British Columbia, Canada - Bog Forest MetaG ECP23OM1 | ecosystem: Environmental > Terrestrial > Soil > Wetlands ...
AAGTACATCTTTGTAACCGGCGGTGTGGTCTCTTCATTAGGAAAAGGACTGGCGGCGGCCTCCATCGGCTGCCTGCTTGAAAGCCGCGGCCTCAAAGTCAACCTGATGAAGTTCGATCCCTACCTCAACGTCGATCCGGGAACGATGTCGCCCTTTCAGCACGGCGAAGTGTTCGTGACCGACGACGGCGCCGAAACCGATCTCGACCTCGGACACTACGAGCGCTTCACCCACGCCAAGCTTTCTCGCGACAACAACTGGACCACCGGCCGTCTCTACGAACAGATCATCGCCAAAGAACGCCGCGGCGACTATCTAGGCAAGACGGTGCAGGTGATTCCGCACGTGACCAACGAAATCAAGGCGGCGGCGAAAAAAGTGGCGCAAGACGTGGACGTGGCCATCGTCGAAATCGGCGGCACCGTGGGCGACATCGAGTCGCTGCCCTTCATCGAAGCCATCCGCCAGATGCGCCAGGAGCTTGGCCGCGATAACACGCTGTTTGTCCACGTAACGCTCGTGCCTTTCATCGCCGCCGCGCAGGAATTGAAGACCAAGCCGACCCAGCACTCCGTAAAAGAATTGCTCAGCGTAGGAATTCAGCCCGATATCCTGCTCTGCCGCACCGATCGCTTCCTGTCAAAAGAGATTAAGTCAAAGATTGCGCTCTTCTGCAACGTCGAAGAAGAAGCGGTGATCACGGCGAAAGATGTCGCTTCGATTTACGAAGTGCCGGTAGTTTTCGCGCACGAAGAAGTGGATACGCTGATCCTGCGCCGGCTGAAACTGGAAGCCAAGGATCGTGATATCTCGAAGTGGACCGATTTGGTGCATCGCGTCTACAACCCGAAAGATGTGGTCAAGATCGGCATTGTCGGCAAATATGTGGAGTATGAGGACAGCTACAAATCACTGAAAGAGGCGCTGGTGCACGGCGCGCTGGCGCACAACTTGAAACTGGAAGTGAATTGGATTGAGGCCGAGGGCCTGGAGTCTCAAGACAAAACCGATACAACTTACGAAGCGCAACTGGAAGAGTACGACGGCTTGCTCGTCCCCGGAGGATTTGGCAAGCGCGGCATCGAAGGCATGTTACGGGCGATTCAGTACGCACGCGAGAAGCACGTGCCCTACTTCGGAATCTGCCTCGGCATGCAAACCGCCTGCATTGAATATGCGCGCAACGTCTGCGGATTGGCCGATGCCAATTCCAGTGAGTTCGATCAGGCGACTCCGCATCGCGTGATCTACAAGTTGCGTGAGTTGCGCGGCGTGGAAGACCTCGGCGGCACGATGCGCCTGGGCGCATGGCCGTGCAAAATCGAGGCGCGAACGCTCGCCTACAAAGTGTATGGCCAGACCGAGATCAGCGAGCGCCACCGCCATCGTTACGAGTTCAACCGCGAGTATGAAGAGCCTATGGTAGCTGCGGGGCTGCGCATTTCCGGTTCGACTCCCGATGGCACTTACGTCGAGATCGTGGAGATTCCCGGCCATCCATTTTTCATCGGCTGCCAGTTCCATCCGGAATTCAAATCGAAGCCATTGGAGCCGCATCCCCTGTTTAAGGCATTCGTAGGCGCATCCTACGAACACGGCCAGCAAAAAAAAGTACAGAAAGACACCACCGAAGTAGAGATGTTCCTGCGTCCAGAAAAAGTGGGAAGAAGATAAACCAGGGGCTTTTAGCTCTTGGCTGTTAGCCTTTAGCCAAGAGCTAAAAGCTAAGAGCCAAAAGCCTTGTCCTTGTCTTTTCAAATCGACAACGTTCGCGTCGGCGCCGGCGATCTGTTCCTCATCGCCGGGCCTTGTGTAATCGAGAGCGAAGATCACGCCCTGCGCATGGCGGAGATCATCAAGGGCGTCGCGCGCTCCCTGAATTTCCCGTTCATCTTCAAGGCGTCCTATGACAAAGCCAACCGCACTTCGATCCGAAGTTATCGTGGGCCGGGCATGAAGGAAGGCCTGCGCATTCTGCGGAAAGTCAAAGATGAAGTGCACATTCCCGTTCTAACCGATGTCCATCAGGTTGCCGACGTCGCCGCCGTGGCTGGAGTCGTGGACGTACTCCAGATCCCCGCGTTTCTCTGCCGTCAGACCGATCTGGTGGTAGCGGCCGCGCTCAGCGGACGTCCCGTAAACATCAAAAAAGGTCAGTTCGTTTCGCCCTGGGACATGAAGCACGCCATCGAAAAGTGCCGCGATGCCGGTAACAGCCGGGTTTTCGTCACCGAACGCGGCTCAAGTTTTGGCTACAACAATCTGGTCGTGGACATGCGCTCCCTATCCATCATGCGCAAGTTTGCCCCGGTGGTATTCGACGCGACGCATTCGGTGCAACTGCCGTCCGCGTCGCACGGCGATGCAGATCAGCCCGCAGTGAGCGGAGGCCAGCCGGAATTCATCCCCGTATTGTCGCGCGCAGCGGTGGCTGCGGGTGTGGACGGCATATTCATGGAAGTCCACGACAATCCGAAAGAAGCGAAAAGCGACGGCGCAAACGCACTCGATACGCGAAACCTGCGCGGCCTGCTAAAGGAACTACAAACAATAAAGAAGGCGCTGGACGCGGCGCACAGCACACCGTAACTTCTCCGATCCATACCACACAGCACGCATTTCCTCCTGAATCTGCTACCATTCCCGCGTCATCTCAACTCTCATCTATGCATTGGTTGGCCTCGATTGGCGGCATCGTCCTGATCTTCACCATCCTCATGGACGCTTTTGAGACCGTCGTGTTGCCGCGCCGCATCAAACGCACTTTTTTTCGCATCTCGTTACGGTTCTACAAGAGAAGCTGGGGTCTCTGGACCCGAGTCGCAGCGCATATCAAATCCCCGAATCGCCGCGAAGGCTTCCTCGCCTACTTTGGGCCTTTGTCGCTGTTCCCGCTGCTCGGTTTCTGGGCGTTCGGACTGATTTTCGGTTTCGCCTGCATGCAGTACGGACTGGGTGAACACCTGACCCTGGGCAACGAAAAAATCACGTTCGGGAAAGTCGTCTATCTGAGCGGCGAAACTTTCTTCACCCTGGGCTATGGAGACATCACTCCCAACAACGCCTCCGCGCGCGCCCTGGCGGTGATGGAATCGGGTATGGGCTTCGCGTTTCTCGGAGTCGTAATCGGATATCTCCCCGTCATCTACAACTCATTTGCCGCGCGCGAGACCGAAATATCTCTGCTCGATGCTCGCGCCGGATCACCGCCGAGCGCCACCGAATTTCTCGGCCGCTTGGGCTGCTGTCCCGATCAGAAAGTGCTCGACGATATTTTTCGCGATTGGGAGCGCTGGTGCGCCGAGCTTCTCTCCAGTCATATCTCCTATCCGGTGCTGCTCTTCTTCCGCTCCCAGCATGGCAATCAATCCTGGTTGGGCGCCCTGACCGTCATGCTCGATGTCACGTCGCTGGTCATGACCGGCGTGGAAGGCATCCACCCGGACCAGGCCAAGCTCACCTTCGCCATGGCTCGCCACGCCGCCGTCGATCTCGCCCAGGTGGTGAATGCCGAATACAGCCCGCAAGATCCCGACCGCCTCTCCGCCGCCGATCGCGCCCGCCTGAAAACCGAACTGGCATGGCGCGGCGTCACCCTGAGCGTGGCCCACCCCAAAGATAGGGCGGACGCGCCTGATCGCTTGACCGAGCTTCGGGAAGTTTACGAACCCTATCTCCACGCCCTCAGTCGCCGCCTATTGATGACCCTGCCGCCATGGATCCACAGCGGCCGTGTGAAAGATAACTGGCAGGGCGGCCCGTGGGATCGCGCCATTCAAGCGCGAGCCCTGGAACATCCCGGCCATCCAACCGACGATCACTTCTGAGAGAGAAAAGAAAAACGGCCGGCAGATTTCTCCTGCCAGCCGTTCGTTAGTCATCGGGGATCGCCCGATCCGTTCTTAGCGTCCGCGTGCCCCGCCGCCGCCATGGAACCCACCGCGGGCTACGTAGCCATGCCCCACCGGGCCATGTCCCACATAACCGCGTCCCGCATAGCCACGTCCTTCAAAGCCGTGACCGTAGTATCCGCGTCCCGAGTATCCGTATCCCCAGCCCCCGTGGTACCAGGGCCCTGCGCCGATAAAGATCCCGTTTGCGAAAAAGCTCGGGCCGTAGTATCCATAGGGCGCGCAAGCGTACGGATAGTCTGGGTAATAGCCGTAAGAGCAAACCGGCGGCCCAGCCACATAACCCGGACCAACGCCGATTCCCACTCCGACCCTGACTTGAGCTTGCGAGTACGCAAGCGGCAAGGCCAGTAAAGCCAGCAGTGCTACATATCTCAGGTATTTCATAATCAACCTCCCTTTCGTTCCCTCGGCGATTCGCTGCTTTGAGTCGCTAGAGCATGAGGTCCTTCAGCTTTCTGTTTCTTCTGAAGCGCCTACACGTTGAAACTCGGATGGGAAAGAAAAGTTGCGCGCAGACCAGTGGCTGATTTCAACCATCCTGCGTGAAATCAGCCAGTTGCAAGGATTTAGCGGAAGTTAAAGTGTATCGCTGACGGTGTGCTTTACTGGGTAGTATGTCCCGTTGCATTTGCCTGAAAAACTCAGCTTTGGCGGCGCTGATTTGGGGCGGTGGGTGCCCCATGCTTGCGCGCCTTTTGCGCAAGGGGTGGGATTCCACGGAAACGTCCAGTTAGGCCCTTGCATTTGATTTTGCTTTCGCTGCGATGCTTCAACACTCTGCAGCGAGTGTACCTATGGCACCGCGCGTTCCCCCTCGTAAACAAAATCCACCAGGCCGTCGCGGTAATCCAGTTTCACTTCAAGTTTCCGGAGCATTTCAAATCCCAGAAAACCGGAGATCTCCTCCCGGTCTGGCTGCTCACGCCGGAGAGATCGAAAGTGACGATGCCCTGGTTCGTCTGCCGGAAGTGTCCGAAACTAAAAGTCGCCTTCGCGGAACCGTAGAGCTGATTTACCTCACCACTCAAGCCATTGACCCGATCGCGGTAATCGGAGCTCACCTTGGCGACCTGCCGCCCCGCGCGCAGCGAAAGAATCTTGCTGAACGCGCCCGTATCAAGTCCGAACAGCATGGGTTTGGAATCATTCACGTCGCCGAGCACTCTGATCTGCGTGGGGAGAAGCAAAAGAGCGGCGATAAAGGCCGAGCGCGAAAACAAGACCATGAGCTAAGCCTGCGACGAGGTCTCTGGGTGAAGCCGCGCCGCGATCGTTTCCAGCAACTGCGCTGCTGCCTCCCCGGCATGGCTGGTGGAAAATTCGCTGCCCAGTTCGATGACGGGGAGTCTGGCGCAAGCCTCTTGAAAAGCTGGCGGGGAAAATGCTTTCATCTCGGAGCCAACCAGCAGCAGATCAAATTGGCTGACGCGCAACAACAGCAGAGCATCGGCCGCCCGGCTGCTGCTCTGGACGTCGTATCCAGCACGCCGCAGCAGTTCGCGCAAATAGGCCAGCACGTCGGCATTCGAATCGAGACACAGAACACTGCGTCCGGTGGCAACCGGCGCTTCAGCACGCGCTCCGGGACGGTAAAAAGCGGCAATCGCCTTCTCCTCCGATTCGTGCGCGTCGAACACCGCGTTCAAGCGCGACATCTCGAGAACCTTGCGCACGAATTCCGGCACATTGCAAAGCTTCAGATCGCCGTGCGCCTGGCGGGTGGTGGTCAGGGCGCGAACCATAGTGCCAAGTCCGCTGCTGTCAATGAATCCGACTTCGCCCAGGTGCAGCACGATGGAGCGGCGGTCGCGCAACAACCAAGTCACGTGCTCGCGCAGAGAATCGCTCGCAGTTCCGGCAACAATCCGTCCATTGCAATGCACAATGGTGACGCGCCCAACCTCGCGAGTGGCAAGCGAAAGAGACAATGGCCCTCCATGCAAGCGGAATCAAGCCTGCGAAATTGCCACATTATATGCCAGCGCGGGACGAGATGACTGGAAAAGGTAGTGGTGCAGTTTGAGCGGCTTTGAAAGGGCACCGCTTCACGGATTGCTGAGATACTCGATTTTGTTCTTGCCTTTGGGTGGCGCAGCGGTTTACCGCTGCGATAAGCGTCGTTCTTTTAGGTGCGGCTTTCAGCCGCTGAGGGACGCAGCTTCAAACTACACCACTACCTGGGGAAATCGATCCTGGAGCTGCGCTGAATTATTTGATGGTGACTGCGACACTCGCGCCAGCCCTCAGATCCGCTGGGCATCGAACCCGCTGAGTAGCGCCGCTTCTCGCAACGTTTGATCGATGGTCAGAAAAACATGCCCTTCAGGAACTCCCTCGCACCACTCCAACGCCGCCGCCAACTGCAGGGAGTCGGCGGCCCGCAAATCGTAGCGATCCACAAGCTCCACTGACCTCGCACGCAGCGCGTCCGACGGCTGAATCACGAACCACGAACTGGCTAGTCTCTTGGCAAGTTTGCGAGCCTTGCTCCAATCGCGGGAATCAAGTTGTTGCATTCGCAAAAGCCGGGCGGCGGTGCTCGCAATCTCCACCGGCGTAGCCCACCAAACCACCGCGTCGTGAATTTTATAAAGCGCGACAGCCCGAGGAGTAATGCTCTGCCGCACGCAAAGAGGTACCAGCGCACTGGTATCCCAGAATGCCAGGGTTCGCATCAGCGGCTTTCTCGGTCCGCGCGCAACACTTTTTCCACGGTCTTATCGGAAACATTCCCCGGCGGCTCCGGCCATGATGCGGACCCAGACCGTTTCTTCAATGGTGGCGCAAGAAGGCCGCGAGCAACCAGCCTCCGCTCCCGCTCCGTGCGATCCTCCAGATGGCAAGGCACGATTCGCGCCACCGGCTGGTTGCGATCGCAGACCAGCACCTCTTCACCATCCCGCACAATCTGGATGTGGGCGCTGAGCCGTGCCTTCAGATCGCTGATATTCACCGTTCTCATGACGCCATTATAATGGATATGACTATGTTGGTCATCTTCTAATTATTGTGCCTAGTGGTACAGTTTGGCGTCAGCCGTGCCGGAAGCATCACATTCTCATCGCGGCTTTACAGAGTGCTGAAAAACCAGAACTTTGTTCTTGTCTTTGGGTGGCGCAGCGGTTTACCGCTGCGATAACCGTCGTATTTTAGGTTGCGGCTTTAGCCGCTGAGGGACGGCACTTTCCAAACTGCATCACTACCTTAATTTGTGCATGGCTTAATTTGTGCCTGGGACCTGGGGAAGAATGCTAGCCTGAAAGGCTGCCGAGAATCCCAAAGTCTGCGAAATCACGATGCGCCAACGCCGCTCCGATTCCGTTGTATTTCTTGCGCTCGCATGGCTCGCCCTAACCGCGAACTCGACAGCGCGAACCGCCGCGCCCTCAACCGCCAGCCATTGGACGGTCGTCATCCAACCCGCGCGCCTAGTCAACGGAACGCCGCTCCTTTTCCGCGTCACCACGCCGAAGAAGGTTCACACTCTTTCCGCCAACTGGCTGGGTCACGAGATCGAGTTCACCTTCGACCCAACCCGCAAATCATGGTTTGCCCTCGCCGGAGTTAGCCTCGAAACCAAGCCGGGAATTTATCCTCTAGACCTTCACGCCGAAACCTCTGCCCCATCGGCGGGATCGTCCGCCACATCGTCGGCCGGATCGTCTGCCAGTAACGCGATCTCATTCGAAAGGAAATTTCGCGTGGAACGCCAGCGCTATCCGCGGGCGGTATTGAAGGTTCCGCCGCGCTACACCGCGCCCAGTCCCGACGACCAACGCGAGATCGAACAAGATAAGGCAACCAAAGCCGAAGCCTTCAAAACTCTCAGCCCCGACCGCGAATGGAACGGTTCGTTTGCGCCGCCGGTGAATGCTGCGATCTCCGACGTGTTTGGAGTCGAGCGCGTCTTCAACGGTTCCGTCCAGAGTACGCATCAAGGCCTCGATTTCCGCGTCCCCAGTGGAACCTCGGTTGCAGCCGTGAATCGAGGCCGCGTGATCCTGGCGCAGCCTCTGTTCTTTGAAGGCAATTGTGTGGTGATCGACCACGGCCAGGGCCTGCTGACGCTCTATCTGCATCTATCGAAATTTTCTGTCAAAGAAGGCGACGAAGTGAAAAAAGGCCAGGAGATCGGACGAAGCGGAGGCACGGGCCGCGCGACCGGACCGCACCTGCATCTCGCCTTACGCTGGCAAGGCGTGTATCTGAATCCGCAAGTGCTGCTGAAATTAAACTTACCGTGAATGCGGACGGTCACCGAACTCTGCCGTCCCGCTCCCAGATTTTGTCTTCCCGAGCGAAACGAGGGATCTGCAGTTCGCCGCAAACTGCAGATCCCTCGCTTCGCTCGGGATGACAATGTTGAGTGGAAGCTAAGAGCTAAGAGCCTAATATCCCGCAGCCATCAGCGCGTCTTCCGCATCCCACACGCCGTCGCGGAACGTAACGCTTTTCCCGGAGATCGCAGGAATGCGCTCGCCCGGAACCACGATCCCCACCAGGTTCAGGGGGTCCGCTGCCGCGACCACAACTCGCTCGCCGCTGGCATGCGGCAGCTTGCGGTAGGCGCGCAACGATTCGACCGCCACCGGAAGCGCAAACTGCTCTCCCAGAAATCCATCCACGAATCGTCCGCCGCGCACTTCGCCGCGATCTTCGAGACGGCGGTAACCAATCTGCAACTCCCGCCATCGCGGCAGATTGGTTTCGCGCACCAGCAGATCGCGAAACACCACGCCATACCGCCGCAACAGCATCCAGCAGCAGGATTCAACGCTGCGGTCGCGGTCCGTGCCGTCGGTGTGCAGTAGAGACCAGCGTCCCGCCGCATGGCGCGGCCGTCGGACTTTACCGGGTCCACTGCCCGACGCGCTTTTCGGCGTGACCAGAGCGCGCAGATTTTCAAATCCGTCGGCGGTCACCAGTCCGGCCGCGACTAACTCCCACAATCCTGTTTCCACTTCCGCCTTCAGCCGTCCCGTAGCCCGCACCATGTCAGGGAAAAACAGCGCCCCGCGCTGCTTCAAAAGCTCGAGCACGGCCTGCGCCACCGGACTCAAGAACGATGAAGCAGAATCCTGGGCCCCGGGATGGTGAGCTCGCATCCAGTCAGCATCTTCGCGCACAAAAAATGCAATGGGCGCGACGCGCGTCGGAATCACCCGCCGCCGGTTCTCATGGCCCGATAAATCATTTCCCGTGGCCTCAAGAGTCGCGGGATGCGGCGACAGCCGCCCCCATCCGACTGCTCCGGCCAAGCACAGTTGATCGAGGTGCGCCGGATCGTAGTCCGAAATTCGGCGCGCCAGCACAAACCGTTCCCATGAACTCGCCGGTATTTCGAATCCCTGCAACTGGCGGATCACCTCAAGCGTCCCATGCTCTCCACGCACCTGCGTTCCCGGAGCGACATGTTGCCAGCGCAACAGCCAATTCATAAACTGCGCCGCTGTAACCGGTGCAATTTGCTTGCGTAGAGTTGCGACCGTCAACCGATGAATGCGAGCCAGCAGACGCCGCTCGCACCACTCAGTTTCGCGCTCGTGGAAAGACGGGCGTTCCCGCCCGTCCGGCCCGAGCGAACACCGGCTATGATCGGGGCGGAACTTGCCGCGCAGAATCGCTCCGCTGGCCTCGATGCGAAGCAACGCCTTTTCGATTTCAGATGCAGGCAGCCCAAGTAACTCGCCGATCTCGGATGCGGTAGTTGGTCCGAGATGCGCCATCCATCCTTGCACAGAAGTAAGCAGAGCATCCTCATAGTTATCCACCTGTGTGGTGGCGGGGCTTTGCCCCGCCGGGACGGGGCCAAGCCCCGTCACCACACGATGCATCGCCTGGAAAGAGCCGACTCGTTCGGTGGCCACCCAAAATTGCCTGCCTCCGGCGTCCACCACAACGGCGCGATTTTCGCCTTGCAGGCGATCGAAAAATCCAACCCAACTGGCGGTGGACTGCGGCGTTAACTGAGAACTGACAACTGAGAACTGAGAACTGCCTTCCGGCACTACCACCAGCGTGTGCAACACATCGTGTAACTCATCGGCATCGCGCACGTCGGGCCAAGCCTCTTGCTGCACCTGCGCAATCGCGGCGGGATCGAGCGCGCCGACTTCTTCGAGCACTGACGCCGGCAGCACTCGCCGCATCTCGACGGCCCGCGCCCGGCGCTCCTCGAGCGGCGCATCGTCCAGATAGGCGTAGGGATTCGCATTCAGAATCTCGTGCGAGAATTGCGACGGCACCGGCGTATCCACCGCCAGACAACGTATTCGCCCCTGCTCGATGCCGCGCAAGACCTCGCCGAGGCCGTCGATATCCAGCGCCTCGGTGAGCACGTCTTTCATGACCTCGTGCACCAGCGGGTGGTCGGGAATCTTGATGTCCCCTTCGATGTTCTCGAAGCACGCCGCGACATCGGGAAAAACGGAAGCCAGCAAATCGTCAGAACGCATGCGCTGAATCTGCGGTGGAACCTTCTTGCCGCCTTGAAAACGCAGCAGAGCCAGCGCGCGCGTTGCATCCCAGCGCCAGCGCGTTCCAAAAATTGGCGAAGCGAGCGCCGCCTGCTCGAGGATCGGGGGCATGGTCTCAGAAGCCAGAAAGTGAAAAACATCGGCCAACGGAAAACTGTGCTGCTCGGCCAGCGCGATGTTCAATCCGTTATCGGTGGCCGCCGCCTGCAGTTCGAAGTTAAATCCGCGGCAGAAGCGCTTGCGCAAAGCCAGTCCCCAGGCCTTGTTGATGCGCCCGCCAAAAGGGGCGTGGATGATCAACTGCATCCCGCCACCTTCGTCGAAGAATCTTTCGGCAATGATCGTCGTCTGTGTCGGCACATCGCCCAGGACGGCGCGCCCTTCGAGCGTGTACTGAATCAGTTGCTCGGCGCCGGCCAAGTCGAGTCCGCATTCTTCGCGCAGCCAACTCACGGCCTCAGCGACCACCGGCAGATTACGCCATCCCTCCACCGGAACCAGGCCCGGCAACCGGTCGCTGATCTCCTTGCGCAGTTCGCCGAGCTGCTGCGAAAGTTCCTCGGTCCGCGCTGGAGCTTCCCCACGCCAGAAGGGCACGTTAGGCGGCATGCCGTGCGCGTCTTCAACCAGCATGCGCGACGTCTTCGCTTCCACCCGCCGTATGCGCCACGAGGTATTGCCGAGCAGCATGACGTCTCCCGCCATACTTTCGACGGCAAAGTCTTCATCCACAGTTCCAACCACGCCCCCATCCGGTTCGGCAACCACGGTGAACAAAGCATTGTCGGGAATCGCGCCCCCACTCGTAATCGCAGCCAATCGCGCGCCCCGCCGCGCTCGCAGCTTGCGGTTGATGCGATCGTGGTGCAGGTACGCCCCGTAGCGCCCGCGTTGCGAGGCAATCCCTTCCGAAAGCATCACCAGCACTTCGTCAAACGTCTTGCGCAAGAGATTGCGGTAAGGATAAGCGCGCTTCACGAGCGCGAATAACTCATCCTCATCCCATCCGTCATCGCTCACGCTTGGCGACGTAGCGCCGGCTGTCGCGAGCGCCTGCTCTGAGCTTGCCGAAGAGGCATCTTGCCCTCGCCGCCGAGCGCCGCTCCCCGAAGCCGCGCAGCACGCGACAATCTGTTGCGCCAGCACATCCAGCGAAGCTTCCGGAAAAATTAGGCGATCGAGTTCGCCGCGGCGAATGGCACGAACCAGCACGGCGCATTCCGCCAGATCGTCGCGCGTGGTGACAAAAAATCGTCCCTTAGGAACCGCACCCCGCCAGTGCCCCGACCGTCCCACGCGCTGCAAAGCCACCGCAATCGAACGCGGCGAGCTGATGTGACACACCAGGTCCACCGTGCCCACGTCGATGCCAAGCTCAAGCGAAGCGGTTGCGACCAGCACCTTCACCTGGCCTTCTTTCAGCTTGCGCTCCGCCTCCAGACGCAGCTTGCGCGACAGGCTTCCATGATGCGCCGCCACGTTCTCTTCGCCCAGCCGCTCGCCCAGCTGATGGGAAATGCGCTCCGCCAGCCGCCGCGTATTGACGAAGACCAAAGTCGAGCGATGCGCATTCACCAGTTGCACGATGCGCTCATAAATCTCGTCCCACATTTCGTTCGACGCAACCGGTCCCAGTTCCGACGACGGAACCTCGACACCAAGATCGAGCGTGCGCTTGTGGCCAACGTTCACGATCACAGGATCGGGCCGCGGATTTTGCGGGTCAGAACTGCCGGCAAGAAAATGCGCAACTTCTTCAATCGGCTTCTGCGTAGCCGAAAGTCCAATACGCACCGGCGGACGATAAGTCAGCGCTTCCAGCCGCTCCAGCGAAAGCGCCAGATGCACGCCGCGCTTGTCGTCGGCGACGGCATGAATTTCGTCAACAATCACCGTCTCAACGTCACGCAAGATAGCGCGGCTCTTCTCCGCCGTCAGCAGGATGTAGAGCGACTCTGGCGTGGTGACCAGAATATGCGGCGGACGCTTCAACATGAGCCGCCGGTCTTTCATCAAAGTGTCGCCCGTACGCACGGCGGTGCGGATCTCCGGCATCAGCAGTCCGCGATCGCCCGCCATCTGCAGAATTTCGCCCAGCGGAATTTCAAGATTCTTCTGAATGTCGTTCCCCAGCGCCTTAAGCGGAGATACGTAAAGAACTTCAGTACGATCGCGCAGTTCGCCAGCAAGCGCCTTGCATACCAGCCGGTCAATGCAAGCAAGAAAAGCAGCGAGCGTCTTGCCCGACCCAGTAGGAGCCGAGATCAGCGTAGTGTGGCCAGCAAGAATGTGCGGCCAGCCCTGCTCCTGCGGCTGAGTCGGCGTCGAGAAACGCGCCGTGAACCACTCCTGCACCAGCGGATGAGCCCAAGCCAACGACGGGGAGACTGCGGACAGCATGGGAAAGATTGTAGCGGGAAATTATGATTTCGTAAAATGTTCGCCTGTCAGAGGCTAAGAGTTATCTTCGTCCGACAGCCGACCAACTGCCTACCGGACAGGCGTTCCACTGCCCAAGCAGGTCGCTGCATTCCCATCGGCCGACGAACGGATGCTTGCGGATTGGTCGGTACAAAATGCGCGCCGACCGGAAGCATCTCCGATGGGCGTGGCTGTAAGACGGAAGCTCACGGCGGGTGTGCCGGCGCACCTCGATAGCGAGAAGGCGTATCCCTGATGCTTGCCGCCGGCCAATCCGCTACTGATGAGCATGGCCTGGTGTTCGTTCGGCTCGGCAGCGCCGAAGCCATCCAGATCGGAAAGTGAGCAGGTGTAACCCACGGTGGGATAGGCTGCGAAATAGATCGTCTCGGCCGTCAGAATCTTACGCAAGTCAGCTAAAGCACTTGTATCGCCGCCGAGGGTTCTGGCGGCAATCTGCCCGGGAATCTGCCCCCCACCCTGCCCCGGAACCTGCCCCATACCCTGCACGTGAATCCGCGGACTAGCGACTGCGGCGGCCGCGGCACTCGCTTTCATTTTGTCGGAGATGCTCTTCAAAAAATCGGGATCGGCCAGCGGCAGGTTAATGGTGATAGCAATATCATTCAACGTCCAAATCCCCGCTTCCGTTTTCATGGAGAAGACGATGCGGGGCATGAACGGAGTTCTTTGCACCTGATTGTCCTTGTAACTGTGAAAGGATAGTTCGATGTCGTCCTGATCGCCGTGCAGAGAGTCGTTGTCGACGGCGACCTCAAATTTCTGTCCGGTCTTTGTATCGTCCGTGGCGAGCAGCACCGTCCCCGTTTCAAATGTCTGCAAACTGTTCCCTTGGGCGTGAAGCTGCCCGGCGAGCAGGGAATACTGTTGCAAGCCGGCTAACGCACCCGATTTTTCGAGCGTAGCGCGAGTGGCAGCAGGCAAGTGTTTGAGAAAAGTTCCCGGCTCCTTGCTGAAAAACATCTCCAATAAAGCCTGCCGCGCAGTTTGTGGAGCTTCCGGAGTTGCATTCTTAGCCCACAGGCTTGGGCTCGATAAGATCACGATGAGAATGACGGCGACTGCAATTTGACGCAAGGAATGCCTCCTGCCCAGTGTGGCCTGATCTTGGCATTAGGGGCGAGGAGACTCCAGTTACCGAGGTAAGGCAAGCCCTTGCAGTTCGGCCTAATCGCTCCGCAAGGCCGAGTAAGCGGGGAAGAAAATCCCAAACATGTCGCAGTAAACTATGCTTGACATAATGACAAGTTTGCATTACATTGAACTTGCCTATATGAACCCTGTTCCCTCTTGCTCCTCGCGCTTCACCAGACCGGTTTTTCTTTGGGCAGTTGCCGCTCTCCTCACTGATTTTGCGGTCGAGTGGTTTCCTGTCCACATCTTGCATCAGCCCGCGCCAGGCCCGCTGACTCTTTTGCCCCTCATCCCCTCACTGTTTTTCTGGGTCGCTCTGGTGCGCATGATCCAGCAAGTGGACGAATTGCAGAAGCGCATCTGGTACGAGTCCGTATTTATTGCCTTCATGGCGACCCTGGCTCTCAGCTTTGTCTTCGCCGGACTGGAACGGGCAGGAATTCACCGCGCACCGTGGGATGACGTTGGAAGTTCCATGCTGTTGTTTTGGGGTTGCGCCTACGTCTTTTGCTCCGAGAGGTATCGATGACTACCCAACTAATCGCCGCCAAAAAGCAGCAATGCCAAGTGATGGGCCTGATTCTTTCCTGGCTGGGCTACTTAGCCGGACTAGCCTACATGGGATTCGAGCGCCACTGGGTAGGAGCAATCGCTTGGTTGGTCGTGGTGCCTTCAATCCGGTGGGCATTGTTCCGCTATTTCCCCAGCATCTCTCGTTTTCTTGGCTACGGGCGCGTCGACGACAAACTTCCTGCCAAGGTAAACCGGGCTCGCGTCGCGGTTACCTTTTATAGTTTTTTCAGTTGTCCGTTTTGTCCCATCGTGTTGCAGCGCCTGGAAGCCTTGCAAAAAGAGATGGATTTCACACTCGAAAAAATTGATGCGACTCTCAAGCCTCAAATTCTGGTCAGCAAAGGAATCTCCGCCGTGCCGGTGGTGGAGGTGGGCAATGAGCGGCTCGTCGGCAACGCGACCTCCGAGCAATTGGCGGAATTTATTGAACTTGGACTTGCTCTCACGTTTGCGCCCCGGTCCAAGACACCGCCGGCGCCAGTGAGGGTGGCTTGATCGGCATGCGGAACCGGCTCCGAGTTCTTCGCGCAGAGCACGACTGGTCGCAGGCCGAACTGGCAACCCGTCTCCATGTGTCGCGTCAGACGATGAACGCGATAGAAACCGGGAAGTACGACCCCAGCCTGCCGCTCGCCTTCAAAATCGCGCGGATCTTCCAGCAGCCGATCGAGGCGATCTTTGAATCTGATTTTGACTAACTGAATGCTAGAATCGCGCCAATGCCCAAACTTTCTCCTGCCGCTCGCGCCCGCAAAATCAAACTGATTCTCTTCGACGTTGACGGCGTTCTAACCGATGGCAAAATCTGGATCTTCCCCGCGCCAGGAGATTCCCAGCCGGGATCTGCCGCCAGTGCCTTGCAGAGCGCGAGCCTGATCGAAGCTAAAGGCTTCCACGCACACGACGGCACCGCCATCATGCTGGCCCGCATGGCCGGCATCAAGACCGGAATCATCACCAAGCGCAACTCTGAAACCGTGGCCTTGCGCGCTCGTGATCTGAAAATAGACCACGTCCATCAGGGAATTCAAGACAAGGCTTCGGTGTTTGCGCAAATTCTGCAAAAAGACGGAATCACCGCCGCCGAGGCCGCTTTCGTGGGTGACGACGTGATCGATCTGCCACCCATTCGCCAATGCGGCCTGGCGATCGCCGTCAAGAATGCTCGCCCCGAGGTCAAAGCGGAAGCGCACTGGACGACAGCGCACGCCGGAGGCGACGGCGCTGCCCGCGATGCCGTCGAATACATCCTGAAAGCGCAAGGCAAATGGAAAAAGGTAGTGGAAGAATACGTATCGCTGAAATGAATTGCTCGTCGTTCGCTATTCGTCGTTGGCTTATTCGTCGTTCGCTTATTCGCTAAAATCGTCTGTTTAGCGAATCGCGAAGGACGAACAGCGAGCAGCCAAGCCTTCAATTCACCCACCGGTTGCTTGCTTGGGGCGTGCTCGGGTTAGCAACCGGTGGGTGCTGTTCTCCCTACTCACCCTGTTGTTTTCAGGAGGAATAACCCTGCAAACCCACTCTCGCGGGGAAAGTTTCGGAAGTTTTTTCGATTTTCTGCGTTTTAATAACTGACTTCCCGGCAGTAACTTATCGGCAGCTAGTCCTGTATGGCCACCGGCTTCGACGCCATCAGTTCCGTAAATCGCGGATCTTTGCGCAAGGTACTGAACTCGTTGTCTTTGTACACGTCTTTGATATCCTTGTAACCATCCTCCAGCGCCTTCTTCAGATAGTGCAACGAGCGGTCGCTCTCCCCCGCCTTGGCATACAGTTTGGCTAGCACATAATCATAGCGGGCTCGGTCTCCCGGAGAAGGAAGCTGCGCCAGAACTCCGGCGTGCGAACTGTGCTCGAAGATATCCGGGTCAATCGCCAGCGCCTTGGCATAACTCTGCATGGCTTTGTCAAACTGCCGCTTGCCGAAGTAAGCCGCGCCCAGATTGCCATAGTAAGAGGCGGCGTCATTCTTCAACGAAACCGCTTTCTCGTATTGCCGGATCGCCGCGCTGAAGTTATGCATCTCGTAATCAATCACGCCCAGATTGTTGTATGCGTCGGCATGTTTCCGGTCGGCCTTGATGGCGCGCTCGAAGCTCTTCTTGGCTTCCTTATAACGCAACATCATCAGTTGGCAGATCCCGATTTTGTTGTACACGGCCGTGCTTGCCGGGGCGCGTTTCAGGGCTGCCTGGTAGTAGTCGATGGCGTCGACGTAGTCCTTCACCGTGCGCAGTTCGTCACCGCGTCGTTCCAGTTCTTCGGCGGACGCTCCGGGGGCGGGTGGTTCGGCGCGATGGAGCGGGGGAGGGCCGACCTCCAACTGTTCGGTGTTCTGAGCTTGCAAGGGAAACGCGAGAAGCGAGGAGAACAGAAGCGCGAGAGAACCGATGCGCATCCAGGAAACCATATCCCACCCCCGGCCGAATCTATAAAACTACGGAGTTTCATAGCATTTCGGCGCCCAGCGCCCACACATCGCGTTGCCAGCAACTTTAGGACCGTAAAGTCAAAGGCCTCACGCTTGACAGATTGCTGAGAAACTCGATTTTGCTTTTGGGTGGCGCAGCGGATGACCTGCCAGTGTTGCAAACACGTAAGTTATAGCAAATATAGCCGTTTCCAAAGTCACAAAAGGTAACTAAGTTAACGAAGACTTTACCGAAACCTTACCGCTCTTGCGTCTAATACTCCGCCACGACTTTCTCGCCTTCGCGCCTTTGAACCTTCTGTGTTCGTTTATCGTACCTGTAGACCGTCGAATTGATTTGCAGCACCCGCTCCGGGGCGACGTGTCACCCCTCCACCCGATGCCGAAGGCAGCGAAGGATTTTGCTCTCAGTTGGGATGGCTGCTTGGCCGGTCAGCAACCTACTCATGAAGCGGCCCAGGTTTGATGCTTCGTATCTCGCCCCGAAATTGTCTAGCCCGCTCTCCGTGTCTCTTTCCTTGCCGGTGAACTTGTAGTGCTGCGCAACCTGAGTCGAGCAGTAGTCGTTCTCCTCCCCGCCGTACGGATAGTAGTCCGCGTCCTGTTCGCAGGCGCTGGCCGTCGCGTTCTCCACCACTCCGTGCGATCCCAGGTGATCGGAAAGAGTGGTTTTATCGCGGTCGGCTTTCCAAATCTGTGGACTGCTTATTTAGTGACAAAATCTCTACAAATCCATCGGAGACAATCGCTAGCACGTCTCCATTGGGCGACAGTGCATAGTCGAAGCCATCAGTGGGAGAGGGATTAACGACGGATTCTGATATCTTTTTCCCATTCTTTGCCTGATACACAGCAATCCTCACTCCTTTCAGCTTTTGCGAGATGTCAAGGAACTGGCTTCCACCCGCAAATTTCTCAACTGCGATCGCAATCATTTGGCTGTCTGCACTCACCTCAACATGGCTACTAATGACATCCGATTTTCTGTCGAATGCATCCGTCCACCGCACCTTGCCATCCGCTACAACGCTGACTGAGGACCTTCCCCCGGCCAGAATAAGGGAGTCATCGTCGAGCAGCGCAGCGCTGGTAGCATCCCCTCTCCATGAATATGCAAAACGAGAAGAGCCACAGATCTCGCTCACTTCAGCCGTTCGGCCAAGTGGATCCTTGGCACCGCCAGGCCGGAACGATAACAGATTTCTCTTGGACACCGAGAGTAGTTCATCGTACGGGTTATAGGCGCACTCTTTTGTTGGTTTCAAATCACTCCAGCGTAGGAGGGCGATCGAGGTGTCTGCCCTTCGGTAGTGGTACAGTAGAAACGCGTCGCGATCTGGCAGGGGGCGAATAATCCAGTCGATCATCCCACTATCAGGGGTCGGAGGTAGCTCTTTTTCAGCCAACTGCTCCATGTTCACGGAGAAAAGGTATAGTTTCGTTCCCGCGCGAATCAACAAAGTGTTGTTACTACCGTAGAAAACGGCGTTCGCATACCAGTTTTGCGTAGGGACTGAGCCTTGAGAAAGGAGTTTTCCATCCTTCGCAAACCTTAAGACGTGGAGTGACAGCGACGGAAGTTCTCGCGTAGCGAGTCCTGTCCTGTCACGAGTGACGAACCCCACGACGACCTCTCCATTCGGCGCGACCGAAATGATCTGGTAAGACAATTGTGTCTGGAAGCGCGATGCATCACTCTGGGGTGACTTGTAGCCCCACCCGCGCAAGTCGACCCGCACACGCTCTTGAGCCGAAGCTGGGATGCAGACTAACGTCAAGTAAATCAGGCACCGGGTTGCCGCGTCTCGCTTCCCCACAGACTCACCCTCAGTTCATCGGTACCGACGAGTTTATATTTCCCATTCCCAAATCGACTATGAGATGGCCAAGTGCGCCAATCGGAAAATTTGAAAACGGATTGAAGCTGTCAAGATGAACCAACCCATCCTCGTAGTGTAGATGAACGTTGCCACTGCGATAGTCGTGCTTCGGATCTAAGAATGAGAGATCGATAAACCCTACTTGGGGGTTTCCGGGTTGAAAATCTGCGTTACCGCCCTTGGTCATCACATAGAGGAGTTGCGAATAAATCGTGTCCACATCTCCGCCGTTCTTAGCGGCTATGGCTTTTGCAAGGTTCCAACGATCCCTATCAATGGGGGCGGCTACTACAGCGCAAATCGAGTTTTTCAGCAATCTGTTAAGGCGCTGCAACCCCATCCCTATTGCGGCGGCGCGCCGTTCTCGCTGCTCTTGGACGGCGCGGGCGTGTTCTTGTCATTCTTAGAGGAGTCGCCACCTTTGAACACGCCAACAATCTTGCCGAAGAAGCTTTTCTTCTTCTTGGCCTCTTCTTCAGTTTGGACACCGGAGGCAGGCTCTGGGTTCCCATTGATGGTGGGCGGAGGCAGGGCCTTTTCCGAGTTTCCGCCAAACATGCGGGAGAAGAAGCCATGCAGGCCGCTAGTCTGATCGCAGGTATCGTGAGGCTCGGTGCCGGCAATAAAGGCAATCGTGTAGTCGTCGGGACACGACGGCGTCGCCAGCCGGTTGGTAATCTTGTCGAGTTGCACATCGACCACGCCTTCCGGCTGGGTAAACTCCTTCACGTCGGAATACTCAGGCAGAGTGATCGCCTTCTTCATGAACTCGGCCCAGATGGGAGCGGCCGTTTGTGCACCGCTCAGGCGAATGTCGCTGTAATCGTCGTATCCCACCCAGACAATGCACAGCAGATTGCTCGTGTAACCCGCGAACCAGCCGTCATGCGAAGTGCCCGTCTTCCCTGCTGCCGGAGCGTGGAAGCCAAGGTTGCGCACTCCCGCCGCAGTGCCGTAGCTGAGGTTCATTACGCCTTCCAGCATGTTGGTCATGACAAAAGCGATTCGCGGATCGAGCACCTGCGTCTTCTCGTTCCCGAAGTTGACCACGACGTCGCCCTTGGCATTGCGCACCGAGTGTACGAACACGGGCGACAGTCTCGCGCCGCCGTTGGCAAAAGTCGTGTAGGCGGCCGTCATATCGACAGGAGTGGCGTCGTAAGCGCCCAGTGCCATAGCCGGAGTGGCCTTCACCGACGCGATCCCCGCTGACCGCGCCAGATCCGCCACTTTGTCATAGCCCACTTCCTCCGCCACTTTCACCGTGGCATTGTTGAGCGAACGCGCCAGCGCGTAGCTGAGCGTGACGTCGCCGTGGTACTCCTCTTTGTAGTTGCGCGGTTCATAAATCTGGTCGCCGTATGAGAACGTCGATGGCTGATCCGCCACGATCGACGCCGGAGTGATCACGGTAGTCGAGCCGTCCAGCGCCGTATTCATGGCCGCCGCGTACACAAACGGTTTGAAAATCGAACCCGTGGGACGCTTGGCAAGCGCATGATTCAACTGGCTGGTTCCGTAATTGCGTCCGCCGACCAGCGCCTTGATTTCGCCGGTACGCGGATCCATCGCCACCAGCGCCACCTGCGCCTGCGGTCCGGGCGTGACCGTGGTTTCAATCTTCTTCCCGACCTTGGTCTTGTGGGTGCGCATCTTCGTGACCTGATCGTCCACCAGTTTGATGCCCGTCTCCACCGCTTGCGCCGCCGCCCGTTGCAGATCGGGATCGAGCGTGGTGTAGATGCGGTACTCCTGATCGTTCACCTCATGCTCATTCAGTTTGCCGACCACGGTGTCGCGAACGATGTCCACGAAATACGGAGCATCGCTGGCCTCGACGTTCGGCGGAGCCAGTTTCAGCGGCGTCGCTTTGGCTTTATCGGCTTGCGCCCGCGTGATGGCCCCCGTCTCAACCATCGCTTCGATCACCGTGTTCCGCCGTTCGAGCGCCCGCTCGGGATGGCGATAGGGCGAAAGATAGCTGGGCGCCTGAATCAGTCCCGCCAGCAGCGCGGCTTCCGGCACGGTAATGTCTTTCAGATCTTTGTTGAAATAGGAGCGAGACCCTTCGGCCAGTCCCGAAATCGTGAACGAACCGCGCTGTCCCAGATCGACGCGGTTGGCGTAGAACTCGAAAATCTGTTGCTTGGAAAACTTCTGCTCCAATTCGACCGCGATCAGCATCTCGATCAGCTTGCGCTTGAACGTCTTCTCCGGCGTAAGAAAGAATGCCCGCGAAAGCTGCATGGTGATCGTCGAACCGCCCTGCTGATGCCGCTGATGCGTGAAGTCG
>Ga0074044_10001482_pt1 | contig 21129 bp, 14 predicted proteins | sample BogForMeECP23OM1_FD_94443 | JGI IMG/M metagenome (GOLD analysis project Ga0074044, IMG submission 94443) | Bog forest soil microbial communities from Calvert Island, British Columbia, Canada - Bog Forest MetaG ECP23OM1 | ecosystem: Environmental > Terrestrial > Soil > Wetlands ...
AGTCCCCCAGCTCTTCATCCGGCTCCAAGCCTTCGGGGCGCGGCGGCATCATCCCGCCATCCCACCAGGTGAGCTTCACCGGCGGCAGGTCGCCCCGAGTTGGGAACCGGTAACGGACAATGGTCGAGCGCGGATAATTCTCATTGCGAGGATCGGTCTTTTTCCACAAGCCCTGCCAATAGGTCGAGATACACCCTTCGACGCTCGACGGGTATTTGAGATTCAACGCCCAGAAGGGCGCGTCGAGAATGTGACAGCCCAGGTCGCCCAACGAGCCCGTGCCGAAATCCCACCAGGCCCGCCAGGTCCCTGGCACATAGGCGGGATGATACGGGCGATAGGGCGCCGGCCCCACCCACATATCCCAATTTAAACCCTCGGGCACGGGGGGTGTTTCCGCGGGCTGTTCCACCTCCACGCCCTGTGGCCAGACCGGGCGATTGGTCCAGGCATGGATTTCACGCACCGCCCCAATCGTGCCTGACTGGATCCACTCACAAATCAGCCGGGTGCCATCCCCGGAGTGCCCCTGGTTGCCCATCTGCGTGGCCACTTTCTGGGCGCGAGCCGCTTCGGTCAGCACCCGCGCTTCCTGCAACGAGTGCGTCATCGGCTTTTGGACATAGACATGTTTGCCCGCCCGAATCGCCGCCAGGGCGATAATCGCGTGCCAGTGATCCGGTGTGGCGACGATCACGGCCTCGATGTCCTTTTGCTTTTCGAGCATCACCCGATAGTCGCTATAAACTCTGGCATTGGGATACGTCTGGAAGGTCTTGGCGGCGTAACCGGCGTCCACGTCGCAAAGAGCCACGATGTTCTCCGCGGCGCAGTTCTTGAGGTTTTGCGCTCCCATGCCGCCGACGCCGATGCCGGCGATGTTGAGCTTGTTGCTGGGGGCCCCGGGTCCACCCAGCACCTGGCGCGGGACGACGGTAAACGCGGAGGCCGCGATAGCGGTGGTCTGCAAGAAGTGGCGTCGCGTTGTGTTCCGGGGCGCTTGCGCTCCCCGGTCGGTTGCACGGTCAGTGGAGTTCATTGGATTGGAGTTCATAGAGGGGCATGATTTGAGGATTTGACGATTTGACGCTGCCTGGTCCTTCCAGTTATCAACGCTTTGTTCATAAGGCGTCCCAGCTTAGCAACGCAAGTCGAGAATTGTCACCCTCATCCTCCGCTATGGGCTTGCGAGCCTCCGGCCATTGTGGATACTCATCTCCGACATCCAACCAATGGCCGCGTATGCCAGTCATCTTGCAGCCCGCGCTCAACTCGACCGCGCCTAAGGGCGCGTTCACTAAGGGAATGATGAGGGAGGAACACCTGGCAAAGCGATTTCGATTAAAGCGCCGGCAGTTGCCCGGTCTCAACGTTTGAGGTGATTTCGATGACGTGTAATGGTCGGGACAACCGATTGCCATGCTGGGTCGTGGTCTTCACTTGCGCCGCCATCGGAACGGCGGTCGTCGTCGGGTCGCCGCTTTTCGACCGCGGCTACACGGCAGCCGTCCCCGGCCCTGCACAGATTCTCCTTGGCGGCTCGCAGATCATTGTCAGCAATTCCGCCCTCGCCGCCAGTTGGCGGGTGGGGGATGTGGGGCTGAGGCCGGAGCTTTTCCACGACTCGGCGAGTCAAAGGCAGGTCACGCTCACCGGCGAGGCCTTTGAGTTTGTCCTAACAAATGGCGAACGCTACGCCGCATCCGCTCTGCAGCGGGACGGCCCGGTGCGGCTCAGCGAGCTTACCCCGGACCCCAAGGCGGCGCGTCTGGCCGCCCGCATTCCTGGCCGGCAGGTGGAAGTGCCGTTGCGCTCGGCGGACGGGCGCCTGCGCGTGGTGTGGCGCGCGGTGCTGCACGACGGAGGGAACTACCTCCGGCAGGAGATTGACGCAAGCGCCACAGGCGAGGACTGCGCGATCCGGGAAATCGTCTGGCTGAACCAAACCGTCCCCGGCGCACGGACTGTGGGGCAGGTGGACGGGTCGCCCGTCGTGGCAGGAGATTTCTTTTTCGGTTCCGAAGATCCTCATGCCCTTAACGAGGCGCCGCTGAAGGCCGGCGCGCGCCATGAACTGGCTGCCGGGATCGGCCCCGACGCCGGGTCCAAGCTTCCCGCGAACGAGCCCATCCAGCCATCCGGGCAAGTCATGCTGGCTGGCCGCGGTGGCTCCGTCCTTTGCCGAATTCCGCGCAACGCCCTTCTGAAGCGCGGGGACACCATGACGCAGAGCTTTGTGTTCGGCGTTGCCTCAGCCGGACAAATGCGTCGCGCTTTCCTGTATTACCTCGAGCGCGAGCGCGCCCATCCGTATCGCCCCTATCTTCACTACAACTCCTGGTATGACACCGCGTGGAGCCCGTTCGCGCTGAACGAGACCAACTGCCTCGAAGCTATCCGCCTGTGCGGCGAGTGCTTGATCAAGGCGCACGGCGTGATCATGGACGGCATGGTGTTCGACGACGGATGGGATGATCCGAAAACGCTCTGGCGGTTCCACAGCGGATTTCCCAACGGCTTCAGGCCCCTGGCTGAGTTGTGCCGGCAATACAACACGCACCTCGGCGTCTGGCTTTCGCCGTTTGGCGGATACGGCGAACCCAAGGAACAGCGGCTCAAATATGGCCGCGCGCAGGGTTACGAGCTCAACGCCGCTGGCTTTTCGCTCGCCGGGCCGAAATACTATGCCGCTTTTCGGGACGCCTGCGTCGGCATGATCCGCAATTACGGCGTGAACCATTTCAAATTCGACGGCATTGCCGCCGGCATGGCTGCCAGCGGCGGCGCGCAATACGTGCTCGACACCGAAGCCATGCGCCGGCTGATGCTGGAACTGCGGCAGGAGGACCCGAACCTCTACATCAACCTCACCACCGGTTCCTGGCCGTCGCCGTTCTGGCTTCGGTATGCCGACTCCGTCTGGCGGCAGGGCGGCGACATGGGCCTCGCGGGCAAAGGCACCCGGCAGCAGCAATGGCTGACGTATCGTGACCAGGAGGTTCATGGGAACATCGTCCGCAAAGGACCCCTGTATCCGCTCAACTCGCTCATGACCCAGGGGGTGGCCTACTCGCGCCAGGGCATGGCCGGGGATCCAACGTTCAACTCCGTCGGTTTCAAGGACGACGTGCACGCCTTCTTCGGCAGCGGCACGGGGTTGCAGGAGCTTTACATCCAGCCGGGCAAACTCACCCCGGAAGACTGGCGCGTGTTGGCGGAAGCCGCGAAGTGGTCTCGCGCCAACGCCGACGTGCTCGTGGATACGCACTGGATCGGTGGCGACCCGGCCATGCTGCAAGTCTATGGCTACGCCTCGTGGAGCGCGCGCAAAGGCATCGTCATGCTGCGTAATCCGGATGTCGAACCGCGCGAGTGCGCGCTCGACGTCGGGGCCGCGTTTGAATTGCCCCTCGGCGCCCAGACGAGATACCTCCTCAAAAGTCCCTGGTCCGAGGATGCCTCCGCGCCCGCCCTCCGAGCCGAGGTAGGAAAGCCCCTGCGGCTCACGCTCAACCCCTTCGAGATTCGGGTCCTGGACGCGCTGCCTTCAGACTAGCCTTCAACCACACGCATTTTGATCGTGGCATCTTCCCCGCATTAGCGTGGCGGCGGCATGAGCCAACGCCTGTGGGGCGGACCGCAGACGCTTGAGCCGGTGAGGTTCTGCGCTCACGAACCGCTCCTGCCGCACCGCCGACGAAGGCGGTCTCGGATTACGAATTTCCGTCAAGGAACTTGATGGAAATATCCTTGAACTGAATATCCATCGTGAAGCCGGCGTGCATCTGCAACGCGATCACCCCGCCCTTCAGGACAGCCTTTGGGCTTTCGTCAATCATCTCGGTCATCAGGTGGCCGTTGATGTTGTACTGGGCGTGGTTGCCGTTGACAACGAGGACGATATCGTTCCAATCGCCCGTATTGTGGAGCAGTTGCTTGAGGTCGTCGGCGCTTTCTGGAAGCGGGCTGTTGTGACGCCTGTTCTCGGCGTCCCAACTGGTCTTTTCACCGCGGTTGCTCATCGTCCCACGGCCACCAGCGATGCCCGATTCGTCGTAGATCGAACCCGTGTAATTGCCGCCGCTATCTATGTCAGCTTGGTAGCCCCCCACGTGAAGGGTCTTCGGATTGTTGATCACCGAACGGAACTGCACGCCCGAGTTGCCGTCCGGGCTGACGAGCATCCATTTGAGGCGGAGCTCGAAGTTGACAAACTTCTCCGGGTGCTCCTTGGAGGCGCTCAGGATGAGATCGGTCTGGACCGAGTGATCCTTGGTTTCGCTGCCGTCAATGACGCCGTTCTTGACCGACCAATAGCCCTCGAGACCTTCCCAGCCGGTCAGATCTTTGCCGTTGAATAGGCTGATAAAGCCATTGGCATCCGGTTGCCCGAGTACCGCCGCGGCAGGAGCGGCTCCGGCGGCCGGTTTAGGTTGCGCCCAGAGGGTGGCGGCACTAATCGCCAAGGCGGCGAAGGTTGCGAGTGAGACCTGTTTGAGCATGCGCGGGCAAACCATATTTTGTAATTGGACTGGACTGTTTATGCTTTTGATGCGCCGGCTCTTCGTTGACGCTCGGCGGGTGATGGAGAATTGCTTTTCGCTCGCACTCATCTTAACCCCATGTTCCCAGATGGGCAGAAGGATGTCGAGCGGCAAGTTTTGCCGGCTTCTCGACGGTTCTGGCACTTTTCATTTGACCGAGCCAAAGTGACAGGGATTACGCCGAACATAAAAACTCAGGCGCGCCCGGCCGCTGAGCAAGCAAAAACAGGAAGGCAAAACCCGGCCTCGCCTGGAGCGGCTGGTTCGTCTTTTGTGTAAGCGGGTTAGTGGCAACGCGAAGGGCCCCCTCTCCCCGACCCTTTCCTCCGGAGGCTGGCGGGCTCTGGCTGTGCGAGACATGTTCAGTCCGCCTCATAGTCGTCTATTTCTCCGCGACTCCAGCGCTGGATGCGCTCCACCTCGTCAGGCGGGATCCCAAGGGAGAGGAGGAACTCCTGATGCCCTGCCGGGGCGCGGCGCTCGAATTCGGTGTGCCAACGGCGGCGCGCATCCTCGTCCATTCCCGCGGCATCTAGCATTTCGACCCAAAGCTCCACGTCCACGATGGGGGGGCCCTTGCCGGCAGCGACTTGGCGGAGCATCCCGGCCAGCAGCCGCTGCTGGTTCTTGAGGCCGACGATGTTTTGAGCCGTCTGGCGCAGGCGTGTTTCGAGCAGGCGGGTCCCGGGCTTGCCGCCGGAGGACAGCACGGCGCGAATCTCCTTCAAGGTCAGTCCGGCCTGGCGGAAATGGCCGATGCGTTCCAGGCGCCGCTGGTCCGCATCGGTGTAGTAGCGATAGCCGGAGCCGGTTCTTCCGGTGGGCTTCAGCAATCCGAGGCGGTCGTAGTAGAGCAAGGTGCTGCGGGAGAGGCCGCACGCCCGGGCGAGTCTTGAGATGGAATAGGTTTTCATGGCCGAAAAGGAGTGGCGGCGCTCCTGGGCGCCACCACGCCCCGTGCGGACTATTTACTCTCTGCCCGAAACTCGGCCCGGTAGCGAGCAATGTCTTCCGGGCTGATTCCCAGCCACTCCATGAAGCCCTGGTGTGCCTCCGGGTGGCGCGCTTCGAAGAGCTTGTGCCACCGCATTCTTTTCGCCTCGTCCAGGCCGATCTCCTCGAACATGGCGACCCATTCGTCTACGTTCACATGGTTTTTCATATGTCGATTTGCATTACGATTTTTCTGTCAGTTCAGTTTTGTCATGGCCATGACGGGGGAGAGGCTAAAGTGTGAAGCAATAGACGGGTCAAGGGGTCTTAGCCGTTTATTCTGATGTTTTCCGGGACCCTTTCACTCTCCTCTTCAACCGCCGTTCCAACTGGCTATCCTGGGCAATCCGGTTTTCTGCTTGCAAGTCCTCTCCCGGTGGTTAGCGTGACGCTCAGTCCATTGGTGTCAGGCAAGAATCTCTATGAATAAACGCCGCCTAGACTTGCAAATGAAACCTGAAATCCGAGTCGTGTCACACTGGGTGCCTCTTGTCCAAGCTCTTGCAATTCTGACCTTGGGCCAAAGCGCCTATTCATCTTCAGCGAACCTGGGTGGCGCCGATTCGGGTGTAGTTAACGCTTCTGCCTCTTCGGTGGCGCCTCCCCGCGAACGGATTTTGCTCAATGCCGGCTGGCGCTTCACCAGGGACGATCCGGCCGGCGTCGGCGAGCGGTTGCGGTACGCGAACATAAAGGACTGGGTGTTGCCGACCGCAGCGGAGTTGGCCAAAGGCGCCGTGCCGGCTGCGAAGGCTCGCCCGGCGGGGAATCCGGGCGGCGACATCCCGTACGCGCAAAGCGATTTCGATGACAGGCAGTGGCGACAGTTAAATCTCCCGCACGACTGGGGGATCGAAGGGCCGTTCAAACAGGAATATCCCGGCGAGACCGGCAAGTTGCCGTGGTGGGGCGTTGGTTGGTATCGCAAGCATCTGGCAATCCCCGCCGCCGATGCGGGGCGGAGAATCTATTTGGACGTGGACGGAGCGATGTCCTACACGACGGTCTGGCTGAATGGACAATTCGTCGGCGGCTGGCCGTACGGCTACGCCTCGTGGCGCGTGGACCTTACGCCGTTGGTGAAAGTGGGTGCGGACAATGTCCTTGCCATCCGGCTGGATAATCCGAGGGATTCCTCCCGGTGGTATCCGGGCGGCGGCATTTACCGAAACGTCTGGCTGGTCAAGACCGCGCCCGTGCATATCGCGCACTGGGGAACTTATGTCACCACGCCTGAAGTCAGCGCCCAATCGGCGACCGTGAAAATCCAGGTCAGCGTGGACAACGACTTGGAGGCCGATGCCGCCGTGACGGTGAAGACTGAGATCTTCGAGCTGAGGGCCGACGGCAGCCAAGGCAAATCGGTCGCCGCGCTGGCCGCCGCCGCGGTGAGAATACCGGCGCACCAATCGTTGCCGACCGAAGGCCAAGTCGTTTTGCCACGTCCCCGGCTCTGGAGCATCGAGCGACCGCAGCGTTACGTGCTGGAATCCTCGATTGAGCAAGATGGGAAAGGCATTGATCGTTGTGAAACTCCGTTCGGCGTCCGCACGATTCAGTTCATGGCGGACAACGGTTTTCTGCTGAACGGCAAGCGCGTGCCGTTGAATGGGGTCTGTGATCATCATGACCTCGGGGCGCTGGGTGCGGCGATCAGCACGCGGGCCTTGGAACGGCAAGTTGAGATTTTGAAGCAGATGGGCGGCAATGCCATCCGCACCAGCCATAATCCGCCCGCGCCCGAACTGCTGGAGGTGTGTGACCGTTTGGGCATGGTCGTGATGGACGAAGCGTTTGATTGCTGGAAGGCCGGCAAGAAGCGGAACGACTATCACCTGCTCTTTTCCGACTGGCATGAGCCGGATCTCCGCGCCCTGGTCCGCCGGGACCGTAACCATCCGTGCGTGATTCTCTGGAGCATCGGCAACGAAGTGCCCGATCAGGGAACTCCGGCCGGCCCGCAACTCGCCGCCGAACTCCGGGGCATCGTTCGCAGTGAGGACGCCACCCGCCCAGTGACCTCCGCGTACGATAACATCGGCTCGGGCTACAACGACATGCGCAAAGGGGTGGATGTGTTCGGTTACAACTACAAGCCGTTTGAGTATGCCAAATTCCGCGCGGCCAATCCGGCTCAACTGCTCCTGGGCAGCGAGACCGCCTCCTGCATTAGTTCGCGGGGGGAATACTTCTTCCCGGTGAGCGATAACCAGGCCGGGGGCATGGCGGATTTCCAAATGAGCTCCTACGACCTCTACGCACCGCCGTGGGCCACCACACCGGACGCGGAGTTTCGCGGGCAGGACAAGAATCCATTCGTGGCCGGCGAGTTCGTCTGGACCGGCTTCGATTATCTGGGTGAACCGACGCCCTATAACGGCGACATGAGCACCCTGCCGAACCTCACCGATCCCGCCCTTAAGGCCCGACTTAAGCAGGAACTGGACGAACTGGGCAAGATCAAAGTGCCGTCGCGCAGTTCTTACTTCGGCATCATTGACCTCGCGGGCTTTCCCAAGGACCGCTTTTTCCTCTACCAAGCCCGCTGGCGTCCGGATCTCCCGATGGCGCACCTCCTGCCGCATTGGACTTGGCCCGACCGCGTCGGGCAAATCACGCCCGCCCACGTTTACACCTCGGGCGACGCGGCGGAATTATTCCTGAACGGCAGATCACTCGGGCTGAAGAAAAAGGGCCAGTTTGAATATCGTCTGCGCTGGGATGATGTCGTTTACGAACCTGGTGAACTGAAGGTCGTCGCGTACAAGAACGGCAAGAAATGGGCGACCGACACCGCCAGGACCGCGAGTGCGGCCGCGAAGCTGGTGCTTCAGCCCGACCGCGACCGAATCACGGCTGACGGTCAGGATTTGTCCTTTGTCACCGTGACCGCCGCGGATAAGAACGGACTGCTCGTGCCGCGCAGCAAGAATCACATTCAATTTGCAATTGAAGGGCCGGCTGACATCGTGGCGGTGGACAACGGCGATGCCACCAGCTTTGAACCCTTCCAAGCCAGCGAGCGGAACGCCTTCAATGGCCTGGCGCTGGTGATAGTGCGCTCGCACGCGGGCGCGCCGGGAACCATTGTGCTGAAAGCGGCCTCGCCGGGTTTGGCTTCCGCCGAGGTCACAATTAAATCCAAACCGAGCGGCACTATCATTCCGGCCCGGTATCCTTGAGGTCGCAAAGAATTCAGAGGGTGAGTGGAGAAGGGCGCCCAGAAGTTTGGGCGAGCGACCACAAAACATAATTCCGACCCTTTCACCGGCCAAAGCGTGCTCGCGGCACCACGGCTAATGACGGGCGTGGTCCGCTGTCCGCATCCTGCGACCGAACGGTGCAGGGCCCGCTGTCACTGACCCATTACTTCGCACGCCACTACCGGCTTGCGGATAAGGCTGGGAGCCCGTACATTAGTCCCCGTGAAGTTAAGGTTGGACAATTTGCCCGCGAGCCTGCAAAGCCAACGTCAGACATTGGCCCACTGCTTCGAAGCGATGGATCGAGTGATGCCGTTGCGGGCCGTGTACCTGTTCGGCTCCCATGCGCGGGGGGAGGCGGGGCCGGATAGCGACGTGGACTTGTGCCTAGTCGCCGAGGGCGCGGAACGCCAGTTGGAGGCCGCCCGGAGGTTTCGGGAGGCCATGAAGGATGTCTGGCCCTGCCCGGCATTCACACTGCTGCCTATCACGCCGCAGCGGCTGGCCGAGAAACGCGCGCGCAACGATCATTTCTTCGGCACGGTCATGAAAGAAGGGGTCATCCTTGCCTCGGAAAACTGACTCCAACAACCCCGGCGACTGGCTCGCCATCGCTGAGTCTGAGTTGGAGGCTTTGCAGGTGCTGGCCGAGCGGGAAATCAGCTACGACATGTGCCGGGGCAAGCTGGCCGAAATCCTGGAGAAAGTGCTCAAAGCGGAGCTGATCCGGTGTGGCTGGTTTCTGGAGAAGACGCACGACTTGGAACGGCTCCGCAAGGAACTGCGCGCGCGAGATGCCGAACTGGCGGGCGGTATCCAACCGCTGTGTACCAGCTTGGCGGAGGTTTATTTCACGGGCCGCTACCCTGGCTTCGACCTCGAAGACCCGGACTGGCCTTCCGAGCCAAGCTGGAACAGGTGAGGCGCCTGCTGGAGAACGTGCGGGCGCGGGTCGGCGGGGCTTGAGCACTGCTTCCCACTGCCGTTTTTCCCGTCACAGCCAGAAACGGCGTCCCGGAAGACGCAAAGAATTCTGAGGGTGAGTGGAGAATGGCACTCAGAAGTTTGGGCGAGTGAGCACGAATCATAATTCCGGGACCAACCCTTTCAGACCCTTTCACGGGACCCTTTCATCATTTTCACTTCATGGTGCAGACCCGCCGGAGTTCGAGGCCCGAATATGCCGCCTGCGGTCGGAGAGGCCGGACCTGGGGACCAAAGTCTGCATGCACGACAGGAATCTTGATTGCAGGCCTACGAGAGTCTAAGCTGTTTTCACCATGAGCGCTGTGCTGACCGAGATTGATCCAACGAAGGGGTCTCAAGATCTCTTTGAGCGCGCGCAAACAACACCATTGCAGGAGCACTACGAAAGCTTCTACCGGCTTTTGGCTCAACTTAAGGAAGAATTCCATTCTTTGGGCCGGTTCGATGACGCGAACGCCAAGCTCGACGAGATTGGAAAACTGCTGTCGATGAAGATGCTCGACATCCGCTACCCGGAGAACGAGCCGCTTCTTGACCTAAATCGTCTGCGCGAACGAGCACAAGCTCGTTACGGAAGTGCTCGGCGCGTCGCGCCGGCGCTGCAGGATGCCTTCAAGCTGGCTGCGTCCCACCGCATGTTCATCTGCAAGGACGGGTCTAGCGTGTTCGGCGACAGCCCGAGTTTGAACATCCGAGCAACAGAGGACAACTTCGCTGAACGCTTGGTCAGCCTGCTTGCGCGGCTCCCGGTGGCCGTGAAGGTTTGTTCCGCCGATGACGACGAGGGTGGACTCAGGGTTGACCCCCTGAACGAGGCATTTGGGCACTTCTTGCAGCGCAACTTTACGAACCGCGTCGAGGACGCCCAATACATGACGCCGCCGGAGGTCGTGGACGCCATGGCACGAGTGGCCGTCTTCGATGTCGGCGCAGAAATTCGGTCTGCCGGTTCCGGCCAGCGCAGATTGCCGTTGATCCTGTGTGATCCCACATGCGGCGTAGGCTCACTGATCTTGGGCGGAATCAAGCGCCTCGAGTTTCACAACACGGTTGCTGATTACGAAGTGGTAGGGCAGGACAAGGTGGACCGGATGGTTCGCCTGGCGAAGCTGAACCTGATGCTATTCGGGAAGTCCGCAGACCGCATTCAACATGGCAACAGCCTTTTGGGGAATAGCTGGCTGGATGAGTTTCCCGGCACTGTCGATCTCGTCCTCACCAATCCACCTTTCGGCGCGAAATTGGCGGCTGCCGATGTGCTGCAAAGGGACGCTGCAATTCGCTTTCCAATTACAAGTGCGTTGGCCGAAAAAGGGTTCTGCCCACGCCTCTTGGACTCCGAGTTCCTCATGTTCGATCGCAGCCTAGGGCTCCTCAAGGATAGCGGTCGGCTACTTATCATCGTTCCCGACTCAGTTGTCTCTGGCAGCCGGTTTGCGGCTGACTTTCGAGACGAGGCGCTTCGATTCGTGGAGTTGAAGGCCGTCATTGACCTTCCGGTTGAAACCTTTGCACAAGCCGGCACCCGCACGAAGACGAGCATCGTTTACGGTGTGAGACGGGCGGCTGCAGCCAAGCCGCGCTCGTTCATTTTTATGGCGGCAGCAGCTTCGTTGGGATTCAAGGTGAAGGAACGCAGTGGCTCTACGGTGAAGATCACGACCGGCAGAAACGACTTGGAAGAGATTTCTTGCAGATATTGCTGCAGGCGAGAAGCACAGGCAGCGGCAAGCGGAGTCGGACCATCGGATTTGATCAATGGGAAGTGGACGGCCTCGTTCTACGCCCAGGGCATCACCAGCGGCAACGGAGGGGGTGGTGTCGATCCGGTGGGTTATGAAATGGTTGCGCTGGAGCGAGTCGCGAATTTGCTTTCAAAAGAGCGTCGAGTCTCCAAACGGGAGCCTGACACACGCTGCATCAGTGTTCTCCACGTGAATCAGTTGGGGATCATCAACTTTGCCGAGGTGGAGGCGTACAACCCAAAGTTCGTGGGGCCCCGAGTTCAGGAGGGGGACGTGTTGCTCTCCAAGTTGAACCCACAAATACCGAGGGTGGCCTTTGTTCCGCGCGCTCCGTGGCCGCTGACGTGTTCCACGGAGTTTGAAATCCTGACTCCGAAAGACAAAGCCGTCAGCCCATTGATGCTCTACTTGGCCGTTGCTCATCCTGTCACGCAAGAGCAGATCGTTAGGCTCAGTTCAGGCACCTCGTCTTCCCACCGCAGGATCAAGCACACGGAACTGCTGAAAGTGAAGGTTCCATTGCCCAAGAGGGGGTCCAAGGCCTTTCGAAGCATGGCCCACGCGGCGGAGAATGTGAGAGCGGCCCTGGAGAAAGTTTACGACGGGCTTTCAACGCTGCGTAGCGTGCAGCGGACCTATGGCAACGGCGGGTTCACGCCGCCCAATGAACAAGCCTGAACTTGCCTCCGTCTTGCTGCTCTGCGTGAAACAAGAGCACGCTGCCAGGCGGCTCCTCCAGCATGATCTTCAGTTCCGCGAAGCGGACCTTTCTCGGACCGGCTGGTCCTCCTCCACCGTGCCTCGCGTAGTCATCCGCTGATCCATTCCTTGGCGGAAAGAGTTGAAAGTTTGCGTCATTCCGCCTCTTGCCCCGCTTTCGGAAGATCGGAAAGCCAACCCTCTCAGCCCAATCCTTGAAGCGCTGGTTGAACGGCTGGTGCTCCCCAGGGGAGAGGCGCCATACCCGCACTCGAACGGCTGCCCCGTGCTTGTCGATGGAAACCAAATATATCCATTTGCACTCAAGGTAGGCGAACATCTCAGACTGCTGCTTGACGGTAAAGTTCCAGCGCGGCGCAACGGCTCCGCGCGCATCCTCCGAGTCCAGGAAGTTGGCTGACTTGACCTCACTGCCGTCCTCAAGGTCGAGACCCTTGCCTCGGAAGCCGCCTCCCCGAAGGTGGGTGACGAGGCTCACCAAGTGTTGGGAGATGTATCCGGAATCAACCTGCGCAGGCTGGTTGGTGAGACTCCGCCAGAAATGGAGTCGCTTTCTCGCGTCGACGATCTGCTCATCGAGAAGGCGAAGCGCGAGATACTTCCGCTCTTCTAGCGTCAGCTTGCCAAATTCAGGAGGTGCTTCGGGCATCGCTCAGGAATCTTGCTCCGCGGTTTTGAACAACTCGCTGATCGAGACGCCCAAGGCGTAGGCGATTCGCCGAACCGATTCCACGGACGGATTGCGCGATCCACGTTCGATGTCCGCAAGGTAGGTTCGGTGCACCTCGGCCCGCTCGGCCAATTCTTCCTGTGTTAGGTCAAGCTGCTCGCGGTGTTTGCGGATGGCTCGGCCCAGGACCTTTCTGATTTGGCTCTTGGTAACTTGCTTCAAACCGGAAGCTTACTACCCAGATGCGGACTATCAGTCTATAGCCGATCAGAGACAATTTAAGCACCGTCACACGGCCGGAATTCGGAGCCGACTGGCGTTTCCCACCAAGGGGGGCGTCCAACCATAGAAGGCTTCGTTACTGAAAACGCCACATTCTCGGCAAGCGTTGGCCGGCGGGTGCAGCGCGTGGGCGCACGCGCCGCTTCCGGCCCTGGGAGTCTTCGTCCGCCTGGCTGTTAAGCTCCAGCGGTGGCCCGGCCAAGGCACCGTCCTTGAAACCAAGCCGCCCGTCAAGTGGGTCGCAGGCCGGTCCGCGTTTTCTGGCCCGAGCCATGTTGACCCTGGCCGCCGGAGCGATAAGCGGCGAGCATGAGCATCAAGGTGATCTTGGAGCGGGGAGGAGACGGCTATATCGTGGCCCGCTGCATCGCACTCGAGAGCGGAATTGGGCTTCCGAAAAGCTCCGTTAGGAGTGCCAGGGTTATAGAAAACGAGCCCCGGAACACTATTCAAGCTCCGTCAGGAGCGGCATGTTTGCGAATCCATGCGACTCCTGACCATATTCCGGTGTTCATTTCCATGCCGTTCTTACGGAGCTCGGCGGCGTTCAATGGCCATGCGGCTATAAACAGTTAACGGTTGCGGTGCTTTTACACTTCCCCGATGCGGTGTCATCTGCTACTGGTTGGGTGTTGGCGGAAAGGGAACAATTGACAAGACGGAAACACAACGATTTGCAGAAGCACCCGACGCAGCTTCGACCAGCGGGCCGACTTTGGCACTCCGAGGTGCCGGGTCCCCTGTGGAACGGCACGCGGCGGGTTGGGGCTGGTCAAATCCGCGCTTACTGCCGTGTGGTCGCCCGCGAGTTCCGTCCGCGCAGGATCATTCTGTTCGGCTCGTACGCCTCGGGGGCGGCCACAGCGGACTCGGACGTGGACCTGGTCGTCGTGATGCCCTTCCGGGGCTCCTCCACGGACAAGGTGGTGGAAATTCGGGGGCGGGTGGAAGCGCCTTTCCTGCTGGACCTGCTGGTGTGGCGGCCCGCCCAGGCAAGGAAGGGAGACAGCTTTACTCGCGGCGTTCTGAGCGAAGGCAAGGTGATGTACGAAGGCCGTGCCATCAAAGGCTGACCCTGGCGTGTTTTCCTATCGAAACCTGTCGTCTCGGTTTGCCGGCTTGCTTAGTATTCGGCGCAGCATGAGAACAAACTGGAGAACCGGGTTGGCGGTATTCTTGTTGGGCCAGGGGGCGTTGGCAAGCGGGGCGGCTGCCACTGCAGACTGGGTATGGGAGCCGGCCACTCAATCAGCGCACGTCACTTCCGATTACATTGATGCAACAGTCTCGCTGGCTTATCCCGGGTTCACGGGGTTGGCCGTGGACAGCCTGGGCAAAGAACATTTCCCACGGGTGAGGATGCTGCCGCCGGCAAAGCCTTGGCGCGCGGTTGAAGCCACTCGACACGGGGATTCGATCGAATACCGCGGCCCGGGAACCGCGGGTTCAAGGCCGCCGCGCTGGGCGCTTGAAATCGGCAGGCGAGGGGTCCGGCTGGAGTCGCATTGGTCCGCGGATGACCCGCCGGAACCGCTGGTGCTCGAGGCGGAGAACAGCATCTGCCATGTGACTTTGCTGGGGCGAATGGAGGCGGATGGCTCGGTCCAGCTTCCCGCTATCATGCACTTTCCGGACCAGGGGTCGTTCCGAATTTCAGCCACGCCCAATGCAATCAAGGCGCTGGGTTACGCGACGGGGCCCGGCGATATGGGCGCTAACCAGGCCAAGGCGGTCAAGATCACTTTCCCCGGCGCGACGCGTGACATCCCGGTAGTGAAGTATCGCTGGGAAGTGGTGGCGATTCGTCCGAAGGTTGCGGTTATTGGCGCGGACGCCCGATTTGACGGCTTCCGGCGCAATTGGCTGAACATGCTTCAGCTTAGTCCGCATTGGCGCATGTTGGCCAATCATGCCGCGAGTGATACCTGCGCGTTTTGTTATTACGAATATGCGGACATCGCGGAGTGCACTCCGACGCTGGCAAAGGGCGTCACGGCTTTGGACCTCGTCCGGCAGACCTTGGACAGGATTATGGGCGGCGCCAACGCTTATGGGATGCCCGGGCATGGGGCCTTTCTGGAATTCTCGGCGGATACGCTTCCCTCACTCTTAATCGCGGCCCAGGACTACATCGCCGGCAGCAAGGACCAACGATGGTTGGCAACCAATTATGGGCGGCTGGAGGCCTGGGCCGATAAAATGCTGGCGACCGATCATGACGGCAACGGGCTTGTTGAATACGCCTTGAGCGGCGACTCGGGCTCCTGGCCGGAACAATTGAAATATCGTCCGGCCAACTGGTGGGACACCATCGGCTTCGGTCACGAGGATGCGTATGCCAATGCCCTGGCTTACCGCGCGCTCAACGGCATGGAGGAAATGGCCCGGCAATCGGGGCATCCCGATGACCAGGCCCGCTACCGCGCGGCCGCGCACAAGCTGCGCGCCGCTTATTTCAACGCGTTCTACAATCCGGCGACGGGCGTTCTGGCCGGCTGGCGCAGCGCGGATGGCCAGCTTCACGACTATTATTTCCTTTGGGTCAACGGGATTGCGATCCACTACGGGCTGGTGCCGAAAAAGGAGGCCAACGCAATCATGGACCGCCTGCTGGCAAAAATGAAGGAGGTCGGTTACACGCGCTTCGATTTGGGTTTGCCCGGCAACCTGATCCCGGTCGCCAGGAAGGATTACGTGGACCACGATCCCCGCTTTGGCGGAGGAAAGAAGGAGGACAATTCGGACGGCTTCCAGAGATACGAAAACGGGGGCGCTACCGCCTGCTTTTCTTACTTCACGCTGGCGGCGCTTTATGATTTAGGGCGGATTGAAGAGGCGGATAAGATGCTTTTCCCGATGCTGGAGGCCTTTGCGAAGGGGGCGTTTCAGGGGCGTTGCGACAATGGCATGAGCAAGGATTGGAAGGCCTGGGATGGGACTTGCTGGGGCTACGAGGGTTTTCTCGTGGACAATTACTATACCCTGCTGGCCGTGCTCGACCGCGAGGCGGCGCTGGCTCGCGGGCGCTGAGTTGGTTAGGTCACGCTCAAACCTCCCCGGGCAATGCGGTCTGGTTTCCTCGGTGGTGCCTGCGGCCGAGCCGTGTTGACTCCGGCCGCCGGAGCTATAAGCTGTGGACATGAGCATGGTACTCGAAGACGTGGCACGTGAGGCGATGGGATTGCCGCGCCATCAAAGGCTGGCTCTGGCGCGTTTGCTCATCGAACTGGACGATCCTGGCTCGGACGCCGACGTGGAGGCCGCCTGGGAGGCTGAGATTCAAGCGCGTCTGCGCGCTGTGAAGGAGGGGCGTGTCCAGGGCATCCCCTACGACCAGGTCTTGGCCCGGGTGGACCGGCGTCTGGCTTCATGACGATTATCGTCCTGCCTGAGGCGGCGGGTGAGTTTGAAGATGCCTCTGCTTAATCGCACGGAAACAGAACATCAGCCAACCAGACGTTCCCCCAAACGGTGGCCCCGCAACGACCTCCGCCGAGTCGGCAACCTGACAACTCTTCGCATGTGCCGTGCCGCCACCGTGCTTCACTGCCTCGCGCTCCTGGCCTGGACGATGCTTCCCTTGCGGGCTGGGGACTGGCCCCAATGGGCGGGGTCGGATTCGAAGAACATGGTTTCGGCGGAAAAGGGGCTGCCCGAGTCCTTTGTGCCCGGGGACAAGAGACCGGACGGCACGATTGACCTGGCTACTGCGCGAAACGTCCGGTGGGGGGTCAGGGTCGGCAATGCCGTTTACTCCACACCTGCGATCGCCAAGGGGAAGGTGTTCGTGGGCGCCATGGAGCAGGGGAACGGGCTTTTGGTTTGCCTCGAGGCGGCCACGGGAAAGCTGCTCTGGAAATGGAAGGCGCCGCCGAAGAAGTTCCCCTATGACATTGGCGGTTTTCATCTCGGCATCAATGAAATCCCGGCGCAGATGGGCGTGTGCTCGTCGCCGGCAGTCAGTGGCGGCCGTGTTTATTTCGTCAGCCACCGCTTCGAGGTGGTTTGCCTGGACGTCAATGGGTTGGCGGGCGCGGAACCCGGGGAGGCGCGAGTCATCTGGGTTTTCGACATGCAGGAGAAGGCGGGCGTCTTTCCGTGCGACACGGCCAACGGGTCGCCGATCATTGACGGCGATTTGCTCTACGTGACGACGTCCAACGGCATTGATCGCAATTCGTTCAGCGAGCCGCAAAAGGAGAAGAACCGCAAGTTCCCGGCCCCGGATGCGCCAAACGTGATCGTTTTGGATAAACGCACGGGCCAGTTGGTGGCCACCGATGATACGCGCATTGCCGAGCACCTGCTGCACGGGCAGTGGTCATCGCTGGCAATGGGAAGGGTGGGCGGGCGGAAGCTGCTGTTCTTTGGGGGCGGCGATGGCTGCTGCTATGCCTTCGAGGCGCTGGCGTCCGTGCCGAGGCAGCCCGTGCGGTTGAAGACGGTATGGTGGTATGACTGCATTCCGCCGGAATATAAGGCGGCTGCGGGCGAGGACCGCGTCGCCTACTATTGCCTGGGAGACCGGCGGGTGAAGGGCACGCTCAACCAAAATGACGGGGCGTTCGTCGGGATGAGCGAGATCATCGGCACGCCGGTGTTGGTAGGGGACCGTGTCTATGTCGCGCTCGGACGCGACCCCGAGCATGGCCGCGGGCGCGGGGCCCTGCATTGCGTGAACGCGACGGGGACGGGGGATATCACGCGGTCGGGCCGGGTGTGGTGTTACCAGGGTCTGGACCGGACGCTCTCGACGGCGTCCGTGGCCGACGGCCTCATGTATCTCTCCGACGTGGCGGGCCGGCTGCACTGTCTCGATGCGGTGACGGGCAAATGCTACTGGATACACGAGACCCAATCGCAGACGTGGGGCTCGACGCTGGTCGCTGACGGGAGGGTGTATATGCCGACGGCGAAGTACCTCTGGGTATTGAAGGCGGGCAAGACGCTGGAGGTCCTGGACCGGATCAACCTCGGGTCCCGGATTTGCGCCTCGCCGGTGGCCGCCAACGGCACGTTGTATCTAGCGACGGCTGGGGGGTGGCTATGGGCAATCGCCAAGGGGAAGTAGCGGTCTGCTCAAGCAGCAACCACCAACCCTCTTCACGGCCCCAGTTGAGCGCGGTAGAAGGAGCGGGCGGGGGTTGCAGTCGCGGGAACGGAGAAGAGGAAGGGCATAGCCGGCGAGATCAGGGTGAGCACGGGGGTCCAGCTCATCAAGTTTGTCGAGAACCATATTGAGTAATCGGGGCCCAGGTCTCCGGTCACCCAGGAGCTGAAGGTTCCATTGGTAAGAGTGAGTTGGGTGAAGTTGGGCTGTGCGGGGGCCAGGACCGTCACTGTGAAGGTCTGCGTCGCGCTGAGGCTTGGGGTGCCATTATCCGATACGATTACACCCAAGGTGTTGGTGGAACCGCTCTGGGCAATGGCGGGCCGCCAGGTGAAGACGCCGGTGGCGGAGTTGATGGACGCGCCAGCCGGCGGCGCGGGAGAGGACAGCAGTGTGTAAGCAAGGGGAAACGGCGGAGCATCCTGATAGGTCGCGGAGTTGGTGATTGCCAAGGTCGCCCCGGCGATGACGGTCTGGTTTGAGATCGGGTCCAGCACGGGGGCGAGATTCGTCGCCTGCCAGTTGTAGGGGAACGAGAAGTAAAGCGGGCCATCGGCCTCATGCAGCGTCCAGGCGAGCCGGTTGGTCCAATTGAGCAGGGCCAGCGGCGCACCCAGGAAGTCCGTTGCGACGGCATTGGTCGGCACGGTGATGGTGACCTGGCCGGCGGGGGTGTGGGACCAGAGCGCAACGACCAAGTTGGTGCGTCCATCAAAGCGCAGCGCGACGAGGTTGGAGGGAAGCGTGTGAATGAAACCGCTGAAGCGGCGTCTGCTCGCAACCGAGGTGAGGGTCTTCACCGCCTGCATCGCGGGCTTGTCGGAGTAATCGTTGCCGAGCAGACCGAAGTTATTCTCAGAGTTGGTGGGATCGGTGCCATCATCGCGCAGATCATAGTAGATGATCAACGGGAAGCCCCCGGCACACGCCGCAAGGAACTCGCGCGCGACCAGCACCGCCTGGCGGCTTTGGGCGGCGGCGGAGTGGCCATCGCCGAACCACGTCGAAGAGAAACCCCATTCTGTGTCCCATACGGGCGGGGAATTGGAGAGGTACTGCCCGACCATCGCCCGCAGGTAGAGCAGGCGGTCCGAAAGCAGCTCCGGCGGGTTGCAATCGTAAGGATGCACGCCAATCGCGTTGGCGCCGTCGCCGCCGTTCTGGGCCAGGCAGCCGGCGAAGAAGTTGAAATCGAAGCCTGAGAGCCCGCCGGTGACCACCGGCGCGTTGGAATCTCCCTGGTTGAGGGAGGGAATGGTTTGCGCGGCCAGCGCGGCATATTGTGTGGGATTGGGCGCCGGCGGCCAGAAACCTGAACCGTTGGGCTCATTCCATATCTCAAAGCGCGCCCCGCGGCCGGCAAAGTGCCGGGCGGCGGCCTGGGCGTAGTTCGCAAAGGCCTGGACCGCGGCCGCATTGGTTGGCGGCAGGTTGTTGGCGCCGGTGTAGAGGCCGTTGCCATAATCAAGGATTAACAGTGCCGTCATACCGCGCGACTGCAAGGCGTTAAGCAGGCCATCGTAAGCCGTCCAGTTATAGACGCTGGGCGAGCTTTCCACCGCTGGCCAGGTCAGGTCCATTCGCACCCAGGCCAGGCCCGCGCTTTGTGCGGCGTCCAGCGCGCGGTTGTCGCTGGTAAAGTGGATGTTGACGCCGAGCCGCGGCAGGAGGTTGCCACTGCCGGGCGGAGCGGGCACCAGCGGCTGGAGGGCTGGATCCAGGTTGAATTGCGTCGAGCTGACGGCAGTGACGTCGTCGAAATCAATGGCGCCAACTGCGCCGGCCTGGAGTGGGTCAGCAGCCAGAATCGCGAGCTGGTGGATGGGATATTGCACCAGGCCATTACTTGTGCCGCCCCACCAGCCGTTGGCGGTGTCGAGCGGCACCGTCTGCTGATACCACGAAGTCGGATCAAGGTTTTCCAGCGGCCGGCACAGGTTGTATTGCAGGGTCTGGCCGCTGGCATCTGATACGCGCAGGGCAATGGTAATATTGGGGGGAGACTTGACCCAAAAACCAATCGCCGCCGGGCTTAAGGGCGAGGGCAGGGTAAGACTGGCGCTCACGTAATGGCCGCCTTTGGACAAATCATACGCCAGGTGCGCCCCCGTGCCCGAATGCCCTGAGCCAGCGGTCAACGAGCCCGTCGCGCCCGGGAACTCGGGGCCGTTTGAGAAGGTCCAGGGCGCCGGAGCATTCGACCGCTCGAAGTTGTCAATGAGACTATCAGCAGCGCACCGGTGCGGAACCAACGCCAGGCTACTCAAAACCAAGAGGCCCACGTTTCCGCTGCGCCTTGCTGCACGCAAACAGTTCATGCTGAAGTTCGATACCCCTCAAACCCTGCATTGTCTATGTGTTTCAATCGGGCCCCGCCTGGATTTTTGCACGCATCCGGCGATCTGCCGAACCGCTGTTGATTATGTGCCGTCTTGTGCTCTGGCCATCAACGATGTTATTCATCCGGCGATGAATCGTTCTCAGCAGGATGCGCCCGATGCTCGAATACAAGGAGGCGTGACATGACACGCAATCATCACTTGCTCAAAACCCTATTGCTTCCACTCTGCTTCCTGAGCGCGGCTGGTGCTGGGGAGCCGGGCGGCAGACTCGAACTCAAGCCGAGCGTTGGGACGCCGGAGGTGTTTGAGCGGGTCGAGATTGAGGTGGAAGGCGTGCCTGCTGCCGCCAATCCATTCGAACCCGAATTGGTCACGCTCGACCTCGAGGCCGTGAGCCCTTCGGGCAAGAGTCTCCACGTCCCTGGTTTCTATCAATCTGAATTCGATAGGAAGATTGAGGGAAAGGACGAGGTTCTCACGCCGCGCGGCGAAGGGGGTTGGCGCATCCGCTGGCTTCCTCTCGAAGCGGGCAG
>Ga0074044_10001485_pt1 | contig 21105 bp, 21 predicted proteins | sample BogForMeECP23OM1_FD_94443 | JGI IMG/M metagenome (GOLD analysis project Ga0074044, IMG submission 94443) | Bog forest soil microbial communities from Calvert Island, British Columbia, Canada - Bog Forest MetaG ECP23OM1 | ecosystem: Environmental > Terrestrial > Soil > Wetlands ...
CGCCGTTGGTGATTTCGCGCACTTGCTCGATCATGTTGTCGCCTTCGACGACGATTCCACAATCCGCTCCGAGTTCGACCGCGCGGTTGGCGCGCGAATGGAACAGGTCCGCGCCGATGATCAACCCGGCGCCGAGATGCCGCGCCAACTTCACGTGCATCATTCCCATGATGCCGAGCCCGATGATCAGAATTGTCTCGCCGGCCTTCAGGCCCGAGCGCCTGAGCGACTTGACGACGCAGGCCGCGGGCTCGATGAGCACGCCGTCAGCGTCGGCCATCGAGTCGGGGAGCCGCAGCGTGTCGCGCTGATTGGCCGCGCTCACCAAAAAAAACTCCGCCATCCCGCCCGGAACGATGTTGCTCGCGCGCCAGGTCGCGCACTGTGCGTATTCGCCGCGCCGGCACGCCGCGCATTGAAAGCAGGGCGCATGATGGTGGACGAAAACGCGGTCACCGGTCTTGAAGCCGCGCACCGCCGCGCCGGCCTGCTCGACGACGCCGACCGGTTCGTGGCCGAGCACGAGCGGCGCCTTGCGCTTGAGGTACCAGGGCATGATGTCGCCCGAGCAAATGCCGCACGCGCTCGCGCGGATCAGAATGTCGCCGTCGCCGACCTCGGGCCGGGCGCATTCCTCGACGCGGATGTCGCCGAAATCGTAAAGCCGTGCTACCCGCATGAACTTCCCGCCATGTTAGAATCACATCATGCCACGGCCGAAATGCCCGCCGATAGCCGCCGACATCATCACGGAGGTCGGCGACAAAGTCGTTCTGATCGAGCGCAGGAATTTTCCGCCGGGGTGGGCAATCCCCGGCGGATTCGTCGATTTTGGCGAGACCGTCGAGGATGCGGCGATTCGCGAGGCACGCGAGGAGACCTCGCTCGAAGTCGCGATTCGCGCGCTGCTCGGCGTGTATTCGCGGCCCGACCGCGATCCGCGCGGCCAGACGATCACGGTGGTATATGTCGCGCGCGCATTGGGGACGCCGCGCGGCGCCGATGACGCGAAGCACGCCGCGCTGTGCGATCCGCGCAATCCGCCCACTCCGCTCGCGTTCGATCACGCGGAGATTCTCGGCGACTACGTGCGCTGGCTCGCGACTGGTGAATTCCCCGCTCCCTGGCGAAAGCGCCGGGGGCGCAAGCGCCAGGGCTAAGGCGCAAGCCGCCGAGCTTCACCGCGCGGCGAATCCGGCCGCATCCGCGCCCGGAAGATCAGCGCGGCGCCGAGGTATGCAGCCAACAGCACCGGAAACCCCGGATGCGGCACCGCCTTGATCAGGGCGGTCACGATGCAGATCGCGAGCATCGCGGCGCCGGCAATCAACGCGATCTGCCGAGTTTCGGCGCGCGGCTGGAAACCATCCCACGCGGCGAGCATCCCGAACAAGTACGCGGGCAGCAGCAGCAGGGTCTCGGGGATCCACGCAAGCGGCGACATCAGAAGCGCAAGCGTGACCCACAGTCCGAACACGAGACCGTCGAGGTCGGCGCGTTCGCGGCCCGTTATCGTGGCCGCCGCCGCGATCGCGAGCAGCGCGAGGTCGGCGAGCGCGGTGAACCCCAGGACTGCGAACAGTGGAGCCGCGGCGACCGTCGTGCCGGCGAAGTGCGCAACGCTTTTTCGCACGAACGCGAGCACGGTGAGTTCGGCGTGCCCCACGATGTTATAAGAAACGGGCAGTTCCAGCGTCACGAGTTCAGACCAGCGGGCGGGATTCGTCAGCATCACGCCGGCGGCAAAGAAGCCGACGGTCCAGGCGAGCGCACGCCAACGGCGGCCAAACAAAAAATATCCGCCGGCCGTCACGGGATAAAGTTTCAGCAACGCCGCAAGTGCCAGCCACAGCCCGGCGGCAGCCGGACGCTCGCGGCGCGCGCAGAACCATGATGCGGACAGCAGCGCCAGCAGCATCGGCGTGACCTGGGCAGCAACCAGCGCGCCCGCGTACTGGCGCGACAGCAGCACCAGTGAAAGCACGATGATCGTCGGCGCTGCGCCCAGCGGCGGATCGCTACCGCGCGCCAGCGTTAGCACGGCGGCCAACACGCATAGCAGCTGCACGGCCTCCCAGATCCAGAATGCGGTTTTCTGGTCGAGCCGGGCCAGCGGAGAAAATACCTCGACAAAAAATGGCGGGTAATTGCAATTGCGCGGACGTGACAGACCGGGTCGCAAATCGATCGGTTTACTCGACACCATCCACGGGTCGCCGCCGCTCGAATAATCGGTCCACCAGCCGTAGAAGAAAGTGAAATCGACGTCGTCGTAGCGGTGCGAGACCGCGGGGATGCGTTGGGCGAGCGAGAGCGCCGCCACGATCGCGAGGATCGCCGCGCCAGACCTGATAAGCGCAAGCCGCGGCTTCGAGGTGTGCGAACCTGCCCGCTCGGCCATCGCGTCTAGCGCTTGAGCTTTGCGACGGCGCGCTCGATGCGATCGAATGCCTGGTTCAGATTCTCCATCGAAGTGGCATACGAAATCCTGACGTGATCCAGCGCGCCGAAGTCGTTGCCGCCGACCAGCGAAACGTGCGCCTGGTCGAGCAAAAACGCCGCGAGCCCGTCGCCATCGGCGATTTCCTGGTCGCCAAAGCGGCGGCCGAGCAACTCCGACACGTTGGGGAAAACGTAAAACGCGCCCTGCGGTATATTGGGCAGCTTGAAGCCCGGGATGCGCCGCACGCGCTCGACCACCAGCGCGTTGCGCTTGCGGAACGCCTCGAGCATCGGTTTGAGCTCGTCCTGTGGACCGGTCAGCGCCTCGATCGCGGCAGCTTGCGCGATGGAATTGGGATTGCCGCTGTTCTGGCTCTGCAAGCGTCCGGCCGCCGCGATCGCTTCTTTCGGCCCGGCCGCAAATCCGATTCGCCATCCCGTCATCGCGTAAGTCTTCGACAGCGAGTTGAACACGATGCCCCTGGACTTGAGCCGCGGCTCGAGGTGGAACAGGTGCGGCGCGAGCCCGTCGTAAACGATGTGCTCGTAAACGTCGTCGGACATCACCCAGATGTCGGTGGCGAGCAGCACCCGGGCGATGGCGCTGAGCTGTTCGGGCCCGTACACGGCGCCGGTTGGATTCGACGGCGAGTTGAGCATGATTGCGCGCGTGCGCGGCGTGATCGCGCGGCGCAAAGCCTCGGGCTCGAGCAGGAAGCCGGACTGTTCGGAGCACGGCACGAACGTGGGCTCGGCGCCGGCCAGAGAGACCATCGCGGCGAAACTCACCCACGCCGGCGTCGGGATGATCACTTCATCGCCTTCGTCGAACAATGCGGCGATCACGTTGGCCTCGGCCTGCTTGCATCCGGCCGACGCGATTATCTCGCCCGGCTCGTAGTCGAGGTTATTGTCGCGCTTGAGCTTGAGCTTGATCGCATTTTTGAGCGCCGCGGTTCCGCCCACCGCCGTGTACTTGGTTTGTCCCGCGGCCAGCGCTTTGCCGGCGGCCGCTTTGATGCGCTCGGGGGTGTCGAAGTCGGGCTCGCCGGCGGCCAGCGAGATGACGTCGATGCCGGCGAGCTTCATTTCGGTGGCGCGGGCGTCGGCCGCCAACGTCGCGGACGGTTTGATGGCGGCGATTCTGCGATTAAGCTTCAGCATTGGTTAAATCCGGATGTCGAATGATCCAGTGTAAGGTGAAAAGTGAAACACGCATGGCGCTCGTCAAGCGCGACCGCGGACCGATTGTATCTTTCCCGACGATTTGAAAAAACCGCCTGCTGCGGCGCAACGCTTTTCGGATCACACGGCTCAAACGACTTTGAGCTTTGCGCGCAGCCGCTCTATCACGAGTTCCGGGACCAGCTCCGGCAAGCGCTTGCCATATGCCGCGACTTCCTTGATCAGGTGCGAGGAGCTGAAGAACAGCCGCGGATGGGAGAACATGAAGACGGTCTCGACGCCCGGGCTCATCTGCTTGTTCATCTGCGCCATCTGCAGCTCGTAGTCGAAATCCGTCACGGCGCGCAGTGAACGAATCAACACCTTGGCGCCGATTCGTTCCGCGTAATCGACCGACAATCCGCTGAACTTGTCCACGCGCGCGCGCGGCTCGAGGTCGTGGATGACTTCGCGGATCATTTCGACGCGTTCGTCGCCGGAAAACAGCGCCACATCCTTGTGCGGATTGTAGGTGACCGCGACGATCACCTCGTCGAAGATCGCGACGCTGCGCCGGATGACGTCGATGTGTCCGTTGTGGATCGGGTCGAAGCTGCCGGGGTAAACCGCGATCAATGGGGAACGCTCTTTGCCTTTGTTGGTCATTTTCCTTTAGGCCATCACTGTGCACTCGGCGTTGGATTGGGTCGCCGGTAAAAGGCGATCCGGTGATCGCCGATGGTTGCAACAAACGCGTGCTCATGGGCTTTGGGAGCGGGCGGCACCGCGGGCGCGCGCTTCGATTGTTCCACTACCACCCAGCCGCCGGGCGCGATCAGCTGGAATTCACCAAGCAGAGCCAACACCTCCGCGCTCATGTCATCCTTGAACGGCGCGTCAATGAAGACCAGGTCGAAAGACTCGTGCGAGCGCCCGAGTTCGCCGAGTGCGCGACGCACGTCGGACATGATTATGCGGGCGCGATCGCTCAGTTCAAGCTCGGCAAGATTGGCGCGAATCGCCGCCGCGGCGTCGCGCGAGGAATCCACAAACGTCACGTGTGCGGCGCCACGCGAGAGCGATTCGATTCCCAGCGAGCCGCTGCCGGCAAAAATGTCGAGCACGCGCACCCCGCCAAGATCCATCCGCACCGTCAGCCGCGAGAAAATCGACTCGCGTGCCCGCGCCGAAGTGGGCCGGGTGTGCAAGCCGCGCGGCGCCTTGAGCCGCCTGCCGTGAGCTTGTCCCGCAATAATTCGCATCGCATCAGTTTTCTTCGAGGCGGGTTTCGATCGAATCGGCGAACGCACTTAATCGAATCGGCTGACGCCCCTTGCCTCGAAGCCGCGGACGATAGATAACCCGTTCTGCCCGGACCCCGCAAGTTCGCGGTCAGATTAAGCCGCGCAAGCTTGCACCTCTGGCGGATTGACGAAATTTTAGCTAGCAATCATTAGATTTCCGAAACTCAAGAACTTCGATGTCGAAGGCTCAGTAATACTCCAGCCATGCCCGAAAACCAGCAACCCAAGTTTTCCGACGCGGCGCTCGCCGAGTACCGCCAACTGCTCGGCCGCTACCCGACGCGTCAGGCTGCGCTGCTGCCGACGCTGTGGATCGCGCAGCGCGAGTTCGGATGGCTCAGCGATGCGACGCAGGACTACGTCGCGCATCTGATGGAACTGCCGCCCTCGCACGTGCGCGCGGTGGTCTCGTTCTACACGATGTTCCATCGCAAGCCGGTCGGCCGCTACCTGCTCGACGTGTGCACGAATCTCTCGTGCCGGCTGCGCGGCGCCGACCAAATCGTGGACTGCATCCGGCGCCGGCTGAAAATCGAGATGGGCGAGACCACCCCCGACGGCAAGTTCACGCTGGCTTCGGTCGAATGCATGGCGTCATGCGGGACCGCGCCGATGCTCCAGCTCAATCAGGACGCGTACGTCGAAAACCTCACCGAAGAGACCATCCTCAAACTCATCGACGAGCTTGCCGCCCGTGACAATTGAGTTAATCGCCGGCGCGATCAAAGCGATCCTGATGATCGTGGCCGCATTGAGTCTGTCGCTGTTCCTGCTCTATTTCGAGCGCAAGGGCAGCGCGCTGATCCAGGACCGAATCGGATCGAATCGCGCCACAATAACCGGACTCGGCAAGCGCATGGGGATGCCCAACCTCGGAATCATCAACACCACCATCGCCGACCCGATCAAGATGTTCACCAAGGAAGACTTCGTTCCGGCCGGCGCGGACAAATTCTTGCACGCGCTGGCGCCCTTCATGGCGCTGTTCCCGGTTATGATCACGTTCGTCGTGATCCCGTTCGGCGACACAATTTCGATCTCCGGCCATCGCATCGATCTCGAGGCGGCCAACCTCAACGCCGGCGCGCTCTATCTGCTCGCGACCATCGGCCTTGGCGTGTATGGCGTCGCGCTCGCAGGATGGTCCTCGAACAATCGATGGGCGCTGCTCGGCGGGATTCGCGCGACGGCGCAGATGATCTCGTACGAGCTTGCGATGGGACTCGCGATCGTATCGGTGATCATGACCTTCGGCACCCTCAACTTGCAAGAAATTGTGCGCGGGCAGGGCGGCGTGTGGTTCGGATTTTTGCCGCGCTGGGCAATTTTCACGCAGCCGCTCGCCTTCATTCTCCTGCTCGTGGCGGGCGCCGCGGAGTCCAAGCGCATTCCGTTCGACCTGCCGGAGGGCGACTCGGAACTGATCCAGGGTTATTTCACCGAATACTCCGGCGGCAAGCAGGCGGTCTTCATGCTGACCGACTTTGCCGAGCAGGCGCTCGTCGCGATGCTGCTGACAACGTTTTTCCTCGGCGGATGGCAGATTCCGTGGCTCATGCGCGACGGATTTCATCTCCCGGGCGGCGCATTTCTTGCCCTCCCCGCACTGGCGGTCTCGCTGATAGGCGTAGCCGCATTCCTGGTCAAGGTCGTCGCGCTGTGCGTCTTTCTCGGTACAGTGCGATGGACTCTGCCGCGCTTGCGCTACGATCAGTTGATGCGTCTGGGATGGAAAGGGCTGGTGCCGCTCGGACTGTTCAACGTGCTGGTGACCGCATTCGTCGTGGTGGCAACCGGGAGAGTCCAGTGATGCCGCCGTTCCTCTATATCTTTCTCGGCGCGTTGGCGATCGTCTCGGCGCTCGGCGTTGTCGTCCAGCGCAATCCGATTCATTCGCTGCTCGCCTTGATCGCAACGCTGATGACCGTCGCCATTCTGTTTATGGGCGAAGACGCCGTCGTGGTCGGCTTCCTGCAAATCATCGTCTATGCCGGCGCGATCATGGTTTTGTTCCTGTTCGTGATTTGGCTGTTGAATCTTCAGGTCGAGACCGGTCCGACGGGTCATCTCGCGCTCAAGCTTTTCGGCTCGCTCGCAGCGGCTCTGCTGGTGACTGAGCTGTTTTTTATCCTCGCTCCCCCTCGTCTGCAGGTGAAGTTTACTCACGAACCCCCTGGCTATGGTTCGCTCGCAAGCCTCGCCGGCAAGCTGTTCACCGACTACCTGGTCGCTTTCGAGGTGACCTCGGTGCTGCTGCTGGCCGCGGTGGTCGGTTCGGTTGCGCTGGCGCGGCGGCTGCCGGGCACGGATGACCCGCGTGCTGCGGGGAAAATCGCGTCATGATTCCGCTCAGCTACATGATGTCGCTCAGCGCGATCATCTTTGCGATCGGCGTGGCCGGCGTCATCATCCGCCGCAACATTCTCGTGATGTTCATGTCGATCGAGTTGATGCTCAACGCGGTAAACCTCGCCTTCATCGCGCTCGGCAGCCGGCTCGGTTCGATGGACGGCCAAGTGATCGTGTTCTTCGTAATGACTGTCGCGGCGGCCGAAGCGGCGGTTGGCCTGGGCATCATCATCTCGATTTTCCGCAATCGTGAAACCATCCACGCCGACGACCTGACTCTGATGAGATGGTGACCAATACCAATGACGGTTGAGTTTCCAGCACTCGCGCTTATCCTGCTGTTCCCCGCGCTCGGCGTCGTATTCAACCTGTTCCTCGGGCCCAGGTATGGACGCGGCGCGGTCAACGCCGTCGGACCGGGGGTCATGTTCGTCGCGTTCGGCGTTGCCACGTGGGCATTTTTGACGCTGCTCGCGATGTCCCCGGGTGGCGCGCTTGCCGTGCATCTGTGGGGATGGATCGAGGCCGGGAGATTTCACTCCGAGTTCGGCCTGCGCCTCGACGCGTTGTCGGGCGTGATGGTGATGATAGTCACTGGGGTCGGCGCACTAATTCATCTTTACTCAGTCGGATACATTGCGCACGACGAGGACTTTGCGCGCTTCTTTACCTACATGAACCTGTTCGCGCTCTCGATGCTGACACTGATTCTTGCCGACAACTTGCTGATGATGTTCGTCGGATGGGAAGGTGTCGGGCTATGTTCCTACTTGCTAATCGCATTTTGGTACACGAATCCTCAGTTCGCCTATAATGGCCGCAAAGCATTTGTCGTCAACCGAATTGGCGACGCTGGCTTTTTGCTCGGGATCTTCACCATCGTCGCCACGCTCGGTGCGCACGGCGTCTGGACGCTGGACTTCGTCGAGCTCCGCCAGCATGCTGCTCTGCTCGGCGGCGCCGCCGCCGCCGCGGCCGGGTTCCTGCTCTTCATCGGCGCGACCGGCAAGTCGGCGCAGATTCCGCTCTACGTCTGGCTGCCCGACGCGATGGTCGGCCCGACTCCTGTCAGCGCGCTGATCCACGCGGCGACGATGGTCACCGCGGGCGTGTACATGATCGCGCGGCTCGGTTTTATCTATACGATGGCGCCCGCCGCACTCGCCCTGGTGGCGACCACTGGCGCAGTTACTGCGCTGTTCGCCGCGACCATCGCGCTCGTCCAGCCCGACATCAAGAAGGTGCTCGCTTACTCCACCATCAGTCAGCTCGGCTACATGTTTCTGGGCGTGGGCTCGGGCGCCTATGCGTCGGGCATCTTTCACCTTATGACCCACGCGTTCTTCAAGGGCTTGCTGTTCCTCTGCGCCGGCTCGGTGATTCACGCGCTCGGCGGCGAGCAGGACATGAACAAGATGGGCGGATTGCGGCGCAAGCTGCCGATCACCTTCTGGACGATGTCTGTCGCGACCCTCGCGATCGCTGCCGTGCCGCCGTTCTCCGGTTACTTCTCCAAAGACCTGATCCTCGAGGCCGCCTACGATTCGGGACATTCGTGGCTCTGGTTCCTCGGCGTGATCACCGCCGGGCTCACGTCGTTCTACATGTTCCGGCTGATCTTCATGACGTTCTTTGGCGAGTCGCGCGTCGATCCCGAAAAAGAGCATCATCTGCACGAATCGCCGGCCGTAATGACTATTCCGTTGATCGTACTGGCTATTCTCGCGGCGGTTGGCGGATTGGTAAATCTTCCCGGCGGACTGCTGTGGGGAAATGCGTTCGTGCGCTTCCTCACGCCGGTCGTCGGCTCCTTCCAGCCGATCGTCGAGGCCAGCCCGGCTTCCCTGTCGCTCGTCGCCAGCGTCGCTTCGGGCCTTGGAATAGCGCTCGCATACCTGTTCTATCTGCGCTTGCCGGGAATCCCGGCGCTGCTCGCGTGGCGGCTGCAGGATGCCTACAACTTGCTGCTCAACAAGTACTATATCGACGAACTGTATAATTTCATCGTCACCCGCCCGCTGTTTTGGGTATCGGACCATGTGCTCAACCGCGCGATCGACAGCTTTGCGATCGATGGCGCCGCCGACGGTGCCGCCCTTGCCGTCCAGACTTCGGGCCAGATCGCGCGCCGCGCTGAAACCGGCAACGTCCAGCACTATGCATTTGTTTATCTACTCGGCGCACTGGGCATCGTGGCTTACTACTTATTCCTGGTGACGCGCTGATGAACGGCGGCTTGCTCACAGCTTTGATTTTTCTGCCGCTGCTCGGCGCGCTCTTCATCCTGATGCAGCGCGAAGAGCGTGCGATTTGGAACTCGGCGTTCATTTTTTCGCTGCTGCCGCTGGCGCTGAGTTTCTATGTCCTGGCGGAATTCAATCCGCACGCCGCCGAATACCAGTTCGCCGAGCAATATGACTGGATTCCCGCATTCGGCATTACCTACCATATCGGTATCGACGGCATTAGCCTGTTTCTCGTTCTTCTGACTACTATTCTGATTACTCTATCGCTGCTTTACTCCGGCGGCGGCGATATCGAGGAGCGTCCGCGCGAATTCTGTTTCTTCATGCTCGTGCTCGAAACCGGTCTGCTCGGCGCGCTGCTCTCGGTCGATCTGTTCCTGTTCTATGTGTTTTGGGAAGTAATGCTGATTCCGATGTACTTCCTGATAGGCATCTGGGGACACGGCCGCAAGGTTTACGCTGCCATTAAGTTCGTCTTGTTCACGATGTTTGGGTCGCTGCTGATGCTGGTCGCAATTCTGTATCTCGTCTATCAGGCGCACGTGCATTTCAACCGGACCAGCTTCGATTTGCCCCTGCTCTATCAGGTGCCGCTCACGGTCACCGAGGGGCGCTGGCTGTTTGCGGCGTTCGCGCTGGCTTTCGCGATTAAGGTGCCGATGTGGCCGGTGCATACCTGGCTGCCCGATGCTCACACCAACGCGCCGACTGCCGGCTCGGTCATTCTGGCCGGCGTGATGCTCAAGATGGGCACCTACGGCTTCCTGCGCTTCGCCATTCCGCTCTTCCCCACCGTCGCCGTCGAGGCGATTCCGCTGTTCATGGCGCTCGCCATAATCGGGATCATCTACGGCGCGTTGGTCGCGATGATGCAGCCCGACCTGAAGCGCTTGATTGCATACTCATCGGTTAGTCACTTGGGGTTCGTGATGCTGGGAATTTTCGCGCTTAACCCCGAGGGTGTCGACGGCGCGATTTACCAGATGCTCAATCACGGCGTTTCCACCGGTGGATTATTTTTGCTGGTTGGAATGCTCTACCTGAGGCGCCATACGCGCGAGATTTCCGAGTTCGGCGGCCTGTGGAAGCGCGTGCCCGTTTACGCCGCAATCTTCATGGTCGTGATGCTCTCGTCGATCGGCCTGCCCGGGCTCAACGGCTTTGTCGGCGAGTTTCTGATCATGCTCGGGGCGTTCCTGCGAATCAGGTTGGCGACGGTTTTCGCGGTTGTGGGTGTCATCCTGGGTGCGCTCTACATGCTCTGGACCTACGAGCGCGTGATGTTCGGACCGATCACCAGGGCGGTGAACGAAACCATCAGCGATCTGACCGGCCGCGAGATTGCCGTGATGGTGCCGGTGATCGCGTTGATGTTGTTCATGGGACTTTTCCCCCGTCCGCTGATCAGCCGGATCGAACCGTCGGTGACTGCAATGCTCGCCAGAGCAAATGTCGCGCAGGCTCTCGAGCTTGAACGGCAGCCCAGTCGCCTGGCTGCTCTTTCGCCGGCTCGGCATACACTAAACCGCGAACCCGAGATGGCGGCGGCGGCACCATGAGTCCCTTCAACCTGGCCGCAATCAACTTCGTCTGGCTGCCAATCCTGCCGCTGGTCGTGGTCGCTGTGGCCGCGATGGTGGTGCTGCTGGCCGGAGTGCGCGTCGACGACAGCGAAAGTGAAGGGTTGGGCCTGCTGACGCTGGCGTCGCTGGCGGTCGCGTTCGTATTCACGTTCGGAATCCTCGGACAGTACGGTGTCGCTTTTGCGGGCGCGATCTCGATCGACAGTTTTTCGGCATTTTTCGAGCTGGTGATTTTGATCGCCGCGATGTTTACCGTGATGATGTCGCTCGACTACGCCGCCGACAACCGTATCCCCGGCGCCGAATACTATTCGTTGCTGCTGTTCTCCGTGCTCGGCATGATGCTGATGGCGGCGGCTGGCGACCTGATAGTCATCTTCCTCGGCCTCGAGACGATGTCGATTACGGTTTACGTGCTGGCGGGAATCATGCGCCGCAACGCCAAATCGAATGAAGCGGCAATAAAATATTTTCTGCTGGGCGCCTTCTCGACCGGTTTCCTGCTCTATGGAATCGCGCTGGTGTACGGCGCGACCGGCACGATCAAGCTTGGCCCGATTCACGACGCACTCGCGACGGGCGCGATGGGATCGAATCCGCTGCTGCTGGGCGGAATCGGCATGATGCTGATCGGTTTCGGCTTCAAGGTCGCCGCCGTGCCGTTTCATATGTGGACGCCGGACGTTTATGAGGGCGCGCCGACTCCGGTGACCGCCTTCATGGCGGTGGGCGTGAAGCTCGCCGCGTTCGCCGTCTTTATTCGCGTCTTCCTGGTCGATTTTGCCTCCGTCGGCGCGCACTGGCAGACCGTGCTGTGGGTCGTTGCGGCGTTGACGATGACGGGCGGAAATCTAATCGCCGTCGTCCAGACCAATATCAAGCGGATGCTTGCATACTCGGCGATTGCGCACGCGGGCTATCTGTTGCTCGGCATGGCCGCAGGGGTGCGATCGGGGCCGGCGATTCTTTACTATCTTCTCGGCTATGCATTCACAAACCTGGGCGCTTTCTCCGTGGTGATCGCGCTCGAACGGCGCGGCGAAGTAGGTAATCGGATTAGCGACTTTCGCGGCCTGGCGGCGCGCCAGCCGTTGCTCGCCGGCGCGATGGCTGTCTTTCTGTTGTCGTTGACCGGGGTTCCTCCGATGGCCGGCTTCGTTGGCAAGCTCTACATCTTCAGCGAAGCGCTGCATCAGGGATACCTGGGACTGGTAATAATCGCTGTACTCAATAGTGTAATCTCTGCCTATTACTACTTTTATGTCCTGGTCGCGATGTATATGCAGGAGGGCGGTGTCGAAGTCGAGCGCCTGAATGCGCGCCCTGCGCTGGTGGCGGCAATCGGACTGGCAGCGCTCGCTACGATCTTGATCGGGGTTTATCCCCAGCCGTATATCGCGTCCGCCGCCAACGCATTTCATTCCGCCAGCGGCGCCGAGGGAATCCACTCGGCCGCGCTCGAACCGTAGCTCGCGTCTTTCGAGCCCTGTTACTTGCGGCGCGGAGCCTTTTTCGAGGCGGGCTTCTTTGCGGATTTCCTGGGCGGCTTCGCCGTCGTCGCGGCAACGCTGCCGGCTGTTTGGCTGCTCGCGGTGCCTGCGTATGCGTCGGCTTCGATCTCGATCATCATGTCGGGACTAGCCAGCCGGCGCACTTCAACGATCGTGGACGCGGGAGGCGAGTCGGCGAAGAATTCCTTGTGCGCCCGCGCCGCTTCCGCAAAACGTCCCATGTCGGTGACGAACATCCGCGTGCGAAAGACGTGATCCATCGCGAGCCCCGCGCGCTCGAGCGCCGCACGAATATTGACCAGCGCCTGGCGCGCCTGCACGTACATCTGTCCCGCGCCGACGATTAGCCCACGCTCGTCGGTGGCGGTGGTGCCCGAGACGGCGACAATGTCGCCGGCCCGGACCAGCTGCGAATAGCCCACGATCGGTTCCCACGGCGTATCGGTCGCGATTCGTGAGATCGCGCTCATCGTAAATCTCCCTCCCCCCGCGGCCGAAGCAGGATGCCGCCCCGACTCGATGCTCAGCCATCGCGGCCGGGGTAGGTCTCTTCAAGTTCCCGCCCCACCGAGCGCATCGGCGGACCTACCAGCCGTCCCGACGGCATCAGCCAGTTCAGAATTCGCGTGAGCGGCCGCACACCCGTGACCGGACGCTCCGCGCTTCGCACCATGTCGAGTTCATGCTCGACGATTCGAGAATTGTGCCGATTTGCGAGCCCAATGCCCGCGAAAATAACGCGCCGCTCTTCCACCCGCTTTCCTCCACCTCATCCGCCCCAAGGCGCCAAATAATGATCGAATCATACAGATGCCTGCGCAATAGTCAAAAAATTTCTTGCCGCCGCCCCCCCTCCGACCGTGCCGACAGGCTGTCAAATGCGGCGCGAAATGCGCGCTTGAAGTTGCCCCGCGCCTATCGTATTCTTGGCGCGTTTCGAGTTCTGGGTTCAAGTGAGCACCGAGCAATCAAGGAGAAAGCGATGCGCAAGGTCCTGCTTCTGGCACTAATTTCGATGTTCTTCGCCACGGCTTGCAACAAAACCGAAGAGACGGCTCCTGCCGCCCCCGAGGCTGCCGCGTCTGCAGCCGCGCCCGCCGAGGCGGCCAGCCCCGCCGCGGCGGCAACCGGCGCGACGGGCGAGACCGGCGCTCCGGGAGCAGCTGGCGCACCTGGCGCACCGGGAGCACCTGGCGCACCGGGAGCACCTGGCGCTCCGGCTAGTCCGTAGCATTGCCTGGTGCTTGATTCGTTGCGGTGACCGATCAATGCGGTCACCCTGACGACGACCTACTCTTCTCGTTCCTAGCGGGTTCCCGCGCGCCGTTTAGAGCCGTCGGCGCGCGGGAGACTCGCTGACCGCGCGGCGCAGGACGCGGCAGAATAGGCGAAGCCCACCTTGGGTTTCGCGCTTCCCGTGCTATATAGGACGGGAAATCTGAAACCCCGTGAAGTAAGCAGGGGTCGGCCCCTGCACCCAATGCAGGATTTCTCCTCTCCTCACTCACTCGTCTGACACGCCGTCAGGCCGCATCCGCTCTTAACCGACGGGAAGTCCGAAACAATCAATGCTCCTTCTCATAGCTGCTGCCCGCAGTTTCACCCGGCTGAGCTTCTTTGTGCGGTTCTGGCATCGCACCTTCGGGCGCCGCGTGATGCTCTTCGCCGCGAATTATCTCGATCGCGCGATGCGCCGCTTCTCCCGCAAGCTTCTTCAGTTCCTCCGACTTGCGCGCCAGCTCCGCGGTCGTCCGCGACAACTCTGACCTCAGCCCCGCAGACTTCTTCGCGTACTCCGCCTTGAGCTCCGCAAGCTTGGCAATCGCCTGCTGGCGGGCCGCGTCGCGCTTGCTGGCGTTCCCCAGCGCCGACTTCAGATCCGTGGCGAGCTTGCGTCCCTGGTCGCGCAGCGCCGCAATCTGCGATGCCAGTCGCGCGCGGGCCTTTTGCGCCTCGCTCTTGACCCGGGCTTCGATCTTTCTCGCCCTGGTCTCGCGTTCGAGCTTGACCCGCAGCGCCTTCGCCGCCTTGCGCAACTGCTCGAGTTGCCTGAACGCGGGATTCACAGCCTTCTTCCGTTTCGAGGTCTTTTTCGTTGTCGGCATCCGTCGCCTCCCGTTGCAAAAAAAGTTTTCCTGAGCCTGGTTCTAGCTAAGTCCTGTTTGCAAACTAGATCAATGTGGACTCGCAGCTCGATTCCTTTGCGGGCTGCTTTTCCACACTATGCTAATGCTACGATGCGTTCGCCATGGTTAGTACCGTCCCCGAACCTGCCCCTTCTTCCGAGCAGTTGAAGCCGGGTCTTTCACTCTTCGATTCCGTGACCTTGGTGGCCGGCTCGATGATTGGCTCGGGCATCTTCATCGTTTCTGCTGATATCACCCGTCAGGTCGGTACTCCCGCCGCGCTGCTGATGGTCTGGTTGGTGGCGGGCGTGATGACCATTGCGGGTGCCCTCGCGTACGGCGAACTCGCCGCGATGATGCCATATGCGGGCGGCCAATACGTCTATCTGCGCGAGGCCTACGGCGGAATGTGGGCGTTCATGTTTGGATGGACGCTGCTGCTCGTCATCCAGACCGGCACGATCGCGGCCGTCGCGGTTGCGTTTGCACGTTTCGCGGGCGTCATCTGGCCCGTGCTCGGCTCGAACCTTTGGATTGGCGCCGGCGGCGCCGGACTTTCGGGCGAGCGCGCAGGCGCGATCGTTGTGATCGCCGTCCTTACCGCGGCCAATCTGCGCGGCCTCAATATGGGCAAGTGGCTGCAAAACTCCTTCACCACGGCCAAAATTCTCTCGCTCTGCCTGATAGTCGTGGTCGGATGCCTGATCGCGCCCAATCCAGTCGCGATTCGCGCCAATTTCGCCAGCTCGACCGCGTTCCTCGGCACCGGTTCCATGTCAATTGCTCGGGCGGGTGTGTTCGGCGCCGCGATGGTTGGTGCGCTGTTCTCAGCCGACGCTTGGGCGAGCGTCACCTTCACCGCGGCCGAGGTCAGGAATCCCAAACGCGATCTTCCCCTGGCGCTGGCGTTTGGAACCGGCGTAGTGATCGCGCTCTATATCCTCACCAACGTCGCCTACCTCTGTCAGCTGCCCGCGTCGGGAAATGCGGACGCAGCGAGTGTAGTGGGGCGCGGGATCGCGCATGCGGCCAGCGACCGCGTAGCGGCCGCGGCGATGCAAGTTGTGTGGGGCGGCGCGGGCGCGAAGATCACCGCCATCCTCGTGATGATCTCCGGCTTTGGATGCGCCAACGGACTGATCCTCACGGGTGCTCGCGTGATTTACGCGATGTCCCGGGACCGGGTCTTCTTCGCCGCCGCCGGACGTCTCAATCGCGCCAGCGTGCCCGCTGTCGCGCTGGTGATGCAGGGGATATGGGCGGCGCTGCTGACCTTGTCAGGCACTTATTCCGAACTGCTCGATTACGTAATCTTCGCGCAGTTGATGTTTTACGTGCTGACGGTGTCGGCCGTGTTCGTGCTGCGCCGGCGGCTCCCGGGTGCCCAGCGTCCGTACCGCGCGTGGGGTTATCCCATAGTGCCGGCGCTCTACGTCGTCGCGGCCTCGGCCTTGATGGTTGATTTGTTGATTCTGAAGCCGCGCTTCACCTGGCCGGGATTGTTGATCGCGCTGAGCGGCGTGCCGATTTATTACTGGACGACCGCCCGCTCCGGGCAATTCAATAACCGTCCGGTTCTAACAGGCCCTCAGGCCGCATCACGCGGCGGCGCCGACTCTCTTAACCGACGGGAAGTCCGAAACCCGTAAGGGGTTTCGGGTTCTCTAGTTGCCTCGCATTCTTTATTTGCCCCTCACCGGTTGACGCCGGGAGTCGAGTTATCTTCGTTTTCCTCCGTCGTGGCGATCGGCGCACCCGCCTCCGTGCAGTCGCGTTGCGACAGTTTGCCGCTGCGGAACTCCTGCACAATCGTGGTCAGGATGTACGCGCCGCGGTCGGGCGCCTGATTGCCGGCGAGCTTGAACAATTCAGCCGCGTTGCGCGCCGCTTCGGCCGCATCGTGGTCGTTCTTCGGCAATCCGTAGATCTGAAATACCTTGCACAGCGATCCGATTCCGTCTTTACGGTCGCCTTCGGTAAGCGGAGCGCCGGTACTTTGTGCCGAAGGCGCGTTTTCATTCGTTGCGCTCGTACCACCGATGCCGCGCAGGATTCCGCGAAGGAAGAGAAAGACCAGAAACAACACGACCACCGCAGCGATCGACCGTCCTGCCCTCTGAGCGGGTGAAAGTTCGCTCCACGGAATCCATTCGAACCCGACCTTGCCCTTGCCGCCGCCACTCGGCGGCGTGCGAATTTCAGACTTGAACAGTTTAGGCGGCGGCGTTCGGACCTCGCGCATCGGCGGCGAAGAAGCGGGATCGCCGCTCGGTGTCGTCGGCTGTGGCGATACGGGATTGGCTGCCGGCCTCGCCAGCGGAGTCGCACAGTAGCCGCAGAATGCCATGCCCTCCGCGTTTTCTTTGCCGCATTGCCTGCATGCAGGCATCAGATCACCTTGGCTTCATTACCCATCCGGTTCACACAGGAAGTCCGAAACCCAGTGTGGGTTTCGGGGATCTGAAATCCGCATCTTTTTCCTTGCTCAGGTGCACGGACCGGGGCCCCTGAAAACCCGGACCCCCCCATCTTCTCCCTACCCCCGTGCAGCGGAGGTCGCCGCGAGCGCCGCCTTCACCAGCGGCTCGAGCTCGCCCGTCTCGTGCAGCTCGCGAATAATATCGCAGCCGCCGACGAACTTGCCGTCGATATAAACCTGCGGAATCGTCGGCCAGTTGCTGTAGCGCTTGATCGCGTCGCGCAGTTCGGGATCGCTGAGCACGTCGGCGGTCGCGAACGGCACGCCCAGCTCCTCGAAAATAGCAACGGTCGCCGCCGAGAAACCGCATTGCGGAAAGCTGCGGTTGCCCTTCATGAAAATCATGACCTTGTTTTCTTTGACCGCCGATTCGATTTTTTCGATCATGTCCGCCATTTGATTCTTCTACCTCCGGTTCTGATACTGCGCGGGCGTCAACGTCTTGAGCGTCAGCGCGTGCACCTGCGCGCGCATCGCGTCGCCCAGCGCCTGATAGACCAGTTGATGCCGCTCGATTAGACCCTTGCCTTCGAAACTTGGGCTGACCACGATCGCCTCGAAATGGTCGCCGCCGCCGGTGTAGTCGCGCACCTCGACCTGCGCGTCAGGAATCCCGCGCGCAATCATCGTCTCGATTTCCTTCGGGTCCATCGCTCAAAAGAGAAAAAAGTATATCACCCGCTCGATTCCCGGGCCTTGCCCGATTCAGCCGGAAATCTTAACCCGCATCACGCTCGCGAATCCACACGCAGGCGCTGACCCCTGCCCCCGCGAGTTGTGTTACACGCGCCCGTGCGATAAACGCTTCGGATCATCTGGCACTTCGGATGGAGCCGTCAAACTAAACTGCCGATCCGCGAGCAAACCGAGGCCGCGGCCTTCCCGCCACCGGTTGCATGCGGTGGTGGCTGTCGCCATTGCGCTAGCGCCGGTTCTGAGCGCTGTCGCAACGGCGCGCGCGCAGGTCAGCGCGACGCGCAGTCCAATCGATACAAGCGGCGCGGTTTCGTCTCCCGCCGCCAAGCTTCCGGCCGTTCATGTAGCGCCGAACAAGATCAATTTTGGGAAGCTTCACGTCGGCTTGACTAGCGCTCCGAGCACGATCACGTTCACCAACGAGAGCAAGGTCGATTTGCCGGCCCCGGCCGTCGCGGTCAGCGGCACCGGGTTCCACTTGAACTCGAATGGATGCATCACCACCTTGTCCGCGGGCGGCGGTTGCCAGGTCTCGGCCGTGTTCGAGCCGCCATCGGAGAACAAATTCAAGAACGGATTGCTCACCTTCACTGACGGCGGCGCTAAAAGCCCGCAGAAAGTGAAGCTCAGCGGAATCGGTCTGTCTGCCGTTCCAACGCCGACCCCGACGCCAACTCCGACCGCGACTGCAACGCGAACCGCAACTCCAACGCCTACCGCCACTGCAACCGCAACGGCGACCGCCACCGCCACCGCGACTGCGACCGCGACTCCAACTGCCACGGCCACCGCGACGCAGACGGCGACGCCGACCGCGACCGCTACTCCGTTCAACCTTGTTTTCGTGACTTCGACTTCAACCGGCGGGGTCGGAGACTTAGGAGGCCAGAGTGGCGCCGATGCGACGTGCGCGTCGCTGGCCAGTTCGGCAAGTTTGCCGACGGGGACTTACCAGGCCTGGCTATCGACCTCGACGCTCAATGCCGTCACCAAAATGGGCAGCGCACGCGGCTTCATTCGCACCGACGGTCAGCCCTTCGCCGATACGATTGCGGACATTACCGCGGGCAGGATCCTGCACCCGCTCAACCTGGACGAGCGCGGCAACGTTGTCGGGAGCGGGGCGGATTATGTCTGGACCGGCACTACGAATGCCGGAACGACGAGCACCAGCACCTGCAGCGACTGGACCTCGACCTTGACTACTGAACTGGGGATGGTTGGTTTGGTTGTGAGCGGACCGTTCGGCTGGAGCGACGCGGGCGAGTTCCCGTGCACTGTCCTGGAATCTTCGGGACCACTGCTCTATTGCTTCGATACCAGTCACATCGCTCCGCTGGCCATCACTCCTGTCACCGGCCGTATTGGATTCGTGTCCGAGGAAACATTCGATCCGAGCACGGGCATAGCGGCTGCCGATACGCTTTGTGAGAGTGAAGCCACGTCGGCGGGCTTCGCAAACGCGTCGACTTTCAAGGCCCTGCTCTCGACCACTACGGCATCCGCGGCGTCGCGCTTCAATGTAGCAACGGGATCGGAGCCGTTCGTGCGGCCCGACGGCATCGAGATCGCCACCGCCCCAGCGCTCGCGGCAGGCACGCTCGACAGCGGCATCTGGCAGAACGCGGACGGTACCTACGTGACGGCCGGTACCACGCTCGCCTGGACGGGGTCCACGAACCCATCAACGCTCGGCTCACACACGTGCACCAATTGGACTACCAAATCGGCGTCAATCACTGGTTCGGTGGGTGACAGCTCGAGGACGGACATCTGGTTCAACGACGTGACCAGCGCATGCAGTGGCTCTTCGGTGGTGTACTGCCTGGAGCCGTAGAACCGCGAGGGCCGGGCGCCATTCAATCGCATCGGCCAGCGAAACCCACGGTGGGTTTGGAATACAATTCACTTTGTCGCCAGCGCCGCGACGATCGCGCCGACCGAGATTGCGATCACTATCCAAAACAGGAAGACGCCTCCAGACCCGCTCGGCCGCTCACCTGCGGCGGGCCGAGTAGCCGCCTGTTTCGGTCGCATCGATGCCGCTACCGGACCGAGCATCTTCGCCAGCGCCTCGCGCTCGTCGAGCACTTCCTGGCCTGCTGCCGGATCTGGCAGGCCGATTCCTTGGCCACTCGCCGGATTGCTGGCCAAGTTTGGCGGCACGGACGAATCCCCGCCCTCGTTCGGCTTCAAATCGCCAATAGATGCCAGAGCTGATTCGAAAAGCTTTTGCGGACTCGAGTAGCGCAAAGGCGGCAAATCGCCCGTGGATGCCAGGTTTGCTTCGTAAAGCTTTTGTTCGATCGCGCCAAGCGAGGTCGATTCTCGGTCAAATTGAGTTTCGCCGATCTTTTCCTGGAGCAACATTCTTCCTGCTGGTAGGGCCACCAAGGCTGCTTGCATTACCTTGGCAATGAAATCGGGATCGGTGCTTGCCAGGTTCCGGACGAACCGGGCGCTCTCCGAAAATTTCGCTCGTAGCTGGTCGTCGGTTATGCCGGAAGCTGGCTCGGCGCCGGGCACTGCGACAATCAACGCCTGCAAGCGCTCGATCCGTTCGCCAAGCGGCGGATGGCTCGAAATCTTTTCCGCGAGCATGTTACGCGGGTATTCGTTTATCGCAAATTTCGCGGCCTCCTCGTCGCGATCCTCTTGTGTCTTGCCGGGCTGCAGCCGGATCCGCGTTATCTCGTTGATGTATTCCTTATAGCTCGTGGCTCCGCCCGCGCGCTCGAAGGGATCGACGATGAAAAGCTGGGCCGTACCTGGGGTGGCACATATCAGCGGCGATTCGGTCTTCCCGATGTGTTCAAGCGCGCGGATGAGCGCCGTCGGATTGCGCGTGAATTCGACCGCGGACGCGTCGGCCAGGTACTCGCGCTCGCGGGAGAGCATTATCGAAATGATGCGCGAAACGATGCCGCCTGACGCCAAACTGTTTTTTTTCCAGATGGCGGGTACACCGAAGATGAAGCGTAACACGCTGCGTAACACGCCGAAGCCACCAAACATCGCCGTGACCATCGTGGTCAGCCGGATGTCGCAATTGCGGATATGCGCCATCTCATGGCCGATCACACCCTGCAGTTCCTCGCGATCCATCTGGTCCAGCAGCCCCTGGGTGACACAGATCACCGAGTGTTCGGGATCGCGCCCGACCGCGAAAGCGTTAGGCGAGGGATCATCGATCAGGGCGATGCGC
>Ga0074044_10001486_pt1 | contig 21091 bp, 17 predicted proteins | sample BogForMeECP23OM1_FD_94443 | JGI IMG/M metagenome (GOLD analysis project Ga0074044, IMG submission 94443) | Bog forest soil microbial communities from Calvert Island, British Columbia, Canada - Bog Forest MetaG ECP23OM1 | ecosystem: Environmental > Terrestrial > Soil > Wetlands ...
CCTGTCTACGCTTCGCTGTCTACCTCGCGATACCCAGCGCAAGACTCGGGGCCGAGCAGATCGCTAGTCCTTACTCGTAAGGCTCTTTCATCCTCTACTTCATGCCGGTTTATCCCGGCGCACAAATATCCCAATTACACTCACAACCCCAGCAACGATCGGTCACCCGGCGAGTCGCCGGCTACTCAGAAACTGACCCATTACTGAAAAACTGATAGCTGAGAGCTGACGCTATGTTCAGTTCCACCTTGCCTTCGACGCCCGCCGCAGTCCCGGCAGAATGGCTTCGAGATAGCCGATCACCGCCTCCAGACGCTTTGCTTCCGACAGCGTTGCGAGCAGGCTTTGCTTGAAGTCGAGGTCGAGCGGAAGCGATCCTGCGAGTAAGAAGGAGAGATTGCTGGAATGCTCATCGGGGCCGGAGGGTTCTGCCCCGGCTAGTTTCGCGATTTCCGCGTGCAACCGCACCGCCTGCGTCACCATCTGGGCCGCCGGCTTGCCGGGTTCGTCTTCGACCACCGTAATCTCGGCCTGCAAAAACGCCCGGTCTTCGTTGACCTCGAGCACCTCAAAGCGTTTGACGCCACGCGTCAGGATGTCCATTCGCCCGTCGTCATATTTCTTGGTGACCGACATGATCTCGGCCGTGCAACCGATCTCGGCGACTCCCTCGGAAGACTCCCGCACCACGCCGAAGGGCTTTTTCTGCTCCAGGCATTCGGCGATCATCTCTTTGTATCGCGGTTCGAAGATGTGCAGCGGCAGGGGAACACCCGGCAGCAGCACCAGATCGAGCGGAAAGATGGGCAACAGCGAATTCACAGCATCTCCAGTGCAGACGATTTTACGCCATTAAAAAGGTCTCAGGTCTCAGGTGTCAGGAAAAGCAAGGCGTCACGACCGACGCAAATATTGGATTTTCCTGACACCTGAGACCTGACACCTGAGACCTGTCTCCATTGACTTGCCGCGTTCCACGCGATACAAGGGTCGCCATGGAAATGGACGGGAAAGTCGTGGTCGTGACCGGAGCTTCCATGGGGATTGGGGAAGCGATTGCCAAAGTTTTTGCCGACGCAGGAGCCAGCGTGGTACTGCTATCGCGTGAGGCCAGTCGCGCCGAGGCCGCCCGCCAACGCGTCGGTCACACCGACCGCACGCTCGCGATGGCGTGCGATGTTCGCAATCGCGAAGAAGTCGACCGCGCGCTCGCGTTGACGTTGCATAACTTCGATCGCGTGGATGTGTGGGTCAATAACGCGGGCGTGGGCATTCGCGATTCCGTCGCCAACATGGAGCCGTCCGCCACCCGCGAATTGTTCGAAACCAATTTCTTCGGCACGATTGCCTGCATGCAAGCGGTCGTGCCCGCCATGCGCGAACAAGGCGGCGGAACCATCATCAACATCTCGAGCGTTTCCGGACACCTTCCGGTGCCGTTTATGTCCTTGTACTCCGCCAGCAAATTTGCCATGAACGCACTTGGCAAGGGCGCCCGGCTTGAGTTAAAAGACGACAACATCAACGTGCTTACCGTCTGTCCCGGCTACGTCAGAACCGAGTTTGGCGCGCACCTGGTGGCCAGCCGCCGGGGCAACATCCGCCCACAATCCGTGCGCGGCGTCCCGGCGGAGCGAGTAGCTCAGGCAACTTATCGCGGATATCGCAAAAGAAAGCGTGAAGTCGTCGTACCCTGGACCATGATCCCCGTCATCAAGCTTTACCAGTTGTTTCCGGGCTTGGTGGAATGGGGAATGGCCAAGGCCATGCGGAAGTCGGGCGCAGGTAAAGAAAAGTAAATCCTGCCAACCTTCGTCCGCGCTGAGCATCCAATCAAACAGGCAGAACTGCAGTCTTCCACCCCCGGCGAAAGACCGACATGCAAGGCGGCTTTGGGGGGTGGAGGCTGCCGTTAATTTTTTTCCGTGCTCTGGTTTCGTTAGAATAGAGTTTATGAGATTCCGGTCCCGCCCTGCGCGGTTAATGTTCCCCTTGTGCACTTCTCTGTCTGCGCGGTTTGGCGTCCTGCTGCCGGTCATTATGTTGTTCGTCATGCTCCCCCCGGCGGCGCGCGCGCAGGAAGGCCCGCTCGATAAATCCGAGCCCAAGGGAATCACGGTCGCGGAAATCATCAAGCGCTGCGCCGCGAAAGAGAAACAGTTCAAGGAAGCGCGCGATCAGTACACCTATAGACAAGACGTCAAGGTCATGACGCTCGACGGGGACACGCCGGACGGCAACTACCAGCAAGTTTTCGACGTGACTTTCGACGACAGGGGACGCAAGGTCAAGAACGTAGTCTTCGCGCCCCAGTCCACCCTGCAGCGCATCCAGATGACCGAGGAAGACTTTGATGACATCGAGAACCGCCTCCCGTTCGTGCTGACCTCGGATGAAATCGGGGAGTACGACATCCTCTACGTTGGCCAGCAAAAACAGGACGAACTGAACACCTACGTTTTCGACATTGCCCCCAAGCAGATCGTCGGCAAGAAGCGCTATTTCCAGGGCCGGATCTGGGTGGACGACCACGACTTTCAGATCGTGGAGACTTACGGCAAGACCGTACCCGACATCCGCAAGAAAAAAGGCAACGAAAACCTGTTCCCCAAGTTCACCACCTGGCGCGAACAGATTGACGGCCAGTACTGGTTCCCCACCTACACCCGCGCCGAGGACACGCTCAAGTTCTCCCTCGGGGATGTGAAGATCCGGGAGATCGTGAAGTACACGAACTACAAACGCTTCGGATCGAAATCGAGGATCCTCTACGAAGGCAAGGAAGTGGAGAAGGCGGAGCCGAAGCAGCAGCCGGCTGAGCCGCCAAAGCCGCAATAAGGCCAGGTTTCAAGGTTTCAGAGTTTCAAGGTTTCAAATTACAAACCCTTCGGGTCACGCTGTCTTTTTGCTCAAGGAATTGAGCAAGCGATCTAGGAGACCGAGCACTTGGTACGATTCTCGCTCCAACGTTTCGTATTCGCTCCGCTCCAAGAAACCTAAGTCCAGCGCAATCGCTAGTTGCGTTTCGGCTTCCAGTAGGGAGCCTCTCGCTTGGCCTAGGAAGTGCCGAAACTCGCCGGCGGTTAGCCTACCTTGCCCTTCCGCGATATTTGATGCTACTGAGACGGAAGCTCGTCTGATTTGAGACGTTATGCCGTACGTTTCGGCTCTCGGAAAGTTTGCCGTTGCGTTATAGGTATGAACTGCAAGTGTCTTGGCCTTCTGCCATACCAGCAATTCGCGATAAGAGCGAGCCATAGTTTCCTCCCGAGCCCGGATCCCTATGGTCTTTGAAACCTTGAAACTCTGAAACCTTGAAACCTTCAGTAGAACAGATACTTCCTCCACTTATCATCCGAGTGCCCCATCAAGCGCATGATGTGGCGGCTGGTGTGGAGATTGAAGGAGCGGGGTTCGCGGGCGGGCTTCATGTTGGCTTCGTGCGGAAGTTGGTTGCCCTTGCGGCGGTTGCAGGGATGGCAGCAGGCGACGAGGTTCTCCCAGGTGGAGAGACCGCCGCGCGAGCGGGGAATCACATGGTCCAGCGTAAGTTCGCCGGAGGGCAGCGTGGTGCTGCAATACTGGCAGGTGTTGCGATCGCGCAGCAGGATATTCTTCCGCGACAGCGCCCGCGACTGATGCGGAATCCGGCGATACTCCAGCAGCCGAATCACCGAGGGCACGCGCACGGCCACGCGCGCGGCGTGCAGGAAGTGTCCGTTTTCTTCTTCGGTCATGGCGACACCCTTCAGCACCAGCACAATCGCGCGGCGCGCCGCGCACACATTGATCGGCTCGTAGGAGGCGTTCAGCACCAGCACGGGCTGATGCAGCGCATGGCCATCGCCTTCGCAATGCATGCCGGAGGCAAGCATCGTGGCGGGAAGGTGCGACCGGATACCGCCAGCGAAATTGTACAATCGCAACGACATGATTCCTATCCGTGAGCGGCCACGCTCACGCGATCTTCACTTCCTCCGGCAGATCCTCTGGCAGATTCCCCGCCAACGAGATCGCATCGGAAATTTTCAATGTGCGTGCCACCGTCGCCACCCACACCCGCGCGGCTCCGGCGCGGCGAAGAACCCGCGCGCACTCGGAGGCCGTGGTCCCCGTGGTGTAGACGTCATCGATCAATAAGATGTCGCGGTTCACGATTCGTGTTGGATCGCTCACCGCAAAAGCGCCCCGCAGGTTTTCGCGGCGCTGATGACGAGTCAGGCCAATCTGGCTTCCAGTCTCGCGGCGGCGCACCAGGACTCCCGTACACAGATCGAACCTCTTTGGATTTGGACGCGACAGTTGCTGCAGCGCGCTCCGTGCGATCATCTCCGCCTGGTTGAATCCGCGCTGCGCCTGCTTGCGCGCATGCAGGGGAACGGGGACCACCCCGATCTTCCCTGATAAGCCCATCCCAGAAACGCCCGTCCCAGCAGGCATCGCTTCGTCCAGGTTGGCAATCGTCTCTGCCAGCATGCGCCCCAGAACGGCCGCCGCGGGACGAACCTGCTGAAACTTGAGCAAATGAATCAAGTCGCGTAATCCGCCGTCATAGCTGCCGTAGGCGACCGCCCGCTCGAACGGAGGATCCGTGCGCTGACAAAGCAGGCACCGCGTCTCTCCAGGGTCAGGATCTCCGCCATCCACTTCTCCGCCATCCATATAGGCTGGGAAGTGCAGGGCTTCTCCGCAAACCGAGCAGTACGACCCCTTCATCGGTCGCAGCGCAAGCAAACAGTTTTCACAAACGGGGAGCCGGGAAACTCGGAGTAGCGGGGAACCACAGATACGGCAATCGGCGGGGAAAAAAGTGAAGAATAAAGTCGCAAGAGAGCGCTTGGCAAAGCGGGCGAACCCACGGTTCGCCGGACCATGATCAGCCAGACTATGGTCCGCTAAACCACGACTCACCGCTTGGCCCTGGGCAGCCCGTATTCGAAACCCAGTACTGCTACTGCTGAAGACAGCCTCCCGCACCTGGCAAGCCGACGACGCTTCGCCAGTTTACATTGAGTCAGTATAGCCGGGGCGCACGCCCTATGCAACGCGGCCATCGGATTTCGAATCGCCTGGCGGTTGACTCTGGGACTGTTTACGATCGGCCTGATCGCGTTCGGGAGCTGGGATCGTGCTCCAGACGTAGCTTCGGTGATAGCAACGCTCACAGCGGACCGCTTGCAGCAACAAAAACGGAAGCACTTGTCGTTCAAAGAACCCCCGAGGACGGGAGCGGTACGCTTCCTGCCCGCCACACCCCCGACAGTGGAATTCCTCGAAGAACCGGCTCCAAGAGGGGCTGGCAAATGGAGTCACAAAATGCCTCCTGGACAGGACCATTCTAACCCCGGTTAAGGCGCAAAGTTGCGGAGAAATAGCGCGCCCTTCGCGCCCTGACTTTCCTGTCAGCTTACAGAAAAACTCTACCTTCGTATTGGGGCTCACCTTAGCGACACCGGTTCGTATCAGGGTATCGCTTCAGCGATACCGAATTTCCTAGAAATCAGATGCCCCTTCAGGGGCTGCGTAATCACTGTCGGAAGCCTGCGAAGTGAGGGCTGCACTTGTAAAGCTGCCTTTCGGCGTGATAAGGTGCGCCGTCGTTGCTACTATGAATCGGCACTGAAATCCTAATGACCACGAGGTCCTCATGAGCACTCCTGCGGTGAATAACGAAGCCCCCCGCAAGCACCGCCCCTATGTTCCGGAAACCATGGAAATGAAGGAGTTTACCTTCCGGGCCGTGCTGATCGGGCTGTTCCTGACCGCGCTGTTGGGCTCGGCCAACGCGTACCTCGGTCTGAAGGCGGGGATGACGATTGCCGCGACCTATCCGGCAGCGGTCATCTCGATGGCACTGCTGCGGTTGATGAAAGGCTCGCTGTTGGAAGAAAACATCGCGCGAACCGTGGGCTCGATCGGAGAGTCGGTGGCGGCGGGAGCCATATTCACCATCCCAGCTTTTGTGATGGCCGGCCTGTGGCCGACACTTACCCCGAATGTCCGCACACCCGAATACTGGAAATCAGTTGCCTTAATGATGATTGGGGGCACGCTGGGCATTCTGTTCGTAACCCTCCTGCGCCGGGTGATGGTGGAGGATCCCGACCTGCCATTTCCCGAATCCGTGGCCGCGTCCGAGATTCACAAGGCCGGACAACAGGGAGCGAAAGCCGCGAAGATTCTGTTTGCCAACATGGGCTTCGGCGCGTTCATGTTTCTGCTGGGACAGATCAATGTTTTCAATCCCTACAATACTTTCCCGATCAAGATCAGCGACTTCGGAAAGAAGTTGCTGCTCCGCACCAGCACGAATCCAAACGTAGCCACCACGATTACTGGCGGTGCCACGCTCTTGACCGCGCCCGACATCAGTCCCGCCTATCTGGGCGTGGGATACATCATTGGCCCCAGACTCGCCGCCCTGAACTTCGCTGGAGGCTTGCTGGCATGGGGCCTGCTCGTTCCGCTCCTGACCTTCACCCTCGGTCCCTATATCCAGGCCTCGATGCCGCAAGGACAAGCCATCGCCTGGCCGCTGCTGGCGCAAGCCATCTACTTTTCGATTGTGCGGCCGATCGCGGTCGGCGGCATGCTCGTGGGCGCGTCCTACACGCTTTTCAAGATGCGCAAGCAGTTGGCCCTGGGCATGGGCCGTGCCGTCTCCGATTTGAAAAAGTCGGCTGCAGTGCAAGCCGCTAGCAATCGCACGGAGCGAGATTTGCCTGCCAAGGCAATATTTGCCGGTATCGGCGTCGTATTCGTGGCCATGATTCTGCTCTACTACCATTTCATCAGCGCCGCAGGCACGCTCTCCAGTTCTCGGATCTTATCTGGCTGCCTGGTCGCCGCCGGTGTGATGATCATCGTCGGATTTTTCTTTGCCGCCGTTTCCGGCAACCTTGTCGGCATGATCGGTTCGTCGAACAATCCAGTCTCCGGGCTCACGCTCTGCACGCTAGTGATTGCAGCGCTGCTCATGGTCGCGCTTGGCGTTTCCGGAACTGGCGGAGTTGCAGCGGTACTTGGAGTAGCAGCCGTGGTATGCGTGTCATCCGCTGTAGCAGGTGAGATGTTACAAGACCTGAAGGTCGGACATATCCTCGGCGGCACGCCCTCGAAGATGCAGATCGGAGATCTTCTCGGCATCGTCGTGGCATCGCTCGTCCTGTTTTTCCCGATCGCCATCCTTGCCAAGGCATACACCTTCGGCAGCCCCGCGCTGCCGGCTCCGCAGGCGGGCTTGATGGCCATGCTGTCGAAGGGAATTGTGGGCGGCGACATGGCCTGGCCGCTGGTGATCGTTGGCATCCTGCTGGGACTGGCGATGATCATGATCGAGGTGAAGAGCGTGATGCTCTTCGCGGTCGGCATGTACCTGCCGTTAGGCACAACATTTGCCATTTTTATCGGAGGGGTGATTCGCTGGATCACCGACGAGTTGCGTGATCGCCGCGGCTTGAACGATGCGCAGAAAGCTCGCGTGGAAAACGCCGGCGTCCTGACGGCCTCAGGGCTGATTGCGGGCGAAGCGCTGTGCGGCCTGGCCATCGCGGGACTGGTGGGCTCTGGCCACGACGTAACGTTGTTCAAGTGGACGCCGCCATTTCTGCTGGCGCTCGGCGCGCTCGCCGTGCTGGCGATTGTCATGATCCGCGTTCCGCTGGCAAACGCCGGCCGACCGGAAGATCCAGCCCCGCCGACGGCCATCATGTAAGGACTGGCCGTCCTTTTGAGTTCGTGGAGGGACGGGCGTCCTCGCCCGTCCAGCCTCACCACGAACCGCGTAGGGACAGCCGCCCTCGCCGGGGTCCCCAGACCGCGCGCTCTTCGCGGGCTGGGGTGGTTCGGCTGTCCAGCCGAGCGAAGCTCGGCAGTGCCGCGAACGCCTGGGAATTTGTGTCGATTGCAGAAAATATCGCCCAAGTGCGGGAGCGCATCGCAGCCGCCGCGCTGCGGGCGGGCCGCAATCCGGACGAAATCAAACTGATGGGCGTGAGCAAGACTTTCCCCGTGGAACGCATTCGCGAAGCGTACGCGGCCGGGCTGCGCGTTTTCGGCGAGAACCGGGTGCAGGAGTTTGCCGGGAAGGCTGGCGCATTGCGCGATCTGGCCAACGCCGAATGGCACCTGATCGGACATTTGCAGACCAACAAGGCCGCCAAGGCAACGGAGTTGTTTGACGCGGTCGATTCCGTGGACTCCGCGCGGATGGCGGAGAAACTCAATGCGTTCGCGGAAAGCGCGGGCAAGACATTATCCGTCCTGATCGAAATTAATGTCGGTGGCGAGACGGCTAAGAGCGGGATTGCTCCCGGTTCGGACGAACAATGCTCGGAGGAACTGGAGCGGATTCTGCTGGCAGCGCCGCAGTGGAAGCGTCTGACGGTCCGCGGGTTGATGACCGTACCGCCCTACACTGAAGATCCCGAGGGTGCGCGGGCTTACTTCCGGCAGTTGCGGAAGATTCGTGATGGAATTGCCGCCCGGCGCTTGCCTGCTGTCTCGATGGATGTGCTCTCCATGGGCATGTCGCACGACTTCGAAGTCGCGATTGAAGAGGGCGCAACGTGTGTGCGCGTAGGAACGGCGATTTTCGGGGAACGCACAAAACACGAGTAGAGACGGGGCTTGCCCCGTCTCAAGCAGCGGAAACATTCTGGTTTTGACTTTGCGTTGAAGGGGTGCGACTTCAGCCGCGCCATAAGTGACGCACCCGATGACGGGCTTTAGCCACTGAGGGCGGCCACAGGACGCAACGCGGTCGCAGCAATCTGAGACGCGGCAAGCCGCGTCTCTACAAAAACCGCGCCTCTACAAAAACGATGATCGAGTTCAAAGAGTCGCCAGCCGGAACCACCTTCGCGGTCAAAGTCCACCCGCGCGCGAAGAAGAACGCCCTCACCGGCGAAGTCGGCGACGCGCTGAAACTCGCCCTGACCGCGCCTCCCGCCGACGGCAAAGCCAACGAGGCGTGCATCGAATTTTTCGCGAAACTTTTGAAGGTACCGCGTTCCTCCGTTACTATTGCAGCCGGCCAGACCAGCCGGAATAAAGTGATTCGCGTAGCAGGCTTGTCGGCTGATGAAGTCCGAAGCCGTTTGAAACTCTCAAGCGCACTCGAAGCCAACACGTAGGTTCGTATCAGGGTATCGCTTTAGCGATACCGCAAGTCCTCGAAAATCGGACGCCCCTTTAGGGGCCGCTCAGGAGCAACGCTTGACCTTTTCCGAACGTTTTCACGAGATCCGCACCGGCTTCGAACAGCCCTTCTGGATTGCCAACATCAGCGAGATTTTCGAACGTCTTTCCTACTACGGGGCCTTCGCTTCGCTCGCTCTGTACTTGCAGGAGAAGCTGAATTTCTCCACCGAGCAGACCGGGACTCTGACTGGCATCTTCGGCGGCATGGTGTGGTTCCTCGCGATTTTCGGAGGCGCTGCCGCCGACCGGCTGGGCTTCCGCCGCGCTCTTTCGATGGCGTACCTGATTCTTGGCGCCTCGTATTTCTTGATCGGCTCGATCGGCGCTTCCTGGCTGGCTCCCGTGCGCAACGCCGTGCCGCTGGGATTGTTTGTCGGCTGCATTCTGATTCTTCCCGCTCTGGGCGTGTCGCTGGTGAAGCCTTGCGTGGTCGGCACCACGGCCCGCGCTTCCAAGGAGAACGTCCGCTCCATCGGCTACTCGATTTATTACACGATGGTCAACATCGGCGGAGCTCTCGGCCCTCTTTTCGCTGGGTGGGCTCATCGCCATTTGGGGGTCGAGAATGTCTATCGCGTGGCGGCGATCGGGGTCTTTGCCATGTTCTTTGTGGTTCTGTTCTTCTTCCGGGAACCGCGCAAGCCCGGAGACGCGCCTCCTCCTTCGATCGCGACGGTCGCGCGCAACTTTTGCGTGGTGGTGGGCAATTACCGGCTGGTCTTGCCCGTATTGGCGGTCGCTCTATTACTGCGGATTGGGTTGTGGGTCTATCCTACGTTCCATTTGCCGTGGTGGATTTGGGTCGTTCTTCTGGCGCTCGTGCTCGCAGGGTTGAGCCGCTTCATGTGGTTCCTGGCGCTGTTCACCGGCTATTGGGTCGTGTTCTGGCAGCAGTACATCAGTCTGCCCGGATATATCCACGGCTACATCAACGCCAACGTCAGCGCCGAAGTCGTTTTAGTGACGGACGGTCTGACGGTGATCTGTCTTACGCTGGCAATGAATTACCTGACCCGCAAGATTCCGGCATTTCAAGCCGTCATTCTGGGGACGGTGATCACGTCCGCATCGTGGCTGATCCTGGCGTTTTGGCCGACGATTTGGGGCGCGGTGCTTTCGCTGTTTGTGCTGGCGCTCGGTGAGATCATCCAGGCGCCGCGTTATTACGAATACATTTCGCGGCTCGCGCCTCCGGGGCAGCAGGGGACGTACATGGGCTTTGCGTTTCTGCCCATCGGCATCGGCTCGCTGATCGGCGGCTGGTTTGGCGGCATGCTGGTTCATCACTTCGGAGAAGTCACGCATCAACCGGCGCGGATCTGGTGGAGCGTCGCGGCGGTCGGCATGGCCACGGCGGCGGTGCTGTGGATCTACGACAAGACGGTGAAGACGGGCAGCGCAGCTCCCGCACAATAGAGAACATGTCCAACAGCAAAGTCACGCCCGTCTACATTGCCGACCACATCCGGCGCGTGCTGAAGGATGGCGGGTCGGCGCCGCACTCGGAAGACGTGCAACGCTTCTTCAAGGAAGAAATCCAATCACGCGGCTGGTACACGGCCGAACTAAGAAAATTTGCGGTGCGGTTCCAGCGCAGCATTGCCCGCGAACGAGGAATGGATTTCCTCGTGCAGGTCGCCGACGAACTTTTCTCCGGCCAGGTACTCGAAGAGAAGGTGATGGCTGTTCTTCTGCTAGAAAAACCAATCAGCAATTTTGGCGACCGTGAATTTCAGCTCTTTGCCTCCTGGCTCGACCGCGTGAGCAGTTGGGCCGATCACGACGCCCTGGCGTACTATCTACTAGCCTTGGTGACCGCCGACCCTGCCCGTTCCCGCGCGGTATTTGTCTGGGCGAAGTCGCCGAATCGCTGGCGGCGGCGCGCGGCGTGCGTGGCGCTGATCCGGGGAGCGCGCGAGCGGCGGTTCTTTCGAGAGATCGTGCGGCTCTCGAATCAATTGCTGCATGACGGAGACGACATGGTGCAGAAGGGATTGGGCTGGCTCTTGCGCGAGACCGCCAAGGCCGACGCGCACCGCACCGTGCCGTACCTGATGAAGATCCGGAAGAACGCGCCGCGACTCGTGCTGCGGACCGCTTGTGAAACCCTGCCGGTCGCCAAGCGGAAGCAGGTGTTGAACCAGCAAACGTAATCTTGAACCACAGGGACAAGGAAGTCGGGCCCTCGGTTCATTTAAGAGCAAATGCCTTTGACTCTCGATCACCCGATGGCCCGATCACCCGATCACCCGATTTTCTTACCTCAGTGCCCTTCCTCTTCCAGAAATTTCTCCACTTCCAGCGCCGCCATGCAGCCAGTCCCGGCAGCGGTGATGGCCTGGCGGTAGCGGCGGTCCTGCACGTCGCCGCACGCGAACACGCCCGGCACCCGCGTGAAGACGTTCTTCTGCGTGACCAGGTAGCCATCCGCATCGGTTTCCAGTTGGTCCCCGAACATCCTGGCGTTGGGGATGTGGCCAATACCAAGAAACATCGCACTGGTAGGAAAATCCCAGCTTTCGCCGCTCTTCAGATTGCGCAGACGCAGGGCGGTGACTTCTTTCTTGCTCACATCGAGCACGTCGTCGACCACGGTATCGGTGAGAAACGCGATCTTCGGATTAGCCTTCGCGCGATCGAGCATGATCTTCGAAGCGCGAAATTGCTCGCGACGATGGATGAGGGTGACTTTGCTCGCGAAGCGGGTCAGAAAAGTCGCTTCTTCCATGGCCGAGTCGCCACCGCCGATCACCACGATTTCCTTGCCCGAAAAAAAGAAGCCATCGCACGTCGCGCAGGAAGAAACCCCGTGGCCAATCAGCGCTTGCTCGTTGGGCAAGCCGAGCCAGCGCGCGGATGCTCCGCTGGCGATGATGAGCGTGCGGGTGTGAATGGTCTCTTTGCCGATGGTCAATTCGAATGGGCGCTTGCTCAAATCGGCTTTGACCACGTGGCCCATGCGATAGTCGGCGCCAAAGCGCGCGGCCTGCTTGCGCATGTTCTCGACTAGTTCCGGACCCTGGATGCCTTCCGGGAAACCAGGAAAATTTTCCACCAGCGTGGTCATCGAAAGTTGTCCGCCCGGTTCATGGCCTTCGATCACAAGCGGCTTGAGGTTGGCGCGGGCGCTGTAGAGAGCGGCGGTGTGGCCGGCGCATCCGGAGCCCATGATCACAACATTGCGTATATCCATAGTAGTAAGACAATCTCAGTAGATAGATTCCGGAAAATAGATTCCGTTTCAAACCGCTGGTGGAGCGCCGGGCGTCCCCGCCCGGCCGGACGAGCGAGACGCCCGTCCCTCCCCCGTATGATTTCATCCCGCCGTCACGCTGCTAAGGATTCTTCTTGGTGCCTGCGCCCGTCTTGGCCTTTGTTCTGGTCGAAGTTCCCACGCCCAGGTGAGCCAGTTCCTGGGGCACCGTTTTGCGCGCTCCCAGAGCTTCACGATAGCGATCCATGATCGAAGAAGCGGCGTGGAAGATCGGTTCGTACGCACTCTGATCCGTCGCCGGATTTCCTTCCACTCCCGAGCACCGCGCCAGCGCCACCGAGGATTTTCCAAAGCGCTCCAGTTTCACGCGCGACACCGGCGTACTGGAAGATAGCATCACAGCCGCGGAAGTCACCGTGGACGCGCTATCCTCGACGGAAACCTCCATCAGGTCGTTGGGCTTGGGCTCGCGCACGCGCAGGACGAGCGTCTCCACCATATTCGTCGAATCCACGCTGAACGAGTATTGGACGTTGCTGAAGAAGGTAGCATTGGGAAATTCGCGCCGCACCCGGACATAATTGGCCGCCGACACGGCGCCGGGCGGCAGCGGTTGCATGCCGGGAATGGGAGCAGTCGCGTCTAGTGTGGAATGCCCGCGAGAAACCTCGTAGTCCGCGCTGAATACCGGCTTGCCCGGAACTTTGGCCAGCGCCGACGACAGTTCCTTCTGCTCGTCGGCCGAAGGCGCGCACACGTTGATGATGTTCACTTTTACCGGAGGCTGGGCTGGAGGCTGCTGGGCGGAAGCCACCGCGGCCATGGCGACGGCCGCCGTCACGATCAGAATCTTGTGAGGGAACACGGCGAAATTGTATCAGGAAGCCCCTAGCTCCTAGCTTCTGGCTACTGGCTACACCCGTCGAGGGCTTGCTAAAAGCTAGAAGCCAACAGCCAGCAGCCCTTATTGCGTCGTGGCGCTCTCCTCGTCCACCGCGCCATGCCGCCGCAGCAACTGCGGCAGGTTTTGCGAAAACGCGGAGCGCGGCAGCACCATGTCACAGCCCACTTCGTGCGCTTTCTGCTTCAAGTCGCCCTGCACGTGCGAGAGAAATCCGATGATCGACGTCCCCTTCTTCAGCTTGCTTTTCAATTTCGGGATGAGCGTCAAAGGTTTGGCATTGGCATTGTTCAAGTCGAAAATGATCAGGGAAGGCTTCTCTTCGCCGTTGCTCTTGATCCGGTCGGTGAGTTCCTTCTCGTTCTTCACGAACTCGACCTTCACGTTCATCTTGCGGCCCGTGTCCTGAATTTTGCTCAGGAAGAACAGGTCTTCGACAAACGCGAAGACGCGCGAAGCCGCATCCTCTCGCGGGACGGGCAGAGGCTCCGGATCGACCACGGGGTAGGAGGCGGAAAAACCTGGCCGTCGCGGTCCCCGGTTGTTGCCGTTGCCATTGTCGGCGCCCATATTGGCGCGGTAGCTGTGATCCATGGGAGCGGTAAAGATGCCCTGCTGCTCCTGGCGCTGGCGGCCCATTGGGCCACCCGCGCCCCGTCGGGGCGGACGCCGTCCACGGCGCCGTTTGTGTTTCCCTCCTCCCGAGGAGGAGTGTCCGGGTCCTGCATTCATATTTTTCTCTTGTTAGTCTTTGAAGTTTAATTCCGGCCTGGAGCCCAGGCCGGATTGTTTCGTCTTCTCTTGCAGCCGGCACATTACGGTGTGGCGTAAGGCGCAACGCGCCACGTACTGCACACCGCAAACCGGCTAACGCCAGACCAAACCCCACATCGGCTGGATGCTATTCGAGAACGATGTTTCAAACTACCTTGGCGCCTGGAGTTTTGCAGGGCGCGAACGGCCAGCCTGGAAGCACGGCCATTGGGAACATCTTGATGTTACTCATGAAACCGTCGAACGCGCAAGGGGGGAGTGCCCAAAGTTTTCCACACATTCGGGCGGGTGCGGAGGGTGATCGGGTCCTGAAAAGCAAATGCTCTTGAACTTCGATGACCCGATGGCCCGATCACCCGATGACCCGATTCCCTACGGCGCTTCGATCAGCTCCATCTTGCCGTCCCGCGTCCGGTGCAGGATCATCACCTTGCCCTCGGGATCGCGGAACACGAAAACATCTTTGTCGCGGAAGTGTGTCTCTTTAATCGCTTCTTCCAACGTCATCGGACGAAGCGCCACCGAGTCCGTGGCATGCACCAGATGCACTTCGGTGGTTCGCGCCACCGAGGGAAATTTATGAACCAGAACGGAAACGGTGGCATTCTCCGCCAGTCCGAGCGCCGCCTCGATGTTGTCTTGTAACGACTGGCCGTCAAACTTCTTGACCGCTTTACGCTTCTTGCTCAGCCACTTGGTCTTATGTTTGAGGGCCTGCTTTTCCAGGTGGTCGAGCGCTTCATTGATGGCCGACATCATGTCGGTGGTCTGAGCCATCCCCACAATCGGGCCGTTGGGCGGATCGATCGTGATCTCGGCTTTGTGCTGGCGCTTTTCTACGGTCAGAATCACCTTGGTCTCGAAGCGGTCACCCAGAATTTTGCGGATCTTGTTGAGGCCGGTTTCAACTTCTTTGCGGATGTTGGGAGTAAGTCGGCATTTTCTCGCGGTATATTCCACGTTCATGGAGAGACCTCAAAGTTTCAAAGTTTAGAGAGAATCGGGTCATCGGGTGATCGGGCCATCGGGTCATCTAAGTTCAAATGCCTTTGACTTTCGATCACCCGATGGCCCGATGGTCAGATGACCCGATTATTTTTTCACTCTTCTCTGATGCGTGCTCGGAATCTTCATATCTTCGCGATATTTGGCGACCGTTCGGCGAGTGACTTGGATGCCTTGCGATTGCAGGATGCGGGTAATCTGCTCGTCGGTCAACGGCCGGCTGGCATCTTCTTCTTCGATCAGCTTCTTGACGCGCCGTTTCAAAATCAGGAGTGAAGTGCCGCCGCCCTCGGGACCCTGCACGCTCTCGGAGAAGAAATACCGCAATTCGAACACACCTTGCTGGGTATGCACGTACTTGTTGGCAACCGCGCGGCTGACGGTTGAGGGATGCACTCCGATCTCTTCCGCCACTTCCTTGATCATCATCGGCTTCAGATGATCGATTCCCCGTTCGAGAAAATCCTGCTGGCGCGCCACGATCGAGTAGCAGACCTTGGTGATCGTCTGTTTGCGCTGTTCAATGTTCTTGATTAGCTGGATGGCGGACTTGTAGCGCTCTTTGACGTAGTTACGCGTGTCCTTGTCATTGCCGTCGCGGGTCAGCAGGCGCTTGTAAGCGGGATTCAGACGCAATTGCGGCATGTCTTCGTCATTCATGATGACCAGCCACTCGTCGCCATGCTTCACGAAGGCGACGTCGGGCTCAATCAGCCGGGCGGGAACCTTGTTGTAGCGCAAGCCCGGCCTGGGATCGAGCGTGCGGACATACGCGAGCGCCGCCTGCACCCCTTCGACGGGACGCCCAATCGCCCGCCCAATTTCCTTGAACTGCTTCAGCGTAACCGCTTTCAAATGTTGATCGACAACGGCGATCGCGTCTCTTAGAACTTGTTCGGTCTGGGCGCTGCCATTGGGGTGCAGTTGCAACTGCCCTAGATGGTAGCGCAACTGATAGAGCAGGCATTCGCGCAGATCGCGACAGGCAATGCCCGGCGGATCGAACTGGCGCACAACCTCCAGCGCTTCGTGCAGATCCGCGACAGTAAAGGTGACGGACGCATACCGGGCCGGAGCTATGGCTGCTCCCGCGGCCGCTTCACCCGTGGGGTTGGTTGCGCGGTTCGGCGCGTTGGCTGGTGGGACCCCGGTTGCCTGAACCTCGGCTGCCATTTCCGAGTGAACCTCCGGCTCGAAATCTGGCGACTCGAAATCGGGCTCAACCCAAGACTCGATTCCCGCGCCTTCCGCCATCAACGGCGCAGGGCGCGCCTCGGTTGCGGCGAGGTCCTCGGGCGCGAGGACGGAAGCCTCAAGGTCAGAAGTCTCGAGGTTGGAACTTGCGAGCGGGGCCTCGTCAACGGCAATCCCCAGCGCTTCCGCTTCACCAACGACCTTGGCCGCCACTTCCACGTCGACTTCGGGAGCCGCGACCGGAACGATGCCCAGCAGTTCCTCGTCGCTGGCAATCAGGTAGCCTTCTTCATTCAGATTCCCAATAATCAGTTCAGCCGCCTGATGCACCGGCGGCCGCACGGAAATCGCTCCCAGTTGCCAGAGCAGATGGTCGCTCAGGTTCCCCGGCTTAGACAAGAAGTTCTCGAAGGAAGGCTTCTCGATCTCTTCCATTTCTCCCGAGCTGCGATAGCCGGGATCCAGATAATCCTGGAAGAACGAACCAAAATCGATCTCTTCAAACGGATCCTTCTTCTCATCCGCGATGGTCGGGGGACCCTCTTCCGGGGTGCTCGCCTTGGCGGCTAGCCGGTCCCGCTCTTCCTCCTGGCGTCCGACATCGTCGAGCATCGGGACGGCATCTTCCAACTCTTCCAGCACCGGGTTTTCGACCATCTCGGCATTGATCATGTCCTTAAGCTCGAGCTTGTTGAGCGCGAGCACGGACACCATTTGCACGAGGCCCGGCGTCAGAATCTGCCGCTGCGATAACTTGACGTTCAGTTTGTGCTGAAGAAGCACCATTTCCCCTTAAAAAGTTCTCAGTTCTCGGTTCTCAGTTTTCAGTCAAACCGCTGCCCTTAACCGTCCTGCACAACTGGGTTGTGGAAAACTTAGCTTCTCATGCACCCAGGCAGATCACGTGGACACGAAAGGTCAATGCGTCTACGCCTTGGTAACCAAAAGCCATCGGGTGATCGGGTCATCGGGTCATCGGATCATCGAAATTCAAAAGCTCTTGACTTTCGATCAACCGATGACCCGATCACCCGATGGCCCGATTGCTCACACCAGTGAGAAGCTTTCCCCCAAGTAAACACGCCGTACCTCCGGGTCACTTCCCAACTCCTCGGGCGTACCGGAACGGAAAATCCGGCCTTCGTTGATGATGTATGCCCGATCCGTTACCGACAACGTCTCGCGGACGTTGTGGTCCGTGATCAGGATCCCGATCCCGCTGGCTCGCAGATCGGAGATGATCTTCTGCAAATCCAAAACGGCGATCGGGTCGATTCCCGAAAACGGCTCGTCGAGCAAAATAAAAGTGGGATTGATGCAGAGCGAGCGCGCGATTTCCACCCGCCGCCGCTCCCCGCCCGACAAGGCGTACCCGCGATTCTGCCGTATGTGTTCCAGGCCGAGCTGGTCAATCAGCTTCTCCGCCTTTTCCCGGCGTTCATGCCAGGAAATCGGCTGGACTTCCAGCACGGCCAGGATGTTCTCCTCAACCGTCAGTTTCCGAAAAACCGAAGCTTCCTGAGGCAGATAGCTGATGCCGTACTGGCGCGCCCGTATGTACATGGGAACGCTGGTGATATCTTCGTCGTCGTACAACACCCTGCCGGTGTCGGGGGGAATCAGGCCCACAATTGCATAGAAAGAAGTGGTTTTTCCGGCGCCGTTCGGTCCCAGAAGGCCCACCACCTCGCCCTGCAGAACCTGAAGGCTGACACCGTTTACGACGCGTCGGCCACGATAGGATTTTCCGATTTCGTCGGTGGCCAGAGTATGCATTTATCGTGCCACTTGAGTCTTGGTGACGGTAGGGGAGTTTTGTTTTCCTTCTACGAGCACCCTATCATCGTGTTTGTAGAAAGTCAACGAATCGCCTGTAATCTTGCCCCGTTCGGCATCAAAAATGCTAGGCGGACCGCCGGTCAGGACGAATTTATCCTCAGCTGCCGTGTACACCAACCGGTCGCCGGTCGCATGCCGCGTCGGCTGCGTGATCACAACCTTGCCCTCGGCCACGATCCGTTCCACTTGCCCGGGCGTTGCCAGGCCCGTCCCCGCTTTCGACTGGCTCTGCGGCAGCAGAAATACCGTCATCTGCTGTCCTGTCATGGTCGCGTCGGACCCCTTCGCGGTTACTCCACCATCCAGAAAGATTCTCCGCTCCGCATCGGTATAGTTCAGACGCGCTGATGTGATGTGGACTGGAGTCGCTTTCCCGTTCTTGTCCACTTGCACCAGCACCGTCGAAACCGGTCGGGTCAAAGGTCCCTGCGCCGCCCCCTGCGCTACTAACGATCGGCGATCGCGATCAAATTGCAGCGTGGGAGCCTCGACTAGGTTCGCGTTTTGCCACAAGCGGGCCTCTCCCGTGTACACCGCAACCGCGGGTGACCGATGTGCCGTCATGCTGCGGCTGGTCACGTGGATCGGGTCGGAGGAGGCGAGCATGCCGCCGTCCGGTTGCGCCTTCAGATCGGAGTACGTGCTCTTGACGTTGCCCTCGGCGATAGCGTCGCCGGTCGTGCGGTTCATGCGAATCGTCTGGGCCGTCGTCGCCATGCCGTTGTCCAGCACTCGAGGCGATCCACTCAACACCAGCATTTGATCGGCGACCGTGTACTCTCCCCGCTCGGCCCAAGCCTTCTGCGGACCATCGGCGTAGGCGACGCCACGCGATTGCGCGATCGAGCGAACACCGCCCTCTGGCCGGAAAACGACGTCAAGCCTCGGGCTGGTTGATACTCGATCCTGTCCCGGCGCGCCGGCGATCTTATTCTCGGCGATCTGGTTCGCGACGATCTTACTGCTGACAATCTTCGCGTCCGGTTCTCCATGCAGTGTCGCCAGGCGATTCTTCTCGGTGAATTTCGCCGTGAACTTGGCGGCCGTGACCACCGTCTTCTGATTCGCGCCCGGCTGCGTGATCACGATCTGCGGCGGTCCGCTCGTCTCGGCGCGCTCCAGCAGCCGGCCGTCTTTCACGATGAAATCCATCACGGGCGCAGTCATCTCAACTTCTTGCGCCTCGTTAGATTGTGATAGTGGAGCGACGGGCGTCCCCGCCCGTCCCGCCGGAGCCTTCGTCTGCGACAGCCGCACGCCGTCTTCGGCATGAACGGTTTGGAGAATCTGTTGCCCGGCAAAATGCAGCGTAACCCGTCCGGCGGAGGCCTCGGCGGGCTGGCTTTGCGCTCCCGTAGAGACGCGGCTTGCCGCGTCTCCCGTGGCTAACTGAACATCGCCGCTGAGAATAGCCGTGGTCAGCTGGTTCCTCGCACCGGCCAAGAACAGTTCGGCGCGATCGGAGCGCGCGTGGGCTTGCGAGGTGGACGACGCCCGGCCCTGAAACTCGCTCTCCACATCGCCCTCGGCAACAATGCGGTCCACCGTGTTGTCATCGCGCAGGAAGAACGTCGCGTGCTGGGACTGTAGTTGCTGCCGCTCGCGCGTCAGGCGCACCCCGCTGAGCACGATCCGCCGGGGCTGCTTCGAAATCAGACCATGATCTGCATTCAGATTCGCCGCCTGCGGCCTGCTGACCGCGACCACGACCGCCGACAGTAAGTTCATCGTTCCCGTCTTGGCCACATAATCAATGCCGACAGCCGAGCCGGACGCCTGCGGCGTCTGAAATATCACCTTCCCGGTGGCGGAAGCGTTCCCCGTATTCTTGTTGAAGACGAGGCCGTTGGTTTCAAGATGAATCGGGTCTTTGATTTGCTCAGGGGGTGTCTGGTCGGAACGCCGCACCCCCTCCGGATTCGCCTCCAAGTCGATCAGCACCGTGCCCTTCGCGCTCACATTGCCCGACGCGGGATCGTACTCGAAGTCATCTCCGGTAATGCGGTCGAAACGGCTGGAATCCTTTCCGTAGACAACGATCTTGACGTCGTGCAACTCCGCCCGCCCGCCCCCTTTGAACTGCACCGCCTTGGAGGCGCTCACCGTAAACTGAGTGCGGCCTTCCACCGATTTGGAGACGGAAAAGCCTTCGGCGGTTTGCTGAATCTCCAGGCCGATTTTCGCCGGAACCTCGTGGACGGCCTTGCGCACGCGCCAGCGCGCGTAGAAATACATTCCCGCAACCGTTGCAATCATCAAAATCGCGCCCAAGGCGAACCATTGGCGCAGCCGTGAGACCGGAAGGGCCATCGGAGGCTAGTGTAACTCGCGGGTCGCAGCCAGCGCCTGTCCTGAAATTCTGTAGTGCATCTGTAGTGCAAGTGGGATTTGTATCAGGGTTGCCTTCAGGCATACCGTAAGTGCTGTGCTATGAAAGCGCCTTTAGGCGCTGGCTGTGGGAGTTCGAATTTCATTTCGGGCGGACAGCGATCAGGATTCATGCGGCTGATCCGTCGATTTGCACAGCTGGAGACCTCCGTGCACGCGGATGAAAGCGGATGCTTTCCTGGCAAAAACCGCGAATTACCGCATGGATGCTGGGGATTTCGGAACCGGGCTCCGCCAGTTGCACAACTTCCGTGTCACCCGGCTGTGCACGAGCTGCACTCCATTGATGAATAAGCAGTTAGAGATGCATGAATTTAGTTGACGTAAAAAATGAGAGTGGTAGAAACATAATCGTTCTTTGACACGTTCTGAAGTTTTCCCGGTTGGTGCGGCGTCCGGGGCTCAAGCGTAGTCACTCAGACAACCGCGAGGTGAGTTTGGGAGGGCGAGCAAGGGTCTATAGCTAAGCGCTGGTTGAGGAGAACAGGAGCCTCTGTTAAAGGCAAGATAGAGTCCCGAGGCGTTGAACTAATTTATCCGGTTGGCGGTGAGCCCGGAGCCCGAGCAAGATCGGC
>Ga0074044_10001487_pt1 | contig 21087 bp, 13 predicted proteins | sample BogForMeECP23OM1_FD_94443 | JGI IMG/M metagenome (GOLD analysis project Ga0074044, IMG submission 94443) | Bog forest soil microbial communities from Calvert Island, British Columbia, Canada - Bog Forest MetaG ECP23OM1 | ecosystem: Environmental > Terrestrial > Soil > Wetlands ...
AACGCGCCCAGATGCTGGCTCGAGCCCTCCGCAAGCTCGGCTATGAGGTCACCATCACCCCCATAAACCAACTTGCGGCCAAGCCTGCTGTCTAGAGACTAGGACAGGATTTTCGACGGAGTGAAATCGCGATTTTGCGACAGTTATGCGGCAGTGGATCAGTCTGGTCAGATAGTCATCTCCGCGAGGACTTCGAGTTCTCAAGAGTTATCAGATGACCAGCGTGGCCCGCGCACGAGTGGAGCACGACCTGGCTTTTGCGGCAGCAGATCAGCGCTCTGGCTCTGTGTCATACTCCGTGACCACCGTTACCTTAGCGACAGCTCTTGTGCGTGGATTGGCCTTGCTACTAGCAACGACGTGATAGATACCCATGTTTCTGGGCGCTGTATAAACTCCATCTTCCGTTATGCGTCCACCATCTTGCTCCTCAACTCCCCATCGTATTCCAACGCTATCAGTACCTTTAACGACGGCCGTAAACCTCTGCATTTGGCCAACGTGGACAGTCGCCTCAGGCGGATCGACGGTTACGGAGATCGCTGCCTGCTTCACACTTTGGCACGGAGCTGGCGCGAGAGGAAGAGCGAGGGGCAACAGCAGAGCGATTTTTACGATCGTTTGGAAGTGGCTAGACATTGGCCGCCTCCGATCCGCAGTTTACCATCCTCAGATCATATGTGTGGGAAATCGTTGTCTTAAACCAGGCGATCGCGCTCACAACCTGTCAATGAGTGTTATAGAGATGTTACACCAACCACCGACGTAGCCAAGTACAATGGCTCGTCGTAATTATTTGATCTCGCCAACAGTTAGACTCTCGCAACACGGGGTGAGGAATCGATGCGCATCGGAATAGCCGCATTGGTAGCGGCGATATTTCTCTGCGGTTCACTATCAGCCGTTGGCCAAGAACCCAAGAATCTCACGGCGGGTTTCCGCGAGGAACGCACGCTTGGGCGGGGAGAGAACCACGTTTACACGGTGGACCTCGAAAGCGGAGCCGCGATCCTGGGCGAGGCAGACCAACACGGGGTTGATCTTGTGATCGACATGTTTGGGCCGGATGGAAAATTGATTCGCACGGTCGATAGCCCGAACGGCACCGAAGGACCGGAGCCGATTGATTTGACGGCATTCACGACCGGGCAGTACAAGCTCGTCATCCACACGCTCGACCCGGGAGCAAAGCCAGGCAAGTACATAATGAAGATCGATCGCCTGGTGACGGCCGACGAAAACGGGCCGCGCATGGCGGAAAAGAATTACCCGCCCGCCCTGCAAGGCTTGTGGGAAGAGTACGTCAAGGACCCGAACGCGGTTGACCAATTCATCGCCAGCAGAAAAGGCAAGGGGCCGATCATTGAGGAAATTAAAGGTGACAGCAGAAACGTGAATGTGACCTACCTTTATTACGGAGACGAGCACACCGAAAAAGTTGAAGTCTTCGGCGACCCGCATGAGGACTCAGGCGGCCGCCCCACTATGCAGCGCTTCATGCGCACGCCTTTGTTTTTCGTTACCGATGCCGTTCCGAAAGACGCGCGCTACCGTTACGCCTTTGTCGTAACGGAGACGCATTTCGCGGGGCCGAAGGAAGCGATCCAACTCTCGGAAGAAAAAGATACCTTCGACCCGCTCAATCCCGACAAATTTGAGGGCCTTTCGGTGATGGTGTTGCCCGCCGCGCCTCCCCAGCTTTATGTGGACGCGAGCGATTCGGTGCCGCATGGAAAAGTAACGCCCACGAACCTCAAGAGCGCGCCGTTGAAGGAAGAGCGTACGCTCAGCATTTACACGCCGCCGGGCTACGACGGTGCCACGGCAGCGGATTTGCTGATCGTGTTCGACGGTGCAACTTATGTCGGCAACGCATCCAGTGGGATTCCAACTCCCACCATCCTCGACAATCTGATTGCCGCGAAGAAGATTGGCCCTACGGTTGCAATTTTTGTGAACAACATGGGCCAGCGTACTCGTGACCTGGGTGGTTACGCTCCGTTCGCCGACTTTGTCGCCTTGGAGCTGATACCGTGGGCGCGCAAAAACTACCGCATTCATGATGGGCCGAGCCACGTTGTTTTGGCGGGATCGAGCCGTGGCGGCCTTGCCGCCAGCCATTGCGCCTTTATGCACTCCGATGTTGTCGGCAAAGTTCTATCGCAGTCGGGCGCATATTGGGTGAGAAACGACGAGGTCAATCCTCTGCCCTGGCCTATCACGGAGGACACGGGAGACCTGACCCTATCCTTCCGCAAAAGCGCGCCCTTGCCCATCAAGTTCTATATGGAGGTCGGCCGCTTCGATTCCCTGCTGAAGGACAATCGGGAACTGCGAGATGTGCTCATGGTGAAGGGGTATCAGCTGAGCTACCGCGAGTTTGATGGTGGCCACGACTACTTTTCCTGGCGCGGCTCTCTTGAGGATGGGTTGATTTCATTGCTTGGCCAGCGTTGAGGGCAACGATCGGTGAGATCCAGAGCGACAGCGAAAAGCTGCTGCTGTACCACTGGAGCGAAATGAAGAAGTTATCTTCCTGCATAGAAAGTAACGATCCGGTTGACGGCAGCGGAGAGTTCCAGGAGTGCTCCGAATACACTGGATTGGATCGTTGCCGAAATCAGGCCATTACACGTTTTGACCGGGTCAATGAGTGCTATTGGGATTAATGCTGCCGACCAGATAACTCGCTCTGGAACCGTTGAGCTGCATTGAAATTTTGGAAATACTCGGCAGCAATAGGGGCTGTTGCAGCTTCGTGTACTCCGCCTTGGCTTCGTTCAGGATGGGGATGTCGGGGTCGGGGTCGGCGTCTTTCCAGAGCGCGAGGAAGTCCTTGTAGGCGGCGAGCGCCCGGACGCGGGCGGCGTCGGCATCCGCCCCTGCGAGGTTTTCGACTGCAAGGCATTGGCGCGAGCCACTCCCAGATGCGCTAACGCTCCCGTCCAGCAGTTCCAGACAATGCCGCCGTGGTCGAGAATCTTCTGAAACTTGGCTGCGGCAGCGTTGCCCTGTCCGGCTGCCAAGTATGCCTCTCCGCGTACGTAAACGTGATAGAGGCAGGGAATATTGTTGACGGAGGGAAATATTACCCAACTAGTTGAAGGTTCTCGTTTGGGATGGCAGCGGACTCTGGGTCTGTGCCAAGAGGTTAGAGAAAGGGCGTTTCACCTGGCCGCGGTACTTCCCGGACTCGCTGATCGCCCGATCCGGCGCCTTCCAGAGCTCACCCCCGCTGCCTGGCCATGCAGCACCCATAATTGTCCAACCGTCCCATCTTAATCTGCTTCATGAACCCCTGGATTACGAGCGCGCACGCGATTTCTGAGTAGCTGTAGGAACCTCGTGCTGGCCGGGGCTTCTTCGGCCGGGTGTCGGAAATGAATTTTCGGTTTTCATGGACCAATTCGCCCCAAGATTTCGCTTTAGGAAATGACAAGGCCTTAACTGCTTGTTCGAGAACTTTGTGCGGCCACTCCTATCGAGGAAGTTTTGGGCGGTGGAAAATGGTGAAGCTTAAGAAGCCGGCGAAGCGGGGGCGGATTGCCCGCAAAACAGGGCGGGAAACTCCGCCGCTGGATCAAAAGTCGGGCGGGCGCAACGGAGTGGTCCCTCCGTTGCCCTTTCGCATCATGATGTTAATCCGACGCCTACGGAAGCAGCCTTCTAGCGGGCACTCATCCAACACTTAAACCGATCTGTCCCGATGGTTGGCGTAATCGAACAACTGTCGCTCAACAGTGAGCGACGAAGGGCTTTCCCGCCACTGCAACTTTGCCAAATGTCGTCTTGGCTTGCTTCAGGATGGACCAGCCAGTCCAACAGCTCAGAAGTTTTCCAGCAGCATCACGTCGTTTACGAACGTTCTCTTGGTGAAGGCGAGCCGTTTCCCGTCCGGTGAAGGCGCGATGTAAGGGAAGTATCCCATCGAGGGCATTTCTTGCAAGACGCTCGGATTGCCATTTGCATTGACTGAAAGAAGAGCAAGCGAGGAGCCCTGTGCGAACACAAACCAGCTTTTCCCGTTCGCAGCCCAGCGGACTCGCGATAAGTACGACCATTTCCAGTCCCGAACGGGCAGCACCGTAAACTTTCGGTCCGCCAGATTTAGAATGTGGATCTCGCCCTTACCTTCAGTTTCGTCCACGATCGCTATCCTGGAGCCATCGGGCGACAAATCCCAGGCAGGATTTGCTTGGTGATATCCAAGGCGAGCTATTTCCTCGCCTTTGCCTTTCACGGGATCAAGATGTGAAAAGATTAATTGTCCCTCCTTGAGGTCCGACACAACACAAGAGGACGACGGCGAGGAGCCGCAGGCATAGTTGTGTTTGCCCGTCATAAGAGTGGAGCGTGCGCCACCCTGTTCGGGCGTGCTCATCAAGCGAATCGCACTATCGATGGTAATGTCTGGTAGCGTTGTCGCCATGTATAGAAGTGTTCCCCGGGCGCTCAGCCTTGGATCGAAGTAGTTCTCCGATCCTGCAATCAAGGCTTCCGGTGTCTTGGCATCAATGTTTTGCTTGAAGATCGCCCACTTGCCGTTGTCTCGAACCTGGGGCAAGATGGCTATCACTTTCACGCTGAGCTGATTAGCTCTCGGAGGCAATTTATGAAGCAGGCAAAGTGGGTAGTGGTAGTGACGTTAGTGGTGCTCTCGGGCATGGCGGCGGCGCAATTGAACAGCCGCTCCAAGATCGTGGTCCAGGTGCCATTTGAGTTTGTGGTCGCAAACAAGGTCGTTCCTGCCGGCGAATATGCCGTCCGGGTTGCCACCATTGACGGCCACATTCTGGATATTAGTGACGCGCGCACAAATGTGGGCGTGTTTTCGCCGGCGTCTCGGACCGAGACCAAGCAACCCGCCTCTCACTGCGCACTGGTCTTCAACCAATACAGAGACCGTTACTTCCTGTCCGCAATCAAGCTCCAGGGCAGCAAGATCGCATACCGTCTGCCAGAGAGCAAAGCAGAGGCTGAACTGCGCGCCGAGAACGTGTCCGCCACAGAAGAGACTGTGCTCGCCTCTCTGGAATAGTTAAGCAGGGAGGGTGTTCCAGCCTATTGCGATTCGTCTGAATTCTCGACGGTGACCCGTCCAGGCTTTGCTTGGGCGGGTTTTGCAATCCATCGGCGCGCCCGGTGAATGATCCCAGGCTGAAAAGCCCCTCCGCGAAGAAATTGGGCGATAAATCGCCATTTTACTCATTAACCCCAACATCGACCCGGTTCTCAATGCGTGTAATCGCCTGATAGCGTCACTTGACAATTCTTGTGCGAGCAGGTCAGGCATGGTCGCCACGCTGCTATTGCAACCTCGCGTACTCCGCTTTCGCTTCTTTCAGGATGGGGATGTCGGGGTCGGCGTCTTTCCAGAGGGTGAGGAAGTCCTTGAAGGCCGCCTTGGCCCTGGTAGTGTCGCCGGCCATCGCATAGGCGCGACCGAGTTGGAGATGGGCCAACACACCAGTCACGAAGTTCACGACGATGCCTCTGTGGTCCAGCACCTTCTGGAACTCGGCGGCTGCGGCCGTGCCGTTGTGCGCCATGAGCTGGGCTTGGCCACGAACGTACGCGGGATACAGAGTCCCCAGCTGAAATTGTCCCGGCTCGCCTAATTCATAGGGCGCGGCGGCCTCCAGATACACCAAGGACTGCGCAGCATTGTTGTTGTTCAGTTCGATCGCTGCCTTGATGGTGGGCAGCCAGTAGACCTTCAGCACGGTTTGCGACGGGTAACTCTTTTCCAATTCTTCGACTATGGCCTTGGCGCGCGTGGTTTCACCGGTTCGTGCCAGCGCCAGGGCAGCAAGCATTTTCACATCCCGGCCCGAAGACAGCGTTAATGCCGCCGCAATATCCTGCTTCCCGGCTGCTAGGTTGCCAAACTCCGCTTCTCGCATAGCAGCATTCACTTGCCAGATGGCTGCCGTTTCCTTCGAGTTGTTGCGGACTGCGGCGTCCACCGCACGACGGGAAAAGTCCCGTGCGCTGGTGAGGCGTCCGTAATAGGCCTCGGTGTCGGATTGGACCGACAGCAGGAAGTCTTCGGTTCCGGGCTTACCGGCAGCCCAGGCTACCTGCCGCTCCATTTCCGCAGCGTCGCTTCTGAGGAACGCTAATTGATAGATTGCCAGGTGCAAAAAGTCGCCTGCGAGATTGTGCTGTTGCGCCTCCTCAATCGTTTTCTGCGCGTCGTCCAGCCGGTTCTGTTGAAGGTAGCAATCTGCGAGATTGCTGTAACCAATTGCGTTCGGTTGCAGGCGTTGGCCCTCCTGCGTTGCAGCCAAAGCTTTCTCGTACTGTCCTAGTTCGCCGTAAATGACTCCCAAGTTGCCGGGAGGTATCGAGTCCTGCGGATAGCTCTTGGCCCAGAGTTCATAGACTTGCGTGGCCTGCTCCAACTCGCCAGTGACGATTCTGAAGTACAGAGAAGAGATGCGGTATTTTTCCCGCTCGCTGACCCGATCTCGGAGGGCGTAGGCTTTCTTGATATTCTCCGCCGCCAGACTGGCCTGTCCCAGATTGCCGTAGACAAGACCCAGACCGGCATAGGCCACGGCGAAATTCGGATCGAGTTCGAGAGCGCGTTTATAGAACGGAATAGCCTCAGCATTCCCCTTTGCACGGAAAGTCGTCATTCCCATGCTGAAGGCTTTCAAGGCTTCGAGTGACGCCGTCGTCGCCTCAACCGGGACGTCAAATTTCTGGATGGTGGCTAGCGATTCACCCAGCTTGCTGCGCAGGCTCGACGCGGCTTTCCCCAGTGCTTTCAGCACTTCCTGTTTGGTCGCAGCTTCCTCCTGTTCCTTGGCCAGCGTATCCCCGCTGCTGCAACTAATCGCGTCCACCCCAATCACGTACTGTCCGCCTAAGTTCGAAATGGATCCCAGCAGAAACGCTTTACTGCCTGTCCGAATACAGAGTTCCCGCGCTATGTCGCGTGTGACACGTTCATTCGACGCGCGGCCCATCAGGTGCAGCGTTTCTTCCACCTTGCGGTCGGAGAGAATGTTGAGGAAGGGAGACTGTTCCAGATTGACCGCCAGCGCCTGCTTCAGCGCGTCATCAAAGACGGTATCACCTGTCTTGTTGTCGAAGTCGGCCAGCACAACGGTGTCTTTCTCCGTAAGCGGCGTAGGGTTGGTCGTTGAGGCCGTTGAGGTCGCCGAACGCGATCGGAAGTAGAGGCCACCAGCGATCAGAGCAGCCACCAGTACCACGGTAGTGGGAACCAGAACCTTCCGGAGTTTCCTGCCCGCGACGGGAACTTCGGCGACCTTGACGGCGCTCGATGACGGAGGTGGAGCAAGCGCAGGGGAGGAACCAGATGCTGGCGACGGCGGTTGGGCGACCGGAGAGCCACTTTCCTGCGCGACAGCCACCATCCCCGAACTTGCTGGCACGCCGTGCCGCGATTCTGTTTCCCGTTTCAGTCGCTTTAGGTCGGCCCGCATATCAGCGGCGTGCTGGTAGCGAAGCTCGCGGTCTTTCTCCAACGCCTTGTTGATGATGTCTTCCAGCTTGGGCGGAAGGTTGGGGTTCAGCCGCAATGCCGGAACCGGATCGCCATCCAGAATTTCGTGCGAGATCACTCCCGAGCTTTCTCCAGAGAAGGGCATCGTGCCTGTGGCCATCTCGTAGAGCACGGCGCCGAAGGAAAACAGATCACTCCGCCCATCCAGTTCTTTCGCACGCACTTGCTCCGGCGACATATAGGCCACCGTGCCGAGCGTAGAGCCCGGACTCGTCAGGTGGGGCTCCGCTGTACCCGTTTCAGTGGCGTCGGCCCCCGGCTTCGCCACGGTCGCAGTCACCTTGGCCAAGCCGAAATCGAGAACTTTGGCGTGGCCGCGTTTGGTCACAAAGATGTTCGCGGGCTTGATGTCGCGGTGGACGATACCTTCCGCGTGCGCGGCATCCAGCGCGTCGGCAATCTCGATCGCCAAACCGAGCAGAACATCGGTCTCAATGGGCCTGCCGGCGATGCGATGCTTCAGCGTCTGCCCGTCCAGAAACTCCATGGCGATGAAGGGCTGCCCGTCTTGCTGCCCGATCTCATGGATGGTGCAGATATTGGGATGGTTCAGTGCAGAAGCAGATTGAGCTTCTCGCTGGAAACGAGCCAATGCTTGGGAGTCTCTGGCGACTTCGTCAGGGAGGAACTTCAGGGCAACAAAACGATGGAGGGTTAAGTCTTCGGCTTTGTAAACCACGCCCATTCCGCCGCCGCCTAGCTTCTCGACGATGCGGTAGTGCGAGATGGTTCGCCCGATCACTGGTGCGAAATCTTACTTCTGCGAGACGGGCAAGTCAATGAAGGCTGTGGAGTTGGCAGTGTCTCGGAAGGATTGCTGTTGAAACATCCCGATAGATTAGGATGAGAAGGTCGATCCCCGATCACGGATGACGCTAAGCTACCGGTGAACAACGCACTCTAAGGTGCAATCACAGTGGAAAAGGAGATCGACCTTGAAGAAGCATAACAATTCTCCCAAGAACTCGAGCCTTCTGTTCATTACTTTTGTCGCGGCCCTGAGGTTCCCGCGATTCGCTAAACCGCAAGCGATGAGGAAGGACTTTTCCGGCTATTGCGGCTTCGGGCTAATCCGTTATTCAAAACGATCGTGAAGGGAAAAACGGCCAGCCTCTCGTTCTAGTAGTGGGGGTGCCTATGGCTTTGGACCGAGACCTGACCGCCTTCAACAGACACCATCGAAAACTCAGAAAGACAGACTGCTGCAATGGCAGGGGGTGGTGACAAAATGATGACTACTGGTCAATATTGCACAGTATTCGGCCTGTGATTCGGGGAACATCGTCAAATCGTAAGGGGTACTGATGCCCCGCAACAGACGTTGTAGGAGTGTCACCGAAGCACGAACCCTTTCGAAGAGGCGAGGAGGGTGCCATGAGCAGTGTCCCGCTTGCTCCGATCCAACGCCTGATCCACGATGTGACGAGAGACCTGCACGTCGTCGTTGCGGCCAGCGAGCAGGGCTACCGCGAAACCGCCTTGGAAGCCTGCCTGTTGGCCAAAGAAAAGCTGCAAGCGATCCGCGAGGAGTTGCTCCGGCCCGAGCCGGGGATCGCGGACCCACGGTACGACTACGACAGCTAGTCTCAGTTAAGATCGCGGGCGGATACTACGAAGCCGGTTTTTTGCTGGACCTCGAATGTCCGCAGCGAGAGAATACTGGACGTGACCACAAAAATTTCCGCACGGCATGAAGAACGCTATCGATATGGGCGATCGGCAACCGCCGGCCGTTTATCTAGCAACGGTCGTTATCGCCCGTCCCGTGCAATCCGTTTGAGCCAGTTCATGCTCCTCGCGATCACCGCATATTTTTGTTCTAGTCTCGCGCTTTGGGCACAAACATCCGATTCGCAAACCGACGAAGCGAACAAGTCCTGGACGGCCACGACCGACTCGCACAGCGAAAATGCGGACCCCATACGCACCACCGAAAGTCACACCCAGAGCGGCAATCGCACCTTGGACAGGCAATCGGTCCAGCGCCGCGGGTCGGACGGACTTTTCGAACCTTACCAGGACATCGAAAAGGAAACTGTGCAAGTGGACGCTGCCACCGTGCGAACCACCACCCGCACGTTTGGCCGCGATGCAGACGGGGCGAAAACACTGGTGCAGGTAATCGAAGAAGAAAAACACACTCTCGCTGGAGGTGACTCGAACATAGTACGCTCGACGTCCAGTCCCGACGTCAACGGCAACCTTCAGTTGGTTCAGCGCCAAATTGAGGAGACAAAAAAGACAAGTCCGAATGTGGAGGAGACCAAGACCATGGTGATGCTCCCCAGCGTCAACGGTGGTCTGGCTCCAGCCGTGAAGGTGCAAGAGCGCCGCGAACAAGGCGCGAATGGTACGGTTGAATCTCAAAAAACTACGCTGCTTCCCGATGGCGCCGGAAATTGGCAAGTGGGCGAAATGCGGCGAACTAGCACTCGGCAAGAAGGTGACCACCATAGCACCGAGGAGCGAGTCTCCCTCCCCGACTCTGAAGGCAAGCTCGGCGAAGTGTCTCGTACCGTAAGCAACGAAGCGGCGACTGCTTCTGGAGAAAAGCGCAACACCGTGGAAACCTATTCCACCAGTGTCCCAGGGGCGGTCGGGGACGGCAGCCTGCACCTGGTGATGCGCGCCACCACCGCCCAGCAGACGAGCTCGACTGGTCAACAAGTCACCCAACAGCAAGTGGAGCAAGCTAACCCCGGCGACCCCGGCTCGGGTCTGCGAGTGACCACTGTCACCATCGATACGGTGCGCCCAGGCGCTTCCGGAGCGCTGGCCTCGCGAACCATTCAAGCGCGCGATGCGAACGGCAGCTTCGGAGTAATCTCCGTGGACACCACCAAGTCCGATAACATTCACGCCACTCAGATTCAGATCGCGCCTTCCGAACCGCCGAAAAAAGAGCCGAAGTAGGGCGACGCGGTGCGGAAGAATCCGGATGGGAAGATGCTCGCCCTGCCCGGCCCGAATTGTCGGCGGCCCGATTCCAGCGGATCGAGACGCGTTCCTTTACACTCATTGACTGGGCTGGACAACTAAAGCCTGAACCGGGCCGAGCGCCGAAGCACGACTTCTCCTTTGCCGGTGAAAGGTACCATGGCGCTTCATCCCAAAGGGCGACTCGGCAGGTCTTTCCGAACGAGCAGGGGAGGACGCTCACGAGATGCAGCCGTCAGTACGCTAGTCCAGTTCCCGCACTTCTTCCTGCACTTCTTCCCGCGCCTCCGGTTCAAACATGCGCACTCCCGCTCCTGCTCCCGAACCGCCTTCTGAATCGCGCTTCTTCTGCCAGTCGGCCTCGGTGAGCACCGCAATCGCTTCCGCATTTTCCTTCTTCAGCCCCGCATTGATAACGGGCAGCTCTTGTTGCGTCAGCTTCCGGAATTCGGCGATCACGTCTTCGAGTTCGTGCCCCAGCGATTCCGCGCGCGCCGCCTGATAGTCTGCCGGACGGCCATCATAGCCGTTGACGCTGCCATAGAGCTGTCCGAGAAGCTCGCGGATTCGCTCCTCTCCCGTGATCATGCCGCCTTCTTTCGTGGCCACGATTTTTGACCGGATCCCGTCGCACTTGGCCGCCAATTCCTGGAGCTGCTTGCGCAGCCGATCTTTCTCCGGCAGCCTGGTAGCCCGCTCATTAGCCGCGTTGCGAACGCCCTCGATGGCCTCTACCGAATACGTCATGTGTTCGATGGTCCGGTAGATCTTCATGGTCAGCTCGAACTGGGCCTTTCGATCTTCCAGGGAAAACGTCGCTCGCGGATCGAGCGTCACGTTCAACTGTTCGGTATAAACCTTGTCTCCCTTGGTCATCTTCACCGTGTAAGTACCGGGCAACACTCGCGGACCCTGCCCGGCTTCTCCCAGTAGTGTGGCTGCGGGCGGAACCGCCGGCGCTTTCACACGCATGGACCAACTGGCGCGGTTCAAGCCGCGGTGCTTGCTTCCGGCGATGGTATCGACCAGCTTGCCGTTCTGATCAAGAATCTCAATCTTCAGATCTCCGAAGATGTGCCGCGCCTTCTGGTAGTAGGTAATTTGCGCTTCCGAAGGCCGGCTGGGGCCCCGGAACGACTCACTTCCTTCCGACCAGCCGCCGCGGGCTTCGAAGTACTGGATGGCGCGGCCTGGAATCAAAACGGCTTCTTTCGACATCAGGTCGGGAGTCAGGGCCCGCCACGCGGAAATGTCGTCGATGATCCAGATGCCACGACCGTGCGTAGCCAGCACCAGGTCGCTCTCGCGAGCTTGCACTGCCATGTCGCGCACGGCCGTCGCCGGGAAGTTGCTGCCCTTGTACTGCGCCCAGTGCTGGCCGCTGTCCACCGAAATCCAGAGACCGAACTCCGTGCCCAGGAACAGCAGGTTCGGGTTCACGCTGTCTTCCTTGATCACGTGGGCGTATCCCCGCACCCCGCTCTCCTGCAACGGAAGCGCCGTCCAGGTCTTGCCGTAGTCGCTGGTTTTGTAGGCGAGGGCTTCATGTCGCCGAAGGTATGCCGATCGAAGGTGCCGTAGGCCGTGGCTTCGTCGAAGCGGCTGGCCTCAATCGTCGACACCCAGGAGTTCTTTCCCAGACCGCTGATGTTGCCCACAACGTTGCTCCAGGTCTTGGCCCCATCGCGCGTGATCTGGACGTTGCCATCGTCGGTTCCCACCCAGATGATCTGGCCATTCTTAGGCGATTCGGAAATCGAATAGATCGTGGTGTGCATTTCCGCCGAAGAATTGTCGACCGTGACGCCGCCGGATTCTTCCTGCTTTTGCTTTTCGGGATCGTTGGTGGTGAGGTCGGGCGAAATACGATCCCACGACTGTCCGTGATCGCGCGAGCGGAACAGGAACTGCGCTCCGATGTAGAGCGTGCCCTTTTCATTGGGGCTCATGTGAATGGGCGTGTTCCAGTTGAAGCGCAACTTTTTTTCGCCGTAATTGGGCAAAGGCTTGATGTCCCGAGTCTGGTGCGTGTAGCGGTTCACCCGCCCGATTTCCCCGCCCTGCGCTTCGGCATAGATGTAGTCGGGGTCGGCGGTGTCTTCGAACATCCAGAAACCGTCGCCGCCGAACATGTTTTCCCAGCGCGAATTGGAGACGCCGCCGGGATAGGAGGAATCGCCCACCCACGAACTGTTGTCCTGCAGTCCCCCGTAAACGTGATAGGGATCGGAATTGTCGGTGCTGACGTGGTAGAACTGCGAAACCGGCAGGTTCATCTGGTGCTTCCAGCGATTGCCGCCGTCCTCGCTGCGCCACAGGCCGCCGTCGTCGCCCGCGATCACAACGTTCGTATTCTTGGGATTAATCCAGACGTCGTGGAAGTCGCCGTGCACCCCGCCTGAAACCACGTTGAAAGTCTTGCCACCGTCGGTGCTATAGAGCAGGATGAGATCTGGTTTAAAAATCTTGTTCTCGTCCCTAGGATCGACGATCAGGTTGCCAAAATAAAACGGCCGCCACACCATGTAGTTGCTGGCATCCAGCTTCCTCCAGGAGGCGCCGCCATCGTCGGAACGATACAGCGCTCGTCCTTTCTCGGCCTCGATGTTGGCATAGACCACCTGCGGTTTGGAAGGCGCGACCGCCACCGCAAGTCGCCCCCACGGTTTGGGCGGCAAGCCCTTAGCGCTGCTGTCACTGATTTCAGCCCAATGGTCGCCGCCATCGGTCGATTTAAAGAGGCCGCTGCCCGGACCACCCGAACGGAATGTCCAGCCCAGGCGCCGGAAGTCCCACATCGATGCGTAGATGGTCTTGGGTTCCTGCCGGCTCATGGTCATGAGACCGCAGCCCGATGACCCATTGGCTCCCGCAAGAACTTTCTTCCAAGTCTTGCCGCCGTCGCTTGTCTGGTAAACTCCCCGCTCGTCGTTGTCGTCCCAGAGATGGCCGGTGGCGCAGACCAGAACGTTGTTTCCATCGCCCGGTTCGACCAGAATCTTCGCGATGTGCTCGCTGTCTTTCAGGCCCACGTTGGTCCAGTTCTCGCCGCCGTCGGTGGACTTATAAACGCCGTCGCCAACCGAGACGCTGTTGCGCATCCAGGCTTCGCCGGTGCCCACCCAAATGGTCTTCGGATTGGACGGATCAATCGTTATCGCCCCGATCGACTGCACGCTCTCGCGGTCGAACACAGGCTGGAAGGTGGTTCCGCCGTTGACCGACTTCCACACCCCCCCGCTGGCCGATCCCACGAAGACGGTGATGCGCCCGTTCTGATCCACCGCGTCCACCGCCGCGATGCGCCCGCTCATGGTGGCCGAGCCAATGTTGCGCGCGGGAAGCCCCGAGACGGTTGCGGCATCGAACTTGTAGCCGGTTTGGGCGAAGGTCTGGACTCCAGCACTCAACAATCCGATGCCAGTCCACAAGCTCAACTTCACCAGGGTATTGCAGTAGCCGGCGCGTGCATTCATTTTTGGATTCCTCTTGGAAGCGCAATCTGAGGCGCGATATTTTCTTCCCAGCCGGTTGCGGCTGACAGATCCTACTTCTTCTCGGCGTCCGGCTTGGGCGCTTGCTTCAGAGAAGCCGGCAGGGCAAAGTCGCCTTTGTCGATGGGCACATTCACTTCAATCTTCTCAATGGCCGTGGTCTGCACGGCGGGATTCCCCTTCGACCCCTGCGAAATCGAAAAGGGATACATCACTCCCGCGACCGGCTTGTAAGAGCCCATCTCCATGACGCTCTCCCGCACGGAGCCGCGGATGAACTCCTGAGCTTCACTGCGGATCTCAAGATAGGTATCGGGGTCGAGGTAGTAATAGAGGATGTCTCCGTTCTGGAGGGTGACCTTCAGGCGCAGCGCGTCGTCGCCATCCACCACATCGTGCCCCAGATACTCGACGGTGTTGCCTTTTTCTTTGTAGTCCACCAGCGGGCCGTCAAAGTCGGCATCAAGAAGAACGTTGCGCAAGTCGTCTTCGCCCATTAATTCGGGATCTTTGTGCCCGCCGAAGGGCTGAATCTGCCACCCAGTGGTGCCGTCGTAAGCCAACACTGCGGTCATTCCCTGCAACGAGAAGCTTTCGCGCACCAGATTCGGGCGGACGTTTTCCTGTACCACGGCCTGAGTAGAGCCTCCACGGCCGCGGCCACGGAGTTTGCCCGTGATGCGTATCGACTGGATGGCCTTGATCTTGTCGGTTCCGCCTTTGGCCTGCAGGTTCTTGTTGACCAGTTCCTCGGCGGTTTGCGTGTGGGCCAGGACACTGAGGCACGAGGCTGCAACCAGCACAATCACTGCGTGACGCATGGGGAGCGGTCTCCTGTTTTAAGGGGCTTTTAAGACCTGGAAACACGACCACTACTTTACGTCTGACTGGACGCTCTTGCCAAGTCTGGAATAGCAGCAAGCGGCCTGCGCAGGGTGGGCGGTTTTTCGATTTCAGTTAGCCGTGGAAGTTAGCCTCGCGCGCAGCATTACCGACGTTAATCTCAAACCACCACCAAACGTTTTTCAGGGGGAACGTCAAAGTTTTCGACTTTGTCAGCGTGCCGATTCGTACCCGAAGATCTCTGCCCCAAGGGCTTGATTACAACAACTCACGGTCAACAGCTCAACATTCAGCGACTATTAAGGAAAGCCTTGCCAGCTACTGCAGCTTTGTGTACTCGGCTTTGGCTTCCTTCACGATGGGGATGTCGGGATCGGCGTCTTTCCAGAGGGTTAGAAAATCCTTGTAGGCGGCGCGCGCTTTGGCGGGGTCGTCGGAGGGCGGAAGCAGATTGATACCGCAGCGCACCGTCCTTCTCCGGTGCCGCATTGAGCTTCCGTGGCCGCAGCGGCTGCTACTCCGGTCGAAATCCGAGCAATGCCCCCAGGGAAATAGTCGCTTCACATCTCGCATCAGCCGAGCTTATGGTGGAATCCCGACGCGTCGAAGCAGCTCTGCAAATCGGGGATCGGAGCGCAGCGGATCCCAAAGTGCCTCAACCTTAACGTAGGCGAGACGATTAAACCGCTCCTCGCAGGCTTTTTCGAGCGACAGGAAGGCTTGATCCTTGTCTTCCAGCCCCGCATAAACGAGAGCAAAGAAAAAAGCAGGCACAAAGCTCTGCTTCGAAACCGCCCGGAGTTCGTCGAGCATCCGCAGAGCTTCGTTTCGTTCGCCCAGTCGAGCATGTGCGTACCCAAGCAGAGCGAGAGCCGCGGCGCCACCTCGGCTCAGCTCTCTATACTTGCCTAGATCGGGCATGGCCTCCCGGAGGCACCCCTTGGATGCGTACGCCTGACCCACCACCGCGTAAGCAACTGCATAGTGCGGATCCATCTCCAGTGTCTTGTGGCACTGTTGAATAGCCTGATCAAATTGCCTTGACAGGTAGAGCTGCACCGCCACGACATGGCTGACGGCGGTCGAAGCTGGATCGAGATCTAGGGCGCGTTTCGCCGTTGTCACGGCTTCCTCAAACCGTCCGAGAGCGCTGAGATAGAGAGGGTAGAACGCGTGGTTCCTTACATAAGAGGGATACACAGCCAAAGCTTGCTGAAAATGTCTTCCGGCTGCGGTCCAGTCCCAATCGTAGGTGAAGCTGGCATACCCGAGGGAGACGCGAGCCTCGGCAAGACGTTCGTCGATTTCCAACGCCTTAGTGGCTGCCGCCTTCGCCTTCGGCATCACCTCTCCGGGCGGAAACACATTCAAGAATGACGCCAGGTTGTAGGTGTCAGCCAACCCGGCATAGGCGAGCGCATACGCGGGGTCTTCTTCGATGGCCTCCCGAAAATATTGAATGGCTTTCTGCATTCCATCCGGTGTTCGTTTGTTCCAGTGGAAGCGGCCCTTGAGGTAGAGCTGGTAAGCTTCCAGATTGTTCGTGCCTGCCCTCACCAGCGGCTTTTGTTTCTCGGCTCCGAGTCTGACTTTCAGCCGGTCTGCAATAGTTTTCGCAATGTCGTCCTGAACCTCAAAGACATCTTGTAGTTCGCGATCGTAGCGCTCAGACCACAGGTGGTAGCCGTCGGCGACGTTGATAAGCTGAGCCACGATGCGGAGACGATTGCCCGATTTGCGGACACTGCCCTCAAGAACGCTCGTGACGTTCAAACGTTCCCCTACGGTCCGCAGATCGACATTCTTCCCTTTGAAAGAGAATGCGGAACTCCGCGCCACGACACGAAGATCCTCGATCTGGGCAAGGGCGTTGATGATCTCTTCGGTCATGCCGTCTGCGAAGAACTCGTTGTCCGGATCGGAGCTCATGTTGGTGAATGGGAGCACGACAATGGACTCACGCTTAATGCCAGCGGGTATACTCGGGAGCGCTTGTACCACTACTGCCTGCGCTTCACTGAACGATTGTCCGGAACTTGCGTCCCGCTTCAGTCTCTGCAGGTCGGCGCGCATCTCTGAGGCGTGCTGGTAGCGCAGGGCGCAGTCCTTCTCTAACGCCTTGTTGATGATGTCTTCTATTCTGGACGGCAAGTCGGGGTTCAACCGCACCGGAGCTACCGGCGCACGGTTAAGGATTGCTTCGAAGATCGTTGCCATACTGTCCCCCCGAAACGCCGAATGTCCAGTGGCCATCTCGTACAGGACGGTGCCGAAGGAGAACAGATCGCTCCGCGCATCAAGCTCCTTCGCCCGCGCCTGCTCCGGCGACATATAAGCGACGGTGCCGAGCGTAGAACCGGGAATGGTGAGATGCGGTTCGTCGATTGTGGCTGTCGCGGTGTTCGCCGAGGCAATCTGGCTCGAAGAACTGGTTGTGGGCACGACCTTCGCAAGACCGAAATCGAGGATCTTGGCGTGACCGCGCTTGGTGACGAAGATGTTTGCTGGTTTGATGTCGCGGTGAACGATGCCTTCGGCGTGGGCGGCGTCGAGCGCGTCCGCAATCTCGATAGCGAGAGACAGCATTAGTTCGGTGTCCATCGGTCGTCCCGCAATGCGATGCTTCAGCGTCACTCCCTCCAAGAACTCCATGACGATGAACGTTGCGCCGTGCTGGTCGTCAATTTCGTGGATCGTGCAGATGTTGGGATGATTCAAGGCAGAGGCAGCCTGCGCCTCTCGTTGGAAGCGGGCTAGAGATTGAGCATCTTTGGCAGCCTCGCCAGGCAGGAACTTCAAGGCGACGAAGCGGCCCAGCTTGATGTCCTCGGCCTTGTAGACCACACCCATCCCACCGCCACCGAGTTTCTCTACGATGCGGTAATGCGAGATGGTTTGGCCGATCACTGGCGCAGAATCTTACGTCCGTGAAACACGGTACGTCAATGTGACCGCGCGGAGTTGGGAGCACCTCAATACGATTGTTGTTGCAAATCGCCTCTCTAACAATGTCAGCAGCGTCAAGTACTTTTGGGGCGCACTAGTCCGTGCACTCCGAAGAGCGCGCCATTTCGCTCTAGTTGAAGGTTTTGTCGATGCCACCGCAGTTGCCGCAAATCACGATTCTCACAACTCGGCACCCAGACCCGCGGAAAACGATCTTCGAGCAACAATCGCAGAATCAGCTCCGCATCCTGGCGATCCGTTTCTGCTTGCGTATCCGCCGAACTCGAAGAACAAGCACCTGTGATGCCGGCACTTTCGCCCTTGGACCAATTTGTCCTACGCTATTGCCATGTCCCACCACACGGCCAGGGAGAGCTATCGCAAACTGTCGGAGCGGATCAACCGCTTCCCGCAAGGGGCTCCGCCGACCGAGCTTTTGTTCCAAATCCTCGAAGTCCTGTTCACGCCGGCAGAGGCCGAACTCGTCGCGCTGCTTCCGATCAAGCCCTTCACGGTCGAAACAGCAGCGCTGCTCTGGAAGAAGTCCGAAACCGAGGCCCGCAAGATCCTCGAAGCGCTCGCCTCTCGCGGCATGATGCTCGACATCGAATCGCGCCAGGGCCAGATGTTCGTAATGCCGCCGCCGATGGCCGGCTTCTTTGAATTCTCCATGATGCGCATTGGCGACCACTACGACCAGAAACTCCTCGCCGAACTTTTCTACCAGTACCTCAACGTCGAGGAGGACTTCGTCAAAGCCCTCTTCGCGACCGGCAAAACACAAGTAGGACGCGTCTTCATCAACGAGCGCGCATTGAGCTTGGGAAACAAGCTACACGTGCTCGACTACGAACGAGCTTCGCAAGTCGTCGAGACAGCCTCGCACATCGGCATCGGCACCTGCTATTGCCGCCACAAGGCCTCGCATCTGGGTCGCAATTGCGAAGCGCCGATGGACATCTGTATGACCTTTAACTCCACTGCGAGCTCGCTGATTAAACACGGCATCGCCCGGCACGTGGATCAGGCCGAATGTCATGATCTGCTCGTTCAGGCCCGCGATCGCAACCTGGTGCAATTCGGTGAGAACGTGCGTGAGCGCGTGTCCTTCATCTGCAACTGTTGTGGGTGCTGTTGCGAAGCTATGTTGGCAGCCAAACGGTTCGCTGTTCTCAATCCCATCAGCACCACCAACTTCCTGCCCGCAATCGCCGAAGACAAATGTTCCGGCTGCATGAAATGCGCCGACGTCTGTCCGGTAGAAGCGATGGGCATGGTTTCTGCGGGAGACCCGCACCACCACAAACGCAAGAAAGCTAAGGTGAACGAAGAGATCTGTCTCGGTTGCGGCGTGTGTGCTCGGGTTTGCGACAAGCAGGCCATCGGGCTGACGCAACGAGGTCAGCGCGTGATCACGCCCGTGAATACCGCTCATCGCACGGTTGTAATGGCCATCGAGCGCGGCAAACTCCAGGACCTTATCTTCGACAATCAGGCTCTTGCCAGCCATCGCGCGATGGCCGCCATTCTTGGTGTAATTCTCAAACTGCCGCCGCTGAAACAAGTCATGGCGAGCCAGCAAATGAAGTCACGCTATCTAGAGAATTTGTTGTCCAGTCGGAAATCGAAACACGCGGAAGCGTAGCTTAAAAATCCGAGTCCTGACCCTATTGTTGAATGCGCCCGACCTGAGGAGCGAGGTACCCGGGGGCGTCCTCAAAAGGCGCTCCTGTAGTGCACCTCTCAAAACTGGACCCATGGGGCCGTTCTAGATTTTTCGGTCGCACGACTTGGAGAGACGGTTTTTTGGCGTTCCGAGTTTCACCGGATCGCAGCACGCTACCGCCTGGCAGCTAAAGCCGAGCAGGAGATCATACCCAAATTGTGCTCCCCCGTTGACACAATCGGGCCATTTACATGCTCTGAGAGACCAGCGTAAAAAGCTACTCAACAACTCAACACAGATTTCTACACTATCAATCCGACTGAGCGCACCAGGTAGACATGTGTGAACAGTCCCCGCGCCGCTTCGAGAGCCTTGAGAATGAGTTGCGGTCTGCACGCCAAACAGACCTCAAAGGAGGACACGGAGATGAAAGGCATAGTGCGCTGCCCTTATTGCATATTAGGCGTTGAGTTCCGACCGATGGTTGCCCATGTGGACGGCAGATACATATGCAACAAATGCGGCCATACGACACATCCAAGGGATACGAAATATGAGTGTCACTGCCCCAAATGTGCAAACCTGAGATCTCGTGCTTTTGTTGCAAGTTGAGTTGGTTTCAGTACTTTTCTCGTTCGGAAGCCGGCATGAGCGGCTCCCCATTTTCTTGACACACAATGAGGGTTAGTTTCCGGCAAAATTTACTACCTGAGGAAGGGGAGGTTAGCCGTGAGGAGGAAGCGTTTTTCTGTGGAACAGATCGTGGCGGTTGAAGCCAGCGGAGGTTGGGGTGCCGGTGGCGGAGCGGATCCGGCAAGTGGGAATCACGGAGCAGACCCTGTATCGGTGGAAGAAACAGTACAAGGGGCTGGAAACCGACCTCGCCCGAGCCGCCACTGCTCTGTTCACAAATTAGAGCGGGACTAAAACCAATCGGAAGTTCGGCCGTCTAACCGTGACGGGCTCCCGAACTAGCATCGGTTGCTCGTCCCAAACCTTCACGGTGGGAAAGGCGGTTGACGCATAATGCGATTCAGGCCTCTCTCGACGCTGACAGTTGCCCTGCTGCTCTGCATACCCCTGTTTGCCGCGGATGCTCTGATGTTCCGCGGAGACCCGCAACACAGTGGCGTTTATGAGTCTTCTGGAATCGCGAAGTTCACCCGGGTGAAGTGGAAGTTTCACACGGGCGGAAGGGTGGTCTCCTCACCCGCAGTTGCCGCCGGGGTAGTTTATGTCGGCAGTACCGACGGAAATCTCTACGCGGTGGATCTCGCTTCCGGCATGCAGAACTGGAAGTTCGAGGCCAAGTCTCGTATTACGTCCTCTCCCGCTGTGGCGGGCGGGCTTGTTTACTTCAGCGCCTACGATGGCGCACTCTATGCCGTCGACGCTGCGGACGGACGGCTGAAGTGGAAGTTTCAGACCGGAGGAGAGCGGCGGTACGCGGGCACACACCTCCACGGCTCCCAGCCCGCGGGCGAAACGATGCCCGATCCATTCGACTTCTATCTTTCGTCTCCCGTGGTGTGGAATGGCACAGTCTTCTTCGGGAGTGGCGACGGCAATCTCTACGCCCTGAACGCTGCCACTGGCGCGCCGAACTGGAAGTTCAAGACTGGCGACGTGGTCCACGCCTCTCCGGCCATTGCCGACGGCACGGT
>Ga0074044_10001489_pt1 | contig 21086 bp, 16 predicted proteins | sample BogForMeECP23OM1_FD_94443 | JGI IMG/M metagenome (GOLD analysis project Ga0074044, IMG submission 94443) | Bog forest soil microbial communities from Calvert Island, British Columbia, Canada - Bog Forest MetaG ECP23OM1 | ecosystem: Environmental > Terrestrial > Soil > Wetlands ...
CGCTACGTGATGCCGCGATGCCAGGGGCTGCTCGATTCGATCGACGCGAGCGCCGCCCGCGTCGCCGCCAAGAAGCAGACTCTGATGGCGGCCGCGACCGGCGCAATCTTGAAGGCGATCAGCTCCGACCAGAAAGCGGCCGAGGCGATGGCGAAGACGGTGGCCGGCCCGTTCAACATCGCGCCCGCGCAAAGCATCGAGACCGCGCGTCCCGGCAAGTAAACGCGCGCTGCCAACCGTTGTCTGCGCTGTGGAAACAACGCGGCGGGGGCTCTTGCGAGACGCGATCCTCCGAGCGGACGATAGTGATGTGGCGCGGCATCGAGCAGCGCCGCGCCGATGCCAGCTTCTCGCGAAATCATAATCTCGGAGCGCGCCGCCGGGCGCATCGCCGCCGCCCGCGCGTGGCTGGAGTCGCAGCCGCCGGCCAGCGAAATCCTCGTGATCGCGTCGGTCAAGGAGGCTGGCGACGACCTGGTGCGCGCGTTCGCGGTTTCGCGCGGCGCGATGCTCGGCGTGCATCGCCTGACGCTCAACCGGCTGGTCGGGCTGCTCGCCGCTGAGGAGCTGGCGGATGCCGGCTTGGCCCCGGCGGACGGGCTCGCAGCTGAGGCGGTCGCGGCGCGCGCGGTCTTCCGCCTGGCGCCGTCGGGGGTGCTCGCGCATTTCGAGCCGGTCTTGAATCTTCCCGGCTTTTCGCGCGCGTTGGCGCGGACGCTGATCGAGCTTCGATGGAACGACATTGCCGTTGCCGAGTTGCGCGCGCTCGGCGGCGCCGGCGAGGCGCTTGCCGCGACGCTGACGCAATTCGACGCCGAGCTCGCGGACGCCAGGCTGATCGATCGCGCCGGGATGCTGAAAGTCGCGACCCGCGCCGCACTCGCCAGTCAGCCGCCGCGCTTCGTTGGACTGCCGGTTCTGCTGCTCGATCCATCGGTGGATAGCGCGCTCGACCGCGATTTCATCGCTGCCCTGGCCGCGCGTTCGCCGTCGATTCTCGCGACGATCCCCGCCGGCGACTCTTCGGTTCAAACGATCCTTGAAGATGCGCTCGGCGTTCGGGCGACCGCACTATCGTCAGCCGCGGACGAGAGCACAGCGCCCTCGCTCGCGCGCCTGCAGGCGCATTTGTTCGCCGATACTGCCCCGCCGGAGCGCGACGTGGACGAAACCGTGGCGATGATTTCGGCCCCGGGCGAGATGCACGAGTGCGTCGAGATCGCGCGGCGAATCGGCGCCGAGGCGCGGCGCGGCGTGCCGTTCGATCGTATCGCCGTGCTGCTGCATGACCCGGTTCGCTACGCACCGTACCTGCAGGAAGCGCTGGCGCGCGCGGACATCCCGGCTTACTTCGCGCGCGGGACGCGGCGGCCTGAGCCGGGAGGTCGCGCCCTGCTCGCGCTGCTGGCCTGCGCTGCGGAAAATCTCTCGGCGCGCCGCTTCGCGGAATATCTTTCGCTGGCCCAGGTGCCCGACCTCGATCGCCAGCGCGAAGACGAGCCGGCGATCAGCCCGGACGCGGAACTCGCGCCGGCGCCGCTGGGATCGGATCTTGAAGTCGAACGCAACCCAACTTCATCTGAAGACGCAGACGCCTCCGACCCGCTTCCCGTCATTGACGGAACGGCGCGGGCGCCGTGGCGATGGGAGCGGCTGCTCGTCGATGCGGCGGTGATCGGCAGCGACCAGCGATGGCGCAAGCGGCTGGCGGGTCTGGGCAACGAGCTGATGGCGCGGCGTGCGGAGATTGCCGAGGACGACGCGCGCGTGGCGGGTCTGGAGCGGCGAATTCTCGACCTCGCGCATCTGGGCGAAGTGGCGATGCCGATTATTTCGATGCTCGGCGCGGCGCCGCGCGATGCGAACTGGGGCGACTGGCTCAAGTTTCTTCGCGGGCTGATCGATTTGGCGATTCGCGATCGCGAGCCGGTTCTCGCTGCGCTGGCCGAGCTTGAACCGATGGCGCCGGTAGGTCCGGTTGGGCTCGACGAGGTGCGCCTGGTGCTGAACCATCGGCTCGGGCGCCTGGAAGCCCCGCGGCGCGTGCGACGCTACGGCGCGGTGTTCGTCGCACCGCCGAATCGCGCGCGCGGCATGGAGTTCGAGGTCGTTATCGTCCCGGGTCTTGCCGAGCGCATGTTTCCGCGCAAGCTCACCGAGGATCCGATCCTTTCCGATTCGGCGCGCGCCCGGCTGAGTCCGTATCTTGCGCGAAACGAGCGGCGGGTGGGCGCGGAGCGGCTCGCATTGCGGATTGCGGAGGGTGCGGCGCGCGAGCGGGCGATGTTTTCCTACCCGCGCGTCGATCTCGACCAGGGCCGCCCGCGAGTGCCGTCGTTCTACGCGCTCGAAATTCTGCGCGCCGCGGAGGGCCGCCTGCCGGGCTTCGATGAGCTGGCGAATCGCGCGGCGTCGCAGCCAACGACGCGGCTTTCATGGCCGGCGCCCGCGAATCCTGCCGACGCGATCGATGACGCGGAGTTCGACCTGGCGGTGCTGGACAAGCTGGTGGACGCCGATCCGGCGACGACGACCGGCGCGGCAAACTATCTGCTCGGCGCCAATGTGCATCTGGGGCGGGCGCTGCGCGCGCGGGCGCGGCGCTGGCTCAGGCGATGGACGCCGGCGGACGGGCTGGTCGATCCGGACCCGGCGGCGCTGGCGGCATTGCGCAAGCATCAGTTGTCAGCGCGTTCGTACTCGCCGACCGCGCTGCAGAATTTCGCGGCGTGCCCGTATCGCTTTTTTCTGCAAGCGATCCATCGGCTCGAGCCGCGCGAGGAACCCGAGGCGATCGAGACGCTCGATCCGCTGACGCGCGGCGGTCTGTTCGCCGAGGTCCAGTACGAGATCCTCTCGGCACTGCGAGAGCTCGACGTGTTGCCGGTCACGCAAGAAGACCTGGAGGACGCGTCCGCGCTGCTCGACGAGCGGCTCGAGGCGGTTGCCGAGCGATGGCATGAGGATCTCGCGCCGGCAATCGAGCGCGTGTGGCTCGATGGGATCGAAGGCATCCGCGCCGACCTGCGCGAGTGGATGCGGCGCGCGGCCGACGACCCGGAACATTGGCGGCCCGAATGGTTCGAACTCGGCTTCGGGCTGAGCGATCGCGCGCAGGCGGATCCGCACAGCTCGGCGGACCCGGCGCTAATCGACGGTGGACTAAAATTGCGCGGGTCGATCGACTTGCTCGAGCGCGATCCCAGCGGGCGGATTCGCGTGACCGATCACAAGACCGGCAAAGTGCGCGCCGCCAAGGACTTCGTGATCGGCGGCGGCAAGACGCTGCAGCCGGTTTTGTACGCGCTCGCGGCCGAACGCGTGCTCGGCGAGAAGATTTATTCAGGGCGGCTTTACTACTGCACCGCGACCGGCGGCTACGAAGAGCGAGTGGTCGAAATCAACGACGAGGCGCGGCGCGCGGCGCGCGATTTCGTCGCGATCATCAAGGAGTCGCTGGAGGCGGGGTTTTTGCCGGCCGCTCCGGACGATCGCGAATGCGAATGGTGCGACTACAAGCGCGTCTGCGGCCCGTACGAGGAGCGGCGCTCGCGAATCAAACCGAAAGCGCGGCTCGATCCGCTATCGAAGTTGCGCGCGATGCCATGACGATCGTGAATCCGGCAATCGTATCCGACCAGGCGGTGCGCGATCGGATTCGCGACGACCTCGGCGTCACGCTCGTAATCGAGGCGGCGGCGGGCACCGGCAAGACCACCGCGCTGGTGAATCGAATCGTGTCGGTGATCGGGTCGGGGCGCGGCGAGCTGGCGCGGATCGTCGCGGTGACGTTCACCGAGAAGGCGGCCGGCGAGCTGAAGCTGCGGTTGCGCGCCGAAATCGAGCGCGCGCGGCAAAGCACCGAACCTTTGAGCGAAGCGCGCGCGCGCTTCGACCGGGCGCTCAAGCAACTGGAAGAGGCGCGCATCGGAACGATTCATTCGTTCTGCGCCGACCTGCTGCGGGAGCGGCCGGTGGAAGCGCAGGTCGATCCGATGTTCGAAGTCGCGCCCGAAGACGTCGCGGGCGAGATGTTCGACGCCGCGTTCGACCGATGGTTCGAGCGGATGCTGGACAATCCGGGCGAGGGGATGCGCCGCCTGCTGCGCCGGCGCGATCTGTCGTCACGCACCGGGCCGCGCGCGATCGCGCGCCGTGCGGCGCTCGAATTGACGGAATGGCGCGACTTCGATTCGCCGTGGCAGCATTCGCCGCTGGAGCGCGACGTCGAAATAGACGCGATCGTCGCGGAGGTCGAGGCGCTTGGGAAGCTTTCCGCACTTGGCGAGGCGGACGACTGGCTGGCCAGGAGCCTCGACGCGATTGCCCGGCCGGTCGCCGAGGCGACGCGGCTGGAAGCGGTGCGCGGGCGCGACCACGACGCGCTCGAGTCGGTGTTGGTCGGGCTTTGCACCGGGCGGCGCTGGGACTGGAAGGGATACGGCGGCGGCTTTGGCGGAGTCGAGCGCGAGGAAATTTTTCGGCGGCGCGCCGCGCTGCGCACGCGGCTGAAGAAGTTTCGCGACGATGCGGGCGCCAATCTCGCGCCGCTGCTGCGCGACGAACTATGGCCGGTGGTCGGCAGCTACGAAGACCTGAAGCGCCGCGCGGGACGGCTGGATTTCCTCGACCTGCTGCTGGTCGCGCGCAACCTCGTTCGCGACAACCCGGCGGTGCGCACCGAGCTGCAAAATCGCTTCACCCATATTTTCGTCGATGAATTCCAGGACACCGACCCGCTGCAGGCGGAAATCCTGCTGCTGCTCTCGTCGGCCGATCCCGCCGAGACCAACTGGCTGAAGGTCAGGCCGATCGCCGGGAAACTGTTTATCGTCGGCGATCCAAAACAATCGATCTACCGTTTCCGGCGCGCCGATGTTTCGCTCTACCAGGGCGTCAAGCAATTGCTGCTGATGCATGGCGCACAGCTCGAATATCTGACGGTCAGCTTTCGCGCGACGCCCGCGATTCAAACCATGGTCAATGCCGCATTCGCGCCGCTGATGAGCGAGGAATCGGGCACCCAGCCGGCGTACGCGCCGTTGATGCCGTATCGCGCGGAAGCCCGGACGCAGCCGCCGATCGTCGTGCTGCCGGTGCCGGAGCCGTATGGCGACTACGGCCGGGTCGTCGATTGGAAGATCGACGAGTCGCTTCCCGAGGCGATTGCGGCGTACGCGCGATGGCTGGTTCACGAAAGCGGCTGGACGGTGACCGAGCGCGAGGCGCCCACGGTGCGCGTGCCGATTCGACCGCGCCACATCTGCATCCTGTTTCGCCGCATGAATTCGTTCGGGCGCGACGTGACGCGGCCGTATCTGCGCGCGCTCGAAGCGCGGCATCTCCCGCACGTGCTGGTCAAGGGCGGATCGTTCAACGAGCGCGAAGAAGTGATCGCGGTGCGCAACCTGCTCGGCGCAATCGAGCGGCCCGACGACGAGTTGACCGTGTTCGCCGCGCTGCGCGGGCCGGTGTTCGCGCTCTCGGATGCGGCGCTGCTCGAATTTCGCATGACCCGCGGCAGCCTGCATCCGTTTCGCAAGCTGCCCGACGATCTGCCGGACAGCCTCAAGGAAGTGAAGGGCGCGCTCGACATCATCAAGAATCTGCATCGCGGGCGGAATCGCAGGCCGATCGCGGAGACGATTGCGACGCTGCTGGCGACCACGCGGGCGCATGCGGGATTCGCCATCTGGCCGACCGGCGAGCAGGCGCTGGCGAATATCATGCGAATCATGGACCAGGCGCGGCGTTACGAAGCGCGCGGCGGGACGACGTCGTTTCGCGGGTTCGTCGATGAGCTTGAAGCGCGCGCCGAACGCGACGAGGCCAGTGAGACGCCGATCGTCGAAGAAGGGACCGAGGGCGTGCGGATAATGACGGTGCATCGCGCCAAGGGTCTGGAATTTCCCATCGTCATCCTCGCCGATATCACCTGCAACGAAACTCGCGCCGACGCGTCGCGATATATCGAACCGGCGTCGAAGCTGGCCGCGATGGAACTGGCCGGATGCGCACCGCGCGAGCTTCAGGAACACGCCGCGGGGGAGCATCGCCGCGACGAGGAGGAAGCAATCCGCTTGCTCTACGTGGCTGCCACGCGCGCGCGCGATCTGATCGTGGTGCCGGCGGTCGGCGACGAAGAGAACGACGGCTGGCTCGCGCGGCTGAATCCCGTCGTCTATCCGCCGCCGACGGAGCGGCGCGCCCCGGCGTCATCGCGTCCGGCGGGATGCCCCGAATTCGGCGACGACAGCGTGCTGACGCGGCCGCCGAAGGCGCCGGGCAAGGTGAAATCGGTGGCGCCGGGATTACATCGCGCGGGAACCGGCGACCATCAGATAGTCTGGTGGGATCCGCGGCTGCTGATCCTGAACGTTGACGAGAAGATGGGGCTTCGGCAGGACAAGCTGCTGCAGGCCGACGAAAGTAAACTCGTGTCGGACCGCGGCATCAAGCTGCACGAAGAGTGGAGCGCAAAGCGCGCGGCGATGCTCGCGGCCGGAATGACTCCGCAAATAAACGTCGCGACGGCAACCGAACTCGCGCTTGCGGCGCCGGCGGACGGACCGGCGTTCGCCGAAGCGATCGCCATCGAAGAGACTCGTCGCGATACCGGCCGGCCGCATGGCAAGCGATTCGGCACGCTCGTGCATCTGACGATGCTGCGTGCGCCGATCGGCGCCGATGCGCGCGAGATTGGCAAAATTGCGGCGAGCGCGGCCAAAATGATCGGTGCGCCGGATGAGGAAATCGCCGCCGCCGTGACCGCCGTGAAAGCTGCGCTAGGGTCTCCGTTGATGCGTCGAGCCGCGGCTGCGCAGACGGCGATGCGTGAATGTCCGCTGATGATCCTGCTCGAAGACGGCACCGCAGTCGAAGGAATCGCGGATCTTGTGTTCGCGGAGAATACCGGCGATGGCGCGGTTTGGACGGTGGTCGATTTCAAGACCGACGTCGAGGTTGCGTCGCGGCTCGACGAATATCGCGCGCAGATCAGGTTCTACGTGCGGGCGGTGAGGGAGAGCACGGGGCGGCCGGCCAGCGGCGCGATTTTGTGGATTTGAGGAAGATGCGAGCGGGCTTTATGCGTACCGTTGTCGGAATTGCAGCCGGCAAGCGCGGCTGCGACCGCGGGCGTTGGTGCGCGTGACGGGTTTGTGGTGAAATCCTCAATCGAGGCTAATCGACTATGGCAATCGACATAATATACGGCGAACGGGTGGCCACCGGCGTCGATGCGGACGCGAGAGACGGCGAGTTGTGGCTGTGCGCCGGTGATCTGAAGCAGGTCAGCGGATGGGAGTACAAGCCGCAGGGATTCTGCAAGGGCGATGTCTGCGTACCCGTGCCGGACGCGCGTAAGAGCAAGTTCGTCGCTGAAGGCCGCGACGGCGTGCGTTACAATCTTGCGGCGCTCGCCAATCTGCTCGGACAGCCAGTGGTGACTGATGCGGAGTTTGGCGCGTGGTGTTTCGGCGAGGCTGCGGCGGAGAGAAAACGGATGCTGACTTCGCTCGACGCGCCGGATTTCAGCCTGCCCGACCTCGACGGCAGGATGCATTCGCTGTCCGAATATCGCGGCAAGAAGGTCTTTGTCGTTTCATGGGCATCGTGGTGAGGATGCCGCTTTGACCTGCCAGTCTGGCAGGCCCTTTACGAAGAACTCGGACCGAAAGGATTTGTGCCTATTGCGATCGCATTCGACAGCGGCGGCAATGCGGCGGCCGAGCCTTGGATCAAGGCGGCCAAGCCCACCTATCCGTGCCTGGTAGATCGGCGCCATATCTGCGCCGAGCTTTACGACATGGTGAACGTACCTACCGCGGTCTGGATCGACGAGCGCGGCAAAATAGTGCGGCCGAGCGAGCCCGCCGGCGTTTCGGACGCATTTAGAAAGATGAACCGCACCAACTTTGCTATTCCCGCCGACGCGATGAGCGAGCTGCAGGCGAAGCGCAAGGCTTACCAGGATGCGCTTCGCGACTGGGTTGCGAAGGGATCGAAAAGCCGCTTTGCCCTCGGCGAGCCGGAAGTGCTCAGACGGATGCATACGCCGGACGATGTGCAAGTCCGCGCGGCCGCGAATTTCAGGCTCGGCGAATACCTGTTCGAGAACGGACACGCGGAGGAGGCCAGGAAATATTTCGAGGAAGCCGACCGGCTGCGTCCGGAGAGCTGGAACTACAAGCGGCAGGCATGGGCGCTCGAGGATCCGATGAAGGCGGGCGGACCCGAGTTCTGGGCGGCGGTCGATTCTCTCGGCGAGGGGAAATACTACCCGGGGGCGGAGGATATATAGGAGGGAGCCGGACGGAAGAAAGCAATTTGATGTGAAACCCGCCATGGGTTTCACGCTTCCTTGGGCAGGGGTGACCCCTGCACCCGATGCTAAGATGCGGGACTTCGTCCCTGTTAGAAAGGTTAAGGGTCGGAGGGTTCATCTCCCCTAGTTGGATCGGACGATTTTGCACACTCGCGAGCTATTAGTCGTCGGATACGGTTCGTTGCTCAGCGGCTATGGGTTGCTGGCTGAGCGGCGCGGTGGTGCGAGCAGGCTGGTGGCGCGTGACGTGCTGCCGGTCGCAATTGAAAACGCGCGGCGCGGACTGGCCAAGCCTTCGAGCCATGGCAGGTATCTCGCGATGGATATCGAGCCGGTCGATCGTGGCCTGCCAATCACGGCGTCGGTCGCCAGCGACGACAATCTTAACGAGGGGTTCAGCGGCCTGCTGTTGACGTTCGATCGCGAATGCGCGTCGACTATCGCGCGGCGCGAGGAATACAGTCCTGATGCGTTCGAGCGCTTGCTTGGGCTTGCGGAGCGCGCGGGCAAGCCGCTTGGCGAGTACCTGATGGAGATCGCTGGCGGCACGGATTTCGATCTGCTCGCTTATCGGGTCAAGCTGCGCACGATGCTCGACTACACCTCGCCCGGATATATTTTCCATCCGATCGAAATTGACGATGGCCGCGTCGCGATCATTGCGATCGGTTCGGGATTCAAGGGCAGCGGAGACCCGCGGATTGTTTCGCGGCGGCAGGAATTCGGGATGGACCGGCTGCTGTCGCTCGAGGAGTCGATGCGAGTCGAAATCCCCGGCTTCGATCGCGTGGGGCAGATAGGATATTACGCGGAGTGTATTCTCGGCGGGTTGCATGGGCTGGACGTAGGCGACCTGGCGCCGCGACTCGACGCGCGGCAAAGTTGGACGCGCGAACTCGCGGCGCACCTCGGGCCAATCGCCGCCGGCGAGCGCGAGCGATTTATCGCGGCGACCTCGATCGACGCGGCGCGCTACAGCGAGCGGTTCTCGTTGCCGCTGCGGCGCGCCCCCGGCCTGGCGGCGCTCCTGGAGCTGGCGGGAGTAATGTAGCGACCAGGATGAGTCGATGGGAGCGAATTTTTCAATTCATGTCGCGAAGGAGAATCTGAAATTTTCGGCGGCGCATTTTATCGCCTACCCGGGGTTTCGCGAACCGCTGCATGGCCACAATTACCAGGTCGGCGTTTACCTCGAGGGGCGGCTGGCGAGTACCGGCTACGTGATCGATTTCGGACTGATCAAAAAGCTCACCAAGGAGATCGTCGATCGGCTCGACGAGCGCACCATCGTGCCGGGCAACAGCGATTGCCTGTCGATCGACGGACCCGCCGGCGGGGTGGTGAGGATCCGCTACGAGCACGACGAATTCGTGCTGCCTGCCGCCGACGTCTTTATCGCGCCGATCGTGCACAGCTCGGCGGAAGAACTCGCGCGCTACATCTGGGACGAGTTGGCGGCGGCGCTTAACGCGCGCGGCGCTTTGAAGCTCGTGACGACGATGGAAGTCTCGGTGGCCGAGGGTCCGGGCCAGTCGGCGCACTATCGCAACTCGACGGGCGACGTCTGATCGTGTTCTCTCCGTGACAATTGTCGCGACTTGCATCGTCTAATCCGCTCACTGGTAGTCATTGTCCTGTCAACTGCGGGCGCGGCGTGAGACCATTCTCGCGTAACGCGGGGTTGGGGTTTCGATCGCCGGTTACGGAGCGAAAACAGGGGTGGCGTTGCAACCGAAATTCGCCGAGAGGCAGGCGCCTTTTGTGGTCGAGCGGGCGCTCGTCGGAGAGCATCCGGCGATCGTGAAATTGCGCGCGTTGATCGAGCGCGTCGCGCCGACCGAGGTGACCGTGCTGATCACCGGCGAGAGCGGCACCGGCAAGGAAGTAGTCGCGCAGGCGATACATACGCTGTCGCCGCGCTGCAATCAGCCGTTCGTGCCGGTGAACTGCGCGGCGATTCCGCATGACCTGCTCGAGTCCGAGATGTTCGGGCATGAGCGCGGCGCGTTCACGGGCGCGGCGGGATCGCGTCATGGGCTGCTGGCGACGGCCGATGGCGGCACCATCTTCCTGGACGAAATCGGCGAGATGGTCAACGGCTTGCAGGCTAAACTTCTGCGCGTGCTCGAAGACGGCGTGGTGCGGCCGGTGGGCGCAGACCGGGCGACGCGGGTCAATGTGCGCGTGATCGCGGCGAGCAACATCGATCTCGGCAAGGCGGTCGAGAAGGGCGCGTTTCGCAAGGACCTCTTCTATCGTCTGCAGGTAGTGCCGATCAAGATTGCGCCGCTGCGCGACCGGCGGTCGGATATCCCGCTGCTCGCGGAGCATTTTCTCGAGCGCATCCGCGATCGCACGCCCGGGCGCGAAATCGCAATCAGCCGCGAGGCGATGGTGGCGCTATGGTCGTACGACTGGCCGGGCAATGTGCGCGAGCTCGAGAATATGGTCGAGCGGCTGGCGCTACTGTGCGAGGGCTCGATTATCGACACCTCGATTTTGCCGGAGAACCTGGCGGCCAGCGCCCGCCCCGCGACACCTCCTGTCAAGGTCAAGCTCAGTGACGGCAAAGTGAACCTGAACAACCTGGTGCGGGAATTGGAAGGCAGATTGATAAACGATGCGCTGAAGCAAACCGAAGGCAACAAACAGGCGGCGGCGCGGTTGCTCGGACTCAAGCGAACGACATTTTCTGCCAAGCTGAGGCGCTGCGGCGTGATCGCTCCGCCGGCTCTGGACGAATGCGAGGAAGACTAGACGAGCGGGGAGTTGTATGGACGAAGCAATCAGGCCGCCACAGATAATGGTGGTTGACGACGATCAGGACACCGTCGCGATCCTCGCCCACCATTTGCAGCGTGAAGGCTTTGTCCCGATAGAAGCCAACTCCGGCGCACAATGTCTCAAGCTGGTTCATCAAAACGAAGTTGACGTGATACTGCTCGACCTGATGATGCCTGGTATGGACGGCTTCCAGGTCGTCAGGGCGCTCAGGGAAAATCCCGAGACTGCGGAAATTCCAATCATCATGATTACCGCGCGCGACGATTTGGATGCGCGGGCCGAGGGGATGCGCCTGGGAGTCAGCGACTTCCTGGCCAAGCCGGTGTTCCGCCGTCAGCTTGCCAGCCGCATCCGTGCGCAGCTCGAAGTGGTCGAGACGGCGCGCAGTGCGGTCGCGGCGATGGATCGCCTCGAAGCGGTGCGGAGACGGTCGGAGAAAGCCGGCTAGCGAGATAGATTAGCGGGCCGAGGCCGGGATTCGAGAAGCCTGTCCTGCCGCAGTGCGCGCGCTGCATGCGGATCGCATTGCGATCATCTGACGCGTTCGACTACAAATTAGTGGCCAACTGTCGCTTCCAGGATCATCGTTCGAGATGAGAGGAGGAATTCGCGATGAACGGTGAGAGCCGAAAACCGCAAGCCAACGTAATTGCGGCGCTGACCTACCTGCTGGGCTTCGTCACCGGCCTGATTTTTCTTTACCTCGAACCGTACAACCAGGACGAGTTCATACGCTTTCACGCGCGTCAGTCGATTGGCTTTTCGGTTGCGTGGTTCGCGATCGGAATCGTGTTCGGCGTGTTTATCGCGGTGCTGCCCCATGGCTTGGGGGCGATGCTCAATTTCGTTCTGACGCTAATCGACATCGCACTTGCGGTGTTCTGGGTTTTCCTGATGTACAAGGCGTACAACGGCGAGCGCTACCGGATTCCCGAGCTGGCCGACATCGTTGACAGCATCGCGGGCACTCCGGCCGCGTAGCATCGCGCGCTTTCGGCGCGGCTGACTCCCGAAAATCTACTGGTTCGCGTGCGTGGCGCCGGCCGCCGGCGTCAGGTCTGCATATCGCGCGGGCGGTATCCACGGCGTGCCGAGCGCGTCGAACTCGCGCATCAACTCATCGACGTCCTTGACGTTGGCGGTTTTGCGGATCAAATCGCGCACCATCACGGGGCGCTCGTTCAGGCGCTGGCGAAGCATCGTGCGAATCCCGCGCTCCGCGAGATCGTCCACGACCTTGCGGCCCGCGATGGGCCTGCCGTCGAGCGTCAGCAGCGTGCGCGCCTGGATTTCGGAAAGCGCGGTGCGCAGGTACTCGACGTGCGGCGCCTCGTCGGAGCGGATGAAGCGCACCAGGTTGCCGGCGTCGTCGGGCGCGTCGGAGACCGCGGGATCGGACAGGATTTCCTCGGCCCACGCAAACGTCGAGGCGGCGAAGACTTCGATCGCGAGCACGTTGGCCATGAAGCGAATCAAGCGCTCGACCTGCTCGCCAAGCTCCGGGAAAAGCGCGGCCGGCTGGCCGCTGCCGCGCCGCGCGATTAGGCTCGCGTAGATTTCGGGCGAGATGGCGGGATTGGACAGCGCCGCATCGCGGGCCGCGTCCCACATCTGGCGATGGCCGCCCTCTTCGGTCCATCCCGCTTCGTCGCGCGCATGCGCTTCGAACAGGCCGCCGGTGAGATGGGCCAGCGCGGTGCCCGCAGTGTCCTCGCGGATGAAGCTGGCGAGGGGCGGCACCGGCAGCTCGCGAATCATCGCGCCGAAGCCCTCGACGATTGCGATTTCGGACAGCCATCGCACCATCGGCTCGCGCACGCCCGAGCGGAGCAGGAATTTCACCTGCGCCACATTGGGCACCTGCGGTGAGACGGTGTCGGCGGGAATTTCAAAAAGCGCGGTCCCCGAAGCCGCAACATGCTGCTCCTGCCAGGCCTGAATAGCAGGCACGCGAAACGCAGTCCGCGGCGAGCGGTAGCTGCCATCGGCATCGAAGCCGCCATGGCATTTGATGCCGTTAACAATCAGCGGCTCGCGAGTCGGAACATTCGCGAGAATTTCTTCAGTGGAGAAGTTCAGTCGAGATTCATGAGGCATCGAAGGTCACCTGGATTCTTGAGTTGATGCACCGCCGCGAGCCTTCAGGGCTCGCGCCAACTTGCCTAACATACGACCGGCCTCGCTGTATTGATAGGTGGGGGTGTTGTGGTTTTTCCCGAACCACGACGTAGCATAGCCGTTGTCTCGGAGAATCGTTCCGATAGTGGCGCTCTCCGGCCCGATAACAGAATCGTATCCCGGGTAACCGGTGGACATTTCGCCGATCACACCATAGCCGACCGAGTGATGGTTGCGTCCCGTGATCAGCGCCGCACGAGTGGGCGAACAAAGCGCAGTGGAGTGAAATTCAGTATAGCGCAACCCCGCGTTGGCGATCCGATCCAGCGCCGGCGTCGGGACGATGCCGCCGAAGGTCCCCGAAACGCCATAGCCCTGGTCGTCGGTCATAATCAGAAGGACATTGGGCGCGCCCTTGGGCGGCACGACACGCGGCGGCCACCACGGCGTGGAATCCTTGGCGCTTTCCTTGATCACACCGCCGAACGGCATCGGTGGCGGCGGAAGTTGCTTGCCGTTGATCACTACCGTGGCGTCGGGAGAACCCGGTACGCCGTTGATCTGCTGGGCGTTGGTCGTGACCGCCGCCAGCAGACATAGTACCAGGACCGTACTCAGCCGTAGTACAGCATGGACGAGACAGCGCAGTGGCCTGATGAGGCGTCGATGGCGATTCATAGGTTCTCCTTGACCTACTTGCAGGATCGAACGCTCCTGTTGATATCCCAAGGGCAACGGTGAATGCCATAGGAATCTACGAAAAACCAGAGGGAGGGAAGCAGACCCTGTAGATTGACGGGAGCATTCTTGCTTGTCGGGAGCGGAACTTGAAATTCTCCGAAACCGGCAGCCGAAAATTGTTTCCCGAACGGATCCGACCCCAGCAAAACCCGCCCCACCCCCTTCTAGCAGGGACCCTACGAGTACTCAGGGTAAACTCCGCCCGCATCTTTTCCTGTCATTGAGTGCAGGGGTTACCCCTGCCGAAGGAGGTGTGGAACCCATCGCGGGTTCCACATTCAAGCCTGAGCGAGATAGACGTAGGCGCCATCTTGCGACGCCAATTCAGAGATACAAGGGGTCACCCCTGCCCAGGGAAGTGTGAAACCCAACGGTGCTTTTCACTACAATCTGCCCGGCGAACGCGCCGTTAGCGCTGTCCAATCCAGTCGGCGGGCGCGACCGATCGCCATCGCGCGCGAATCGCTTCGTACTCCGCTGGCGGGATCGATCCGGCGCCGGCGTGCGCGATATTCTGCGCGATACGCTCGGGCCGCGTCGTGCCGACGATCGCGGTGCTCACCCCGGCCGTGCCGAGCGTGAATCGCAGCGCGATCGCGTCCGCGACGCCGCCGCGGATAAAATCGTAGTCGAGCGTTTGCAGCCGATCCCAATACGGCCGCGTGTACCAGTCGCCGGGCGGCTGCCCGCCGTTGCGCCAGGCCGCGTTGGCGATCGGCCGCTTGACGATCACGCCCATCCCGCGCGCGGCCGCCTTGGGGACCACGCGCTCGATCGCTTCCTGGTCCGCGATGCTCACCGAAATCTGAATCGTGTCGAACGCGCCGCTCTCGACCGCGTACACCGCTTCGTCGGAGTCCGCGCTGCATCCCACGAAGCGCGCCTGTCCGCGCTCGCGCGCCTTGTGGATAACCTCGATCGCGCGGCCGTCCTTCAGAGTCGCAAGCCCCGGGCTGTGGAGCTGAATCACATCGACATGGTCGGTGCGCAGGTTCTTGAGGCTGCGCTCGATACTCCGCGCGAGCATCGCCGGTTCCCAATCCGGATGCGCATAGCCGCCGGCGCGCTCGGCCGCGGACCCAAGTGGCGCATGCCCGCACTTGGTCATCAACACGACTTCGGAGCGCCGCCCGGCGATCGCTTTGCCGATCAGCGCCTCGCCGTCGGCGTAGCACTCGGCCGTATCGATCACGTTGATACCGGCGTCGAGCGCGATGCTCACGATTTTATCGACGGTCCTCTGTGCGACCGCTTGATAGCCGACTTCAGAGCCGCCGAAGCCAAGCGCGCTCACCTGCAGCCCCGTCTTGCCCAGTGCCCGATATTCGATCGCCATAAGTCCGCCAGCCTACGGCGATCGCCCGAACGAGGCAAAACCCAAATCTCCGGAAACCCCTGTTTCGCAAAATGCGCCGTAATTTGGCCGCGCCGCCAAAAAGAAAAGGCCGGACGTTTTGTGTCCGGCCCTCACTCCAAATGCAAGCTCCGAATTCCGCTCAGGCGGCCTGCTTGGTCTCGATTGCCAGGCTCTCTTCCGCGATCGATCCGCGCTTCGAGAAGGTTACCGCGATCGCCAGCGCGATGATCGCCAGCACGACCACCGCGACGCGGATCGGCGTCACGCCGCCGAACCCTACCGTCGTGAACGGCGCCGCTAAAATCGAGACCAGGTTCATCACCTTGATCATCGGGTTCAGCGCCGGCCCCGCCGTGTCCTTGAATGGATCGCCGACCGTGTCGCCGACGACCGAGGCCTTGTGCACGTCGGTGCCCTTGCCGCCCAGGAATCCGTCCTCGACTTTCTTCTTGGCGTTGTCCCAGTTGGCGCCCGCATTCGACATGAAGACCGCCATCAACTGGCCCGTCAGGATCGTCCCGCCCAGGAACCCGCCGAGTGCGCCCGCGCCGAGACCGAAACCGACCAGCAGCGGCGAGAAGATCGCCAGGATTCCGGGACCAAGCAGCTCTTTTTGCGAGGCGGCCGTGACGATATCGACGCACGCGCCGTAGTCGGGCAGCTCCTTGCCCTCCATGATCCCCGGATGCGTGCGGAGCTGGCGGCGCACCTCGAACACGATCTGGTAGGCCGCGCGGCTGACCGCTTTGATCGCGAACGAGCTGAACAGGAACGGCACCGCGCCGCCGATCATCAGGCCCACAAACACGGTCGGCATGTTGATTTGCACGCCAATCGCGCCGAGATGGGCCTCGTCAATGAATGACCGGAACAGCGAGACCGCCGCGAGCACCGCGGTCGCAATCGCAAGGCCCTTGGTCAGCGCCTTGGTGGTGTTGCCGATCGCGTCCATCCACGACAGCGTCTTCGACGCCTCCTCCTGATGGATACCGCCCATCTCGAAGATGCCGTGGGCGTTGTCGGTGATCGGCCCGTAGGTGTCCATCGCGAGGATGAAGCCGGTGGTGGTGAGCAAGCCCAGCCCGGTCAGCGCGATTCCGTAAAACTGCAGCGCGAGCGACTCGTGGAAAATCGCCATCGCGCCGATAATCGCGGCCGCGATCACTAACAGCGCCCAGACCGACGACTCGAGTCCCTCGGCCATGCCCGACAGGATCAAGGTTGCCGGGCCCGTGCGCGCCGCCATCGCGGTTTCGGTGACCGGGCCTTTGTCGGGATGCGTGAAATAGTTGGTGAGCCACAGCGTCGCGACGGCGAGAATTATTCCGAGCGACGCGCAGCAGGCGAAGCGCCAATCGGTCGCTCCCGTGCGCGGGTCGTCGAGGTAGAGATAATTCACGACGAAGAATCCGATCACGGATGCGATCGCCGAGGTCATGTAGCCGATGTTGATCGGGCGCATCGGGTCGAGCATTTTGCCGGCCGGCACGCGCACCGCCATGATGCCGATGATCGAGGAAAACACGCCGACCGCGCGCAGCATGAGCGCGAACATAATCAGCTTGACGGCGAACGCGCCCGCGTGCTGGCCGTAGGCGGCGATAAAGTCCGACTCCTGCAGCGCGTACGCCGCCAAAATGATTGCGGCGACCAGCGTCACCTCGTAGGACTCGAAGACGTCGGCCGCCATGCCGGCGCAGTCGCCGACGTTGTCGCCCACGTTGTCGGCAATCGTCGCTGGATTGCGCGGGTCGTCTTCAGGCAGGTCCTGCTCGATTTTGCCGACCAGATCGCCGCCGACGTCCGCGGCCTTGGTGTAGATTCCGCCGCCGACGCGCATGAACAGCGCCGCCAGCGAGCCGCCGAAGCCGAAGCCGACGAGGACCTTCATCGCGTTTTCCCGGAACACCAGGAAGATGATGGTCGCGCCCAGCAGGCCCAGGCCGACCGTGAACATCCCCGAGACTCCGCCCGCCTTGAACGCGAGTTCCATCGCGTCCTTGAAGCTGGTCAGCGCCGCGTTGGCGCTGCGGACGTTGCCCTTGACCGCCAGCCACATCCCGACGTAGCCGGCGCCGTAAGACGCGGTGACGCCCATCAGGAACGCGATCGAGATGCCGAGCGGCAGGGTCAGGCCCGCATACACGCTGCGGTACATGAAGAACAGCGCGACGAAGATGGCGGCGACGAACCAGATCATGGTTTTGACCTGGCGTCCGAGGTACGCCATCGCGCCGAGTTCGATGGCGTCGGACACGTCGGTCATCGATTTGGGCCCGGGGTCGGCCGCCAGCACCACGCGTATCAGCACAACCCCGTACGACAGCGCGACCAGCGCCGAGACCAGCACCAGCCACAGGATCATGACCTGGTTGCTGGTTAGAGTGGGCAGAACGATATTCGCTTCGCTCATCGCAATCCGAGTCTCCTGAAAAATTCGAGATTTGATTGAGGGCGGCGTCCGCCGCGCAATTGAATCGCGCCGCTGATGGCCGGGCGATCACCCTCCGGGTATCGGGCGCAGTCTAGGTTTTCCTGAATGCGAAGTCCATATCCGATACCTCGCCCGTTATCGGCGGCCGCCGAATATTTCGCTGCGTTCAGATACTTCTGTCACCGCGAGTGGCCGCGCCCTCAGATACCTCGCCCGCTATTTTTACGGGAGAGGAGGCCGGCCGCAACGCGGCCGGTAGGTGAGGGTGCTGCGTCTCGAGCCGCCGCCGAATTTTTCGATCCGATCCGATCTTTGTGTCATCCCGAGCGCAGCCGAGGGACCCCGGATCTTTCTCCTCGCGCGATACAACCGAACTCGTCAAGATTGGATTCCGCGGTCGCCGAAGATTATCCGATCTGGTTGCACATTAACATTTCGAGTTCATCGGCTGATTCCGCGGCGAGCGACGCGAGCCTCCTCTGCATCCTGACGAAGCGAGCAACGCGAGCGGATGGAAGGATCTCGGACAGCTTCGCGCCAGCGAAGCCGGTTCCGGTTTCGAAATCGCGCAGCTCTCCATTTGCTGATGTCGTCATGCAACCCTTCCGATTCTCATCGGATGGCAGCAACTCAAAACCGGAACCGGCAGAGGCTCGCGAGTGAGGCGAGCAACCTAACCCCTGCCCGCGCGGGAAAAAGAAACGACGACGTTGCACACCTGCAGCTTGAGTCGCAGAACCCTCACCTACCGGCCGCGATGCGGCCGGCCTCCTCTCCCGTAAAAATAACGGGCGAGGTAAGAGCAGACCTGCCTCCCACCAACCCCTCCTAACAGCGACCCTACGAGTACTCAGGGTAAACTCCGTCCCAAATCTTTTCTTTTCACCGGGTGAGGGGTCACCCCTGCCCAGGGAGGTGTGGAACCCACGGCGGGTTCCACATTAAATTGACCGCGCCCCCGCGCCCTCCATTGATTCCGGCAATCGCGGTATGTTTATCTGTAAGGTTCAACCGCCATGAATGTAAATATCGAAGAACCCACCAGTCTCCGGCGCAAGCTGACGATCGAAGTCGAGCACGACGAAATCAAGCGCGAGCTGGATCGCGCTTACAACGAACTCAAACGCGGCGTGGTGCTCAAGGGCTTCCGCCCCGGCCATGCGCCGCGCAATCTGCTCGAGCGATTTTTCGGCGAACAGGTCCGCGGCGAGGTAGTTCAGAAACTCGTCGAGGAATACACCAAAAAGGCGCTCGAGGAGCACGACCTCAAGCCCGTCGTCGCGCCCGAAATCGTCACCGAACAGACCGACCTGCAGAAAGACCTGGCGCTCAAGTTCAGCGCGACCTTCGACCTCCGCCCGAAGATCGAGGTCAAAGACTACGAGGGACTCAAAGTGCCCGAATCCACGGTCGTGGTCACCGACACGGAAGTCGAAGAGGCAATCGAAAGATTTCGCGTGCGCCAGGCGACGCTCAAGAAGATCGAGGATCGCACCGTCGTGCAGGACGGCGATTACGCGCTCGCCTCGGTCGAGGCGTTCGAGGGCGGCAAGCCCCTGTCGAGCACCCGTCCCGACGATCGGCTGGTCGAAGTTTCCGAGCGCGCGCTGGCGCCCGGCGTTCACGAAACGCTGGTCGGCGCGGAGCTTGGCAAGCAGTCAACGACCACCAAGACCTACCCTGCCGACCACAGCCAGAAAGAGCTGGCCGGCAAAACCATCGAATGGCGCGCGACGCCCAAAGAGATCTATCGGCGCGAGCTGCCGACCGTCGATGACGACTTCGCCAAGGATCTCGGCGACGAGAACCTCGCCGCGTTCCGCACCCGCGTTCGCAGCGAGCTGCTCGCGCACGCCAGGCAGGAGGCCGACGCGCGCGCCCGGCAGGGATTGCTCGATCTCGTGATCGAGCGCAATCCGGTCGAGCTGCCCGAATCGCTGGTCGCGCGCGAGCTGAGCGCGATGGAAGCCGAGCTGCATCAGACGCTGGAAGCGGGCGGCCTGTCGCATGAGGAGGCCGGCGAGCGCGTCAAGCAAAGCGCCGACGACCTGAAGACGCGGGCCGAGAAGCGCGCGCGCACGGCGCTGATCGTGGACGCGCTCGCGGAGCAGGAAAAGATCGCGGTCAATGACGAGGAGCTCGGCGAGCGGGTGGCGGCCATCGTCACGCAGAGCGGGCGCAATCGCGATCGCGCCGCCGAGTTTTACCGCAAGGAAGAGAATCGCGAGGCGCTGCGGCAATCGATGCGCCGCGAGAAGGCGCTCGATTTTATTTTGAGCCGCGCCAAGCGTGAAAGTGCTGCATCCGAGCCCAAGTAGCATCGCTGCTTCGTTGTTCGCAGCGAATCGAGGTTGCTCCCTCATTTCCGAGTGGTTACAATTTGAAGGCGTCAGCGGCCTTCACTCAATCGTCGGAACCTGGCTGTGGCGCGGGTCGGATTTATGAGCAACCTGGTACCGATGGTCGTCGAACAGACTGGGCGCGGAGAGCGGGCCTACGACATCTACTCGCGCCTGCTCAAGGACCGCATCGTCTTTCTCGGCACCGAAGTCAACGACGACGTGGCCAACCTGGTCACGGCCCAGTTCCTGTTCCTCGAATCCGAAGATCCTGAAAAAGAGATCAACTTCTACATCAACTCGCCGGGCGGGTCGGTGACGGCCGGGATGGCGATTTACGACACGATGGAGTTCATCCGGCCTCCGGTCTCGACGCTGTGCCTGGGGCAGGCGGGCAGCATGGGCGCAATCCTGCTGCTGGCCGGTGCGAAGGGACGGCGCTATGCGCTGCCGCATTCGCGAATCATCCTGCATCAGCCGCTGGGCGGGATGCAGGGCCAGGCGAGCGACCTGGAAATACACGCGAAGGAAATTCTGCACGCGCGGGAGGACATCAACAACATCATAATGAAGCATACGGGGCAGAATTTGCGAAAGATCGAGAAGGATACCGATCGCGATTACTTCATGTCGCCGCAACAGGCGGTTGAATACGGACTGATTGATGAGGTAATCGTTAGCCGTAGGCCGTCCAAGTGAGCCGCTGGAGGCAGTATGGCCAAGCATGACGACCGCTCGGGCAACTTGGTTTGCTCGTTCTGCGGGAAGAGCCAGGACGAAGTTCGAAAGCTGATTGCCGGCCCGACAGTCTATATTTGCGACGAATGCATCGACCTTTGTAACGACATAATCGCCGAGGAAACCGACAGCGAGGAAGCGTTCAGCCAAAGCTCCGCGGTGCCCAAGCCCGCCGAAATCAAGCGGGTGCTCGACCAGTACGTGATCGGACAGGAGCGCGCCAAGAAAATTCTCTCGGTCGCGGTCCAC
>Ga0074044_10001490_pt1 | contig 21085 bp, 16 predicted proteins | sample BogForMeECP23OM1_FD_94443 | JGI IMG/M metagenome (GOLD analysis project Ga0074044, IMG submission 94443) | Bog forest soil microbial communities from Calvert Island, British Columbia, Canada - Bog Forest MetaG ECP23OM1 | ecosystem: Environmental > Terrestrial > Soil > Wetlands ...
GCATACATCGCTACCTGGGCCATCCACATCGCGTACCTCGCCACATTGCTCCGCCGCTATACCCGCCTGCGCGATGAGATCGCAGAGTTCAAGGGCCGAATCGAAGAGAAGAATTAGAATTGAGCGAAAGCGAGGGATCCAGGTTATTCGCGGGTCCTGCGAAACCTTTCAACTGGCCGAAGCGGCCGAGCGCAGGAATTCGTAGTCTTCGATAACTGCCGCAATGCCGACACGGGAGGCCGGCAAAGGCGCCTCGGTTCGTATCACCCGGGCGGCGAATCGGACGCGCACAGCATCGGTCAAAGTCACGTGCGGCGGAAGAGTCAACGTCACATGAATCCGCGAGCCCTCTGCAAGTGGCCGGTCGAGGTAAAGAAAAACTCCGCGAGCGCTCACATTCTGGGTTTCGGTCAACAACTCGTCAATGCTCGCGTCTTCCACTTTTACGGTTGCGGGCAGGCGCATATCGAAGCGCCTCATGGCCCGCCGATCCTGCGATGTTTTTTCTGACGTTGCGCCTTCGTGTTCACCGAGCATCTAGTTCCCCCTCAGCCAACCACCCCTCGCGAAGAGACACAACTAAGGCACACTCTTGGCCAAAGATACTGAATTGTCAGCAGTTTGCAAGACCAAAGCGATGAGGGAACTGACTCGGTTACTGGCTCGCGCCGCCTGCGGCGGCTTTGTCGCGGAACGAAAAACGGGGAGGGCGGGGAAGGGATGCGCCCGCTCTCACCAGCAATCGCGCTGCCACAAAAATGGTGCACTCATGAATCCGCCCCAGCAGGAGAATGAACGACTTGACGCTATCGCCGACTGCCCATCAAAACCCCGCGTGAAATAGTTTGCAGAAAATCTGCGATATCTCAACCACGTTTCCAGACTGCCACGCTTTTCTGCATCCCTACGGCATCTCCAACGACGCCACTCCGCATCTGACGAATCTTAAGGCGAAGAACAGGTTCGCGCATCTTGACAGGCTATCCGTCAGATGTTTAAGTAGTTACTTAACTTTTTGCACTTATTTTTGGTGACAAGTACGCCAACCGCTTCGCGGGCGCGACTCGGGGTGCTGTTTGTGCGCCGTTTCTTCTTTCTCTCCCTGAAATCGGGAAAAGACACCGCGGGAAGCCGGAGGAGTTAAGTGAGATTGAATCGCCGTCGGTCGGGAAAAACTTGGTCGCGAACCCGCGTCCTTGCGGCCATCACCCTGCTGTTAATAGTCGGAGCCGTCGCTCTCACCATCGGTTCGGGTGCAGCCAAGTCCAGGGTCGCTAACGCCGCAAATTCCCAACCGCTTTTTGCTTCCCATCCAACCCATTCGGTGCTTACTCCCGGCGCACGAGAGGCCCAGCAAGTTCTGGCCACTTATAGCCATCTTCCGCTGATCTTTGAGCCGAACCGCGGACAGACCGACGCGAGCGTGAGATTCCTGGCACGTGGCAGCGGTTACGGACTTTATCTCGCCCCGAACCAAGCTGTGCTCGCTTTCCAGCATTCTGCCGCCGATTCGAAATATCCTACAGGTTCGGTGGTGAGCATGAAGTTGGTCGGAGCCGCTGCCGCCGTGGAACCGGCGGGTGACGTCCAGCTTCCCGGCAAAAGCAATTACTTCATCGGCAACGATCCCGCCCAATGGCATCGCGACATTCCTCAGTTCGCGCGCGTGCGCTACCGCAACGTATACCCCGGCGTTGACCTGGTGTACTACGGCAATCAGGGACACCTCGAATATGACTTCGAGGTCGCGCCCGGCAGTGATCCCGCGCAGGTGGCACTGGAATTTCAGGGCTCCCAGAATCCGAGAATCGATGCTACCGGTGATGTCATTCTGACTGTCGGCGGGAGCCAGGTGCGGCTGCAAGCCCCGCGCGTGTATCAGAAGTTTGGAGCACAAGAACGAAGCGTGGGCGGCCGTTTCGAACTGCGTGGCCCGGATAAAAACGAAGTCGGTTTCCATTTAGGTGCCTACGATCGCAGCCGGACATTGATTATCGATCCCACGCTCACCTACTCGACCTACCTCGGGGGCAGCGGCAATGAAGCGTGTTCCGTCATCGCCCCAATCATCATTGTCGGAATTTCCGCGCCAACCCCCGGCTGTCCGGCGATAGCCGTGGATGCAGCCTCCAACACTTACGTGGCTGGCTCGACCACGTCCACCGATTTCCCGGGGACGGCTGGCGAATACCAGCCTGCCCTGGCAGCAGGCGCCACGGCGAACGCCTTCATCGCCAAGTTCAGTCCCGCCGGATCTCTGCTGTTTTCCACCTATCTCGGCGGGAGCGGCACTGACTATACGGCGGGGGTCGCCGTGGATGCCGGCTTTGATGTGATCGTGGCAGGAACCACCAGTTCCGGTAATTTCCCCACTAAAGGAACCAATACAGCTTTTCAGGCAACACCACTTAGCGGTGGCAAACACGTCTTCCTAAGTAAGCTCGATCCCAGCGGAAAGACGCTGCTCTATTCAACTTATCTTTCCGGCCTGGGCGTGGATCTCGCGTCGGGCTTGGCGCTTGATCCCGGCGGCAACGCCTACGTAACCGGTACCACCACCTCTCAGGAAGTGGAGACGGGATTTCCTTCGACGATCGGTTCCTATCAAACCGCTCCCGCGGCGGGATCGGCCATCCAGTTTTTCATGAGCAAGATTAATCCCAACGTTTCGGGAAGCTCCAGCGTGCCATACTCCACATATTTTGGCGGGGCAAGTCCCTCCGGTGCTGCGGGCGTGGCCGTGGGCGGTGGCATCGCCGCAGATACCACCAGCAACGTCTACATTACCGGCGGCACGAACTTCACCGACCTGCCTTTGCTCAACGCTTATCAAGCCATCAATGAGGGCGGTTTGGACACCTTTGTAGCCAAGTTCAATCCCGCCGGCGTTACCGGAACGCAACTTTTGTATTCCACCTATCTCGGCGGCTCGGGTGACGATGTGGGCTACGCCATGGCAGTCGATTCGAGCGACGATGCTTATGTCGCCGGTTCAACTTCTTCCACGGATTTCAATGTTACCGGAACGACCGGGTCGACCGTCTCCATCGCACTACAATCCAACAACGGCGGCGGCACCGACGCCTTCATCGCCAAGCTTGGGATACCGTGCTCCGGCACGACCTGTACAACGTTCACTGTTCCGCTGACTTACTTCACCTACCTCGGCGGTTCCGGAACCGATGTCGCCACCGCGATCACGGTGGACAACAATTCCGGTGCGCGCATTACCGGCTGGACCAATTCCACGAACTTCCCCATAGTCGGAAGCCCCATTCAGTCCACGTTCGGCGGAGGAGAAACCGACGCATTCTTTGCCAGCGTCAACACGGCTGCAACCTGCAGTCCGATCGTAACTCCTACTTGCGTCGCTACCAGCACCACCACTTACTTCGGTGGAACCGGCGCGGATTTCGGTACCGGCGTCGCGCTCGATCAACAAGGTTCCAGCTACCTCGCCGGAGAGACCGCTTCCTCCACCGGTTTTCCTCTGAGGAATCCTAACCAGGGGACTCTCGACGGACCCAATGATGCCTTTGTCGCGAAACTTGCGCCGGTTCTGAACCTGACCATGCAGCCGCCCACTGCCACTCCATTGGTGGTTGGCATGGGCAGCCAGGTCAGCTTCGCGTACACGGTGACGAACAGCGGAGAGTTTACCAATGGTGTGACTTTCGTCGACTACCTGCCGGCGTCAGGCGTGAGTTTTGTTTCGGCGACCGCAAGCCCGGGCACTTGCGGCTCCCCCACCAATAGCACGGTGCTGTGCAACATCGGTACGCTGAACGCCGCCGCCACGGCAACTGTCACTGTAATTGTGACTCCGGTTCCCCCGACTCTGCCGGGCGGTACTGTGACTTTGGGGAACAGCGCCTCAGCCTTCGTCGGGCAATCGATGTTAGCCACCAACGGCGCCAGCGTCACCGTAAACGATTTCAAAATCACGGTTGCCCCGGCCACGGCCACGGTCCCGGCGGGCGTGCCTGCGATCTTCACCGCCACGATTACTCCCAGTTCGAACAGCGGATTTCCCGACAGCGTATCCATCTCCTGCGGCAGCGGTCTGCCCACCGGAGCCACCTGCGTGCCCGGCAACAACAATCCCATCCCCAATCTCGATACCGGCGCGCAGAGTTCGCAATTCGTTATCAACACCACCGCCCGCGTAACCACCACCACCGACTTGCGCCATGGCAATGGACCGGGAGTTCCGCTCTACGCAACCTTGTTGCCCGTGTCAGGGCTGGCACTGCTCGGTGTGGGACTGGGCGGCAAACGCCAGCGGCGTTGGCTGGTGGGGCTGCTGCTCGCCGGGTTCTTCGCGCTCATCGTTTTCCTGCAAGGCTGCAGTTCAGCCGCAACGGTTACGACCACGACCGGCACTCCCGCAGGAACTTACACCGTGACGGTCAACGCAGTCTCAGGCAACGCCACGCGGACTACGCTGGTTACGCTCGTCGTGCAATAACCGATCGTTTTTTAAAGAGGATGCGCGGCCACCCCAATGATCCGGTTTCGCAATGCGGACGGCGATCCCGTTCCTCTGTTTTTGCAGGAAAGTGAAACCGCGGAAAAGAAACCCCGTCCAAGCAGAAGCTTGGACGGGGGCACTCCTACGGACGTTTGAAAAAGCCCGATATGTGAAGTCAGGGGGTCTCCTCAAGAGGATCGCTGTTGAAACTCGCGATAACGCTCACTGACTTTTGAAGGGGGTTTTGAGCGCTATGGCCTGGTTATGTCAACTATCAATGCCCTATTCCAGTAGGCCCGCTACAAACAAGTACATAACCACCGGCTGGCCGGGGAACAATCGCGAGGTGACAATGCGGACTACACATCGACCGTCAATGGAGTACAAGCCCGCGTGGACGCGGGTCGCACCTGTGACGGCCAAACACCGGTAACGAAACCAAGGCTAGATCATTCATCGTGTAGTGAGCTTCTTCTTGCTATCTCCAAGCGCTTGGGACTAACCTTACTTATGAGGCTTCCCCCCTCTCGGATCGCGCCGAGCAGGAGTGTGTCATGGCACATCGGGACTGGCCAGAACAGCAGATCGGGGAATGGCAGCAGTGGTTGGAGTTGGCACAGAAAGCCGGCCTTAGGATCGGACTGTGGGATTGGGATGTAGTCGCCAACACCGTGACTTGGTCGGACGAGACTTACCGCCAGTGCGGACTTACTCGCGATACGTTTTCCGGACGGGTTGAAGATGCCAGTGCAAGGATTCACCCGGAAGACCGAGCCAGGGTGGAGAAGGCAATCCAAAAGGTGCTGGCTGGGGGCACGGAGTATGCCGCGCAGTATCGACTTGTGCGGCCGGATGAAACCATCTGCTGGATCGACGCATATGGGGCAATTTTGCGTGACGGGTCGGCGACCCACATGCTTGGCATGGGGATTGATGTTACCAATCTCAAGAAAGCCCAGCAGGCCGGTCTGGAAAGCGAAGAAAAGTATCTGCTGCTCTTGAATTCGGCAGCAGAGGGAATTTACGGTCTCGATCTAGAGGGGAATTGCACTTTCTGCAACCCTGCTTGCTTGCGACTCCTTGGCTACCGAGCTCCTGAGGATCTGCTCGGCGAGAACATGCACGCGCTGGTGCATCACACGAGGACGGATGGGACTCCGTTCCCCGAGGATGAAAGCCAGGTCTATGCGGCCGTCCGTGGCGGTGAGGCCAGCCACGTCGCCGAGGAAGTGCTGTGGCGTTCCGATGGAACGAACTTCCCGTCCATGTATTGGTCCGTTCCAATGCACAAGGCGGGGGTCCTCGTCGGCGCTGTGGTCAGTTTTCTCGACATCTCGGAGCAGAGGCGAGCGGAACAAGCGCTACGAGAGTCGGAAGAGAAATACCGGGACTTGGTCGAGAACGCGACTTACGGAATTTACCGGTCGGACCGGCAAGGAAATTTCCTGGACGTAAACCCCGCATTGGTAGCCATGTTGGGCTACAGCTCGAGAGCGGAGCTGATGACGCACAACTTGGACAGCGACATCTACGAGAATCCAGTCGAGCGCATCTCAATCATTTCGATGTTTGGAAAGAGGGGACGGGTCGAGCACGCTGAAGCCAACTGGAAGCGCAAAGACGGAAAGACCATCTCTGTGCGGATAAGCGGAGGAGAGGTCCGCGGAAAGGATGGGCAAGTCAGCCACTTCGAAGTCATCGTGGAAGATATCACGCAGCGGCGGAGCCTGGAAAAGCAACTTCTTCAGGCACAGAAGATGGAGGCGGTGGGGCGACTGGCGGCAGGAATATCGCACGACTTCAATAACCACCTGAGCGTCATCCTTGGGAACGCCGAGTTGTTGCTCGAACAAACCCAATCGGGCGAACTGCAGCACTATGCCGGAGAGATCAAGATAGCGACTCAGCGCGCGGCCCAACTGACGCGGCAACTGCTGGCCTTAAGCCGCAAACAAGTGCTGTTTCCAACCCTCCTCGATGTGAATGCCGTGGTGAGCGACGTGGTTAAGATCCTTCGACGCCTGATCGGCGAGGACGTGCAGATTGTGGTCGAGGGTGAGACTAATCTCGCCTCCATTCGGGCTGATCGCGGACAGATTGAGCAAATCCTGATGAACTTGGCCACCAATGCGCGGGACGCCATGCCCAGAGGTGGGAAGTTCACCCTGCGAACTGAGAATGCCGAGCTAGGGCCAGACGAGGTGGCGCGCTATCCCTACGTTAGGCCTGGAGGTTACGTTCGCCTCTCCATAAGTGACACAGGAGTGGGAATGAGCGAAGAGGTTCGCGCCCGTGTGTTCGAGCTTTTCTTCACTACCAAGCCCAAGGGCAAAGGCACGGGACTGGGGTTAGCAACGGTCTACGGAATCGTTAAGCAGAGTGGCGGCTATATCTGGATTTACAGCGTACCGGGGGCGGGTGCCACTTTCGACATCTATCTGCCGCGCGCGGAGGGAAAGGCGCCTCCCCTGATTGGCGGACTGGAAGTGCGAAGCGAATGTCCGAAAGGCACAGAAACCATTCTGGCATTGGAAGACGAAGAATCTCTGCGGGCGGTGACCTGCGAGTGTCTCACCGCAGGGGGCTACAGCGTTTTGCAAGCCGGTCGCGGTGACCAGGCCATCGAGGTGGCTCGGCAATACAAGGGGCCAATTCATCTGATACTTAGCGACGTGGTACTGCCGGACATGAGTGGACCCTCAGCTGTGGCGATGGTGCAGGCGTTGCATCCCGAAACGGGAGTTTTGTTCGTTTCTGGCTACGCGGAGGTTCCCTTAGCTCAAGCACTCATTGCACAGGGGGCTATCCTGCTGCAGAAGCCGGTGTCACGAAGCGACCTCATGAGAAAGGTGGATGAAATTCTCCATCTCCACACCCTTTCCGCCAAGGGCGCCCAATCTCAATAATCTCGGCGATGCGTCGCGCAGGTTCGTCTTAACGCGGACCCTTTGAATGGATACGAAGCAAGGCGCCCTTCTGCCGCACTCCATACGAGGAAGCCTCAGGGCGGAACATACATTGGAGTTTGGATTCGCAATCAAGCAATTGCGGCTCGAACGAGGCTTTTGGAACGTTGGTCCAGCGGTGGTTGACGTAACATCGCCATTACAGTGCGCCGGGTTAAACCGGCATGAAGTAGAGGAGGTAAGAGCCTTACGAGAAAGGAGTAGCGATCCGCTCGGCCTCGAGTCTTGCGCTGCTACCGCGAGGGACACAGTGAAGCGTAGATAATAGAGGATAGGTGGGGTGGGTATTCAGCTCGGAAAAGATGCAATCCGGACGCCGTGTGCGATTCAGACCCACAGAGCTTGGTATGCGCTTGCTAGGCTTTCCCCGAACGCACTCCTGATCATAGCGAGTTCCACTGCTCTAACGCGACGGGCCTTGCACTCCGCTTCAGAGTTGTCGGCCAACCGAAAACTATCCAGACGCAGCCCAGCCCCACGCCTGATTTCCGATAGTGGAGGTTAAATCGTTAGCGAGCGCGAGGGTTTTTCAAGTGCGAATCTGCCGGAATGCATTTGCTGTCGGATGTGCCTGCGAACTTGTCGTCGCCGCGTCGTGGGCGCGACCTTCGGCTGATCTCGATCGGTTGGAGCACAGAACCAGCCCTGCTCAACGATCTACGCGCCAGCGGAAAGTTTGTGGCTTTTGGATTGGGCAATACCGTATTGCCGGATCTTGTACAACAGCGCTTTATAACTGATCTTCAACAGTACGGCAGCCTGCTTGCGGTTCCAGTTGGTTTCGTCGAGAGCCTTGCTGATGGCTTCGGCCTCGGCTCCATCCTTGGCAGTTCGCGCCAGAGACTTCAGTCCTCCGGATGACTCGCCGGAGTTTTGCGCAACCGGATCGAACTGGGCTCCGCTGCCATCGGTCTTCGGACTCAGTTCCTGGATCGCCAGCTTCTCATCCCCAAGAACGAGGTAACGCTTCACAAAATTGTTCAGCTCGCGCAAATTGCCGGGCCACGCATAATCCTGGCATGCCTGCAGCAACTCTTTCGAAAGCGGCAACGGCGGGCGGGCGTAGCGTTCCGACATGTTTGACATGAAATGCTTGAGCAGGATGGGAATCTCTTCCTTGCGCTGGCGCAGTGGAGGCACCGAAAGTGTAAAAGCGTTCAGCCGGTAATAAAGATCTTCACGCAGGCGTTTGTTCGCCAGCGCTTCGGGAATGTTGATGTTCGTGGCGGCCAGAATCCGCACATCCACTTTGATCATGGATCGGCTTCCCAGGCGCGAAAACTGCTGGTCTTGCAAGACGTGCAAAAGCTTGGCCTGTAAGCTGGGCGGCATCTCGCCAATTTCATCCAGCAAGATGGTCCCTTTGTTGCACAGTTCGAACTTGCCCGGCTTGGCATGATTGGCGCCGGTGAAGGCTCCAGCTTCGTAGCCGAATAGTTCACTCTCCAGCAAGTCCGCGGGAACGGCGGCGCAATTCACTTTGAGGAAACTTCGATGGGCGCGCGGAGACAGCTTATGGATAAGCCGCGCCATCACTTCTTTCCCGGTGCCGCTTTCGCCCAGCATCAGCACGGGGATGTCGACGTTCGCAACCAGCGCGGCCTGCGAACGCAGCTTGCGCATAATTGGACTGGCGGCGACAAAAAATACCTCGTCGCCAACTTCTTCCACTTCACCCGGATAATTCTGCTGGTTGGTTCCCAGACACTGATCGATCACCGTATCCAGTTCACTCTTCTGGAAAGGCTTGGTCAGATAATCGTGTGCGCCCAGGCGAATTGCCTGCACCACTTTGCGGGTATCACTCACGCAAGATAGCATCACGACTTTCACCCCAGGCTGAAGCTTGCGCAGTTGTTCCAGAGTCTGAAGCCCGTCGATGCCGGGCATGAGCAGGTCGAGCAGCACCAGGTCAGGACGCAAACCCTTCTGCACTCGCTCCACCGCCTCTTCGCCGGTGCTGGCGGTCTCGACTTTGTAGTCATCCACTTCGAGCAGGGTTCGGATGTAGCGCAGCATTCCCGGTTCATCATCGACCAGCAGAATGTTGTTGGCTGCAGCTTTCATTTACTTTTCCCTGGGTTGATTACTGGGTTGATTACAGCGTTAGTCGCGGTCGAGGGAGGTAGCAGCGGCAGTATGAATGAAAACTTACACCCTGCCCCCGGATCACTCTCCACCCAGATCTTGCCGCCCATGCCACCGACCAGACGCCGCGCAATCGCCAGTCCCAACCCCATCCCGGACTGACTGTCACTTTGCGGCATTTGAAAGAAGTCGTCGAACACTTCAATATGGTATTCCGCGGGGATGCCCGGCCCCGTATCCGATACGCTCACCTTCACGGAATTGGGGTGAGAGACTATCTGCCGCCGTCGTTCCATCGGATTGTCGGGATTCGTGGCGCTTCGCCGTTCCCACATGTAGGGTTCGGCATGCAGCCAGACGGTTCCTCCGGCAGGCGTGAACTTGGACGCGTTCTCCAGCAGATTCGAAACCACCCGCTGCACCTTTGGCACGTCGAAAGCAAACTCCGTCAGTTTTTCGTTGGCCAGGAAGTACAGCGCCAATCCCTTCTCCTGAAACGAATGCGACCATAGCCGGCAAACTTCGGATAGACACCCGTTCAGGTCGCCGGGCTCGAAGTGCATCTTCATCTCGCCGATTTCGAGGATGCTGAAACTCAGAAAGTCCTGGATGAAGTGCTGCAAGCGCTGCCCGCTGCTGCGCATGTCGGCGAGGATCTCGCGTTGCCGATCGTTCAATCCCCCTAGCTTTTCGCTTTGCAAAAGCTCGACGTAGCCGTTCAGAATGGCCAGCGGTGTCTTAAGATCATGGGCGGCCGAGGCCAGAGCATTAGTGGTGCGCTGAAACCGTTCTTGCAGTTGGGTGAATTGCTGCAACAAGTCCTGGCTGCAACTCGGGTCGGGGCAGTCGGCCTCCCCCGGGCGCCGCGCTGGACACAATGGGGAGTAGTCTGCCTTAGACTCTTTCGCTTGGGGCACACACGTCTTTTCAGGCGTTGCAGCCATCATGTAGCCAGTATTTGGAACTCAGTGGTTGCTACGGCGAGGGAGGGGCACCCAACTCGCTGAGGTGAATGCTCACTTAGCTTTTGTGATGCTATGACATGGCTTTCACTCTGTCAACGGAAAACGCAAGGAATTGGTCACGGATGGGAAAAAGCTTGCAGTCGAAAGTACTTGCAGCTTCGGAAAAAGATCCTGGGAAGGGCGAATCAATAGCAAATATCAGCCTCCGTAACCCATATCTTCTAACCCTATTGCTGATAAAGCTTAAGCTTTCAACGGCCGTGGCCTGCGCTCCCGTCCAGATTCCAGACGAGGTTTGGCCCCCAAGATGCGGTAAAGCTTGGGTTAAGTCCACCTCTGAGGGATGCGGTTGAAGCGAAGAAACCCGGAAACGGAAAACCGGAAGTGGCCCCGACTGCCACTGGCCATTCCCATCTTCGTCCGCAGCCGCGACGAGGACGGAAAGGAGCTGTTGGAGTTCGCAACCGCCCTGAACATTTCAGCAGGAGGAGCATTAGTCGCCGTCCGCCGCGCCTTGCCGCTCTCGGCGCAGGTTTTGCTGGAGATTCCCAGCGCCCCCTTGGTTTCTGGCAATTCTTTCCCAAAGGCTTCCCGCAGCTTGCGCGCCCGCGCCGTGCGTGTGACCTACGTCGACGGCTATCACCTGCTCGGTCTCAAGTTCTCCCGCCCCTTGGTCACCACAGGAAGAATGGCACCACCCACTGGCCGACGGAAAGTTACTTCTCCTGTGTGAAAAGTTTTTCCTATCCGAAAACCGTGGTATGAGCCCTATTTCCACGGTCTTTTGCGCTGCAATCAGCCCCCGGTAAACTCTTCTAAGTTATTGCAAATATAATGGTAACATGGTCTGTGAACTAGTTACCCAAGACCCACGGAATTTGGCTCTCGGGGTGCATACTAGAGGATGGGTAGAGGAGCCAAGCGCAATAAAATGCCTATTCCAATGACAAATTCTGTCAGTTCTCTCGTCCATCCCTTAGGCGAATTCCCCCCCGACGCCATCGTATTTGGCAAGTCCGAAGCGATGCAGGCTCTCCGCGCCCGCATGGACAAGGTCGCCAGCGCCAACGTCCCCGTCCTGATTAACGGAGAGAGTGGCACCGGCAAAGACATCATCGCCCGCATGATCCACGGCCTTTCGCCCTGGAAGAGCGGACCCTTCGTCAAGGTAAACTGCCCTGCGATCCCGGGAACCCTTCTGGAGAGCGAACTGTTCGGATACGAAAAGGGAGCCTTCACCGGAGCCTACGGTATGAAGCCCGGTCGTGTGGAAATGGCCCATCGCGGCACGCTTTTCCTGGACGAAATTTCAGAACTCGATCTCGCCCTGCAATCCAAACTCCTGCAGTTGTTGCAGGACGGCCAATTCTGCCGCATCGGCGCCCAGGAAGATAAGAAAGTCGAAGTCCGCATCGTCTGCGCCACCAACCGCCAACTGGACGTCGAAATTGAAAACGGCACCTTCCGTCAGGATTTGTATTACCGCATTAACGTAGTCAATTTGCGCATGCCGCCATTGCGCGAGCGCCGCGGCGATATCGAGGCTCTAGTCCATTATTTCCTCGAATATTACAACCGAAAATACAATTGCCGCGCCCGCGCCCTTTCCCTCGATCTCATGGGAGTGCTGCAGAAATATCACTGGCCGGGGAACATCCGCGAACTCGAGAACCTGGTCAAGCGCTACGTCATTCTGGGCAGCGAAGACGTAATCAGCAATGACCTGGTAACCCGCAATGAGCAGGAGTTTTTCAATCCTGAGATCAATCTGGATGGGCCCATCTCTCTGAAAGTCTTGACCCGCAAAGCCACTCGCGAACTCGAACGCAAGATTATCCTAAAAGTCTTACAGGCCCATCACTGGAACCGCAAGCAAGCCGCGCGAGCCCTGTCCATCAGCTACCGCGCGCTGCTCTACAAGATTCGCGACGCCGGTCTGCCACCCAACCGCTCCACCCGCCGCCGCGAAACGCCAGTCGTCGCAGGCGTAGCCGCAGACTGAAGCCCACACCGCGTCGCTCACGTGGCGACGGGCGCCCTCGCCCGTCTAGGCGGAGCAAAGCTCCGCAGCGCCTTTGCTTGCACTACTCTGTCGTCTCCGCGTTGCGCCTAAAACCAATCCGGAAAAATCAACTCCACCAGCCCGGGAACCCAGTAGGAATAAAATTGCTCATCGCAGATCTTGTATTTCCCGTACTTCTTCCGCGCATACGTCCCCCAGTCCGGACGCGTACCGTCAAGATCCGTAAATCCGTACTCGCGAGCCAGCGCCCAAGAACTGAAGACCCGTCCACTCTTTTCTTTCACCTTCGGATCGGCCGCCAGCGCCACCACCGCCCGCCCGATGTACCGCGGCGATTCTGACATCATAAAATCGCTGGGCGCGTCGTTCTGGTGCGCGCTGTTCCTATTCTTCCTCTTCCCTAGATCCTTCCAATTGGCCTCGCTGACTCCAAAATGATCAAGCACCGCTTCGGAGCGCAAGAATCCCGGAGTCAACGCCACCGAAACCAGATCCCGTTTGCGCAACTCGCGAGCCATGGCGAAGGCCAGCCGTATGACCGAAATCTTCACCAAGTCATAAAAAAGATTGCCGCGGTAGTAAAAAGCATCGCCATCGGTAATCTCGAAAATAATCCCCCTGCCTCGACCCAGCATCAGTGGAACGGCAAAGTGGGAAGTGATGATGTGCGAATGAATCGCCTGCTTCAGCATGCGTAGGCCGTTGTCGAGATTGACCGTCCAGAAGGGCTTGCCCCACTCCGTGAGCGCATCGCCGCCCCACACGTCATTGACCAGGATATCCAGTCTATGGTGCCGCCGTTTGATACCGGCGACTAATTTTTTCACCTGCGCGGGTTCGGTGTGGTCCACCCTTACAGCAATGCCGTGCCCACCTGCCGCCGTGACCAATTCCCCGGTCTCTTCAATAGTTTCCGGCCGCCCGTGCGTACAAGGCTGCCCTCGCCGAGAACTCCGTCCAGTGCAGTAAACCGTCGCCCCCGCCTCGCCCAGTGCGATCGCAATGCCTCGCCCGGCCCCCCGGGTCGCCCCCGCCACCAGCGCGATCTTGCCTCGCAATGCTTTCTTCGCCATCCCATGCACCTCGCACAAGCTCTCGGGCTGCTCAGGCCTTCCCATCACCGGACAGCAACCCCTCCACCAGCGCCGCCCACTCAGCATCGAGTGTTGGCCGGTAAAAGCGGCGCCCGGCGCGCCCATACCAGTAATCGGCATTTGAAGCGGATCCTTCCTTGCGGTGCAGGTAGGCGTGGACAGCCATGCCCTCTACGGTCTCTAACTCATCGACTAACGAGTGAGCGCGCGCCCAATCTCCTTTCGCATCCCACCAAAGCGCCGCCACTGGAGCTGACAAGCCTAAGCGTGGCGCCTCTTCCCCAACCGATAATCTGAAGTCCTCAAGCTTCATCTTCTGCTCCTGGCATTTCGCAGCCCTCATTGATTGGTAAAAAAGTCGATGTCAGAAGTTCCTGCTAAGTAGACTGCTTTGAAAGGGCACGGCTTCAGTCGTTCCCTTCAGCACGACCACGATTGCGAGCTTGACTCCATCTGTAAAACTCCAACTGATGGCATACGCGTCAAAAGACCAGAGCCCAATAATAAACGGCCATTCAGTAATGTCAAGTGGAAACTAAACGGCCATTCAGTTATTCTAGCCGCAGGCCTATCAAAAATGCCACGTCCTCGCGAAACCTCCGACGCCCAAATCCTCGCCGCCACCGCCCGCGTCCTGCAGCGCCGCAGCCCGGTCGACCTCACCCTCGCCGACGTTGCTAAAGAAGCCGGCGTCCATCCCGCCACGCTCATCCAGCGCTTCGGCACCAAGCGCGCCTTGCTCTTGGCGAACTGCAAAGCATGGACGGCGGATGTCAGCGGACAATTCGCGCGAGCCCGCGCCAAATACGGCTCGCCGCTCAAGACCCTCCTTGAGCTATTGGTGGAGTCGAGTTCTTTCGCCGCAACTCCAGAATCCATGGCCAACTTTCTCGCCTATCTGCAAATCGACTTGACGGATCCGGAATTCCACGCCGTCCTGTTGAAGCAGTTCGCAACCATGCGGGAAGAAATAAGAAAGTTGTTGGATGACGCGATAAACGCTCGTGAGCTGAAGCCCTGCGACACCGTCCAGCTCGCCCGCCTGCTCCAGCAGCTCAACGGCGGTGCCATGCTCGACTGGGCGGTCTATCGCAAAGGCCCGCTCGCCACCTGGATTCGCCGCTCCCTCCAAGCCCTGCTCGCCCCCTATCGATCAAGACGGCCGGGCAAATAGCCCTCTTGCTCGTGTGGGGAGGGCGAGGCGCCCGTCCCCACACGAGCAAAAAAGGTACGCTTTTCGCAGAAAACAAGAAAGGGTGGGCCAGGCTAGAACCAGATCTAAGTCAAAGGCGGCGGACAGGAGTGTCCGCCCTACACGTCTTTGGACGTCCGAAGTGTACGTCTCCTCAACTGAGCCAGCCGCCGCCTGGCTAGCGAAGCGCGGTTGACGCGGCCTAGGAGGCTCTGAAAGCGGATTTGGGTGGGGCGCAAATGGATTCAAACCAGCGGCTGATATAGACCTGGGCGTGGGCTTCGCCGCAGAAATGGCGGGCGGTGGGGCGGTTGGCGGCGGTCAAATCCCACTTGATGACGGCGAGTTTCTGATCTCCGCACTCGATAACAAACCAGTGGATCGGATTGTCAGTGACGATCCCGCAAATCTCGCATTGGAATTCCTTCAGACTGGACATGCCTTCTCCGGTGAGCGGTGGCTCGGCCAAGGGTAGTATAGCGGACGAGTGGCCAGCCTTTCGTGTCGTTTTGCGAAGGTCGGGCCCGCCGTTCGAAATGAAAATCCCCGAAATGAAAATCCCCGGAAACGAAAATCCCCACCCTGTCTCTCCAAAAAGCGGACAGACAAGGGTGGGGCACTCTGCAGGGTCGAGCACGTAAACAATCCAGCACTGGCTCCATACGCCTATTAATCCGGCGTCACCCCAAGGTATTCCTGGTGTCCTTCGAATACCTCGCACAGCAGCCTGGCAAACCGCTGTTTCAGCGTGGCAGGCGACGAGCTTGGGTTCGCCCTTTCCACATTCCCGTTGAATCCAGGGATGGAAATCGCACTCGTATCCATAAGCAGGCCTCCGGTCCAGCATGGTGATTGCTTGTCAGACATAATTCCTCCTTGTTTCCGCGCTCCGTGCCGGAGCTGAATTTGTAACTGTCTGTGTTCGGGAGCTCTGTAGTTTGTAACCGCGAGCTCTTCACTTGATTTAGCGAGAACCGGTGATCACAGGGGTCATGCTTTTAAAAAAAGCGAAGCGACCTTAGTTCTTAGGGGATTCTGCTGCGACAGCGCTGTCCACGCGCGTGCCACTGCTGCCGATGTTGGCTGGCACTGGGTTGGAGCCCTGGTACAGAGCTGAGACGACGGTGCGAAACTCGCTCCCCTGGTTTACCACCACGAGTTCGAGATCAATCCACGACCCATTCTTATAGTTGATCCTGGCGCTCCCAGTGCAGTCGGAGTTGACCTTGTACGTGCCGGTCTCGCCCATAAACTTAGAAGACTGGTTAGTGCCGCCAATCACGACGAAATCAACCTGGGTGAACTTTCCGTTTCCGTCGAAATTGGTCATGGCTACTCCGTTTTGAGGTACTACGACGCCGTTCCCAGGCAGAATTTCGCCGGAGATGGTTTGGCCGTACTGGCCTTTTAGCGAAGCGTTTGAGCACGACCCGTGGGCAAGGGCTGCGCCCCCAAAGGTCAGGCATGCTACTGCTGCCGCCAGCGTTGTTTTGCAGAACCAAGCTTTCATGTGTTGCCTCCTCGAAGATAATTTTCTGAGCCGTGAGGCCTCAGTGGTTTCGGTCGAGGGCAGATTGGCGTAAGCCGGCTTGATTGGCAATGGCGGGGGTCTGACGATTCGCTCATTTTTTCGTGACCTCGGAAGCTGCTGAAAAGATGGTGGTTGTCGCTGGCGGACGGAGTCGAGGTAGAATGTCGTCTCTTCATTATTAGTAGTAAGGATGGTGGTGATATGTCCGCGGACGTGGTGAAGTTCGGAGACGATCTCGAATTAGACCGGGGGGCCTATGCATTGCGCCGCTCGGGCCGGGCTCTGAAGCTGGAACGAATCCCCATGGAAATACTGCTCCTGCTGGTCGAACGCAGAGGGCAACTGGTGGCGCGAGAGGAGATCATCGGAACGATCTGGGGCAAGGATGTCTTTCTGGATACCGACAGCAGCATCAATTCCGCGATCCGTAAGATTCGCCAGGTTTTGAAGGACGATCCAGAAAACCCAGTGTTCTTGCAAACGGTCACGGGGAAAGGATATCGGTTCATTGCGGAGGTGACCGGGGGCGACGTTCCCAGTAATCAGGGGGCAGATGCTGGCAACGCGGGGGGCAAAGCAATTGAATCCGAAACAGTCATTTCCGACGACCCAATTGAAATTCCCGTCCGGCAAGCGGAGGCTGCGCAATTCGCGCCACCTGCGTCCGCGCGGTCTGCTTGGAGGTTCAGATGGATGCTCCCTTTGGCCGCCATCCTTGTTTTGCTGGCCACGGGCATTTATCTGTTGCGCGTGCGGTCACATTCCGCTGTTGCGCAGCGCCGAGTGATGCTGGTGGTGCTGCCCTTCGCCAACCTCAGCAATGATCCGGAGCAGGAGTATTTCAGCGATGGGCTGACGGAAGAGACCATCACCGATTTGGGTGAACTCAATCCGGAACGGCTGGGCGTGATCGCTCGAACCTCATCAACGGCGTATAAGCACACCAACAAGACGATCGCTCAAATCGGGCATGAACTAGGGGTGGATTACGTTCTGGAGGGCAGCGTCCGGCGGGAGGGTGGAACCGCTCGCATCAGCGCGCAACTGATTCGCGTCCAGGATCAAGTACATCTGTGGGCGCACAATTATGAGCGCGAAACCGGTGGACTTCTGGCGCTGCAGAACGAATTGGGTAGAGCCATCGCACAGCAGGTGCAAGTGAAACTCGCGCCGCCTTATGGAGGTCGATCGACCAACAAGTACGCTCCAAATCCGGAGGCTTATGAGCTTTACCTCAAAGGGCGCTTTTACCTGAACAAGAGGACTTGGCCGGAGATAGATGAAAGTACGAAATGTTTTGAACAGTCCATCGAGAAAGATCCCGGCTTTGCACTGGCGTATGCAGGGCTGGCCGATTCCTACCTGGCTAACGCGATTGGCTCTCCGCAGGACTTCTACCCAAAGGCGAAGGCAGCGGCTTCCAGAGCATTGGAGTTAGACGACGACCTCGCCGAAGCTCACGCGGCGCTGGGAGCGGAAAAGGCAGACTTTGAGTATGACTGGCAAGGGGCGGAGCGGGAGTTCACGCGAGCGATTGAACTCAACCCGAACTATGCCGAGGCTCACTTTCGATATGCGTGGACTTACTTGACGCCGCTCGGCAAGTCAGAACAAGGCCTAGCCGAAATGAAAAAGGCATTAGAGCTTGATCCGTTTTCGCGGATCTACAATACGGTCTTTGGCCTGACCTATTTTTATGCCCACAGGTATGACCAGGCGCAGGAGCAATTTAAGAAGGCTGTCGACTTGAATCCCGATTTCTTTGTGACCTATTACCACGTTGCCTGGCTTTACTCGCAGCTCGGGCAATACCAGGATGCCATCGCCGAGCTTACGAAAGGGCGGTTGCTCACAGGGGACGATCGCGTCAAGATGGCTACACCTGAGGAAATTGCCCTCAGGAAGGCATTTGCGGCACAGGGAGCTCAGGGCTTCTGGCAGCAAATTCAGAGGGAGAACGAGAAATTCGGGCGAAGCGTCGGCGAAGTTTGACGCTCCGCAAGTTTGTGCCCGGCTCGGAGAAAAGGAAAAGGCATTGGCAGGGCTGGAGCGCAACTATGAAGAAAGAAGAGCTCTGGGGACTCTTTTGAATGTCGATCCGGCCTTTGACTCACTGCGATCGGATCAGCGATTCGGGGATCTGGTCCGGCGTATGGGGCTGAGCTCGAACGCTAAGGGTGAGTAGGGGAAGGCGAAGTCTGCGCACTAGCAACAGGCTTCTTTTCGCGTAGAACATTGAAAGGGTAGGCCACTTTGAACGAGGTCTACGTCAAAGGCGGCGGACAGGAGTGTTCGCCCCACACATGCATCGCACGCATGCCTCTCAGGCTCGTCTGGTATCGGCCAGCATGCTTTGTCTTAGGATGCGGTTCGCACGGGTTTGATATCCTTTGCCGCGTTTCTTCAGCCAAGCGACCACGTCGGCGTCGAGACGCATGGAAACGGCCTGCTTGACCGGACGATAAAACCTGCCTCGAATTGCATCTTTCCATGCGGCGGGGGGAAGTTCGGGGATATCCGAAGTATCGATTTGACGATCGGGCAGCGCAGCTAGAGATCTCAGTTCTCTCTTCTGTTTTGGAGTGAGAGCCTGTCCAGACGTTCGCTTCGCTTTCCCATGCTTAGTTGCCTTGCGCATATATGCTCCGTTCGCCGGGCGTTGCCTTTCTGGCTGAGAGGATGCGGATCACTTCTTCGTCCTCACTTACGGTGTGGGCGACGAGTAGCACGTGAACGCCCCTCACCATTCCAATCGTCTGCCAGCGCGGTTCGCCCTCCACTTCCCGGTCTTGCCGGGTCAAGTGGTAAGGATCGTCAAAGATCAGGATGGCGGTCTCGAAGCTGACTCCGTGCTTTTGCTAATTGACCCGGTTCTTTCGTTCGTCCCAGGTGAATTCCACGACGTCCTTCGTAATGGCGAATCTGTATATACAGTACTACGGCTCACATTGCAAAGCAAATGAGCAAAGGACGCGAGGGTTCGACTACCGAAGGCGGCGGACCGGAGTGTCCGCCCAGACTAGTTGGTGATCTCGAAAGTTTTGGACGCTTGGCCGTAGTGAGTGCGGGGTAGGGTTAGGACAACGATTACGGTGATCAGAGCCAGGATGGCGAGGATGAAGATACTGCCTTCGGGGCCGGTGGTTCCTCCGCTGAGGATGGGCTTGCCTACGGGGTGGGTGCCGAGGAGACGGTGCTGGATCATGAGTCCGCTGTCGGCCACGCCGTAGAGGAAGTTTTGGCCCCAATCCCACGAAGCGTGGAAGCCGATGGCCCACCAGAGTGAGCCGGTGCGCCACAGACTGAGGCAGAAGACGAGTGCGATCAATCCAGCGGAAAGCAGTCCGATGGGAGATTCGCCGGGGTTCTTGCCGTGGCCGAAGCCGAAGAAGAAGGACAAGATTAAGGCTGAGGTCCAGAAGCCTAAGGCGATGCTGTGGCGGGTCTTGAAGGCCCACTGGTAGAAGCCGGCGAGACCGCGGCTTAGCGTGTATTGGAAGTAGCCACGGGTCGTGTACTCCTCGAACAGGCCGACCAGGAGGAAGCCGAGCAGCCAGATTACTCCGTAGCGGAGAATGTTGCTGCCAAAGAGCAGGCGGCTGTCGATGACGAGGAGCCCGGTTTTCCACAGGGTCAGGACTAGAAGCGAGAGACAGGCGACTCCCCAGGCTAGGCCAGCGAGAAAGTGCGGGAGCATGCGGCGGTCGCCGAAGCCGTAGACGGAGTTGGGGCGGCGCTCGATCTTCGACATGATCCAGGTGACGAGGAGGACTATGAGGAATTGGATGGACTCGCCAACGAGCATGAAGCGTGGGGTGCCCATCGCTTCCGACATGGCCTTCTCGGTCTTGGGAGCAGACGGGTAGAGCTTGTACGCGATAGCGTTTACGCCGTAGCCGATAGCCGCCAAGAGAACGATGAAGATTAGCAGGCTCCAGCCGGCGCGGAGGCCGTCTTGGCCGATGAAGATCTTGCGGAGAGCCGACGGTGGCGGGAGTGATGGTGGTTCAGCGGCGGTTAGCGTCGTGTCGGAGTAGCCGGGGTTGGCGGTCTCATTTTTCAAGGGTTATCTCCTAGAGTTTATACGCAGAGGCGGTTTCAAAGGTTTCCCCAAGAAGGGCGCGGCGCGATGTAGTCAGAAAATTTCTTATGTGGAGGGTAATGAGCCAAAGCGGGACGGGCGGGACGCCCGTCCTCCACTTGCAAAAACGCCGGCCGCCCGGGTCCTGGCAGTTTTGCCTTGGACCCGGGCGGCCGGTGCTTCAGCGGTCCGTGGCGAGGCTCCTCCACCTCGCGGGTCCGCGAGACTGACTTATGACAGGAAGAACTCTTTCGCCAGCGGCAGCCACTCCTGGTCTGGGATCTGGGTGCTGACGTTGTCCATGGCCACGCCTCCGTCCTGAGCCAGAGCACCCAGTGCCATGGGCATACGGCGTTGCAGGCGGCTTGCGGACTCTTCGGTCCACCAGCGGGCGAGCGCGCCGCCGAGCAGGTTGCGGAAGCTGGTCTTGGCGTCGGGGGCTTGTACGGTCAGCAGCCAGCCTTCGCCGTAGGGATCGCGGAGGGCGAGCTTCGGATCCTGCGCGACTGCCTGGTTAACGTCGGAGACGGTGCCTTCGATGGGCGAAACCATGTCGACTGCGCAGCCGTCGCGGTGGATTGTGCACATCTTCTGGCCCTGGCGAATCCACTGGCCGCGTTGCGGCAGAGTGATGTTCTCCAGCTTGCCGGTCAGCTTGGAGGCGAAATCATCCA
>Ga0074044_10001491_pt1 | contig 21081 bp, 20 predicted proteins | sample BogForMeECP23OM1_FD_94443 | JGI IMG/M metagenome (GOLD analysis project Ga0074044, IMG submission 94443) | Bog forest soil microbial communities from Calvert Island, British Columbia, Canada - Bog Forest MetaG ECP23OM1 | ecosystem: Environmental > Terrestrial > Soil > Wetlands ...
GTCCAGCCGTTGGAGCGCCTGGCCCGCGATGATGGTCCCGCTCTCCACGGCCTGTTCGAGGCTCTCGGCCCCGGGGACGCCGAGGCGCATGGCCCATCCCGTGTCGAGGAGGAGGAGGATCTCCGGGTGGGTCTCCTCTTCGTGCTCCCGAACGTAGACCTTCTCGAGCCCAGAGCGGCGCCAAGCGATCTTGCGGGCATCGTCGGAGGGGAGGTACTCCCGCAGCGAGCGGAACTCCGTGCCGGGTCCGACCCGCCGACGATACGCTTCGCCCGGACCCCGTAGTCCCGGGGGAGCCGCCGTCTCCTCCTCGACGGAGAGGGCCGGGGTGACCAGCACCTCCCAACGGTTCTCGAGCTTCGTGACGCGGAAAGCGAAGCCGAGCGGGTCGTGGGCGACGACGATCGTCGGTCCCACCCGGAAGCGGCCCCGCTGGCGGGGTCGGTACACGTAGGCGAGGCGCACGGGAGTGGCGCCGGACCACCAGGTGAGCAGGCGCGGGGAACCGAGGACGACCTCGAACGCCCCGGGCTGGGGGTCAAAGACCTCGACGTAGACCGACCCCGGTCCGACACGTTCGAGGTCGAGGGCCATCGAACCGACCCCGTCGATCCGGATCTGGGAGCTGTTCTCGAACCGTCGCCACCGGAACCACGAGGGACCGAAATCCCGGGTCGCCCGGTCGAACGCGAGAAGCTCCGCGGTCGTGAGGGCGAGGACGGCGAGGGGGACGACCAGAAGCAGGAGGTTCAGGGTGAGGAGGCCGATGAGGAGCGCGCCGAGACCTCCGGCGAGGGCCGACCAGCCGAGGGGACTCAGCACGACCCGGGAGCTCGCCATGAGGTCCGGTCAGCGAGGCGCTGGGACCTTCTGCAAGCAGTCGGAGAGGATCGTCCGGACGACCGCGAGGCTTCCCCGGGGGTCTCCCGGGAGGAAACGCGGTCCCCGGAACTCGGGTCGGACGATGATCCGATGGTTCAGGATCGGGAACAGGAGCTCCTGGACATCGTCCGGGATCACGTAGCCGCGGCCGTAGAGGAACGCGGAAGCGCGGGCGGCCCGCATGAACTGCACGGCGGCTCGTGGTGAGCCCCCGGCCTCGAGACGCTCGTCGGCCCGCGTCTCGCCGACTAGCGCGATGACGTACTGTACGATCTCTTCCTCGACGTTCACGGACCGTATCGATTGGCGGAGTCGTTCGATCTCACCGGCGGAGAGGACCTCGGACCCGGGCGGAACGTCGCCCGGGTCGAGCTGCGAGCGTACAATCGTTGCCTCGTCCTCCGGGCTCGGGTAGGTCATGATCCATCGGAAGAGGAACCGGTCGAGCTCGGCTTCGGGCATGGGGTAGGTGCCCTCCTGTTCGAGCGGGTTCTCGGTGGCGATCACAAGGAACGGCCGAGGCAACGGGTAGGTGCGCCGGTCGACCGTCACCTGCTGCTCCTGCATCGCCTCGAGGAGCGCGGACTGGACCTTCGGAGGGGCCCGGTTAATCTCGTCCGCCAGGATGACCTGCGCGAACACCGGCCCGGGGCGATAGACGAACGAGCGGTCCTTCGGGTCCATCACGAGGCCCCCGATGATGTCGGACGGGAGCATGTCGGGGGTGAACTGGATCCGCTGGAACGAAAGCCCGAGCGACCGGGCGAACGTCCGCGCGAGGTACGTCTTGGCGATCCCCGGGACCCCCTCGACCAGGACGTGGCCCTCCACGGCGAGAGCGACCGTCAGGGCTCGGACGACCTCCTCCGCGCCGATGACGGTCTGCGCCACCGCCCCTTGCAATCGCGCTAGGAGCTCGTGCGCTTCGGTCGCGGTGAGCGGGGTGAAGGTTCCCGTCGGCCGAGGGTCCGCGGTCGAGGCCCGTTCCAGGGTCGCGGACCCGTTCGCGCCCGGGTCGTCCGGGGGCCGGGTCGGGCCGCTCATGAGGCCGTCTCCAACAGGGACCACAGGGATTCGACCTCCGAAAGCTCCGTGGCGAACTCTCGTCGGGCCCGCTTCCGCCAGACCGGTCGCCTCCACCGAGACCAGACGTCCGTTCGGAGAGGGTCCTCGGCCCGATAGGCGATCCAATACGTGGCTTCGAGCGCCCGCACTTCTTGGCAGGCCCGCTCGTCCGGCGTCTTTCGCCGCGCGCCCGCGGAGCCGCCGAGTCGTCGGACGTCGCGAGGCGTGAGGCCGCGATGTTCGGTCAGCTCGACCAGTAGGCGGTCACGCACGGCGACGATCCCACCGGTCAACTGCCCTCGCCTCAGGTCCCGGTCCAGCCGTGCCATCGGGTCGACCTGCCAATCCAGCCGGACCGCGTACCCGCGGAACCGCGGCGGCTTCGCGGGCCGGCTCCAGAGGATCCAAGCGAACGCCGCGACGAACGCGAGGAACAGCGGGACGGCGAGCACGAACGGCCCCGAGGGGTCGGCCATCACGTCTTCTCCTTACGAAGCGAGCGGAACAACGCATCGTAGGCAGAGGTCCGGTCTCCCTCGGGCTGGGGACCGCTGGGCTGGAAGCGCGGGTCGTGGATCCGCGCGAGAGCGGTCTGCGAGTACAGCCTCTCGAGCAACGCGCGCAGCGAGTCCCGGTCGCCGTCCTCGACCTTCCCGAACCTCGCAGGCTCGTACCGCCGGTAGAGCTCCGGAAGCAGCTCGGTGAGTCGGCCCATATCCGGACGGAGGAACTCCTTCAGGAACTGTCGGTCAGAGTACGCCGGCGGCACCGTCAGCCCGAAGGCGCGGACCGTACCCTCGAACGCGCTGCGGTAGGCCAGCCGGACGGTCGCCGCGTATTCGCCCCGGTCCAAGAGATCACGAAGCTGCCGGAACGTGGGACTGTCTTCCGGACTCGGGTCGCCCGCGGGACCCGCTGCCGCCGGTTGTCCCTGGCCCTCCAAGGGGGGCGAAGGGCTCACCGGGGCCTTCCGACCGGATTCGGACGTAGGGTTTCCCCTGAGGGCGAGAAGGGTGCCCGAGATATCTCCTTCCGACCGGGTCTCGATGAGCGGTCACGCGGACCTGTCCGCCACGGAAGGAAGGTAGGGCGATGAATGAGAGGGCCCGAGACGGTTCTCGCTCATCGGTCAGACCGGTCGATAACCGAAGATGAACGAGGCACACCGCGCGTAAGCACTGCCGGAGAGTTCGCTACAAACCTTCATTCCGAATGGGGTATCCCGTGGAAGTGCCCGCTCGGCCCGACAACGAGGCGCCGGAATCCCCGGGCGGGTCTCCTCTAGCTTCGGATGTCCAGCACCCCGAGAAGGAGCGGAAACCCAGTTACCGTCGGACGTTCCGCAATCGACCGTTCTTCCTGCTCTGGGTCGCCCAGCTCGTATCCCAGTCGGGCGACTACATCTTCGAGGTGGCCCTTCTTTGGTTGGTCCTAGAGCTTACCGGGTCGGCCTTCGCGGTGGCGATCGTCGTCACCGGAACGATCCTACCCGGGGTCGTCCTCGGACCGTTCCTCGGAGTGTACATCGATCGCTGGGATCGACGGCGGACCCTGGTCGCGACCAACATCGTCCAGGGGGTGGTGATCGCGGCGCTCTCCGGTCTCGTCATCGCGGGCCATGTGAGCTTGCCCGGCCTCTTCGTCGTGGTCCTGATGTTGGGGTCGGGTGCCACCACGGTGCGGGTCGCGACCAACGCGTACGTGCCGTCCGTAGTCCCCGTGACCGACCTTCCGCCGGCCAACAGCCTGCTCTCCGTCAGTGGGTCGATGAACCAGATCGTTGGCCTCTCCATTGGCGGAGTGTTCGTCGCTCTGCTGGGCGTAGCGCTCCCGATCGAGTACGACGCGGTCACCTTCTTCGCGGCGGCCCTTCTCCTCCTCTTGATCCCTCGAGCGGTCGTCGCCGCCGACCCGACCGCGACGCCGACCGTGCCCCGATTCCGGGCGGAACTGGTGGAAGGGTTCGCGTTCATCCGACGGAACCGGTTCATGGTCGAGATCATCGTCATCGGGATCATCGTGAACTTCTTCGCCAACGGCATGGCAGCGCTCTTCGCCCCCTATGCCTCGTTCGTCCTCCACGGAGGGCCCGCGGTCTACGGCTTCTTGGGCGCCTTCGTGGCCGCCGGGTCCTTGATCGGCGCGGGGGTGATGGGGCGGATCGATACCCGGCACTCCGCGGGTCGGTACCTGTTCGGGGGAGGGGTCGCCATCGGTGCCGTGGTCCTGGCGCTCGGCCTCACCGGTGATCTGGCCGTCGCCTTCGCCCTGATGCTCGGGCTGGGCGTGACCCTCGCGGTCACCAACATTCCGATCAACGTGGTATTGCAGGCCAAGATCCCCGGACGACTGCTCGGGCGGGTGGGAGCCGCGTTCGGCGCCCTCGTCACGGGAGTCAGTCCCGCGGGCCCCATCTTCGCGGGGTGGTTGGCCCAGAGATGGTCCGTGGGTGGCGTCTTCGTGTTGTCCGGGGCTGTCATTATGGTCGTGATCGGCGTGGGCGCCGTGACCATGCCTTCCCTGCGGTCCGTCGAGTACTATCCGATTCGACCCTCCCCCAGACCGCGGGACCCGTCGACCTCGCTCGCACAAAGCCGGGTCGCGCGGGCTCGATGATCGACCGCGGGGGCTTCCCGTGGGGCATCCCGATCAGAATCCGGGCACTCGGCGTACCGTGACTCCCGGGAGGCCCACGGAATAGCGAGGAAGGGACCTGAGGAAAGACTTCAAGGGAGCGTTCCGTTCCTAACCTGACGTCACTCGGCCGGTCACCTTGACGCCAGGCTCCTTCACATCAGAGCTGGCACGGATTCCCGTCAGGCTTATGGACCGCACCTGTGCGGTTTATCTACCATGATTCCATGGCCCTATGGGGGAATTCGTCTTGGACGAGAGTCGAGGAAAGAGAGAGACTTGGCGGAAAGAGAATCGAGGCACGCCGAAGGCCCTAACGCTCGCCGTCGTCGCCATGAGCGTGATGGGATTCGGTCTCGTCGGGGCGTTCCTGGCGGGAAACGCCGTGGCCAGTAAGGTCGCGCAGTCGGCCGGCATGGGACCCGCCGCGCCGGCGCTCGCCGCGATCTTCCATGGTCCGGGAGTTCAGATGAGCGCTGTCAAGACCACCAGCGGTAACTGGGCCGGCTACGCCGACACCGTTCCGTCCACAGCCTATGGAACGATCACCGAGGCCTTTGGTGAGTGGGTAGTCCCATCGATCAATTGCGCCAAGGCGCACGGAGCATCGCTCAACGACAACTGGGTGGGGATTGACGGGTACGGCACCGGCACGGTAGAGCAGGCCGGCACGCTCGGCTACTGCTCGAGCTCGACCGCGACCCCGTACTACTACGACTGGTTCGAGTTCTACCCGTACAGCGCTTCCGTCGGTGAGTTCTATGTCGCCGCGGGGGACGTGATCAACGCGTACGTCCTCTACAACCCGTACGTGACCATCGGCAACGGATCCGGGATTTACACCCTGGTCGTGAACGACCTGTCCGACTACTCCGCTTCGTTCTCGGTGACCGGCACCCCGAATGCGTGCACCGCAACGGGCTGTGAGACCGGACCGGACGGCTCGGCCGAGTGCATCTCGGAGCAGGCCAGCCAGTACCTGGCCGATTACGGCACGACGGGGTTCGTCTCGTGTGACTCCACGATCGGGGGAACCTGGTCGGGGATCGGAGGCCACGGAACCCACGCGACCCTCTACGAGATCAGCCAGAAGGAGGGCGTCAGCGGCAAGGTCGACCAGACGCCGAGCAAACTAACAACCTACGACTACAAGGACGACTACTTCACCATCACCTGGAAGCACTACGACTAGTCGCAGAGGGTAGGAACCCTTTCGGGGTGTCGGGTCAACGCCCGACGCCCCTTCCTTCTTTTTAGACTACGAGACCGCTTAGGAGCGCCTCAAGCCCCCGCGGAGAGAGGAGAGCCAAGGGAGGGAATCGAACCCCCAGGAAACGGATCTGCAGTCCGTCGCATTAACCATTCTGCCACCTTGGCGCGATAGAGGGGAGGGGGACCCTTCCTTAAAACCGACGAGGGGGGAAGCGGGCCGAGCTCAGATAGGTCGGAACCCCCGGCGCATCCGGAGGACGGTCGTTCGCCACTCGTAGCGAACGCGCTCCGGGAACGAGAGCGACCGGCCCCCCGCGGTTTGGGTACCGGCGTGCAGGGAGCGAAGGACCGCCTCGACACGGTTCGTCCCTTCCGGAAACTCTGTGTAGGCGCGGCCCAGGTCGTAGAGCGCGTGCACGTCGCTGCCCCCGGTGGCTCCGAGACCCCGACGCTTCGCCTCGGCCGCGGCCTTCCGGTTCGCCCCGGGGGAGTTGTGGCCGTTCACGGTCTCGAGCGCGTTCACGCGGGCGCTCTCCGCGACCGCGTGTCCGACCCCATGCGCGCGCCGGAACGGATGGGAGAGCACGGACACGCCGCCGTGATCCCGCACCCACTCGACCGCCTCGGCCACCGACCGTTGGGAAGGCGGGGCCTGGGAGACGCCGTAGGCGAGGAGATGGCCCTCGACCGTGGAGACCTCGACCCCCGGCAGGAGGATGAGCTCGGGAAACTTCGCTTGCACGGCCGCGAGCTCTCCGTGACCGGCCACCGTGTTGTGGTCCGTGAGGGCGAAACCGTTCAACCCGACCGCCGCGAGCCCCGAGACGATTGCCTCGACCGAGAGCTCGGAGTCGGGGGAGTGTCGGGAGTGGACGTGCAGGTCGAGGCGAACGCGGCCCATCAGCGAACCTTGGCTCCCACGGCCACGGGTTCGGAGGGTTGGGGGCCGCTCCCGGGTCCGAAGGCGAGGGTCTCCGCTCGGCCGCCTTCTCCCGGCGCTCGCCGTACGACGACCCATGCGCCGGTGGGCCAAGCCCCCGGAACTTCGACCTCGGTCCCGCCGACGTCGACCCGTACGCGTCCATCGGTCGAAGGGCCGGTCACCCGCCCGACCGTGAGCGAGGTGGCGGAGAACTCCTCGTAGGAGATGGTTCGGTCGGAGGAGCCTCGGTCCTCGAGGAACGTCCCTGGGGGAACCCCTTCGGGGGGCGCGAGGAGGACCGCGCGTTCCCCGGCTTCGGCGGCGAGCACCATTCCCTGCGACGTCATGCGGCGGATCGTTCGCGGGGCGAGGTTGGTGAGCAGGACGACCGGGCGGTCCTTCAGCGCCACGGTCGTGTAGGACGAGCGTAACCCGGCGACTAGCGTCCGGGGAACGCTCGCGCCCACGTCCACCTCGAGCACGTAGAGCTTGTCGGCGGACGGATGCACCACGGCGCTGCGAATGACCCCTGCGCAGACCGCGAGCGGTGGCCACTCCCCTTCGGCGGTCGCTGACCCCACCGGGGTCGCCGCGGGAGCGGGCGCGGGCTCGGGTTCCGGACGCGGGAACAGCGGGCGGACCTCCCCCAGGGTCTGGCCGGGCGGCACCGGGACGAGCGCCACGTCCCATTCCCCCGGTCCGGGGGGACCGGCGAACCCGAGCATCCGGAAGACCTCGGTGCTGGAGAACGGCAGCACGGGGGAGAGCCAGGTCGCGATGGCCTTCAAGCGCCAGAGCGTTTCGTAGAGGGTGCGGCTTCGCTCCGCCTCGGAGGCCTGCCAGGGACGGGCTTCGTGGAACCGTCGGTTCGCCTCACGAACCTCTTCGAGCGCGAGGTCGAGGGCTTCCTTGAGGTGGACCCTCTCGTACTCCTCGGTGATCTTCGCGTGGGCGCTCTTCAGGCGCTCCCCGATCCCGGCGGTGGCGGTCCCGGAGTTCCAGCCGTCCGGCGGCGTGGGGACCTTGCCAGCGTAGCGGTCCCGGGTGAGGACGAGCGTCCGTTGGACGAGGTTCCCGTACTGGTTCGCGAGGACCTCCTCGCGGAGCTGCCGGAACTCGTCCCAGTCGAGCTCGGTATCGTGGTTCTGGGGAGCGAGAAGGGCCGCGTAGAACCGGATGACATCCGGAGGGTAGTTCGCGAGGAGCGAGGGAATGAACGCGTCGGCCTCCGCGGTCCGCGTCTTCGAGACCTTCCGGCCTTCGACCAGCAGCCACTCGTTCGCGGGCACGTCGTATGGGAGCTGAAGACCGCCGGCCCCGAGGAGGATGCCGGGCCAGATGATCGTGTGGTGAAACTTGTTGTCCTTGCCGACGAAGTAGTACTGACGGACCGGCTCGCGGGCGTCCCAGTAGGCCTGCCAGGCGTCCGGGCGTCCGATCCGGATCGCCCACTCCTTCGAGGCAGAGAGGTATCCCGTCACCGCGTCAAACCAGACATAGAACCGTTTCGAGTCGTACCCGTCGAGCGGGATCGGGACCCCCCAATCGAGGTCGCGGGTAATCGGCGTCGGGTGGAGACCCTCCTTGAGGAAGTTCTCCGCGACGCGCAGGGTGCCCGGGCGCCAGTGCCTCTGACGGCCGAGGTACTCGGTGAGCTTCCCCTGAAGTTTGTCGAGCTCGAGGTAGAAGTGCTCGGAGGGTCGGAACTCGGCGGTCGTTCCGCAGAGCGTGCATTTCGGGCTTCCGAGCTGACCCGGCTCGAGGGGGCGGCCGCAGCTGTCGCACTCGTCGCCGCGGGCGCTCTCGAAGCCGCAGTTCGGGCAGGTCCCGACGAGGTACCGGTCCGGCAGGAAGCGGCGGTGCTGCGGGCAGTAGGCCCCCTCGGCCGTCCGCCGGGCAATGAACCCCGCCTCGAGGAGGTCGAGGAACAGCTCCTGGACGGTCCTCTCGTGGACGAGGGTGTGCGTGCTCGTGAACAGGTCGAACGAGAACCCGAGCCGCTCGAACGCCTCCTTGTTGACGGCATGGTAGCGCTCGGCGAGGGCCGCTGTCGGGATCCCCTCCTTCTCGGCTCGGACGAGCGTCGGCGTGCCGTGCATGTCAGAGCCCGAGACCATCAGGACCTCGTCCCCTCGCAGCCGATGGAACCGGGCGAAGATGTCGCCGGGAAGGTAGGCGCCCGCGAGGTGGCCCAGGTGGAACGGGCCGTTGGCGTACGGCCACGCGATGCCGATGAAGATCCGTGCCACGTCCGGCCTCCGAGGGTTACCCCGAGTCGGCCTGCGACCTAAGCGTTTCGCGAGAGGCCGCACGCGCAGCCCCCGCGGTGCGAGCGGGCCCGTGCATCGGCTTTATTCTCCCAGGCCCTCCCGGGCGACGTGACCGAAGAGCCGCCGATGGTGCGCCCCGTCGTCCCCGAGGCGGAGCGGGAGATCGGGGTGAAGCACCCGGTCCTCACCCACGGCTACGTCGTCCTCGTGGACTACATGGGGAACGATGCGGCGATCGTCCAGGCGGCGCGCGTCTCCTACGGGAAGGGGACGAAGGCGGTCCAAGACGACCGAGGCCTCATTCGGTACCTGATGCGACACCGCCACACGACGCCGTTCGAGATGGTCGAGTTCAAGTTTCTCGTCCGGCTCCCCATCTTCGTCGCCCGTCAGTGGATCCGCCACCGGATGGCCTCCGTGAACGAGTACAGCGCGAGGTACTCGATCGTCCCCGACGAGTTCGAGATTCCCCCGGTGGAGGAAGTACGGCACCAGTCGACCCGAAACCGGCAGGGACGCGGTGAGGCGCTCCCCACCGAGGTGGTCGAGCGGTTCCGGACGGACCTCGACCGGATCTCGAAGGACGCGTACAGCGCCTACACCCGTTCGCTTGAGGCCGGCGTCGCTCGGGAGACCGCCCGGCTCCTCCTGCCCGTCGCCTACTACACGCAATGGTACTGGAAGACCGACCTCTGGAACCTCTTCCACTTCCTGTCGCTGCGCCTCGACCTCCACGCCCAGGAGGAGATCCGGCTCTACGCGGCCGAGATGGCGAGGATCACCCGCCTGGTCGCTCCGGTCGCGTACGAGGCCTTCGAGGACTTCACCCTCTCGGGATTCTCGCTGAGCCGTCGCGAGCGCGTCGCGGTACGGTCGCTCTTGGAGGGGAAGACCCCGGAGGCGGCGTGTGCCGAAGCCGGCCTTCCGCTCACGCGCGAGGACGGGAAACCGATGACGAGCGGCGAGGGTGTCGAGTTCCTCGAGAAGCTCGCTCGGATCCGCTCCCCCGATTGACCCCGGGTCCGACCAGGCCCAAGTGGATGTCCATCACGTTCGTTCCCGTCGGCCCGGTCCTGAGGAGCGAGCCGAGGCGTTCGAGCGCGTCGTAGGCGGCGTGCCGGGCGAGCGCGCGGGAAATGTCGACCCCGACGCTCCGGGCCCGGTTCGCGGTCGTGCCATCGACCCAGCCTCCGGCCGCGTCCGTAGGCCCGTCGACCCCGTCCGTGCCCGCCGATAGGACCAGCGCGTTCCGACCGGCCAGGGTGCAGGCGCAGCCGAGCGCGAACTCTTGGTTCCGTCCCCCGCGCCCCGGATGGGGCCCGAGGATGACGGTCGTCTCCCCCCCGGCGATCAACGCCCGAGGTCGGTGCGACCGGTCGGAGAGAAGTCGCCGGGCGAACCGGGTCGCAGCGGTTCCGGTATCTCCGACGATAGGGCGTTCTAGGACCTCGGTCCGGTACCCGATGGCCCGCGCCCTGCGAGCCGCGGCCCGGATCGCGGGAAGGTTCGAGCCGATGAGGACGAACGGAGCGGCGCGGAACCGAGGGTCCCCGGCCTTGGGCGTCTCGGCAAGCCGTCCCCGAGCCCCCTCGGCAAGGTGATGGATCACTCGACGAGGCAGCCGAGGTCCCAGGTGGTACCTCCGGACGACCGTGAGGGCGTCGTGGAAGGTGGACGGGTCCGGGACGGCCGGACCTGAGCCGATGTCCTCCGGAAAGTCTCCGACCACGTCGGAGAGCGCGAGCGTCGCGAACTGGACCGCTCGGTCCGCCGCGGCGGCGAGCTGTCCTCCCTTGACCTGCGAGAGATGACGGCGGACGGTGTTCATTTCGCCGATCGACGCGCCCGAAGCGAGGAGGAGCTCCGTCGTTCGGGAGAGGTCCGCGGGTGTGAGCGCCCCGGTCGGTACCTCCGCGACCGTCGAACCGCCTCCCGAGACCAGGAACAGAAGAAGGTCGTTCGGGCCCGCGGCCTTTACGAACCGCAGGAGGGCTCGACCCGCGCGGAAGCTGCCCGCTCCCGGCACCGGGTGCTCTCCCCGGAGGAGCGAAAGTCCCGAGCCGGAGCCCGGATACCCCCGAGGTACGACCGCGAGGGCCTCGCTCGACCGCCCGACCGCCCGCGCGGCGGCGTCCACCATCGTCCCGGCCGCCTTTCCGATAGCGACCAGGCGAACGGTCCCGTCGGGGCCCAATCGAAAGGAGTGCCGACCTACGTAGACGGTCGCGCCTCGGCGACGGAGGTTCGTGCGGACCGCCCGGGCGGGGTCGACCGCAGAGACCCCGGCCCGGAAGATCCGCTCGGCGTCAGAAGCGAGGGTCATCCCCGCCCTCGAGCGTGAATCCCGGTTTGATCGGGAACGCCGCGAAGGGACCGGTGAACCGCCCGGGCAGGACCGTCCGGATCTTCTCGAGTTCGCGCTCGGAGCCGTCCCCGACGGCGAGGACCGCGGCGAGACGAGCCGCCGCGCCTCCGGCGCGCATCACGCCGAAGCCGTTGAACCCGGTGATCGTGTAAAGGCCGCTCGCGCCGGGCACCGGCCCGATCAGGGGGCGACGGTCGGGGGTCGCGACGCACACTCCCGCCCACGCCCGGACGAGCTCGGCGTCCGCCCACCCGGGGAACCGGCTCCCGAAGCTCTCCGCGAGATGGGTCACGAACTGCTCGTCGCCCCCGGTGGAGAAGCGGTCGGGGTCGGCTTCGACACGTTCGGTGCCGTCACCGGCGAGGATCCGGCCGTTCTCCTCGGGCCGGACGTAGACGTCCAGGTCGATGTCATGGACCGACGGGAACATTCGGGTATCGAGAGTGGAGGGACGCAGGACCGCCGCCTGCGTTCGGTAGGGAGCGAGCGGGAGGGGATGCCCCACGGAGGCGAGAAGGCGCTTGGACCAGGCGCCGGCGGCGACGACGGCCCGGCGGGAGAGGGTCGTCTGTCCCGCCACCGTGAGCTCCCAACGGTCCCCTTCTCGGGCAAACCGGCTGGCGGGAGTGCCGAGCACAAAATCGACCCCCAGCTCGCGGGCCCTCTCGGCGTAGAGGTCGCCCATGGTGCTGGCCGTGACGACCGCGTCGTCCGGGCTCCAGATCGCGCCCAGAACGTCGTCGAACCGTCCCCACGGTACCTTCTCCGCGAGGGTGGGGGGGTCCAGGACGGAGACCGGGACCGACCAGCTCCGCAGCCGCTCGACGGCCGCCTCGAGGACCGGGACCGCCTCCCGGGCCTTGGTCCACCGGGCGAACCCGTTGACCGCGAACGCGGACCGGTCGTACCGGTCGGCGAGATGGGCGTACTCCTCCTTCGATTCCCGGGCGACCGCGACGTCCCAGGGGTCCCACAGCTGCTCGGTGACGATCCCGGCGGCACGCCCGGTCGCTCCGGCGGCGGGGGTCTGCGGGTCGTAGACGACCACGGGATCGACCCCGCGCCGGGCGAGATGGAAGGCGAGCGCGCATCCCGAGATGCCCGCCCCGAGGACGAGGACCTCCGCCCGATCGTCGGCCACGACCGCCCGAGCCTCCCGGATGGTTAATACTGCGGCTTCGCGCGTTGGTAGGCGGTCTGGAGCGCCTGGGTGTCGACGTGGGTGTAGATCTGGGTCGTCGCGACCGAGGCGTGGCCGAGCAGCTTCTGGATGTACCGGATATCGCAGCCGCGGGAGAGGAGCGCGGTCGCGAGGGTGTGCCGGAGCATGTGGGGAGTGACCCGACGAGGGATCCCCGCGGTCTGGGCCGCCCTACGAACGATCCGCTCGACCGTCACCGGTCCGACCGGGAAGAGGCGAGGGGTGGATTCTCCGGCGAGCGTCCGTTCCGTAAGGTAGCGGTCGATCGCGGCCCGCGTGCGGTCCTCGAGGACGACCTCCCGGTCCTTGTCCCCCTTCCCGGAGCGCACGTGCAGCACGTTCCGCGAGAACTCTAGGTCCTCGACCAGGAGGTGGCTGAGCTCGCTCACCCTTAGGCCGCAGAAGGCGAGGACGTGGACCATCGCATTGTCGCGCGGGGAGCCCTTCACGCTCTCGAGGAGGCGATGCATCTCCTCCTCGGTGAGATACCGGGGCAGCCGTTCGGGTCGTCGGGGCGCCTCGAGCTGGTCCGCGATGGCGAACCCGTAGCTCCGGAAGAGGCACGTCAGCCCGCGGACGGTGGTGTAGATGGAGTTCTTGGAGTAATGTCGCTGGAGCACGAGGTGCTCCCGGAACGCCTCGAGGTCCCGTAGCGTGACCTCATCTAGGGGCTTCTGGGCGAAGCTGAGGAACATTCGAGCGATGTGCCCGTACTGTTTCACCGTGCACGGGCTTCGCTCCTGAGCCTGGAGCATCCGCTGGAACCGGCCGACGAGCTCGAGAACATTGAACTCCCCCGGCGCTGAGGCTCGAGAGGAGGAGGGCCCGCGTCGGGGCGCCGGAGCCGAACGCGGGATCGACGCGGAGGATGCCATCGCGCGTGGTTGGCCGGATTTCGCCTAATAATCGTATGCGCGGAGTGGAAGGCAACCGGCCGCTCGTCGCTCAAATAGCTCCGGACCGTGGCGCTCTATCGTGCGGTGCTCCACCTGCGATGCCCCGGCGGTCATCGACCAGCCGTACCGGGGCGCCCATCTGTGCGCGTCGCACTTTCGGGAGTCCGTCGAGGAGCGAGTTCGGCGCGAGATGCATCGCCAGCTCCCTCGGTTCGGCCACGGCACGGTCGCGGTGGCGCTGTCGGGTGGCAAGGACAGCGGCGTCGCGCTCACGCTGGCCCACCGCTACTTCCGGCGACGGCCGACCGTCCGCATGGTTGCGCTGAGCGTGGACGAGGGGATCGACGGGTACCGGGCCGGGACTCTGAAGGCCGCCCGGGCGCTCACCGACTCCCTGGGGGTGGAGCATCGGGTCGTGTCGGCCGAGGAGGCGATCGGCACCACGATCGACCGGACCGCCTCCAACCTTCCGGGGACCGTTCCCTGTTCCTTCTGCGGCGTCTGGCGGCGTCAGCTCCTGAACCGCGCGGCCCGGGACGTTGGGGCCGACGCGCTCGTGCTCGGCTTCAACCTGGACGACCTCGCCCAGACGGTCCTCATGAACCTCGTTCGCGGGGACTTGGACCGTCTCGTGCGGATGGCCCCGCACCGGGTCCGACAGCCCGGGCTCGTCCCGCGGGTCGCCCCTCTCGCCCTCATCCCGGAGCGGGAAGTGTTCCTCTACGCCCAGCTGAAGCGGATCCCGTTCGACCACGGGGAGTGCCCCTACGCAGGCCGGGCCGCTCGAAACCTCTTCCGGGAGGTCGTCTGGCAGCTCGAGGAGGCCCAGCCGGGGACCCGCCAGTCGCTCCTGAAGACCCACGAGCGCCTCGTGACGCGGTTCCTCGCGCAGGAGGCCTCCTTGGCCGCTCCGGAACGCTGCCGGGCGTGCGGAGAGCCGGCCGCGACCGAGCTTTGCCGTGCCTGCGAGTACCTTGAGATTGCCCGGACCCTCCCCTCCATCCCGGAGACCTCATGACCGACATCGAACCCGTCCTCTCGGAGAGCGACCCTCGCGCATCGATCGCCCAACGGGTCTTCGTCGTAGGCGCGGGGATCATGGGCAGCGGCATCGCCGCCCAGTGCGCGCTCGCCGGCTACCCGGTGACGCTCGAGGACGTGAACGAGGAGCTCTCCCGGCGGGGGATCGCGAACGCGACGCGGGCGCTCGACCACGCCGTCCAGCGCGGCAAGGTCGCTGCGAGCGACCGCGATGCCGCGCTCGCTCGGATCGACTTCGCGATCGGGCTTCGGAGGGCCGATTCGGCCCAGATCGTCATCGAGGCGGCGCCCGAGGACCTCGCGCTCAAGCGGCGGATCTTCGCCGAGCTCGAGCCGGCAACCCACCCGACCGCGCTCCTCGCGACGAACACCTCCTCGCTCCCCATCACCGCGATCGGCCAGGACCTGAAGGACCCCGGGCGCCTGGTCGGGGTCCATTTCTTCAACCCGGTCCTCCAGATGCCGCTGGTCGAGCTGATCCCGGGCCACACCACGCGCCCCGAGTACCTCGAGCGGGCGCGCTCTTTCGCCGTGAACCTGGGAAAGACGGTCGTCACCTCGCGCGACACTCCCGGGTTCGTCACGACCCGCGCCCTCGCCGTCCTCGTCAACGAGGCCGCGTGGATGCTCTACGAGGGCGTGGCGACCAAGGAGGACATCGACACCTCCTACAAGCTCGGCTTCCACCACCCGATGGGACCGTTCGAGCTGGTCGACCTCGTCGGGATCGACACCACGGTCTCCATCCTGGACGTCCTCTGGGACGGGTTCCGAGATAGCCGCTACCGTGCCTGCCCGCTCCTGCGCACCCTCGTCGCGGCCAAGAAGCTGGGCCGGAAGACCGGAGAAGGGTTCTACGTGTACCCTACCGGCAAGACGGGCGGACCGTGACCGACCTCGGCTCCGGGTGGGACCTCCTCATCCTCGTCATCGTATCGTTCATCCCGGCGTTGATCTACCTCGGCTGGATCCGCGGAACCGAGCGGTACGGCAAGGAGGGGTGGGGCCCGCTCCTGCGAGCGTTCGTCTACGGAGCGATCTTCGCGACCCTCACCGCCGCGGTCCTCGAAGCGGTCATCGTCTACGCCGGGACCGCCGTGAGCCAGAACTACCCCGGACCCGAGTTCGTCTTCCTGAACGGGAACTCCACGGCCGGGGCGTTCTTCCTGGTCCTCGTCATCGCGCCGGTCATCGAGGAGGCCCTCAAGGCGTCGGGGGTCGCCGCGTTCCGGACCTCGTTCAAGCAGCTCGCCGACGGACCGGTCTTCGGCGCCTCGGTCGGGCTCGGCTTCGGGTTCTTCGAGACGTTCCTCTACGGCCTCGGCGCCTACCTCGTGGGAGGTCTCGAGGCGGGCATCGTGCTGATCATCATCCGCTCGGTCTCGAGCGTGCTCCTGCACGGCAGCTCGACCGGGATGTTCGGCTACGGCTACGCACGCTCCCAGTTCCACGAGGGGGGGCCTGGCTCCTGGTCGTACTACGGGGTCGCGGTCGGCATGCACGCGACCTTCAACGCCCTCGCCTCCCTGGCCGCGGTCCTCGCGATCGCTGGGGTAGGAGGGTTCGCGAACGACGCGGCCGGCTACCTCGCGCTCTTCGCGGCGATCTTCTTCGCGTTCTGGGCGATCGAGCACGTCCGCTCGATCATCCAAGCGTCGGACTACCCCGCGCTCCTCGGGGCGCCGATCCACTACCGCCCCCCGGGAGGAGCGCGGCCTCCGAACCGCCGCTAGCGAAGCCCCGTCTCACGGCTTGGGCGGGGACCGGGAGCTGGCGTTCCGGTTCCAGTCCGACTCCCGGATCGACCGGTAGACGGCCTCGGCCTCGTCGGTGGGGGGAGCCTCACCGCCCTGGCCCACGTCGCGGATCCGCGCCTTCTTGAGGAGCCAGTAGTGGATCCGCCAGGTCTTGCCGCGCGAGACGGTGGCGTCCTCCTCCTCGCTCGTGAGGAGACCCTCCTCCTCGAGCTGGTAGAACCGGTCGCGGTCGTCGCTCGAGAGCTTGTTGTCGAGCACCGTGTCGTCGGCCCCGAAGTACCCCAGCACCATCCGAGCGACCGGACGGGCCTCGGGGGCCGGCATCTTCCCGCGGGCGACCAGGGTCCTCTCGATCGCCCGGGTCAGTTCGGCCTCGGTGATCGAGGGCATGGGAGTCGTCCTCGCCACGGAATCCCCAAAGATAAGGTTCTTCGGCCATCGGAAGCGCGTGCCGGCGAACTTTTGTGGCCTGCGCCGGTCTCGGGAGAGTGACCGAACCCGTCGTCTTCGACATCCCCGAGGGAGCGCGCACGACCGCGCTCCGAGCTCTGGACCGGGACCTCTGCGACGAGTGCTTTGGTCGCCTCTTCGGTCGGCTCGGTCACGGTCTTTCGAACCCGGAGCGCGCCCGTCGGCTCACGGACGCGCTCGGACACGCTCCCCTCGGAGGGAACCCGGAGTGCGCGGTGTGCGGTGGGCTTTTCTCTCGCCTCTCGACCTGGGTCGACCGGGCCGTCCGCGCCGCCGAAGGGTTCGAATGGCACCGCTTCACCTGCGGCTCCCGCTGGGACCCCGAGCGCCTCGCTCGGGAGGAGGCGCTCTGGATCGAGTTCGGCAGCGAGTGGGGAGAGAGCGCCCGCTCGGCGTTCAACCGGGAGCTAGGCAAGAAGATGGAGACCGCCAGCGGGGCCTCCGGCGGCACGGAACGGTCCGACGTGGTGTTCCTGGCCGACCTGCCCGTCGGGCGGGTCGAGGTCACCGTTCTGCCGGTCTACGTCTACGGCCGGTACCGTAAGCTCGACCGGACCCTGCCCCAGACCCACTGGCCCTGCCGTCGATGCCAGGGCCGGGGATGCACGACCTGCGGCGGGACCGGGAAGACCTACCCGACCAGTGTTGAGGAGATCGTCGCGGCCCCGTTCCTATCGGCGACGGGGGCGGAGGGGAGCCGCTTCCACGGGATGGGACGGGAGGACATCGACGCGCGGATGCTCGGACGGGGCCGACCTTTCGTCCTGGAGCTATTGCGGCCGCGAAAGCGCACAGTCGACCTGGCCCAGATGGCCACCGAGCTCGCCCGAGACGCGGCCGGGAGGGTGGAGGTCGTCGACCTTCGCCCGTCGGAGGCTCCGGAAGTGGTGCGGGTTAAGGAGGCGAGCCCGGACAAGAGCTACCGTGTCGGTGTGGTTGGGGAAGTCCCGGTGGCAAAGGTTAATGAGGCTCTCGAGCTCGCGCTTCGCCAAGCGATCGCCCAGCGCACGCCGAAGCGCGTCGCACACCGTCGGTCCGACCGCGTCCGAACGCGGCGGCTCGTCGCTGCGCGCGTCGTGGAAGCGACCGACGGGCGGTTCACGCTCGACCTCAGGACCGAAGCGGGTACGTACGTCAAGGAGTGGGTGGAAGGAGATGACGGACGCACCGTGCCAAGCCTCTCCTCGCTGGTCGGGGTGCCGCTGAAGGTCGAGTTCCTCGACGTGTTGGAGATCCACGATACGGAGGTGTAAGGCGATGGTCAAGAGTTCCAAGGGGTTCCGATCCCGCTCTCGCGGGACGTTCACGAAGGAGGTCCGCGAGCGTGGGCTGCCGCCGGTGAGCCGGTTCCTGCGCGAGTTCGCGATCGGCGACCGCGTGGTCGTCCGGATCGAGGCGTCCGACCCGCACGGCCAGCCGCACCCGCGCTACCAGGGACGCACGTGCACCGTGGTCGCGAAGACCGGCCGGGCCTACCGCATCGCCTTCCTGGACGGCGGGAAGCGCAAGGAGCTCATCGCGACCCCGATCCATCTCATGCCCGCCGACGTGGGGAAGGCCGATGCCTGAACCGGTCCCCCTCTCGAAGGTGAAGGACCTCCTTGTGGAGGAGGCCGCCCGCCGTACCCTCCCCCGTGAGGCCGCCCTCGCCCACCAGCATGCCGAGCAGTTCGCGCGCCTTTCTACGGAGCAGACCGCGAAGCTCCTGGCCGAGCTGCGGACGCTCCCGTTCGTGGACGCGACGGTGGCCGTGAAGATCGCCGACGTTCTCCCCCAGTACCCGGAGGAGATCCGCCTCCTCTTCTCGAAGGAGCGGGTCGCGCTCGACGAAGCGCAGGTCGCCCGGCTCCTCGAGATCGTGGCACAGCACCGATGAGCGGGGGGGATCCGGTGTGGAGAATTACGCCATCATTCTCGATTACCTGCCGAACGGTCGGCAGACGGAGCGGGGGTTCCACCGCGAACCCCTCGCGCTCGCCATCGGCGAAGACGAGCTGAAACTCTTCGAGCTCGTGCCGCGCCCGACGGTGCCCCTGACGCCGGGGACGAGGGTCCCGCTCGGTCCGGTCGGGGCGACCCCTTCCCCGATCGACCACGTCCGGCGCCGGGTCAGCTACGACGAGCTCACCGTCTCGGCCCGAACGGAGCTCACCCCCGCCCTCGAATCGATCGTCCGGCGGAACGCCCCGCGGTACCTACGGTTCTTCAACGAGGCCCCGGCGGTCTCGCGCCGGTTCCACCTCCTCGAGCTCTTGCCGGGGATCGGCAAGAAGACGATGCAGCAGATCGTGGACGAGCGCAAGCGGGCCCCGTTCGCGAGCTTCGAAGAGATCGAGGTCCGGGTCCATCTCAAGAGCCCCGAGCGGCTCATCGTCGGCCGGATCGAGCAGGAACTGAGCGGTGTCGAGGACAAGTACCGCCTCTTCGTCGCGCCGTAGCGCAACGACCAACGGCACCGTTCCCGCGGTGCCCGAGCGACCGGACGAGGTCCGCGCCGCGCTCGATTCGCTCGGCGTGCGACCGTCCAAGGAGTGGGGCCAGTCGTTCCTCACGGACCCGTTCGTCGCCGACGCGGAGGCCGCGCTGGTCGAGCTGCCTCCCGGGCGTCCTGTGGTCGAGATCGGAGGCGGGCTCGGGGTCCTGACGGCAGCTCTGCTGCGCCGCGGGGTCGGTCCGCTCACCGTGATCGAACGCGACCGCCGGCTGGCGCGCTTCCTCACGACCACCTTCGGCGACCGGATCCGGGTCGTGACGGGGGACGCCCTCACGGTGACGCTCCCCCCGGCGGACGCGGTGATCGGCAACCTTCCGTACTCGGTGGCGACACCGCTCTTGCTTCGGCTGTTCGCCGCCCGGACCCCGCGGGTCGTCTTTCTCGTCCAACGGGAGGTCGCCGAGCGCCTCGCGGCGGACCCCGGTTCGAAGAAGTACGGGCGCCTCTCGATCATCGCGCAGCTCTACGGCTCGGTCGAACTGTTCCGGACCGTGAACTCCGCCGCGTTCACGCCGCAACCCGAGGTCGAGAGCCGGATCGGGGTCCACGTCACCCGGCGCGACCCCCTCCCGGTGCCGTCCGTTCCGGAGTTCGAGGAGATCCTTCGACGGCTCTTCTCCTCGCGTCGAAAGCAGCTTTCGAACCTTCTTCCCCGGTTGACCTCGACCCGGGAAGGCGCAGACGAGCTCGCCCGTGAGGCCGGTTGGTCGGCCGATTGGGGCCATCGTCGGCCGGAAGAGCTTCCGCCGAGCGACTACTTCGCGCTCGCCCGGGTCCTCGTCGGCAAGGTCGGACCCGGCGCGAAGAGCTAGGGCTCAACCTCCCACGGGCGCCCGCTCGGACCCGGTCGCAGCGATTTCGGGGGAGGGCGTTTCAAAACCCCTCCCGTGGACCTTTTGGGCTCCGGTAGCTGGCCTCCCCAATGACCCCCGCCCGCACGAAACCCGTTCCGAAGACGCGGACCAAGACCCCGAGCACGGCCATGTCCTGGCTGTTGGAGGGGAACCAGCCCTCGGTGCGGTACCGAACGTTGACCGAGCTTCTCGGTCGGAAGGAGAACGACCCCGAGGTCCGGGACGCCAAGAGGGCAATCCTGGAACGAGGATGGGCCGCGGAGATCCTCTCGCAGCGCCGCCTCGGCGGTGGCTGGAACGACGGCGATTCCCAGTACCGACCGAAGTACCTCTCCACCAACTGGATGATGCTGGTCCTCTCCGACCTCGGCCTGACGCGCGCGGTCCCCGAGGTCCGCGAGGCCTGCGAGTTCTGGATGGACGGGTTCGCCGCGACGGGTGGAGGGCTCGGTGGCAGCTCGAAGGGGACCCCCCACTACTGCGTGGCGGCCAACCAGGCTCGGGCCCTGATCCGGTTCGGGTACGAGGACGACCCGCGGGTCCGACGTACCCTCGATTGGTTGGTCGAGACCGCCGACCCCAAGGGGGGCTGGTCGTGCTTCGGGTCCGGAAGGAACCTCGATTCCTGGGAGGCATTGAGCGTCTTCGCGACCTTCCCCCGGGCGAAGTGGAGCGCGGGCATGAAGACCTGCGTGGAGAAAGGGGCCGAGTTCTTCCTCGAGCGAGAGCTCCACCGTCAGGGGGACCGGTACGAACCGTGGTATCGGTTCCACTACCCGCCGCACTACTACTACGACCTCCTGGTCGGTCTCGACTTCATGACCGCTCTGGGCTACGCGGGCGACCGTCGGATGGACTACGCGGTGGCGTTCCTTCGCTCGCGCCAGCTCCCCGATGGGAGGTGGAACCTCGACGCCGTCCACCCGGACCTCGAGGGCGCGGCGGCGCGGTGGTACGCGTCGCACCCGAAGCACCGCCCCACCCCCTTCGCTATCGAGAAGGTCGGCCAACCGAGCA
>Ga0074044_10001492_pt1 | contig 21071 bp, 19 predicted proteins | sample BogForMeECP23OM1_FD_94443 | JGI IMG/M metagenome (GOLD analysis project Ga0074044, IMG submission 94443) | Bog forest soil microbial communities from Calvert Island, British Columbia, Canada - Bog Forest MetaG ECP23OM1 | ecosystem: Environmental > Terrestrial > Soil > Wetlands ...
ACGTCATCCACGCCTTTTGGATCCCCCGGTTTGCCGGCATGATCGACGCCGTGCGGGGCACGTGAACCACCTGCGGATCCAGGCTGATGTGCCCGGTCGCTACCAGGGGCTCTGCAACCAATTCTGCGGTAGCGGCCACGTCGAGATGCGCTTCGACGTCATCGTGCATCCGGCCGCGGACTTCGCCGCCGCGATTGCAAAACCCGACGCAGCCGGGAAGGTGAAACAATGAGCCCGCCGGTCGAAGCGCTCGCGCACGGAAGCTCGGCGCTTCGGTTGCACCGACAGCTTGCGTCGGTCTGGGCCACGGGCCCGGGGTTGCAGCGTCTCGCTGCGGTCAACCACTCCGTCGTCGGCCTGCGCTTCATGACCACGGCCTTCGTATTCTTCGCAATTGGCGGAGTGCTCGGGATGCTGACCCGCGTCCAGCTCGCGACGCCCATGTCGGACTTCATGGCGCCGGAGACCTACAACCAGGTCTTTACTATGCACGGGACGGTCTTGCTGTTCCTCTTCGCCATCCCGATGATTGAGGGAATAGCGGTCTACCTGACGCCGAAGATTCTCGGCGCTCGCGACTTCGCGTTCCCGCGGCTGACCGCCTACGGCTACTGGTGCTACCTGTTTGGCGGCACGATCCTGATCGGAGCGCTTCTCGCCGGCGTCGCGCCCGACGGCGGCTGGTTCATGTACACGCCGCTAAGCTCCAACGTCTACACGCCCGGCGTCAATGCCGACGTCTGGCTGCTTGGCGTCACCTTTGTCGAGATCTCGGCGCTGACCCTCGCCGTCGAGATTGTCGTCTCGATCCTCAAGATGCGGGCGCCGGGCATGTCGCTCGACCGCATGCCGATCTTCGGCTGGTACATGCTGGTCACCGCGCTGATGATGGTGGCGGCATTTCCGCCGCTGATCCTCGGCTCGATCCTGCTCGAAACGGAGCGCGCCTTCGGCCTGCCGTTCTTCGACCCAACGCGGGGCGGCGATCCGCTGCTTTGGCAGCATTTGTTCTGGCTGTTCGGTCACCCGGACGTTTACATCATCTTCCTCCCCATGGCCGGCGTCCTGTCAACGATGATCCCGGTTTTCGCCAACCAGCCGCTCATCGGCTACCGGGCGATCGTCGTCGCGATCATTGCGCTGGCCTTCGTGAGCTTCGGTATCTGGGTGCACCACATGTTCACCGTAGGCATTCCGCATCTGGCGCTCGCCTTCTTCTCCGCGGGATCGGCGATTGTGGCAGTGCCGACGGCGGTGCAGATCTTTGCCTGGCTCGCCACGTTGGCGCATGGCCGCCCGCGCTGGGACGTGCCGATGCTGTATATCTTTGGCTTTTTCTCCACCTTCGCAATCGGCGGCCTGACGGGCGTGATGCTTGCCATTGTGCCGTTCGACTGGCAGGCGCATAATACTTATTTCGTCGTCGCCCACTTCCACTACATTGTCGGCGGCGCCGTCGCCTTCCCGTTGCTGGCGGCGCTCTATTACTGGCTGCCGCTGCTGACGGGACGCACGGCGATGCACCAGCTGTCCGTGCCCGCCTTCTGGCTGGTCTTTGTCGGCTTCAACCTCACTTCTTGATGCACCTGACCGGACTGCGCGGCATGCCGCGACGCATCTATACCTATTCGGGGGATGAAGGCTGGAACTGGCTCAACCTGCTGTCCTCGGTCGGGGGGTTCATCATGACGATCGGCTTCGCGCTAGTGGTGATCGACCTTCTGGCGCAGCTCCGCTACGGGCGTCGCGTGCGGCGCGACCCCTGGAAAGCGGAGACGCTGGAATGGGCCATGCCGATTCCGCCGGCGCCCTATAATTTCGCTTCGATACCGCATGTGGAGACTGGGCCCGACCGCATCGCCCCCGTCGGACTGGCGCTGTCGCTGGCGCGAGGAGAAGGTTATCTCGGCTTCGCGCGCAACGGCTGGCAGGAGACGCTGGGCGTGCACATCACGTCCGGCGAACCGGAGCAGCTCATCGTGCTGGCGCGTCCGACATACCTGCCGCTCTACACGGCGCTCGCCACCGCGGCGGCGGTGCTCGCGATGCTGTTCCATCTCTACCTGCTGGCGCTCGCCGCGGCGCTGGCGGTCGCCGGGCTTTTCGTGCTGGCGGGGCAGAGCGCGGGGCTGAGCAGGGACTACGGCCCGATGCCCGTGGGCAATGGCGTGAGCGTGCCGCCGCATACCGAAGTGGTCGGTTCGCCGCCGTGGTGGGCATTGATCTTTGCGTTGGTCGCCGATGGCGTGCTGTTCGCGTCCCTGGTGTTCGGGACGCTCTATCTATGGATCTCTGCTCCGAACTGGCCTCCGGCGCAGACGTTCGCGCCGGATCTCAGACTCGCCCTCGCAGCCGTCGCGGCTCTTGTTGTCGCTGCGGCAGCCGCCCGCGGATCGCTGCGGTCGCTTGCCGCTGACGGCATGACGCGCGGCTGGATCGGTCTCGCCGCGCTCGGCCTTGTCGTCGCCATCGCCGCGGTTGTGGCAATGATCGCCGCTATCGTCCCGCGGCCGACCGAGCATGCCCTCGGCGCGACCGCCGCCGCTCTGCTCGCCTTTGTCGTCTTGCATGCCGGCGTCGGCCTGCTCTTCCTCCTCAGTAACCTCCTGCGTCTTGGCGCCGGCTTTGTGTCATCCCAGCGGTCGCTGGATATGCGCCTGACCCGGCTCTGGCTCGACTACACCCTGGTGACCGGCGTTGTCGCGCTCGGCCTTGTGCTGGCGCTGCCAGCCCTCGTGGGGATGCTCAAAACATGACCGCGAGCGCCCGGCCCGTTCCACCTGGATACCTCTTGTGGCTGCAGCCGGGTTCGTCGTCTGGTGCAGCGCGCTCGTCGTTCTCTACGCCGTCCATGCCATCGGCTGCGCCTTTGCCTGGTCGGCCGGTCCGCTGCGACTTGTCCTTGCCTTAGTGCTCTTCGCACATTTGGCCGTGATCGGCTGGATTTGGCGTCGTCTCGGCAGATCTCACCTGGGCCTCGATTTCGGCCGGACCGGCGCATTTTTGAACGGGGCGGCCGTCTGGGCCACGATCGCCGCATTCGCCACTACGATCTTTACTCTCAGCGCGAGCCTGCTGCTCACCGTATGCATGTGAACCGCAGGTGGCCGCCTCTGCACGCAGCAAGCGGCCTCACGATCGTACTTCGGCAGCCCTTCACGGCCGTAGTCGTAGAAGGCCCCCAAGATTGCGCTGCGCCTTGAATGTCCTTGGTCGGGAGCGAGTCTGCCGCATCTGGCTCGGCCTTTGACATGAGAGGCACGACGCCGGCGCCGCGAGCAAGGGACTGGGAGGCGCTGCCCATCGCAACCGTCGAATACGCGACTGTGCCGGGCGCGAGCTTCAATCAGTGGGATGCGGCCGTCTCGATCAAGACCCGCTGGCGCTTTTGACGACTGCTCCTGATCCGAAGTAGCGTGCTAACACCAGCCCATCGAGCAACAAGTCCACTCGTCGCCGTCCCATTCGAGCCGTCGATGGGGGCTGGCGGGGCGAAAGGCAAAAAGGGCAAAAGTGGGAGAGCGACAGTGCTGTTTGAAGGTGGCTTTACATTCTCGAATTTCGTTGCTGATGCCTTCACCGTGTTCATGTTTATCCTGTGGTTTTGGTTGCTCATCACTGTCTCGAGCGACCTGTTCCGCCGGCAAGATGTGTCCGGTTTCGCAAAGGTGCTATGGGTGATCGCGCTCATCCTGTTTCCCTACATCGGGATATTTGCCTACCTCCTCACACAGTGGCGCGGCATGGCCGAACGGAACCAGCGCGAGCGGATCAGGCGCGGGATGAGTTGCGCCAGATCGTTGGCTTTAGCGCCGCGGACGAGATCGCCAAGCTCGATCGGCTGAAGTCGACAGGGTCGATTTCAGATCAGGAATACACTCGCCTGAGAGCGAAGCTCGTCGGATAGCCAGCGCGCCCACGGCGCGGGTCATTTCGGCAAGAGGAGAGAGCGGATGATGAAAGCAATTGATCGTCGCACGTTGGTGCGAGGACTTCTGGGCGGCGGGGTCGCAGCCACTGGGCTGGCCATGACGCTGAGCACTATTGAAGCGATGCCCTTCGACGCGCGCATTGCGCGTAACCGAGATGACCTGATTGAGAAGGCTCAGGTGGTCGTCGTGAATCCGCGCCCTCCGCCTCCACGTCGTCATCATCGACGTTGGCGGTGCTGGTGGCACCGAGGTCGGCGTGTCTGTGGCTGGCGTTGACGTTGGACGCCGGGTAGGTGGAACGATTTGGATGAAACGTGCTCAAGAAGATTGCGCTGATTGGCCTCGCGGCGCTCGCACTAGCGCCCCTCTCCGCCCTCGCGCAGACCAACCAGGCGGCCGCTCCCGCCACCTCCAACGCGAACTCGATACCCAACAGGGCCACGGTAAGGTCGGGAACGAACAGGGCCCGGACGCAGCACAGGAGCACTCTGAATAGACAGAAGGCAACGGCTACTGCTGAACACGCGCCAGCTTCGGGCGGCGCCCAAACAATGAGCGCCGAAGGGTGCGCCAAAATTACCGCGAGAAGATAAGTGGCTTGACGAAGGCGGCGTGAGCAAGGCCGAACTGCTGGAAGTAACTCACCGGCCCGCTGTTCGACGCTCCGGGACTCGTCGTTGCGTCGTTCGCATCCCTCATCCGAGAGAAGCGCGCGCCCTCACTCGCACTGTCCTTGTCGTCTCGGCGCTCTTCCGGCGTAAGCGATGTGCCGACGGCACCTTCCGGTCGGCTTGTGTCGAGAGTTGACGCTGAGGCTCGAGCCGAAGGTCTCGTCGGCTCGACGCGTGGAAGTGATCACGGGCGGCGGCGGCCGACGCCGTGGTCGGGCGACGAGAAGGCGCGCGCGATCGAAGCCTCGTTAGCGCCCGGCACGGTGGTGTCGGCGGTTGCTCATGAGCACGGTGTTACGCCGCAGCAACTGTTCACGTGGCGCCGGAACGCACGCCGCAAGGCGATGGAGCGCGCGTTGGCGGCGCCGATGTTGGCCTCAATTCTGAGCGCGTGATCACCAAAGCCCGGAGCGGAGCCCGATTCGTAAACCGTACGCTTCACCCTCGGACAATTGTGGTGAAATGCGAGGTTCGTGCTGACAGTGACGAAAGCCAGCTTTCCCGGAGGGCCAAAATGGATTCGACGCGTGGAATTTCGGTACTATGGTAGGCATCAGGGGGGCAAAAGCGAGCTTTTGCGGCGCATCGGCGGCAGTCGAAGGCAGCCCGCGGCGGAAAGCGACGCACCCGTTTCGGCACCTCCGGAACTGGACTGCTTGAGGACAATCGAATGCGGGTTGCGATCAAGGCGGCGTTGGCGGGGGCGATCGGGTTCGCCGGGCCGGCTCTTGCCCTCGACAAGGTGACCTTTGGCACCAATTGGGTCGCCGATCCGGAGGCGGGCGGGTACTACCAGGCCCTGGTCGACGGAACCTACACGAAATACGGCCTCGACGTCACCATTCTGCAAGGGGGGCCGATGTCGAACGGCGGCATGTTGCTCATCGCCGGCAAGATCGAGTTCTTCATGGGCGGCGACATGATCGGCGATTTCCTCGCGGTGCAGAACGACATCCCGACGATCGCCGTCGCAGCCCATTTCCAGAAAGATCCGCAAATCTTCATGTCGCATCCCGGCGTCGGCCTCGACAAATGGGAAGATCTTCCCTATGCAAATCCCGCCTTCGTGAGCAGCGGGGCGGTGAACACGTTCTGGGCGTGGATGCGTCTGGCCTATGGCTTCAAGGACGAGAACATCAAGCCGTATAATTTCAATGCGGCGCCGTTCATCGTCGAGCCGCGCTCGATCCAGCAGGGGTATCTGACCTCCGAGCCGCTCGCGGTTCAAAAGCTGGGCGGCTTCCAGCCCAACATATTCCTGCTCGCCAATTACGGCTACACAACCTACTCGACCTTGGTCGAAACCCGACGCGAGATCGTGGAGAAGCATCCCGACATGGTGCAGCGTTTTGTCGACGCCTCCACCATCGGCTGGTACCGCTATCTCTACGGCGACAATTCCAAGGCCAACGAGGCGATCAAAAAAGAAAATCCTGAATTGACGGATGGACAGATCGCCTTTTCGATCGCCAAAATGAAGGAATACGGCATCGTCGATTCCGGCGACACGCTCAAACTGGGCATCGGAGCCATGACCGACCAGCGTTGGGGCGATTTCTACAACACGATGGTCAAGGCGGGGGTCGTCAAGGCGGGCATCGACTACAAGAAGGCCTACACCCTCCAGTTCGTCAACAAGGGCGTCGGCCTCGATCTGCGCCCGAATTGACGCCGGGCGGCACCCAAGCGAGAAACAAGACGCCTCAGCCTCGCTTCTGAAGCCGAGAATTGTATTTCCATTTTCGGGAATGTCGAGGTTCTGTCGGTGGTGGCGACATTCTCGGCGTTGGCGAGTCGAGCGCCAAGCACGGCAGCGAGGCCAAATAGAGCGACCTTGTTGAGCATTGTTGTTTCTCCAAATCGATGACCAAAAGATGGTGACGCTGGAAATTGAATTACTCGCCACGAACTCAATGGGCGCTGAATGGCGGGAGAGCGCCCCGGTGTCATCATCGGTGTCGTCCCGAGCCGTGCGTGCTGGTGCTGTGCCACCCGATCAAGCATGCCCTGGAGCCGGCGCAATTGTTGCCGCGCGGCGGCGTTGCGTTCCCCGGGCTTCACGTCGTCACGCGGTTGAGCCGGACCCGCCACGTTGCGGCGTCGGCCCCTGCCGGCAGGAAGGGCGCGCCGGGCCTGGCGGCCCGCCCTGTTGGGCTGCCCTGGCCGCGGTGTCGGGGTTTTGACCCATGTCGGGCGCGCCCGTAGCACATCTTCGGCGAGGTGTGGCAGACCCGCTAGAACGCCGGGTCGCCGGCCTCGAGCTCGGGCAGGGCACCGACCGCTGCGGGTGGCTCGGGCGGCGGCGCGGGGTCGGGGTCCGGTCCGGGCGTAGGCGTCATCTCGGCCATGTGGCGAGTCAGAGGCGGGCGCAAGCGCGTGGGGCGGTGTAGCCGATGCGGAGCGTGAACATAGGGCCTGGCGAAGCTCGTCTGGGCCACTACGCACTCATTGAGATGAACGCGATAGATTTGCCCCGGTGGGCAGTGGGCGGCGGACGCCGGCGAGGCGGCGAGCGTCGTCAGCAGGAAAGCTACTGATCTTTGATGAGTTCGACCCGCGGAATGCATACGCTCATCTTCCTGTCCTGCCGCCGCTATCGGTCAACTCCACTACTAGGCCCGCGTCGCCTATTCTCAACCTTCTCGCGCCGGGGCATATTCCGGGAGGCGGCGGCCCCGCTCCAAAGTCTGCGATCGAGGGCTGTAGGAGCGATCTGGGCGTGATGGACATCGCAATGTGTCGTCGCCGCATTGGCGACGATGGCTCGGCGTCGAAAAGGTACCAAACAAGGAACCGGCCGTCGAGCCTCGCTAATAGTTGAGTCCTTACAACGAGATGATTCGATCGAACGGTGACTGTGTGCGGCACCATAACGCACCTTCGTTTGTCCGCTGCTATCTCACCTGGGGTCATCGCAGGCAGAGGTGGCCGGCGGAGAGAGAGTTATCTGGGTACGTCGCGGCGGCGCCATAGCGCCGGGAGGTGGAGTGTCGGTGACTTCATCCCGCGCGGCGGCTGCTCTTGACCAATTTGAGACCGGCGAACCGCGCCCCAGAGCGCCATGGGCAAAACCGGCTGTCCGCCACAGCATCATCGCGCCACGAGCCCGAGTAGAAGGACTACCGCCCGCATCATTTGCCCCTCGTCGCCAATTTACCACTCAAGCGCCGCGCGCTGAACCAGCTTGGCGACGGCGACGTTCTTGTCGTCACGCGGCTTGATCGCTTGGCGCGATCGACGCGCGACCTTCTCAACACTTTGGGGACGATCGCCGAGAAGGGAGGCGGCTTCCGCTCACTTGGCGATGTTTGGGCAGACACCACCACGGCGCATGGACGTTTGATGTTGAGGGTTCTCGGAGGGCTTGCGGAATTCGAGCGCGAACTGATCCGTTCCGGCACCGGCGAAGGGCGCGAGCGCGCCAAGGCGCGAGGCGTAAAAATGGGCAGGCGGCCGAAGCTCACCCCTCACCAGAAACGGGAGGCCATCAGGCGCCGGGATGCCGGCCAGGAGACATTCCGAGAGATTGCTGCGAGCTACAACGTCAGCGCGGCGACGATTTCCAGGCTCGTCACATCAGCGCGTCGACAGGGGGAGCGCCCCGACCACTACCGCGAAGAGACAGCTCCTTGCGGACGCTGGGGAGGCTGAAGGATGCCCGTGAGACCGAAGGGCCTCACCATGCATACACCTGAGCGACGGGCACACGTCCTACCTATGGATTCCTTCTGATGCTCATCCGAAATCACAGCGCGCTCGCAACTGGGGACGGTCGGTCCTGGCCCCGCTGGCCACCTCTCGGAACACTTTTTCAGCTCCGGCGGAGCGTAGCTGCTTCACCTGAGCTTCGACACTCTGGCCGTCCGTGGAGACACGTGCATAGCCGTAAATCATGTAACCATTATGCAACAGATTTATGCAACAGAAAAGCTCAATCGGATCAGCGGCCTCATTTTGTTTCATAAGCCGACCTGTTGGCCGCTACTTCGTCGGCTGCACGGCCGGTAGGACATAGCTTCCGTCGAGGACGCTTGGCCCCGGACGATAGACGCGCATGAGGAAATTCCAGCCGGGCGTGACGTCGAGCCGGTTGGGCGCGTCCCCACACAGGTCCTTCGAGCCGAAGGCGACGGTGAATGTTCCGTCGGCGTTCAACCTGAAGTTCGAGCTGTTGAGGATGTTGTTGTCGGATTTCATGTAGCCGTCGGCGCCGTAGACTGTGATCGACCAGAAGGCCTGGTTCTCCGGAACCGTGTAGGTCGCGCTGTAGCAACGGTCGGGGTCGTGCTGGCCGCCGTAGTTGAAATAGGTCGCATCCGTTTCGGGATTGAGGCCCCACGCGGCGGCGGCGGCGAAATGTCTCCTGGCCTCGTCGACCGTGCCGCGCGGACCCATCATGCCCTTCCAGCTGGTGAATGTCTTGGACTCCTTCTCGTATTGCGCGGTCAGCGCCTTCAGCGAATCCGGCTCCCATTTCGACTGTGGCATCGGGTCGGCGCTCCCCGCCTGGACGGCAAGCTGGTCCTGCAGCGCGTTGACCTCGGCGACGTCGGCCGGATCGTTAGGATCGAAGAGCTGGATGCGCACCGCCACAAGCACGTATTTTGTATCGCTCCTGATCGGGTGCGCGCCCGGTTCGTAGAACACGGCCGGGCAATAGGGCATTGTCACGGCGCTCCGGGCTTGCGGCGTTGTCGGTGGCCGGGTAGCCCCACGCGGATGAACAAGATCAGCTACAGCGGGTATCGATTCCCGCCCGAGATCATTCAGCAAGTGATATGGCTCTACCTCCGGTTCACCCTCAGCCTGCGTGACGTCGAGGATTTGTTGGCGGAACGCGGAGTGGCGGTGTCATGATCGCGGCCGACTTGCGAAAGCGTCGCCCGAAACCTCACACGACTTGGCATCTGGACGAGGTCTATCTGAAAATCGACGGCCGCATGGTCTACCTTTGGCGGGCGGTTGACGCCGAAGGCGAGGTCCTCGACGTGCTGGTCCAGTCCAAGCGAAACAAGCACGCCGCGCTGAAACTGATGCGCAAGCTCCTCAAGAAGTATGCCTTCGCTCCTGAGCGGTTGGTCACCGACGACTTGCGATCATACGGCGCCGCGGTTCGAGTGCTTGGGATCGAACGCCGGCATGAGCGCGGGCGATGGAAGAACAATAGAGCTGAGAATTCGCATCAGCCGACGCGGCGGCGGGAGCGCAAGATGCAGCGGTTCAAGAGCCCGGGATCAGCCCAGAAATTTCTTTCCACACACGCCGCTGTCTACAACACCTTCAACGTCCAACGCCATCTCGTCTCAGCCCACACGCACCGCGCGCTTCGCGCCGTGGCGATGACCACGTGGCGGACCGCAGTCGCAGCGGCCTGACAATTCCTGAGGCGCCGACACTTCGCGCTCCACTTTGCGCCCGCCGCACGGCAACGTGACAAAGCCTCGTCGAGGGCTTCTTCTCCAAGCTCGCCCGCTCGGTCCTGCGCCACATCTGCGTCGCATCCAAACAGGAGCTCAAGCACCGCATCATGGCCGCCATGGATGAATTCAATCGCGACCCCGTCGTTCACACCTGGTCCTACAAGCTCGACCATGCCGCATGGTCTGATTCGAATTTGGAAATCGATGAACTAGCTCGGCGAGATGAACGGCGAAAGCTATCGCCTCAAGCAATCCGCGGGACGACGTCGAGCCGCCAGGGCGGAGCGGAACAACGCCTTCCCTTGCTCAGACCCGGTCGGGGCCTTCGGCGAGCACGACTGCGATCCGGGCGCAGCCAACCAGTCCTCCTAAACCTGCATCAAGCACAGCGCGGCAGCGGCCGTTCGCTCAGTACGGCGCATGAGGGCGCGCTATGCTGACGGCCACCCTTAACCTCCTGCCTGGTTTACAATTGCGCCGCCCGGCTGGCCCGCTTTCTCGCCGCCGTCGACAATTGACAAGCCTTGCGATTCGCGATTGGTCGAGCCGGAACATCAGGCGCCTCCCGCGCTTCGGTTCGCCAAGAACCGCGCCAACGCTTCCTCCTCTTAAGACAGACGCGGATGACACGACCAGACGACAGTCAAACCTGGAAAGAAATCGCCGCCCAGCCGCAGATATGGTCGGAATGGGGCTCCCCGCTCGCGAGGCGCGCCGCGGAGGTCCGCGACTGGATCGCCCGTCTTGGGATCGAAGAGATCGTCTTCGCCGGCGCCGGCACCTCGGCCTTCATCGGCGAGATCGTCAGTTTCGCCCCTCCAGGACGGCTGCGGCTTCGCGCCATTCCGACGACGGACATCGTGTCCTGCCCGTTCGAATGCTTGCGCGACGACCCCCGCCTGCTGGTGGCGCAGTTCGGACGGTCCGGCGACAGCTCGGAGACGGTCGGCGCGCTCGAACTTCTGGACAGCCTGTTCCCTCGCGCGCAGCGACTCAACATCACTTGCAACCCGATCGGGGCGCTGGCGACGCGGCCGGCCGCCGGCCCCGGCGCGCAGCGGACGCTGGTGCTGCCGTCGGCGACGCACGACCGCGGCTTCGCCATGACCTCGAGCTTCACGACCATGCTGCTTTCGGCAATGGCCTGCCTCGACGCCGAGGTCGACGTCGCCTCGCGGCTCGCCGGCCTATCGCAGCGGGCCACGGCGCTCATCAGGACGCTCGCGCAAAGCACGCCGAAGCGGCCTGACCGGGCGATCTTTCTCGGCTCCGGCGCTTTGAAGGGGTTAGCGCGCGAAAGCGCACTGAAGGCGCTCGAACTGACCGCCGGCCGGACCGTGACCTCCTGGGACAGCGCGCTCGGATTCCGGCACGGTCCCAAGGCGGCGATCATCGGCAAGGATCTGGTCGTGGCGATGATCCATCCCGATCCGCACACGGCGCGCTACGACGCCGACGTCGCCAAGGAAATCCGCTACCAGTTCCCGGAAGCGACCGTGCTGACCCTCGGCGGAGAGGCGGCGGACATCGCGCTCGGCGAGGTCAGCGACGCCCGCTGGGACGCCGTTCTCTACGTGCTAGCAGCCCAGGTCTGGGCCGTGACCTGGTCCGCAGAGCTCGAACTCAACATTGACAATCCCTTTGTCGACAGCGGCAACCTGTCGCGCGTCGTGTCCGGCGTCACGCTTTATCCGGTTTCGCGATGATCTGCGGCGGCGTCGACATTGGCGGCACGAAAATCGAGGCGCGGCTGTTTTCGCCCGAGCTGACGACGCTTGAGACGCGCCGGGTCGCGACGCCGACGCGCGATCTGAAGAGTTTTCTCGACACGCTCGCTGACCAGGTCGACTGGTTGCAGGCCCGGTCGGGAATTGGTGCGACGCTGCCGATCGGCATCGCCCAGCCAGGGTTGGTCGATCCGCAATCCGGCGTCGCGTTTGCAGCCAACGTCCCAATTAGCGGACACATTGTCGCCGCCGAGCTGGCCGAAAGAATCGGACGCGCCTTGCCGGCGATGAACGATTGCCAGGCGTTCACACTGTCGGAAACCCGCGACGGCGCTGGCGATGGATTCGCGTCCGTGGTCGGCCTTGTCATGGGGACAGGTGTCGCCGCAGGTTTCGTCTTGACCGGCGCTGCGACGCCGCGGTTCAACGGCTCAGCGCTTGAAATCGGCCACGTCGGCGTGCCGGCTCGTCTGTTGCTGTCGAAGGGCCTGCCCCTTTGGCGCTGCGGATGCGGCAAACTCGGGTGTTTCGAGCCCTACGCCTCAGGAAGCGGCTTGGCAGCGATCGGTCGGCATCGGCTTGGCCGGTCGGCGACGGCTGAGGAGATGTTCGCCGAGGCGGCCGACGGGGCTCGAGACTGTGCGGCCGTGCTCGACGAATGGACCGAACTCGTCGGCGAGCTTCTCTATACGATCCAGGTCCTCCACGACCCGGACTGCATCGTCCTCGGCGGCGGCGTGTCGCGAGCGCCCAACATCGCCGTGCGCCTGCGCGAGGGGCTGATGCGCGTGAAGCTCGGCGAGATGCGCCTGCCGCAGATCCGGGTCGCTCGACACGGCGGCAGTTCTGGCGCGCGCGGCGCGGCCTTGATGGCGCGCGATATCGCCCAAGCGTCGGAGCGGCAAGTGCGCGGCGACCGTGGCGTCTGAGAGCGCCAGGCTGCGTACGCCACATTCCGGAGCAATGACGATGACGAGATTGGTTGCGGCGAACTTGATTTGGCGAAGGCGCGCTGCGCCCCGGCCTTGCGATGGAGATCGCTGCTGACGCCGTCGTCCGGGTGCCGCCGCTCGGGCCGGCCTTGACGGATCCTTGACGGATCTTCAGGTCGACGGCAGCGGCGGCGTGATGTTCAATTCCGAGCCGACCACGCAAGGCGTCGCCCATATCGTCGAGACGCAGCGACGGCGCGGCACGGCCTGGGTGAAACCCAAATTGGCAGACCGAGAACGGTAGCCACTACATGTGCGACGCCACCTTCGTCGAAGACGTCTAGCGCATCCGTAAGAACCCCGACATCGTAGCCCGCATGCGATTCTTAGCTTACAACCTGATTAGAGTCTCGGGCGCTGAAAATATCCGCAACACTGGCTGGCGCGCCGCTCTTGATTTTGACCTCGTCCTCGAAATGCCAAGCCTCCATTGAGAACTGAACAGTCCTGCTCCGGAGTCCTTGTTGCTGCCCGGCTCTTCCGCCTGCCGCTCTGGGCTACTGACGCAGCTCAGGCTTGTAGGCGCCGGATTTGACGAACGCCTTGACGACGGGTAGCCAGCTGGCGTCCATATCCCAGGGGATCAGGTCCTTCTGCCAGGTCTTGGCGCTGACCCAGGTGATGGGGGAGTAGGTGGCGGTCTGGTAGGGCTTGCCCTTCAGATAGGAAATGAGGTTCTCGGCGCAGATCATGCCGTGCAGGGAGGGGGACTGGCTCACGGCGAAGTTCAGATCGCCCTTCTTGAAGTTCTCCACATCCATGGGGCCACCGTTGATGGAGACCACGGTCACCTTGTCGCGGGCCACGTTCTGCTCCTTGAGGCCCTGGATGATCCCTTCGGAAACTTCCTGGCAGACCCCCACGGCCACGTTGAACTTGACCCCTGACTGGACCAGGCCCTTGGTGATGTTGAGCGCCTTGTGAGGAACTGGGCATCGACGTGCGGCCCGAAGCGCTGGTGCGTTCGCTGTCGTTCATCCAGAAGAAGCTGGTGAGCATCGCCAAGGCCTTCTCCCGCAATGTGCGGGTCCTGATCCTCGACGAGCCCACGGCTTCCCTGGACGGCAAGGGCATCGCGGTGCTGTTCGGGCTCATCCGCCGCTGCGCCGCCAAAGGCTGCGGGGTCATCTACATTTCGCACAACCTTGCCGAGATCTTCGAGATCTGCGACCGGGTGACGGTGTTTCGGGACGGCCGCAAGACCGCCACCCGGCGGGTCGCAGACTTCGACGTCAAGGAACTCATCCGCGCCATGATCGGCCGGCAGGACACGGCCATCCATACCCGTCAGCGCCGGGTGCCCCTGGCTGGGGCCGCGCGCCTGGAGGCCGTCGGCTACCGCCGGGCGGGCTTCACGGAGCGGGTGTCCTTCTCCGTGGGCCCGGGGGAGATCTTCGGGCTGGCGGGCCTGGTCGGGTCGGGCCGGACCGAGCTGGCCCGCCTCCTGTTCGGGCTCGAACAGCGGGATTCGGGGCGCCTTCTGCTGGACGGCGTGGACATCACGCCGCGGCGCCCCAGCGAGGCGATCAGGTCGGGCATCGGCTTTCTCACCGAGGACCGCAAAGTCACAGGCCTGATCCTGGAACGTCCCATCTTCGAGAACATCGCCCTTGTCCGGCTGGCCAAAGCCGGCCGCGCACTGCTCCGGCTCGGGCGGGAACGGAAGGAGACCGGGGCGATCGCGGCCCGCCTCACGGTGAAGGCGCCGTCCACCGCCACCCCCGTCTCGGCCCTCAGCGGCGGCAATCAGCAGAAGGTGGTGTTGGCCAAATGGCTGTTCGCGGGTTCCGGCCTGCTTATCATCGACGAGCCGACTGTGGGCATCGACGTCGGGGCCAAGGGTGAGATATATCGCCTCATGGATGAGCTGGCCGCGGGGGGCGCCGCGATCATCATGATCTCGTCCTACAACCCCGAGTTGGTGGCCGTGTGCGACCGGGTTGGGATCATGCGCGATGGGCGCCTGACGGCGATCCTCCAGGGCGAGGAAATCACCGAGGAGGCCATCGTGCGGCATTCGATCGGCATCGGGACGGGGGACAGGAGCCAGTGAAGCGGTGGTTGACCAACGTCGGTTCCGGCCACAGTCTCGCCCTGGTGGCCCTCATCCTCGCCATCGGAGCCGTGGCCGGCGTAGTGAATCCGCGGTTCCTGAGCGTCATCAACGTCATCAACATCTTCCAGCAGATCGCGGTGCTGGGCATCGTCGCCAGCGGGGTCGGGATGCTTCTGGTGGCCGGCGAAGTGGACATCTCGACGGGTAACCAGGTCTCGCTCATCGGCGTCGTGTTTGCGATGCTGGTGCAGGGCCTGGCGGGTCTGCCCGACGACAATCCGGCGCTGCCCGCCCTGGCGCCCTACGCGATTCCCATCGCCGTGGCCGCCGCCTTCGTCCTGGGCGGCCTGCTCGGGCTGTTGAACGGGACCGTGGTGGTTCGGACCCGGGCGCCCTCGTTCATCGTCACCCTCGGCTTCAGCACCATCTACACAGCCGCCGCGCTGATGGTCACCAGCGGCGCTTCCTTCATGCTCTATGGCCGGTTCCAAACCCTGGGCCGGGGCAAGGTGCTGGGTTTCCTCCCGGTCTCGATCCTTTTCTTCCTGGGCGCCATGGGCCTCGCCTTCGGCCTGCTCAAGTACACCCGCTACGGCCGGTTCCTTTATGCCATCGGCGGCAACCGGAAAGCCGCCTACGTCTCCGGCATCGCCACCCGCAAGTATACCTTGATCGCCTTCGTCGCCCTGGGCCTCCTGGACGCGCTCGCCGCGATCATCCTCATCTCCCGGGTTGGCTCTGCGCTGGCCAACACCGGCGATTCCCTGTCCCTGGACGCGCTCGCCTCGGTGATCGTCGGCGGCATCGCCTTAACCGGAGGCACCGGCAGCGCGGCCAGCATTTTCCTGGGCGTTGTGCTGATCGGGATCATTGGCAATGCGCTGATCATCATGAACGTGAATCCCTTCATGAGGGGGGCCGTGATCGGCTTGGTGACCATCGCCGCAGTGACCGGCGGCCGCTTCAGTTCCGACCGGGACTAAGACGGAGAGTCACTCGCAAAACGCTTGGGTCTTGACAGCCGTGCTATCCGTTTTATCCGTCTTCCCCCAGAGCGGAAGGTGTGACCCGAACGACAATTGACGACTGTCGGAGAACAGACGAGTTCGGAGCGTGCTCCGTGAACGGCCGGTTATGGCGCAACCGACGCCTTCGGCCAAAGACCGCTTTCTCGCGCTTCCCGCCCGTTCATAGGGCCGAATTTGAAGGTCAGCAAAGGGTCGATTCCGGCTGTTCGACCGCCTGCCCGGCGGCACTCTGGCGCTTCGTCGTCGCCGTCCCGGTCGACAACGCGCAGAAGCTCATTGATCTGCTCGTCCGCGTAGCGTTCGGCTTCGTAGGCGACCGTCCCGAGCGGGAGCGTGGCGGCGATCGCCTCGGTGGCGGTGCGGATCATGGGGATGGGGTCGTTGGCTTCCATTCCCGCGCCAATCGCTGCGCCTCGGCGATCTCATCAGAGGTCATCTGGGAAGCGGCAAGATCACGTTCCTCCACCGCATCCGGCTCGTGTGCGGCCGCCAAACTGAGCCACATGTACGCTAGAACAACGTGTTTTGGCACCCCTTGACCATTCCAGTACAGGACGCCGAGGTCGGCCTGCGCCGGGGCATAGCCCTGTTCGGCCGCCTTGCGCGTCCATTTCGCCGCCTCGACATAGTCTTGCTGAACGGCTTGGCCGTTGTAGTACATGCCGCCGAGGCTGAGCTGCGCGTGGGCATCCCCTTTCTCAGCAAGAGGCCGACATAGTTGAACGGCTGCCGCGTAGTCTCGCCGGTCGTAAGCCGCCGCGCAGTCCTCTAAGGCCCCCGCGATCGCGTTGACTGAGAGCAGGACGGCGACAGTGACGGCGCTCAGAAGACGGGCGGCGCGCATCGCGAAAGCCTCCCGCCTCAAGACTAAGGCCGGGGGAGGTATTTAGCCAGCCATCGCGCCAACGCGACGTCCACGCCGCCTGAGGCCGATTTGGGCTTCCCTCCTGGTTGCGGGGGCTCGATACCAGCGTTGCTTTGCCGGATCTGAAATGTAGGCTTCGGACCGCCAGGTCCCTCCTCGCGGGCGAGCTTCGGCATAGCCCTTCATCCCGCCGTACTTCGCGCTCCTACGATAGAATGACTGCTCGCTGATCTCATGCCGCCGGCAGACCTCCAATGTCGCGCTCCCCGCTTCCCGTTCGCGCAAGACCGCGATGATCTGATCGCCTCGCTGAACCTGCTCGTCCAGTTGGAACGGCCATCGCTTCTTTGGACTTCGACAGGGAGCGGCCAAGGGTCAAAAGCCCGCTCACCAAAAGCAGAGCGGGAACCGTGAAGCGGAGAGCGCCAATCGAACGGTTCGCCGTCCTCACGCGTCTCGCCGATGCAAACCGAAGAAGTCGAAGAAGCTCAAGGCGCCCTGATCACGGCGGAGGCTCAATGAAGCCTCAGCCGACAAGACGCAGCCTGCGCTGCGCGATCTATACCCGAGTCTCCACCGACCAGGGGCTCGAACAGGACTTCAACTCGCTCGACGCCCAACGCGCGCGCCGCATCCAATGGCGTGGTCAGCGTGGCGTTCTACGACCGCCGCCTGGCTTGTCCGGCGAGCGGTACGACAGAAGCCGCAGACGCCGGTCTGGCGCTTGATACTGTCAACCCGAATTATGCAAGCGCACTGCCACCTTATGGCGCGAACAACTATTGCATCAACGCCAGCATCCAATTTTACCGTTCGGCGTCGCCGCGATCGATTGCCCTCCCTTAGCAGGCACGATAGGCAGCCCGGCGGTATGGGTGGCCGTATCCACCGGTGTAACCACAGTGGGGCTGCCAACTGAGCCGGAGACCACGTAGGCGATTACCGCGACCATCCGGACCTCCGTCCGCAATCGACGGCGAGCTTGTGACAACGGGCTCGCCGACCTTGAGCGCCAGCGACGAAGCGCCAACAGGACAACGATCGTCGCGGCGTAGCAATTGAAATTGTTTTCGACGCTCGCGAACGCGGCAATTAGCTAGTGACGAAAAGCAAACGCTCGTGGCACGGGCGCGTCAATGCAGACGATCCCGAATCTTCTCCAGTCCTGCGCGCGCGCAACCATCATCCAGCTGAGCGCCCGGAGCGCCGGCGGCGCCGATGGCGCCGATTGTCTCGTCGCCGAGTTTGATGACAACGCCGCCGCCAAAGAACATGACGTGCGGCAACTTGGCGACAGGCGCAATCGAATCTTCGCCCTTCGCGCGCTCAGCCAGGGCGAGAGTGTCGTTCTTGAAAGAGACGGCGGTGTACGCCTTGTCGTGCGCGCTATCGAGCGTGTGAATGCCAGCTCCATCCCCGCGGAGCGCGACGATTGTCGCGCCGTCGGCATCGAGCACCAAGGCAGTCTCGTGGTATCCTTGCTTCGCACACGCGGAAACGGCCTCGCTAGCGGCTTCGATCGCGAGAGCCGCTGGTATCCGATGCGTGGGCAGAGTGTCGGCGACTGACATTGAACCACTGAGCGTAACGCCAGCTAGCGCAGCGGCAGCTAGCGCAGCTCCAATATTGCAATCAAAGTACACGGCCATCTCCTCTTCTAAAGCGGCCTCACGACGCCTGTGCGAAACGCCGGCAATAACGCCAATGATGGCGGCACGTCGCCGATACGCTGCGCGTCGCCCGGACGAAGTCGCGGATCGCCCGGGGGCCTTTTGTGAGGCTATAGAGGTTGCACATTTCGGTCGACTATGTTGGGCGATAGACGTCGCGGGGCAAGCGAGGACGACGTCCTGACTGCCCACCGGGGCGACGCCAAGTGGCGGTCCTCGCCTGAACAATAAACGATGACCGCGCCTTCAGTCTCCATTCGGCTGGTTGTCATCCGGCGGTGCAGTTTGACCCCCCAATCGGCGTCCAAAATTTGGACGCCGATTCACACACTACCGGCGGACCACTGGCCCGCTACATCTTCAAACTGCCGCTGGAAACGCCAACGCCGAGCACTCCCGAACCGCAGGCGGTAGACCGGCTCTCCTTGCCCGGAGTGTTAGAATTGCGCCGGAGTAACGACGTCGACCAAGCGAGACGGCTGTCGTCTCGTTGCGATGGCTCCCTGATCAAATAGCCCCGCTTGATCACCCCAGCAGTCCCAACCCTGCTTGGTTTCGCGTGCGAACAATTCGAGATAAGGGCCGCCGACCAAGCGCTCAATCCGTTCTCTTACGCATTCGGGCTTCCGACTGTGCTCACGCCGGCTTTCGACCACGAGCCGTCGCACATATTTCGCTTGTCGCGTCGGCTTGCCGCGAGTCGCCATCAGGCATCTCGCCAAGGTGTCCGCCTCGCGCGAAACTCTCGTCGTCATGCCATACTTTATGCCGGTTGCTGTCTCTTTGGCTTTCCCTCAAGGCAAATTCCAGTATGCGCCCGTGACGCTTGTACGCCGAGCTGACGATGCTGGTTGCGCGAGAGTATTTCGCGCCCGCAATGGGGTCTTCCACAAATCGGACCGACCCCAAGGCATTATCGTCTCGTCGACTACGGGCGCGACGCGCTCCATGAACTCCACGGAATTGCCCTCCCACCGCGAACACCGTGCTGCAGAGATCGTAAATGAATAGTTCCCAGTGACCAAGGGCGACGAGTCCGTAACAGGTTATTGCGGCTCAAGCGCCCGGATTGCCGGTTCAAACTCGATCATCGGCACCGCCCGCGTTCCACTACGCTTGAGGTGATTATCGAACTTCGCCGCCGCGCCGGCGTCGCGGATCACGATCAGGTCGTTGTCCTGTTGGCGCTGAAGTGCGCGCGCGAATCAAACCCGCATCTGCCCCAATCGGCAGGACCGGAACTCGGGCGCGCCGTCCTTTCCGTGCCGGGCGATTACCTCGAATTCGGTCTAGCCTATGAATGTCAACGCATTCGGAGCCAAGAACCCAAAGGCCATCAAGAGGGCTCCGATGACGCCCAATCCGACGCTGAACCATATCAGAGCAGCGATCCCGGTAATAATCGCCGCGGAGGCCAACACAATCGCGATCTGCGTCAGACCGCTTCCGAGTTCATAGTGTGCGAGTCGACGATTCGCGACTTCCCGACGCTCAGCCGCCTCATTCGCTCGATCTTGGATCGCATCCAAGCTGTCCTCGGGCTTTTTGGGATCCTTTTCGAAACGCGCGACAATCGCTTTGAAATCCCCGACTTGCTTCTCGAACGCTTCTTGCGCCTTGGGATCGTTGAGTGCGGTCTTTTGAGCCTCAAGCAACTCAGAAGCCGTTTCGACGACGGTTGATCGAATCTTCTTGGCCTGGTAGAAATTGAATAAATCGGACGACTCGATATTCTTTTCTGTCGACAAGTGCTGAGCGTTTTTTGCTCCAGCCTCGGCCAAGGCCAGTAATAAGGCCAAAACCGCGATTATGAGGGCAACGTTTCGGTTTTTTTCTTTTGCCTCAAGTGCTGATTCGGTGGCTTCAGGCATCAACTCTCCCCCGTCATTTCAAAAAGTCCCACCCGCATAGTTACTCCCGCGGCTGCGCTGAATCGCCATGCCGCTTTGCCCTTTCCGGTTATCGCTGCATAGTCGGCGGCAATCTCAGCTATCCCCTCATTTTGAATGGCCCGTAAATTGCCACCGAAGGTTGGCGTTTCAGCTGATTGATGCACGCTATGCGGGTCCCGCGGCATGCGAATGCACAAATGCGATCGTCGTTAGCAAGGCCGCGGGATTGCCAATTCGTCCTTTTCGTTCGATTATTCCCTGACCGAAGGGAGAAAAAACGCCCAAATTTGGATTCATGAGGGCGGCAATGTGCAACTTATACTCCGTCGCCAATGGTTCGCAGGCGATCCGAATGCTCAGAGGGATGCGATACAGGTTCGACCTTGCTCGAATGCGATGGTCCCAATCGCGTGTGAGCGCATCTTATGAAAGAGACATCGAGAACGCGAGAATCCAAGAAATCACACGAGCAATAACGGCGAGATGCGCTTCCGGTTGCTCCGGACGATCGAGTCCGAGCTGTAGCCGGAGTCTCTCGCCCACCGAGTCCAGGCAAGCACGAGCGATTATCGTCGGTCGTGCGCAAGGCTGTTGGTTTCGTCAGGGTACGTCGCAAAAGGGCGGACACCCTACGATCGACGGACGCAACGAACAAGAGCGATGCGCCAGAAAGCGGTCGAAGGCGCTACGGTAGTCTTGCGCCATGAGCAGTCGTTCGCTGATCTGTTATTCGGCGCAGGGTCCAAACGCCGATCGGCGTTGCGTTACTTTGAGAACGTTCGCCGCGGCGGGGTCAACCTCTGAAGCCGAGTTACAGA
>Ga0074044_10001493_pt1 | contig 21063 bp, 16 predicted proteins | sample BogForMeECP23OM1_FD_94443 | JGI IMG/M metagenome (GOLD analysis project Ga0074044, IMG submission 94443) | Bog forest soil microbial communities from Calvert Island, British Columbia, Canada - Bog Forest MetaG ECP23OM1 | ecosystem: Environmental > Terrestrial > Soil > Wetlands ...
CCAGGACTTGCTGGCCGAAGAACCCCAGCGGGCTGAGTGCAACGTTGCGCCGGTTGCGCTTGATGTTGGCGAGCATCTCCAGGTGGGGAAAGTGATGCTGAACCATCCAGATCAGATTGGGGATGAAGATCAGTATCGTTATCATCCCGCCGATGAAGAACCATCGGCTACTCATCAACCGGCGCTCAGGCGTCATCAGCAGACCGGCTACCAGAGCAAAGCCGAACATCGCCATAGTGTCCTTGTTCTCAAGACCTACACCGGCCAGCACTCCGAACCACAGCCAAAGTCTCGCGTCGCCTGTCTTGATCATGCGGATCAGAATCAGCACACAGCCCATCCACAGGAGCGGTTCAACCGAGTTCATTGAGAGATAACTGTCGAAGGCCAGATAGAATGGCGCAACCAATACGGCCACGGCGGCGAGAGCCTGCGCAAATCGTCCGCCACCAAGTTGCCTGACCAATGCGCCGGTAAGAAGAACAAGCCCAACGCCAGCGAGCGCCGGCAGGAGCCGAATAGCCAGAAGTGAATCGCCAAGCAGTGCGCGCACAGTCCACGCCTGCAGCGCAGTGAGCGGCGGCATATCGACGTATCCCCAGCTCAGGTGCTGACCGCAGGCCAGGAAATAAAGTTCGTCAACGAACAAACCATAACCGCCCGGGTTAGGCAGATGCAGTACTAGTTCAAGAGCGCTGACATAGGCTACAAGGGCAGGACCGGAGATGAAGGAGCGTTTGCGTTTGTGGCGAGCTACCACGCGCTCAATGTCACTCCACACGTGGCGCAGAATGAGCGTCGTCCTGGGCCGAGAGGAAGTGCAGCAGCGACTCATTGAACATGTCTGCATCCTGAAGGAACGCGAAATGACTCACTCCCGGGAGGATTAGCTCGCCGGAACCGGGAATCAGCGCGGCCATGTGATCGGTGTTCTCGCGCTCGATCGCCTCGTCGTGATCTCCATCGACGATCCATGTCGGCACCTTGATATGGCTCAATTGATCGTCGGTAAAATGCGGCTCGGTCGCCCACATGTGCTCTATGTTCGCGAGGAAGGCTTTGAAGCGTGCCGGGGTCGGCGAGAGTCGCGTGTACTCCTTCGCTGCGCGTTGGATATAGGCAGTGAAGACTGGGCTCTTGCTCACATCCTTCACGCCCGATGGATTGGAATTCGCGCCAAACGCGAACAGTCCTGTCAGGCGCTCCGGATGATGGATCGCGATGTCGAGACCAATAATCGCTCCGTCACTCCATCCGATAAGCGCCGCCTTGCGGATATGCAGGTAGTCCATCAACGCCAGAACATCTGACGACATCAGATCATAACCGATTGGCGCGTCAGCTCGTGTGCTGCGTCCGTGGCCGCGACTATCCAGAACGATCACATGGTAGTGCGCGGCGAGGACGGCCACCTGCAAGCCCCAGTACTCTGAATTCGCCAAGCCACCATGGGCCAGGATGACTGGCGCACCGTGACCAAACTCCGCGTACCACAAGCGGATGCCGTTGACCGGCGCGATGCCGCTGGCGTCAGGCTCGGGTAGCACCGGTGTCGGTGGCAGAAGCAACCACAGGTGTTGCGCGCCCGCGGGCGGCGCGGCAGCGAGCGCTGCTAACATCAGGAGAACAATGAATAAGCGGCGCATTTGATGCACGATTAGCTACTTTGCGGGCTGCGCCTGGTGAGAACCTGAACCCTGACGTAGTGATAGTGCAACCCGCCCGGAAATGATATCGCTGCGATGCGGCCGTCGCCGGGTTACTCGGGCTGGAGAGGCGCTCCGAAAGCGCTGCCCGAGGTGACGGGCAAATGGAATCATAAGTGTCTGCACAAAGGAACTTCAATAGCTTCCGCCGTCGCTCAATGTCACTCCACGGCCGGTCTGCTGATGACGCCGGAGCGCGCTTTTTCATCGCTTCGGACAGCCTCTTCCTGCCTGCGGGTGTCACTCGCCCACGTCTCTTTGGCGCGGCAGCGAAGAATGACTGAGAGTCAGAAAGGAAATCTCAGTTATAATGGGAAATCAAGGCCATGCTAGCTAGACATTTCCTTTTCCTGTGGTCTTTGGCATTCCTATCGCCAGTCGTCGCGATTTTCTTCGCTGTGCGCTGCTATGCTCTCCATAGCCGCCGCCGTCCTCAGTCAGAGAGGCGATTCCCCCTCGTCACGTACGTCATCGTTTTATTCCTCTGCGCCATCATCGCTTATTCATTCGGGTTGTATTTTGGAAATAGCTGGGCGTGCTCCAGTCCCCAATCAGGGAATCTTTGCGGGCTGATTGGAATCTTTGTGACCGGCCCATTTTCCTCGGCGCTCGCGATTTTTCTCGTCAGCGGATTGATCCTGCTTTTACCGGCTGACGATGCGCACATCGCGGCTAACGATACGCCCAGTCAGGCGACAACAAGGTGGTACCGAAAACTTTGGCAGGGACAATATTCGTTCGCCCGCTCATTCTGGGGTTTCTTCATATTAGGCACATTCGTTGGCGTGATCATCGGCATGAACCCAGTATTTCTTTTTTTGCCGGTATTTCTGTTTTCTCTGGGTTTCCAGCTTTGCCTGTTCGCCTATGAAATAACCGCAGGCGTTGGTGTCTGGCGCAGTGCTAATGCACTTATCGCGCCGAGAGGTCCTTCGGTAAAATTTAATGCATCAATGAAGATCATCGCGGCAAAGACCATTGTTGTTTTGGTGATCGGCTTTTACAGCATTCGTCTGCTACGGATCGTGTTCGCTGTAGTGAATCACGTCGCCAGCCGGTAACCCGCAGATCTCCGCTCAAAATCGTGGATCGTCACCAATTTCCTCTTAGATCCCTCCCCAAGCAGCGCGATTTTCTCCGCATCCTCCTTCCTAAATCTCGCGTCATTCAAAACGCAAATCGCCGATGACGTGCTGCTCACGTTGACCGCAGTCGCGTAATTGCCCGGTTTCGCCGGCGGTTCGTTTGGCGCCGTCGCCGGGTTACTCGGGCTGGAGAGGCGCTCCGAAAGCGCTGCCCGAGGTGACCGGCAAATGGAATCATAAGCAACCTGGTTGTTCGACAGCGCGGCCGCGGTTCGGCTAAGACTAGACTGAGCGAAATAGCGGGAGGCTCACATCTATGGCATCGACTACGGCATCGACTTCTTTGCGCGAGGGGACGCCGCAACCGGTCGTCGAAACCACGTGCGGCAAAGTTCGCGGAACCACCGCCGGTGGTGTCAGCATCTTCAGGGGAATTCCCTATGGCGCTTCAACCGCGGGTAAGAATCGCTTCATGCCGCCGATCGCCGCGCAGCCGTGGGCCGGTGTGCGTGACGCATTCGACTACGGACCGAGCGCACCGCAGAATCCGTCCTCGATGCGTGGCGCAGTCGATCCGCGGAGCGGGTTCGCCGCGTATGGTGACGCCGACACCATAGAGGAAAGCGAAGACTGCCTGGTGCTCAATGTCTGGACTCGAGGACTCAGCGACGGCGGCGAGCGTCCCGTGATGTTCTGGTGCCACGGCGGCGGCTTTGGGTCGAGCTCGGGCTCCCCTCTTATGTATGGCGGCGAGCGCCTCGCGCAGCGCGGCGACGTGGTGGTGGTGACCGTCAACCATCGGCTCGGCGCCCTCGGATATACCTATATCGCCGGGGTTGGCGGCGAGCAGTATGCATCGTCAGTCAACGTCGGGATGCTCGACCTGGTCGCGGCGCTCGAATGGGTCCGGGACAATATCGCGCGATTCGGCGGTGATCCGCGCAACGTTACGATCTTTGGCGAATCGGGAGGCGGCGCGAAGGTCTCGACCCTGCTCGCGATGCCGTCTGCCAAGGGGCTCTTCCATCGCGCGGTGATTCAGAGCGGTCCGGGATTCCGGATGCTCGAGCCCGCCAGCGCGGTCGAGGTCGCCGACCTGCTGCTGGCCGAGTTGGGGCTCGATCGCGCGCGCATTGGCGAAATCCAGACCGTCGCGGTGGAGCGCATCGTCGCCGCACAGGCCGCGGTCGAGCGCAAACTCGGACGGCGGCTAGTGGGATTCCGGCAGGGCTTTGCTCCGGTAGTCGACAAACGGACTCTCGAGCAGCACCCGTTCGACCCCAAGGCCTCCCCGCTGTGCGCCGGCGTGCCGGTAATGATCGGTTACAACCGCACCGAACCGACGCTGTTCATGGCCGGCGATCGCGAGGCCTTCGCGCTCGACGACGAGGGTCTTCAGCGCCGCGTCAAGCTCATGCTCCGCGACCAGTCCGAGCGGGTGATCGAAGAGTTCCGCGGCGCCAATCCCGGCGCGACCCCATCCGACCTGTTCTTCCTGATCGGTGCCGAATATCCGACCGGTGCGTTCTCGCGCAAGATCGCGCAGCGCAAGAGCGAGCAAGGCCGCGCTCCAGGCTACCTCTACCGGTTCGAGCGGCAGACGCCGATTTCGGGCGGCCGGATGAAGTCACCGCACGCGCTGGAGATCACCTTCGTGTTCGACCACGCGGGTGAGCCGCTCGCGCCCCGCCTCGCGCCCGACAGCCCCGAGGTGCACGAGCTGGCCGCCGAGATGAGCGGCCGATGGATCGCCTTCGCTCGCACCGGCGATCCCAACACCGGCCACGCACCGCACTGGCCCGCGTACTCCGCCGCGGAGCGCGCGACTATGATCTTCAACAGTAAGTGCTGGGTCGAGAACGATCCATCGCGCCAGGAGCGGCTCGCGATCGATCGCATCCTCTTCCCGTCGGAGACGCACTGAGCGGCGGCTCGCAACAGTTGCCACCCTTCGTGATGGGAATCACCCGGCAAGGAGGAGCAAAGACATGATCGATCTCTACTTTTGGCCAACCGGGAACGGAAAGAAGCCAGTCATCCTGCTCGAGGAGTGCGGCCTTTCCTATACCATCAAGCCGATCAATATCGGCCGCGGGGATCAGCTCTCACCAGACTTTCTGAGGATCTCGCCCAACGGGCGGATGCCGGCGATCGTCGATCACGAACCGATGGGCGGCGGAGCGCCGCTCTCCATTTTCGAGTCGGGAGCGATCATGATGTATCTCGCCGAAAAGGCGGGGAAATTCTTCCCACAGGATACGCGGCGCAAGTATGACGTCTGTCAATGGATCCTCTGGCAGACCGGCAACCAAGGACCGAAGCTGGGCGAGCAGGGGCATTTCCGGCGCGCGGCGCAGGACGCGAAACACGGCGATCTTTCGTACGCCGTGCTGCGCTTCGACAACGAGGCGCACCGTATCTACGGCGTCATGAATCTCGGACTGTTTGGCAAGCAATATCTAGCTGCCGGCGAATACACCATCGCGGACATGATCTGTTATCCATGGGCGTCGAGTTGGCAAGCGCGCGGCATCGACATGGATGAGTTCCCGAACGTGAAGCGCTGGCTCGGCGAGATCGGTGAGCGCCCCCCGGTCAAGAAGGCGATGGCGATGGGCCCGGAGTTTCGCGAAGACCCGGCAACTGTCACGCCCGAGGAGAGAGCCCGGCGCGCCAAGCTGCTCACTCACCAGCGAGCGCAGGCCGTGCCGACGCAGTGGACGCACACCGCGCACTAGGAGCACAGGCAGCGGGTGCGGTGCGTCGCTTTCGCGCGGTTTGCCATGTTCGCCGAACACCGTCCGTTAGGCGAAGGGCTGAGAGTTCAAATTCGGCGTCAGGTCCCGAACTCATCCATCAGAAGGCCGACGTAGTTCTCCGCAAGACTCTGCGACGCGGCGTGCGAACTGGTCACGTAGTCAAGCTCCGCGAGTTGCCGGCGCGTGTCGAATGCGTTCTCGTTCTCGAAACGATGCAGTATCGAGGTCATCCACCACGAGAAGCGCTGCACCTTCCACACGCGCCTAAGACAGATCGAGGAGTACCGATCGAGCAGATCACGAGATTCCGACGCATAGAACTCGGCGAGCGCCGCCGCCAGGACGCGAACATCGGAGACGGCGAGGTTCAGCCCTTTCGCGCCCGTGGGCGGCACGATATGAGCGGCGTCGCCCGCGAGAAACAGTCTGCCATATTGCATCGGCTCGACAACGAAGCTGCGCATCTCCGTGATACCCTTCTGAAGAATCGGCCCCTGCTTCAGCCCCCATCCGTCGTCCGTTGCAAAACGAGCCTGTAGCTCACCCCATATTTTCGCATCGGGCCAGCGGTCGATGCTCTCGTCGGGGGAGCATTGAAAGTAGAGCCGCGTGAGATCTGGCGAGCGCATGCTGTGCAGGGCAAAGCCGCGCTCGTGGCGGCAATAGATTAGTTCATCAGACGAGGGCGCGACTTGGGCGAGAATCCCGAGCCATCCGAAAGGGTATACGCGCTCGTAGGTCGTGATGGCGCCGGCCGGTATGCTGGGCCGGCACACGCCGTGGAAGCCGTCGCATCCGGCGATGAAGTCGCAGCTTAGCTCTCTCGCTTCGCCATTGGCGCGGAAGCGGACGGTCGGCGTCGAGCCGTCGAATCCGTGAACGCTGACGTCGTTGGCCTCGAAGAAAATCTGCCCGCCGGTGGCAAGACGGGCGTCGGTGAGATCCTCGATCACCTGGTTCTGGCCATAGATCGTGATTGCGCGGCCGCCCGTGAGTCCGCTCAGATCGATTCGATGGCCGCGGCCTGCGAATCGCAGTTCGATTCCGTGATGGACCAGGCCCTGGCGCTTCAATCGATCGCCAACACCCATTTCAGTCAGCAAATCCACGGTTCCCTGTTCGAGCACGCCGGCGCGGACTCTTTCTTCGACGTGTTTTCGGCTTCGCGCCTCGACGACGACTGACTCGATGCCCGCGCGGTGCAGAAGATGCGACAGCACCAATCCTGCCGGTCCCGCGCCGACTATTCCAACCTGGGTGTGCATACCCGTGTCCAGATACTTGGCCTCGAAAGGAGTTCGGTCAACCGGCAGCAAGTCTCGCTTCGACTTTTGCCGTCATCGGAGCAAGGATCGCGTTGATGCCGGTAAAGAAGAAACGGAACAATCGGAAAACTGATTCGCAATACGAAGCAGGTCTTGCCCGCCGCCGCGGCGTGCTCGGAGACGCGCCACCAGTATCCGAACAGCGACGAATATACCGGCTATGAATGGAACATCGGCAAATCGCTGGCCTCCTCAAGATCGGCGTGAACCTAATACGATTGCCTCCGGGAGAGCGTCACTCTTACCGCTGCTTAACGAAGATTTTTCAGGACAGTCACCAATCATCAGCGGTTGTCTATTCGAGAGGCCGCCCCCGTCCTGCGTCGCCACAATCAGAAGTCCGCCTATGATCGCGAAATTCTTCATCGTGTTGAAGATCAATCGAGGGTTTTGTGAAATCTGAGCGTTGCCAGCGTGAGCGTGGCTGCCCCGAGCAGGGCCATCGCAAGCATCTGCGGCCATAGCACTTCCAGTCCGATGCCTTTGATGAAAGTTCCGCGCAGGACGACGAGATAGAAGCGCAGTGGATCTAGATTGGTGAACCATTGCAGGGCGGTCGGCATGCTGGTGATTGGATAGCCGAACCCGGACAGCATGATCGCCGGCGAGATGTAAAAGAAGGAGATCGCAAAAGCCTGCTGTTGGGTCTGGCAGATCGTGGAAATCAGCAGTCCAACGCCAAGCGCGCTCGACAGAAAGAGCGTCGTGCCGAGCAGCAGAACGAATACGCTGCCGCGAAACGGAACCTGGAACCACAGAGTTCCCGCGACTGCGACGACGATCACGTTGGCGAGTCCGACCAGCAGGAAGGGGAGAGTTTTGCCGACGATCAATTCGGCAGGGCTGATCGGCGTAACCATCAATTGTTCGAGGGTGCCGATCTCCCGCTCTCGCACCACGGCGAAGGCCGTCAGCGTCATCACCGATACAGGACAAGAGTTCCTATAACGCCAGGCACGAAAAACCATCGGCTCTCGAGGTTCGCGTTGTACCAGGGGCGCTCCTGGAGCTCGATGCGCGGCGCGAAGGTCGCGAGCGCTGGTCGCAGACGATCGGCGAATTGGAGTTGATAGTCCTGCGCATAGCGCGTTGCAATCTGATTGATGTATCCAACGGCGATCAACGCGGTATTCGAGTCAGTACCGTCGAGCACGGCCTGAACCGGCGCGGTCTGGCCCTTGCGGAGCAGTTCGGCGAAGCCCGGCTGAATCTTCAGCACCAGGACGACGCGCCGATGATCAAGCAGGGACGGGATTTGCGATTCGTTCTGCAGGACATCGCGCACCTGAAAGCGGCTGCTGGCGCTGAAGCGCTCAAGGAATTCGCGGCTCTCCTGGCTGTGGTCGTAGTCGAGCACCGCGGTTGAGACGCGATTCACTTCGTAGCTGGCGGCGTACCCGAATATCAGCATCTGCAGCAGCGGCGGCACGATCAGCGAGAAGCGCGCGTGCTTGTCGCGGAACAGGTGGATGAATTCCTTGATCAGAATCTGGTGCAGGCGTTCGATCACGTCAGCCTCTCATGCCAGCGACTTGTGGAACGATCGTTTAGCCAGAAACACCATGAGCACGGCATAGATGACGAGTGCAATTAAAGGACCCGCAAGAAGGCTGAGGCCGGTGCCGCGCAGAAATACGCTCTTGAGTATGACGATGTAGTAGCGCGCCGCGACCAAGTAGGTGAAGGGCTGTACGCCGAGCGGCATCTGGTCGATTGGAAACGTGAATCCCGACAGCAGGAACGAGGGCAGGAAGGCAGTCACCAAGCCGATCTGGCTCGCGGCAAGCTGATGCTTCGTGGCGACGGAGATCCAGAATCCAAGCCCGAGAATCGCGGTCAGGTAAATTCCGGAGCCGACGGCCAGCGCGATGAGCGAACCGCGAAAGGGGACTTGGAACCACCATACGGCGATCGCGGCGCAGGCGGCGGTATCAAACATGCCGAGGGCGAAGTAGGGAACTAGCTTGCCGATAATGATTTCGAGCGAGCTCACCGGCGTTGAGATAAGTTGTTCCATGGTGCCGCGCTCCCACTCGCGCGCGACGGTCAGTGAGGTAAGCAACACTCCGACGACGGCCATCACGATCGCGGCGACTCCCGGCACGATGAAGTTTTTGCTTTCGAGATCCTCGTTGAACCAGGTTCGGCCCTCAACCGACAGCACGGGATTCACCGTGGGCGCGTGGGATTTGCGAAGGTAGTCGGCCTGAACGGCAGCGCCATAAGAGGCGAGAACGCCCTGGGCGTATCCGATCGCCAGCTCAGCGCTGTTGTTGTCGGAGCCGTCAACGAGCGCCTGTACGTACACCGGCCGTCCATCGTGGAGGCGCGCGGAGAAGTCGTACGGAATCACGATCGCGAGCTGGCATCGGCCGTCGTCGAGAGCGGTGGCCAGCGCGCGGTAGTCGGTGACAGTGTCGACCAGATCGAAATACTCGGAAGACTCAAAGCGCTTGAGGAGATCCTGGCTCGCCTGGCTGCCTTCGCGATCGAATGCGAACATCCGGATGTGCTTGGTGTCGAGATTGACGCCATAACCGAGCGTCGTCATGAGCATCAGGGGCATGAGCAGAACGATCAGCAGGCTACGCGAGTCGCGCAGCACCTGGAAAACTTCCTTGCGCGAGATGGCGAGCAGGCGGCGAAGATTCATGACGACGACTCCGAAGCGCCGTTAGCGTCGTGTCGAGTGGTCAATGCCACGAACGCATCCTCGAGGCTCGGGCGAATCACGTGCAGGCTAGCGACTGAGATTGAGTCGGCCTCGAGCGCGGCGCGAATCGCGGGTGCAACGCCGGCGTCGGACACGACCAGGTGCAGCGCGTTGCCGAAGACGGCGGCGTCGCGAACCCCGTCGAAGCGGCGCACGAGTTCGATGGCGTCGCCGAGCCGGTCGCAGTCGAGCAGCATCAACGAGCCCTGTATCGAACCCAACTTGAGTTCGGTAGGCGTGCCCAATGCGATCAGTTTACCGCTGTTCATCAGCGCAAGGCGGTTGCAGTATTCGGCTTCGTCCATGTAGTGCGTGGTGACGAAGATGGTGACGCCGTCGTCGCTCATCCGCTGAATCAACTCCCAGAACAGGCGGCGCGAGAGCGGATCGACGCCCGAGGTCGGTTCGTCGAGGAACACGATTGGCGGGCGATGCAGAACGGCGCAGCCGAGCGCCAGGCGCTGCTTCCATCCGCCGGACAGGGTGCCGGTAGGGCTTGACTCGCGGCCGCGCAGCCCCGCCATCTCGAGCGCCCCATCGATCCGGCCGCGCAAATCAGCCGCCGGGACGCCGTACATCCCAGCATAGAAGCGCAAATTCTCGAAGACGGTCAGATCAGCGTAAAGCGAAAACTTCTGCGACATGTAACCGATGTTGCGGCGGATCAGTTCGGGCGATTGGACGACGTCGTAGCCGGCGACAGTCGCGCGGCCGGAGGTGGGATGCAGCAATCCGCACAGGATTCGAATCGTGGTCGATTTTCCTGAGCCGTTGGGACCGAGAAATCCGAAGACTTCGCCGGTTCGCGTCTGAAACGAAATGCGATCGACGGCGGTGAAATCGCCAAAACGCTTCACCAGGTTTTCGACTTCGACCGAGTTGCCGTTGGAGCGCATCATGCCACGCCGTGTGCCGAGTCCTTGCGCACCGCCTCGACAAACAGATCCTCGATGGTCGGTGCGACGCGGACAATCTCGTCAAATGGAATCTGGCTGCCGGTCAACCGATCACCGAGATCGCGGATGCGGCGATCGGAGTCGTCGACAAACAGATGAACCGCGTCGCCGACCAGCACCAGGCTCGATACGCCCTCGGCTGCAGCGAGTTCATCTCTGACGCGGCGCGCCTCTGACGACACGATCGATACGACCGAACCTTGGAGCCGCGACTTGAGACGTGCGGGCGAGTCGCAAAAGAGCAGTCGTCCCTGATGAAGCAGCGCTATGCGATGGCACCGCTCGGCCTCGTCCAGGTACGCGGTGGAATTGACGACGGTGACGCCCTGCCCGACGAGCGAATACAGCATCGCCCAGAACTCGCGCCGTGAAACCGGATCGACGCCATTGGTCGGTTCGTCGAGCAGCAACACGCGCGGGGTGTGTATCAGGGCGCAGACCAAGCCGAGCTTTTGCTTCATTCCGCCGGAGAGCTTGCCGGCGGGACGGGCGCGGAACTCACGCAGGCCACATGCTTTCAGCAGTTCGGCGGCGCGCGCCTCGCGGTCCTGTCTGCGAACGCCAAACAGGTCGGCGTAGAATCGGATGTTCTCGTCAACCGTCAAGTCTTCGTAGAGGCCGAAGCGCTGCGGCATATAGCTGATGAGCTGCTTGACGCCTTCGGGGTCGCGGACCACGTCGCATTGCACGACGGTCGCGGTGCCGGCGTCGGGCGGGAGCACTCCGGCGAGGATGCGCATGATGGTGGTTTTGCCGGCGCCGTCGGGTCCGACGATGCCGAAGATTTCACCGGGTGAGGCGTCGAAGCTCAGATGGTCGATCGCGCGGACGCCCGGGAAATCCTTGACCAGATCGCGTACGACGACCGTCTTGTCATCCACGACGGTTGCCGCTTTGCACGGGAGGGCCGAGCTGAATCGTCGCGTCCGCGGGCATCCCGGGCTTCAGTTCGTGACGGGGATTTTCAACGTCGATCTTGATTCGGTAGACGAGCGTCACCCGTTCCTTGTGGGTCTCGACGCTCTTGGGCGTGAACTCGGCCTCGGAAGAAATGAACGAGATTTGCCCCGGATACGCCTTGTCGGGGTAGGTGTCGGTGTGCACCGTCGCGGCCTGGCCCCATCGGATGCGACCGAGATCGGTTTCTGCCACGTACGCGCGCAGCCAGACGTGATCGAGGTCGGCCAACGTGATGACGGGCGTGCCCGGCTGCATCACTTCGCCGAGCTCGGTCTGACGCGTGAGAATGACGCCCGAGAACGGCGCGCGCAGAGTCGTGTAGCCAAGCATGATCTTTGCGAGCTCGAGATTTTCGCTGGCGTTGCGGATGTTGGCCTTGGCGACCGCGATATCCTGTTGCGCGCTACGCTCCATCGCCAGGTCCCGTTGCATCGCGGCGTTCGACTGCTTGAGGGCAGTCTCGGTGTGGTCGCGCTGGTCGCCGGAGATAATCTTTTCATTCCAAAGTTTCTGACTGCGGGCGTAGTCGAGGTTTCTTTGAGCAAGGTCGGCGTCATCGTTGGCAACCGTCGCATGCGCGGCCTCGAGCTTTTGTATCGCCGAAGAAAGTTGCTGTTCCTGCACTCGCAGAGCGGCGTCGTTGATGGCGACCTGCTGGCGGTAGTCGCTATCGTCGAGCCGCGCGAGCAGCGTCCCAGCCTTCACCCACTGGCCTTCGTCGAAAGGCAATTCGACAACGCGCGACTGCACGGCCTTGAAACTGACGACGCTTGCGTGGGCCTCGATGTTGCCGGAAACGAGCAGCTTGTCGGTCGCGCCGTTATCCCTGAAGAACAGCGAATAGCCCGTCCATGCCCCGGCGCCAAGCATCAGGACCACAACCAAAAGGACAATTCGCGTCTTCATGCGAGTTGATTAGACCTCTTGAGTGATCGGCGGCGACGAAGAACGGTTGGCGACGGCTTCCCTAGATTGCGCCGGCGCCGAGACTGAACAGGAACAGACGGAGCAGCCGTGGTCTTTGCCAAACGATCTCCAAGCCAGCGCAAAAACTTCGCGCGCTGATGCATGAAGCGCGGGTCGGTAGGTTCCATGCCGTGGATGAGGCGGATCAACTGGGGCATCACGAGCGGGAACAAAGCCAGCGACAACATCGAAATGAAAAGTTGAGTCAGATTAACGCCGCCGGGAATCGCCCCCCTGCGCTGCAGCATACGGAGGCGGTCGACTGCTTTCTCGAACAGCGCGCGGCGCTCGGCCTCTGCGATGCACTTCCTGCCGCCGCTGTCGATCGCCTCCCATTCCATCAGGCGCACGAAGTCGATGTCCGTACCGCCCGACAAGTAGATATGCGCGAGCGCACCGGCGAAGTCGTCGGGTGTGGACTCGATGAATCCGGCACGCTCGTCGATTTTGCGGCGCAGGATTTCGCGATAGAGGTCCTGCTTGGCGCCGAAGCAATAGTAGAGCATTCGCTTGTTTATGCGGGCGCGGCGAGCGATCGCGTCGACGCGCGCGCCGGCGAAACCGCGGGCTGAAAATTCGGTGAGCGCGGCGGCGAGGATCTTCTCGCGCGTGCGATTGAGGTTGCGGACAGTTGTGCGTCGGCCAGCCATGGTTCGAAGAGCCGTTAACCGGACAGTTAATTGTACTATTAACTGATCAGTTAACTAGGCCGGCGCGTACGGCGAGTCAAGGGGGGAGAAGATAATCACGCCGCTGGCGCGTTTCAGCATCGCCGGAACAACCTACGCGCGGCCAAAAACGCGCCAAAGACAGTGACACGCCAGGTGTTCTCGAAGGTGCTCCGCTTGGTGTCCATCAGTTTGCCGAAAGATAGTCATCAAATCGCCTATAGCAGGACCCGCGTCCAACCCGTCTCATGGAGTAGGGCGGGAGCATTCATTCTGGAAATCCGAGGTCCTCTGCATCGCGTGTCGCAAGTCCGATCTGTTCGGCGTGATCTCGCCTTCCATTGTACCACAGCATCCAGCGACCACGAGTGAAAATGGCAAACGGCTTATAGCAAGCGCTGCTGTCCCATCCGAACTCGCCTGGTCTGATAATCGGATTATCAGGATGCCGCACCCAGTTTGTGATCCCGTCGAGCGACCGCCCGAGGCCGATCGCGGCATGATCCACATCAGAGAACCCGATATAAAACGCGTAGTAATAAGCGCCGTGTTTCAGCACTTGCGCAGCCGTAACTCGAGCGCTTTCCCAGACGGAGCCCGGGTCCGGTCGGAGGATCGGGTTGTCGGCGCGCCGTTCCCAACTCAGCCCGTCGGTGCTGGTAGCGTAGCCCACCGCGTTTGGTTCGTACTGTTCTCCGCCTGAATACCACATGCGATACAATTTCTGGTCTTGGTCCCATAAGACATTCGGAGCCATGACGGCGACTCCCTCCCAGGCGGAAACGGGAGACAGCACGGGAGTTGCTCGGGCGCGCTGCCAGTTGATGCCATCGGTGCTGCGCGCGTAACCGATGGCAGAGTTAGTCGGGGTCTGGCCGGTGAACCACATGTGATAGAGCCCATCGCGGAATAGAAGGGCGGGCCGATTAACTTGCAGTTCCCAGCCGGTGTCCGTGTTTGGCCTCAAAACGATCTCGGGCCGCGACCAATGAATACCATCGAGACTTCGCGTGAGGGCGATGCTCTTCCGGAGACGCCACGAAAACCACATCCAGTAGGAGTTCCCGACCTCGAGCAGACATACATCAAAGCAGGTGCCTAACGAGCCGCCGAGTACCGGGTTGTTTGAATACTTCACCCAGCTGTTGCCGGTTCTCCAGTTGCAATTCGCCGTGAGCAGCATCGCGGAACTTGCTATTCCGAGGCAGAACTGTCGACGCGTGATGGTTCCTGGATAACTCATCGGGCTGAGCTTAGATTACCGCCGGATCCCTTGAGCACTTAGAGCGAGGGATAATCTCGCTTCCGCATGGCGCTGCCGGTCCGACAGGAAATGGCGCTCGACCAGGGCGAAAAATTGGGGATGCCCTCAACCTTTCCGTTTCGCGTCTTCGAAGTCCATTCGCGGGCGTCCAGGTGAGCTTCATCGGCGACAGTGAGTTAATCGACGGCCAAACCGGGAGTCAACCGGCCCCGGCCTGATTTCATCGGCGCGGCAGACCATCTCGCGAGTGGTGGCGAGGGCGGGCGCCCGGCCGAGGTCGTCAGTGATAGGCGCATCGCCCTCAAGGCCATGCGAGCTGACTGTCAGGCTCGAGGTGAACGACGTGCCGCAGATGCTGAACACGGCGGGCGTCAGATCGGCGCAGAATACGCATGGTCTCGGCGTAGTCACGTTCGGGCGACGCATGAGTGCGAGGTGGACACTTGAGGTTGGTATCAATTACCTGGATTTCCAAGAGTCGGAACAGCGGTCAGAAAGGAAGTGCTTTTCTCGGGCTGTGGCGAAGCCCGTAAGTTGCGCGCGGCCTGCGTTCAACTGCAAACAAATGGACGAAGATCAGCCTGCCGTTTGAATCGAATATTTTTCCCTTGCGTGTACAAATGGGCTAGAGGTGTGCTATTTTGCTACTTTTAGATACTAGCGGTGGATAAAATTGAATCGTCCGGAACAACCAAGTGCCTTATGCTGACTTTTTCTACCCGGAGACTCAGTACTTCCAGTGATTTCGCCGAAAACGTGCCGCTGCTACAGTAAGCCCCGGCCAAACTGTGTAAACCCGTACTTTCGCTACACCATGATCGAAACGCAAAAGGGAATTGGGAAGCGCGTATGCATCGTCGGGGGCGGTTTCACAGGACTGGCCGCGGCGTACCAGTTGTCGAAAGCCGGTCTACCTGTGACCCTTTTCGAGAAAGACGAACATCTGGGTGGATTGGCTGGGTCGTTTCAAGTCGGCGACCAGATGCTGGAGAAGTTTTATCACCACTGGTTCACAAGCGATCAGCACATTATGGAACTAATTAGGTGTCTCGGTGTTGAAGACCAGGTGGACTTCCGAGATACGCGAACCGGAATGTACTATGCGGAGAGCTTTTTCAAGCTTAGCTCCCCGTTGGACGTGTTGCGATTTCATCCGCTCAGTATGGCCGGTCGCATTCGACTCGGCCTAGCCGTTATTGCAGCTCGGAAGGTTAAGGACTGGAAGGAACTGGAGGGAATCACCGCGGAAGAGTGGCTCCTCCGGTTATGCGGGCGTCAGGTCTATCGGGTCGTATGGGAGCCCCTGCTAACCGGAAAATTCGGTGACTTGGCCTCAGAGATATCAGCGGTCTGGTTTTGGAACAAATTGAAATTACGGGGAGGCAGTCGAGGAAAGTCCGGCAGAGAGCAGTTAGCGTATTTTCGTGGTGGATTCAGTGCATTGGCGCAAGCTATCGCGAGCGAAGCCAAGCGCAATGGAGCCGAGATCCTGACCGGTTTGCAGGTGTCCGGGCTTGAAGTTCGCAACCAGGAACTCATTGCGCTGCACACCAGCAGCGGCCGGTTCGAAGCGAGCGCGGCTATTCTGACAACGCCGCTTCCGATCGCTGCAGGCTTGCTGGACCCTCATGTTCCCGGGAATTACGTCGCCCGGCTTCGGCACGTCAGACACCTGTCTAATGTGTGCATCGTACTCGAACTTAATCGCAGTCTTTCAAGTACATATTGGTTAAATGTCAACGATACCTCGTTTCCCTTCGTTGCGGTTATTGAACATACCAATTTTCAGCCAACTTCAAGTTATGGCGGACGACACATCGTGTATCTCTCGAAGTACCTGCTACCTGATACGGAATTTTACCTTATGCCAGACGAGGGTCTGTTCAATATAGCTGCATCAGCACTGAGGCGTATGTTCCCAGCGTTCGGTCCTGATTGGGTCCGCGCCTACCACATTTGGCGGGCCGATTATGCGCAGCCAGTAATCGAGAGAAATTACGGGCGCCTTGTTCCGGATAGCCACACCCCCATTGAGAACGTGTTTTTGGCGACAATGGCGCAAGTGTATCCTGAGGATCGCGGAACTAACTATGCAGTTCGGAACGGGATCGAGGCGGCGTCCCGCGTCGAGTGTCTGCTGCGCAATGACAAGGCGCCAGTTGAAAGCTCTTCATGAAGCGCCTGGCGAGTTCCGGTTTTTGCAGCGCTGCGGCAGCACCTTCACTGTACCCGGCTAAACAGACTACGGGTTTCTGGGGCATACTTGCTTTGCTATGTGGTTTCCTGGCGCCGAACTTCATGCTCACCGGAGGGGGATGGGGCGACGACAACTCGGTTTTTGCATATATAGGATGGCTCATGCGGCGCGGCTATGCTCCGTACCGCGACGTCTGGGATCACAAAGGCCCGCTGCTCTACTACTTGAATTGGTTCGGCTGGGTCATCACTCCCCAAAGTACCTTTGGCATAGGAATGCTTCAGGGACTGGCATTTGCCGCGGCGTTCTTTGTCCTATTGCTGGTTCTTAAGGATATCGCTCGGCTCGCCGGCATCATGATCGTGGTGTTACTCTCCATTGGGTTTATCGCCGGTACAAGTTCCGGCGCGAATACTACCGAATCGTGGGCTGTCTTACCCATAGCAGTTGCGATGGCTACCTCATTTGATGCTGCGGTGAAGGGTCCCAGTCGCCGACACTTTGTCCTGATCGCAACAGCGCTTACAACTTCATTTTGGTTGCGGCCAGATCTCGCGTTAATTCCCGGACTCGCAGGAGCGATATGCCTTTATATCACTGCAAGGGGAGATGGTTTCCGACGGGCAGCCGGTCTGGCAGCTACTTTTAGCGTTACTGCCGCCTTGGAGACGGGTGCGCTGCTCTTGCCCATCTGGTGGCAGCGAACGCTTCCGCAGCTTTGGGAAGCTTACTTTCTATATAACAAAGACTATGGTCGAACGGTCTTGGCAGCGGGCAGGCTCGCAAACGCGCTCAGGTATTCATTCTTCCTGGTCCGTCAACCTTTATTTTTAATTGGCGCGGCCGCATGGGCAGCCTTGCTGTCCGGTTTCCCGCGATTTCGCCTCAGGCGATCGAGTGTTGTCCCCATTGAGTTTCAAGCTTTACTGCTCGTTTCTTTCCCACTTGAGATGCTGGCCTGCTTGGCGCCTGGTCGGCTATACCCGCATTACCTATTGTCTTTATGGCCCGCACTCATGCTACTCGGCGGTCTGATTGCTGACCGCATAATCGCGGCAGTCAAACTATGCATCATTGGACCGACTCTGCAGAAAACCGCCGCCGTGATAGCTGGCGCGGTCATAGCAGGGCTTGCGATCCAGCAGGGGCAGATGATCGTGGATTCGCTGCGTCTCGCCTATAGCAAGCCAACCGAGGCCATTGCCGTTGCGAACTATATCGATAGCGTCACCACACCAACTGATCGGATTCTACCGATCGGAGACGGAAAAGCGGTTCAGGTCGCCTTGTATGCGCGGCGCTTGCCTGCAGCATCGTACATTTATCAGCTTCCAATTATTCACGACGCCAACTCGCATGCCGTGAGTGAACGGACGGTTTTCTTGAAAGGAATCGAGACAGCGAAACCAAAGGTGATTTTTTCGATGCCTAGTCCGGTCGGGAGTTTGTGCAGGCGCGAAGTGCTAGACAATGCTGCCGATGAGCACGATGGGCAAATTTATGGCTACGCAAATGGCAGATTACCGAAAGAGTTGGATCCTATACTGAAACACAGTTACAGGTCAGTTGCAGATCCTACGTTCAAAACCGCGTGCGTGTATGTATTTCAAGGTTCTTAGTGTGATTTTTCCATCGCTTGGTGGTTGCGTTTCATCCAGGTTCGGGCGCACCGCTCGCGATCTCTTCCACTTTCAACTCATCCTCCGCACTTCAAACTGGTCAAATGCAACCTGGAAATGGCGGTATCGACGGGAAGAGCCTCCTCGACCTGGGGAAGGGTACTCGGATACTCGATGCCGGACTGCGTCTGCCGGCGATACATTTCAAAAAAATTCCCCCGCCACAGTCGCGTGAAGTGAGCCAGGGCGGAAGTGAACTCGGGCGCCCTGGGGATCATCCGGCAGGGCGGACCACCGATCGGGACGACGATCGTATCCGCCTCGGCGAGTTGAGCGAGCTTTCGCTTGACCTCAGCCGGCACCATTAGGCCCGGCTCGAGATACAGGCTCACCGGCTGTGCGAACTCTGGGAACATCAGCTCCGCCGCGCCAGTGATATCCAGTATGGCGGTCTTCCCCGGTGCGGCGAGGCTGAGCACTCTTGCCCATTCGTCTCGTTCAGCGGCCGATGCCCATAGCCCTGCGGTAACTTGACTGCGTGCGTTCGCCGCCCACAACTTGTGAGCAGCGAACGCGGGCGCCGTCCACGAGGACAGTGCAAGAGCTGCGAGCGCATAGCCAGCGCGGCGCCACACAAGGCCGAGGTCGGTTGCGATCGCGACGCCGATCACGAGGAGGTATGCGTAGTATATCCACGACCATCGATTGCCAAAGAACACCATCACGAAAGTCGCGTGCAGGACCGCGCACGTTATCAGTAGTTCGAATCGCGCGCGCAAAGCCGCATCGTTCATGGGCGAACGCAGACTCTTCACGCAGGCGAACAGGGCCGAGGCAAACAGGAATGCGCTGCCCGCAAGCCAGAACCCCGAGAAGTCGACCAGATAGTAAAGCCAGGGCCTCCCGGAGGGATTCCAGAACGCGCGGCCAGCGCCGAAGAACCCGTAATTCATCGCTCTGTAGTTCGCGTAGCCGCCGAAGGGGAACACGGTACGCACTAACGCGGGGACCCCGAGGCGCAGGGCGAGCGCCGGACAAAGCACCGCCAGCACGATCGCGGCGGGCGCGAACGATTGCATCCACGCACTGAGACTCGCCCGTGCCATATAAAGCCGCCGAGCGATGATCATCGTCAGCAACGCGGAGTAAACGAACCCCATGCTCGGCTTGACGAGGATGGCCGCGCAGGAAAGCGCGAGCGCATTTTCGCGCGCTCCACGCGCGTGCTGAGCCAGCGCGTGACACAGCAGCACCGCCTCGATCGCCTGAGCAAAGTGCGGATACGTGGGCTCCACGGCGAACCCGAGCGCGAGAATCACAATTGTCAGCGCGACCACGTCCAGCCTGAGCGCGATGACGATCTGCGCGATCGCCAGAGCGATCAGCACGTCGCATAGGGCCATCGCGGCCTGATACGCAGCCGGTGTTGCGCCGAAGATCGATAGCCAGAGCCGCCCGATCACAATCGGCAAGAGGCCGTAGTGGTAGCCGAAATCCACGGCGGGTTTTAGGCCCGTTGAAACCAGGTGATCGAGGGTCAGATCGGATCCCGAATCGCAGAAGGCGAAGCTGTCGAAACTCATGATAAGCGGCAGGCGCAGGACGATTAGCGCCAGAAGCTCGACTGCGAAAAGTGTGGACAGCACAGGGAGAGAAAGAAGAGTTCGCCGATCGAGAGCGGCGGAATCCTCGCGCGGCTTGCTCTCTATCTCCCCCGCCATCCGCTAAAACCCCGGCGCGAAGCTATCTTGTGCTACAGGGCGGGTCAACCTGATGTAGCCCACGGGTACTGTCTTACAAGCATACTCAAGGATAAACCCGGACGGCTGGAAGCGGCTGACAGTGGCACTGTTTTTCTTGACGAGATCGCCATCTAGCGCCTTCCGTTGCAAACAAAGTTTCTGCGATTTCTCCGGCAGCAACGCTTCGAGCGGCTGGGAGGACAACAGAGATCGCGGTTGATATCCGCATCATCGCCGCGTCCAACCGCGATCTACAAAGTGAAGTATCCGCTGGACGTATTCGCGCCGACCTCTTCTATTGGCTCAGTTCGCGTCGCCACCAAAATGTCTGGAAAGCAGCATTCGCCCATCGATCCGCTATGGGAGAGCTGGACAGAGGGACTGCGACGATTCCCGCCCTTTGAACCGATCGGGCGCCGACTCCTTCCAGCTTCGCTGAGCCGCCGGACGCCCGAGTGCTTCCGTTCGCATCAGAGCGGACCTCTCTGATGCGAATGGCGTCATATGTGCGGGCGGCGATTAGGCCGCTTAATTCGAAATGTTAATCTGTCGCTCCCAGCAGCGGGACCAGCCGCAACGTTATGTCCATGGCATGTCAGTTGCATTTGACCACTCCTGCACAAACATAGCTTGCCGGAGGCTTCAATGACTGAAAGTCCTAATGTGTGTGTGATCGGAGTCGGAATGTCGGCGTTCGGACGGCACCCAGAGGAATCCTTCGAGGATTTCGGTGAGGAAGCGATTAAGGCCGCCCTGGCCGACGCGGGACTCGACTATTCGGCGATCGAAATGGCCTGCTGCGGACACGCGATGCAGGGGATCACGGCCGGCCAGCGGCTCCTCAATCGCGTCGGCGCCACCGGCATCCCAATCATCAACGTCGAGAATGCGTGCGCGACCGGCTCGACCGCCTTTCACCAGGCGGTGATGGCGGTGCGGGCCGGCGTGGTCGATGTGGCGCTGGCGGTGGGATTCGAGAAGATGCAGCGCGGGCCGCTGGCTGCCGACGCGCGACTCGCGGCGCCATCGCAAGCTCAACGCTCGGCGCCGATGCCCGAGATGTTTGCCGAGGTCTTCCGCGCGCACAGCAAGAAGTACGGCAC
>Ga0074044_10001494_pt1 | contig 21058 bp, 24 predicted proteins | sample BogForMeECP23OM1_FD_94443 | JGI IMG/M metagenome (GOLD analysis project Ga0074044, IMG submission 94443) | Bog forest soil microbial communities from Calvert Island, British Columbia, Canada - Bog Forest MetaG ECP23OM1 | ecosystem: Environmental > Terrestrial > Soil > Wetlands ...
CCTTCCGAATCCGGGAGCGCTCGCGCTAATCCGGGGTGACTGCTGCAATCCCCTTGCTAATTTGCGTCGCGCTCGAAAGACCCGCCCCTTGAATGCGCTCGCCGGAATACCAAGTGCCTGGCTTGATTCTGTGACGGATAGATGGCTTAGTGCACGGAATCGATAAGCCGTTTCCAGCGCCGGTGGGAGTTGACGGACATGCTCTTCAACGAGTGCATGGATCTCGGTCGCGAAACAGAGTTCCTCGGGATTGGGCCGGGTGTCAATGACACCGATCGGCGACTGTTCTGGCTGGCTATCCAAAACCTCGTCCAGGGAAAGTTCGGGATGGGCACGTTTCCTGCGGCGAGCCATCAGAGCCGCGTTTATGACGATACGAGTAAGCCAGGTGGAAAACGCCGACCGGCCCTGAAAGGAGCGCAGCTTGGTGAAGGCCGTGCGCAAGCCGTCCTGCACCGCATCCTCAGCATCTTCTTTATTGCGCAGCACCGCGAAAGCAATGCGATACAGCCTGCCGGTGTGACGCGCAAAGAGATGCTCTTGTGCAACGGCGTTTCCAGCGATGGCTTGCTGAACGGCGGCCCATTCTTCGCTTATGGTTCGCGGAGCGGCAATTCGGCCAGAATTCAACCGCTCAGAGGCACGCGAGTCAATGCCCCGGGGCTTCGCAATTCGTTCCTTGTGGAGCAGCCCGAGAACACCAACGTTGGGCCGAAATTCAGATGAACACGCTTGCCACGCTCCCATACACACCATCCCTTTATCTTTCTTTCTGACTTATTCATTCGCGAACTGGCGCTTTGCTCCAGTTCGGAAATATGTTGGCGTCCACTGCCTAGGCGGCGCCGGCGGCTGACGATGTTTTCCTCGCCTCGACCAAGGGCACTTTCACCAGGTGCTCGCTGAGAAACCAGACTTGTAATTCGTTGGGGCGCAGGACTTCGCTGATGAGGAAATCGTTGCTGCCATCGTCGCCGAGTTCAATGGCGCGGCGCGCCAGCTTGCGGGTCTCCAAAATGATGACCTGGTGCGCACTCAGCAACCTGGATAGCTGCACAGGAACTTCTTCACGGCCGCGCGGAGCGCGCGTGATTCGCGTAGTCTCCGCGACGTCGGGTGCCATGGCGATGCTGACACCCCCAAGCAACTGAACGCGCTCGGCGACTGCATCCACGAGCTCAACTTGCTCGTTGTAATGCTTGTCGAAGAGCAGATGAAGTTGATAGAAGGTGGGACCCGCCACTTGCCAATGCGACTTCTTGTAAAGGTCGCGAAGGGTCATGGTGTCGGCGAGCAATTGGTTGAGCTGAGCGGTCATTTCCAGACGGACGGGCTCTTCGAGCGCGAGCGGCAACAAGTGGCTCACCGTGCCGTAGGGCTGAATCTCCGGCGCCGTCTGACCAAAATGAGGTTGCCCGCTGACATTCTCTGTATGACGGTCTTGGTTTTGTTTTCCTGACATTGAATTTCTCCCTCTGCGATTTCTTTCTTGCACCTATAGCGTGGCCGAGCAGATCCTCGTTGTTCCGCTCACATCTTGTGCAGGTCGAGCGCCAGCGCGATCCAAGCCCAACCGTAGAAAATCAAATCAATTCCAATGAAGAGACCGATCACCCAAAGACCAGAGACCGGCCACTGCGCCAGGAGCAGACAGCCCAGAATTGAGGCGACGATTCCGTTGAGGGCATGCCAACCCCAGCCGGGCAGATGCGTCCACATCGCGGAAATCAATTGATAGAGCCCGCCGACCAAAAAGAACATGGACATCAGAAGAGTCACTGCCTCGGCGCTCATCACCGGTTTCACCAGCATTGCAACTCCGGTTATTCCGAAGAGAATTGCGACCAAGAGGTGCAGGAAGAACCCCGCCCAATTCCCGACCATGAAGGCATGGACAAACTCAATGATGCCCCCAAACACAAGCAGCCATCCGAAGAACACCATCGAGGCCACTGTGGCGGCGAAGGACCGGACAATTGCGGCGATGCCAAGCAACAGCAATACGATGCCAAACGCGAGGAACCATCCCCAGTTATGAATCATTTCCGGAGTGGCTTTGACTATCAGCACATCAATCGGACCAAACATTGTCAGCTCTCCTTTCAGAAATTCTGAACTGCCCCGGGGTCAGCCAAGAATTGAATCGTGCTCTTGGCTGGAAATTCAACGAAACTCCTGGTGCCCACTTTTGTCAGGCCACCGCGTCCAACGCCTTGCGGGCTGGCAGCTCGAAGGTTTTGAGATCACACCAGGTGGTAAAGCAATGCGGCGGCCACCCGTAAGCTCTTGAAAACGTTGAGTTGGAAGGATCGCGGGGTCACAAATCCTTCGCGAATTCGCGAACTTGGTGAAAAAGGAATCGCGACGACTGGCGTGCAGCACTCGTACGTACGTGTGGCAAAACTATCCCTCAGGCTCGCTTCAGGAGGGTGAGGCAGATCTTTGAACGCATTTCTTACGGCTCGTGCCGTTTCCTGGATGGATTCTTGCCAGCATCCAGATCGCCAGCAAGGGAGGCAAAGAGAAGAGTATGGTGCTCGAGCGATTCGAAGATTGTTTGAGAGGTCGCGACTGCAAAGACGTCCGTGATCAGTGGCGAACGGTCAATACAGGGCACTCGGCATGTGACACGATTTTGTAAGCTATCGCGGTCGGCAGATGATGCGTCTCTGCGCCGGGGGCGCCTTTCTCCGGCCGGACACCGAGAACGATTAGATCCATTTCTCTCAGGCGAGCGAATTCCAGAATCATATCCGCGGGGTCGCCGCTTTCCACGATGTACTCGGGCTTGCACCTGGCCGCGGCCTCGGGTGGAACGACTTCGCGCAGCAGCTTTTCCAAGGCCGGCTTGACATTAACGGGGGCAACGAGATCCTCGGGGTCCTTGTCTGGAATCACGTGCATGAGAATCAGGCGTGATTGAAATTCCTCGGCCAGAGAGAGCGCATAAGGAGCGGCGGCACGGGACTCGGGGCTAAGATCCGTGGCGTACAGAATTTCACGAAGCTCGCCGCTATGTTCATGGAACGAGCCGGAATGAGGTCCAACGGTGAGCACAGGGCAGGAGACCGTCCGGAATATCTGCTCCGCAACCGAGCCCAGGAGAAGCTTTCCGAGTCCGGTGCGCCCGCGTGTGCCGATTACCACGAGGTCCGTATTGTTCTTCTCAATCGCGGAATCCAGGCAGGCCTGGAGGACGCCTTCTTCGATCAGGACCTGCGTGCGGATTCCGGCAAAAGTGTTGAGAACTTCCTGGCGGTGTTCATCATCCTGTGCTTTCGCCTCATCTACGTCAGCCGCCCAAGTAATCGGTTCCGTCATAGGGTTCACAACAGGTGGACGGACGTACAGGGTCACGAGATTGGAGTCATAGTGTTCGGCAATCTTCCTGACGTACGGGATGGCCTGAGCGGCGGCCTTGGAAAAATCAGTCGCATATAAAATGTTTCGGAACCTTGCTTGAGTTCTCGTAGCGGCGGTATTCACGGTTTTCTCCTCCAGCGGCCCATGGTCTATTCAAAGGCAGAACGCGGTGATGTCAGGAGCCTCAACGGCCCGTCGATCCTGAGATCGCTAGCTTCCGTTTGGCTTCTTTTCCAAGTACCACTTGCAGTTCATGGAAGCAATGCGGCGACCATCCGTAAACTCTTGAAAACGTTGGATTGGGAGGATTACGAGGTCACGAATCCTTCGCGAATTCGCGGAATTAGCGAAAAAGGGATCGCGACAACTGCCGGACACTACTCGTCCGTCCCTACGGCAAAAGTATCTGTCAGGCTCGATTCACGAGGACTACAACGCTTCGGGCCTTGGCCCGATACGTGTTACCGGGCACGTCTGGCTCGTCGCCGGGGTCGGCGATGTCATGGGGCGAAGGCTGGGCGGTGTCCACGGCCAGGCACCAGCGTCTGCCCGGGACGAGGGGCAGTTCAAACTCCAGGGTGTCCCAAAACATGTTGAACATTACGTGCAGGTCCGCGTCGCTGTCGAAACCTGCCAGCGTCATCGCCAGCGAGCGAGCGTCTGTGTTGTCCCAGCCAGGGCTGTTGAGTTTCGTGCCGTGCCACGAGACGTCCTTCAATCCACGCTCGTTCACCGAGCCGTCGAAGAACTGGTCGCGCCGGACTGCTGCATGCATCTTCCGGAAACGAATCATGCTTCTGCAGAAGCGGAATAGATCGGAGTGTCTGTTTGCGAGAGTCCAGTCGAACCAGCTGATCTCGTTATCCTGACAATAGGCGTTGTTGTTCCCTTTCTGTGAACGACGTATCTCGTCCCCGGCCACAAACATGGGAGCGCCACGCGAGAGCAGCAAGATTGCCATAAAGTTGCGAATCTGCCGGTTGCGGAGCGACTCGATTTGAGGATCGCTGGAATCCCCTTCCACGCCACAGTTCCAACTGAGGTTATCGTTGATGCCGTCAGAGTTGTATTCACCGTTCGCTTCGTTGTGCTTCTGGTTGAAGCAGACCAAGTCATTGAGGGTGAATCCGTCGTGACAGGTCACGTAATTGATGCTGTTCAACGGCGTCCCACCGCGTTCCTGGTAAATATCGGAGCTACCAGACAAGCGCGACGCGATCGCGCCCACTACACCCCCGTCGCCCCTCACGAAACGACGCACGTCGTCGCGATAGCGCCCATTCCATTCAGACCATCGGTCGCCAGGGAAATGCCCGATCTGGTAGAGGCCGGCGGCGTCCCACGCTTCAGCAATGAGTTTCGTATCCGCCAGCTCTTCGTCTAGCTCGATTTGCCAAACGAGCGGAGGGTGAAGGGCAGGCGCTCCATCTTCGCCGCGCGAGAGGATGGAGCCTTCATCGAAGCGGAAGCCGTCCACATGAGTTTCGCGAACCCAGTACCGGAGGCAGTCCACGATAAGCTTTTGGGCAATGGGGTGGTTGCAATTGAACGTGTTCCCGCAGCCGGAATAGTCCATGTAATATTGCAGCGCCCCAGGCACCAGCAAATAGTAAACGCGGTTATCAATGCCTTTGAAAGAGTACATGGGACCCTGGTGGTTGCCTTCATCCGTGTGGTTGAAGACCACATCGAGAATGACTTCAATGCCCGCCTTGTGCATGGCCTTGACCAAATCGCGAAACTCGCGCAAGTGGCCACCCCATTCGGGCTCCAAGCAGTAGGAGGACTGGGGTGCGAAATAGCCGATCGTACTGTATCCCCAAAAATTGCGGACGGGCTTCCCATCGACGACTCTGAGCACCGCAGTTTCGTCGAAATCAAAGACAGGAAGCAACTCCACGGCGGTAACGCCAAGATCTCTGAGATAAGGAATCTTTTCGACAAGGCCGGCGAAAGTCCCGGGATGCCGAACGCCCGATGTAGGAGATTGCGTGAAGCCGCGGACATGCGCCTCGTAGATGATGCATTCTTCCATCGGACGGTTGAGTGGCGTGTCACCTTCCCAATCATAGCCGGAGGCGTCAATGACGACGGAGCGTATGGAGGTCCGCATGTTATCCTCCGGCGTGCAAGCGCTGCCGCGATCCCAAAGAGAATTAGAATTGCCACGGGCGTAGGGGTCGATCAGGACCTTGTTTCGGTTGGATCGCTGCCCGGCGGCGGAATCAAACGGGCCATCGACACGATACGCGTAGTGAACACCTGGTTTCAGACCGGGCACAAAGGCGTGCCAGAAATGGAAGGTCTTATTCATATAAGGATCGAGCCGAATCGTTTGAAATGGCTCCAACGAATCGTGAGCTGAAAAGAGGAGCAACTCGATGCCGGTAGCATTCGAGGAAAAGAGCGAGAAATTCACTCCGGAAGGAGAAGGCGTAGCCCCTAACGGATGGGGAGAGCCGTCCTCAACTGGAAAAGCTACGTTCCCCCTAGGCTTTCCAGAAAGCGGGGTGACCATTGTATTTTCTCCGTTTGAGTTGGCACTATCTCATAAACCAGCTTCGCGCCCAAGCCGGTACCAGCCCTCATTTGCAGGACAATAGCACAGTCAGGAAGAATAGCTTGATGCGGTCAAGACAAACAGAAAACTCCGACCGGCCTCCTCTCATCTCAGGGCTTCCTTGTTATCTCGGCCGGCTGCTTCGCGGAGCTATCGCAACGGTTGCTTAAATCAGGCGGTTCGAGCGTTTCGCGCCCTTGAGCTGACTTGTTGTGTAGCGCGCAAGTAAGTCGCAAGCTGCTTGAAGTCCGCGTGCAGTGCCTCCAGTTCCGATTGAAACCTGGTTTGCATTTCATCCAGACTCGCATGAAATCGGCTGCGGGCTGCGGACTTGTTGATCGCCGCCCGCGTTCTCAATCCTCCCCTAAGTTCCATGGTTTGTTTCTGCATTGATTTTCCTACCTCCGCTTACATGGACCTCCGACTTGCTTGGAGGTCCAGGAATCCTGAGTGCGGATAGAAGACTTCCAAACAAGGCGCGATACGGCGACTGCCGGTGTCAGAAGGCAGCCGTCCGGGATAGTCCATCCTACGTCAGGAGGATTCGCATCCCTGAGCGCCGAGCCTGAACATTCCGCGGACGGCTGTAGGTCTGGGGAACGCCGTTTGTACGAGCCAAGTCAAGCTAGAGCTTGCACCCTTATCCCTGTTGATACGGAGTCAGGCTTACTTGGCAGCCGCCCGGCTCTTGACCTTCGTGCTGAATTGTTCCAACGAGGCTTTGAATTTGGCCAGGCCTGCCTCGATTTCAGCCTTGATTTGGGCTGCCTTTGTATCGCCAGACGACTTCAGATCCTGGCTCTTTTTGTCGATCTCCCGCCTCATGGTCTTGAGACTGTTGATCGCGTCGACCTCCGCCTGCGCCAGCTTTCCTTTGGCACCAGATTCGATCGCTTCAAGGTGCGAATTGGCTTCGTGCAACTGTGCGCTGATCTTCTCTTCGAATGACTTTGGCTCCGCGTGATGTTTACTCACAGTGTTGCTCCTCTCGGTTTTATTTTTGGGACCAGGCCTTGTTCTTTACTCCTGGGAAAAAAATGTGCTCATCGGGCACCGGTGCTGAGAATCGTCTCCATGCTTGCGACTTTTTCCCTCGATTACTCCGAATAGTTGAGCAATGCGAATGCCGAACCTAAGCCATTGAAAACACTGCGGCACATGAGTCATAAAGTCGCGGTTTCCTCGTGAATTCGCGAACCTCGCCAAGAACAATCAGAGGGGATCGCCAGCGATGGGTTTCAGCCCCTAGTACTGGCATCTGCAACAGCCGTTCTTCGCTCTGCGGTTAGAATCTAACTGGTTGAGTAATACATCCAGATTCAGATTTTTCCATGCACGCGGAGGCGGGCTGACGTGCGTATCAGGGCGCGACGTGTACCCAGCCGCCCTCGACTTTTGCCTTGTAGGTGTGGACGGATTCCGTGCGGACGTGCTGCATCTGCATGCCGACGTTCTGCAGCATTGCGGCCACCCTGGGCGGAAGGGTCTCGTTGCCGATGTCCTCTGGAACCGGGCCGGAGAGGGCCTGTCCGGTGGTGACGTCAAACTGGGCACAGTGCATGCCGCAGGTGACGCACGTGCCGTCGAGCGTGCCCATTTCCAGTGGCGCATTCATGTGCCCGCAGCGCCGCTGAATGGCGTAGAAATTTCCGTCGCAATTGCAGATGACGACCTCACGTCCGTCGAGCTCGACAGCTTTCATCCCCCCGGGCGCGATTTCGCCAACGCTGATTGCGCGGATGAAATTGTCACTCAAGGCCCACCTCCTTTGGCGGCAATTGAGGAAGGCTGTCCGGGTCGGTAACGTCCTCGTGGACGAAGAGGCCGCACCAGCAGCGTTTGAGAGCGTCGAAATATTCCCGGTGGTAAGGAATGCATGGGCAGACGATTTTCATGTCGCGCGCGCGGTCGTTGCGAATCGGCTGGCAGGGGCAAAATGGGATTCCGTGCTTGGCCTCCAGTTTCACCTCCTGTTCAAGCAGAAAATCCCTCAACTCGGCGTCCGGCGTGAACTTGAAGCCCAAAGGACCGACGACCTTGTCGAAGAAGTAGTGAAGCGCATTTTTCCTTGCTTCAGTATCCATGCGGCACCGCCTTATGGCTTCAGCGCGTTTGCAAAGCGTTGCGGCTGATAGCCCGAGATGACCTCGTCGCCGATCTTGACAAACGGGAAGCCAGTAGCCCCGGCGGCATCGAGCTCCTTCAATATCTTTGCCTGGGTCGCTTCATCGGCAAGATCGTAGTCGATGTAAGTGAATGGAATGTGGTGGTCGGCAAAATACTTCTTGGTCTTGAAGCACCAGGGACAAGTGGAGAGAGTATACAGACTGACTGTTTTCATGCCATTTCCTTTCAACCGAGGTTGACAAACAGCTTGCCTGCCTCGAGCTTTGTGGGGTACACCGTCAGGCCAAGTTCCGGCGCATCGAGGAACCTGCCTGTTCGAACATCGAAACGCCAGTCATGGCATCCGCAGGTGATCGTGTGGCCCTCCAGTCTCCCCGAGAACAGGGGGCACGCCATGTGCGCGCACTTGCCTGAAATGGCATAGACCGCGCCATCCACGCGCGCCAGAACGACATTCACTCCCAGCGGATAGACGGGCGCCATGCGGCCCTCTAGCAACACAGCGTCGTCCAATACGTACGTCCACCTGAGCGCACTGCTTGAGGTGGGTGCTGTCTTTCCTGGCAATTCTGGTTCGCGGTTGACCTTCATCTTTTAGCCCTGATGATCCAGATCTGATTGTAAGTTTTCGTCACGCCCGTGACGTTTCTCCTCGGTCCATGCTTAGTCACGCAAGACGAATGCCGATCCCAAACCCTTGAAAACACTGCGAGACACGGGTCACAAGGTACCAGATTCCTCGCGAATTCGCGAACCTCGCTAAAACAATGAGGAGAGTTTACAGCGCGCCCTTTTTGCGTCTGAGCTTCGCTGCACAGGCCGATATTAATTGCGCTTGTGGAAGAGCCGCTTCTTGACGTCGGGCCAGAATTCCTCGAAAGCATTGGTCCCCATGCGTCCGGCGAAGTCACCAGACGCTCGCAGGAGGGCGTGGTGCGCATCGGCATCGCTGGGAGCGCGCCAAGTGTTTGAAAGGAAGCTACTCCCGAGTGCCGCCGTGTAGCGGGCATAGGCGGGCTCGAAGCTGCCGTCGGCCCTACGGGCAACAAACGCGAGCCGTACCACATTTTTGATTCGAGCTTTGAAGGGACGGTCCGGCACGCGAAAGTAGCGCGGATCCTCCTTGAGAATAAGGCCAGCGCCTGCTTCAATCGCATTCCCTGTGATGACGACGCTCTTGCGCATTCCATAGCGGTCGCCAAATCCCTCCCAGTGTGGGCCGAACTCTTTCGGCCGATTAACAGCCGTTCCGAGAGCGGCGAAAAAAATCCCGCCTGCTAGATAGGCGGGCCCGGTAGTGTTTGTGATGAACCAGCGGAGGCTTTCTCGAGGCGTGATCAGCTCGTAGGGTGCCTCCAGCGTCTGCGGTCTCAGAGGCGTCAATAGTGAGGGGGAACTGGAATCCTTGGGCTTGTCCGGTTGGTGCGAAGGGGCCAATGGAGCGGGCTCGGCCGTGCGGCCGGAGGGAGTGGACTGGGCTGATGCGTGAAAATTTGCTGCAGAGAAAATGATAATCAGAAGGGCCAACTGCCGCCAGAACGCGGTACCCTGAGGTTTTTGTGGGCCGCATCCGGCTAGGGTTCGCTTTCTTTGGCAGGACTTCAAAGTAGTTCTTCAGTTTCGTGATGGCAAGAGAAGAGCCAATAGGTAAGCCCTTCAAAACGCAAGGACTCCCGTAGGCTGGAACCTCGAACTCTTCGCGAATTCGCGAACTTCATGAAACCTTGATTTGATTCAGAGGGCTGCTAAGGCCTTGAATTTGAGCCTGCTGAAGAATTTGTTTGGATTTGCCTTGGCGACGGGATTTGAGAAGCATCCCAGCCGCCGCCGAGCGCCTTGATCAGTTGAACGCTGGCCACCATTTGTTGCATCCGAAAGTCCACGGCCGATTGCTGGTCGTTCAACAAAATCGTTTGAGCGACGATCACATTCAGATAAGGATCAAGGCCCGCTTTATACCGGACCTCGGCTTCGTGCAAGCTCCTCGCGGCAGCTTCGACAGCGGCATCTTGCTGTTCGATGGTCTGCGACAGGATTCTTAGAGATGCCAGGTTGTCCTCCACTTGCTGGAAGGACGTAAGAACGGTCTCCCGGTAATTCGCCACAGTCTGATCATACGTCGCGCGGTACTGTTGAACGGTAGCCTTGCGCAACCCGGCATCAAAAATGGTTTCGGCAAGGCTTGGGCCAACGGACCAGAAGCGGTTTGGCCAGGTAAGCCAGTTCGCAACCGACGAGGTTCCGAAGCCGCCGGAGGCGGTGAGCAGGATCGTCGGGAAATAGGCAGCTTTGGCCACCCCGATTTCCGTGTTCGCTTGAGCGACGGAACGCTCGGCAGCCGCAATGTCCGGGCGCCTCTCAAGAAGCTCGGACGGAATGCCAGCAGGGATTGCCAGAGGATTTGCCGCCAGAGGATTCGTGGACAGAGAAAATGCCGAGGGGGATTCGCCGGTGAGAACCGCGATGGCGTGTTCATACTGCGCGCGCAGGATACCAAGGTTGGTATCCTGGGCCTGCGCCGCCTTCAGTTGAGCTTCAGCTTGAGCCACAGCCTCGTCAGAACTGAGACCGGCGCGATACTGGTTTTGGGTCAGGTCCAGAGTTTGCTGGTAAGCGACTACCGTGGAATCGAGTACCTGCTTCAATGAATCCTGCGCTCGTAGCTCGAAGTAATCCGCGGCGAGTTCGGCCTGTTCGCTCAGGCGCACATTCTCCAGCTCGGCAGCGCTGGCCTGCGCCGCATAAACATTCGCGCGTACATTCCCCCGAATGCGACCCCAGAGATCAGCTTCCCACGAGGCATCGAAAGGCAGCGAATAGTTTGTGAAAGATTTGACCGTTAACGTGGAGGAGCTTCCTGTCTGCAAGCCGCCGAATTGCGCCGGCGATGGACGCGTGTTCACAATGCTTGGGTTGGTTGTGACCGTGGGAAAGTATTGCGATCTGGCCTGTCTGACCATGGATCTCGCCGCAAGGAAACTAGCCGCCGCTGCCGCGATGGTCTGGTTCGATAAACTGGCCTTTTCCTCGAGTTCGTTCAGTTGGGGATCATGGAATGCTCCCCACCATTTGCCGCGAACCTCGGCATCGTTTGGCCGGGCCGTCTTCCAGTTGCCCTCATTCGGAGCGTCTCCCTGCGCGAGCTCTTTGTAAGTAGACGGAACTTCCACGGCCGGCCGGGCATACTTTGGGCCGACTGCGCACCCGCTCTGGAACGAAGCACAAGCCACCAGGACGACCAGGGTTAAATGCACTCCGGTCCCGCCAAGCCTTGGGGAAAGATTGCGGCCCTGAGTGACACGCGCCGTCGTGCAACGTAGCCGGCGCGTGATTGGCAAGAATCTCGGTGTTTCGGGCATTTCAGTCACCAATGTACACATCGACCAGTTCACCCGGATAAAGGTTTACGTCCTTGGGCTTCTCAAAACTGAAAATGATCGGCAAGACCCGGACGTCCACGCGCTCCTGCCTTTGGTCTGACAGCTCAATCTTGGGCGACACGAAAGGCTGTACCCTCACAAAATTCAGCGGCACCTTGACATTCGTCCCGCGTATCGTCATTTGCGCTTTGACCTTCGAAGACGGCGGAAGGCGGGGCACAAGGATTTCATCGATATAACAGCGAACGTGAAGGTTCGTTTGCGGCGTTCCTAACACCAACACAGGATTCATTCCCTGCGTATAAGTTTCATAGGCGCCCTGGGGAGACACGTAGTTCCCCACGATCGTGCCAATCGTCAGGACGATACCGTCCGCGGGCGCTCTTAATGTGTACTTGGAAAGCAGGGCGCTGGATGCCAGATAAGACATCTCGAGAGCGTTGTATTGTCTTTCCTGGTTTTGGATATCGAAGGTCCAGGCGCCCGCTTTGGTCAGGTCGTGCTGCTTTTGTGCAACTTCAAGATTCGCTTGTGCCACCGCAGCCGCGTTGAAGGCGCTGTCCAAGGCATCTTTGCTGATCGATCTTGGATCCATTTCATAAGCGGCCTGTTGCTTGTGTAGTTCGTCCTCGGCGGTTTTCAGCGCGGCTTGCGCGGCGATGACTTGGGCTTCCGCGACGTCGAGGTTTTCCTTTCTCGGTTCGGCTTTCAACTCTTCAAGCATCGCGTGGGAAGCCTGCGCGGCTGATTTCTGCTGCTCTGTCGTGGCTTTCTGGACGGAGGGGTCAATCAGAAGCAGCGGCATTCCTTTCCGCACCTCTTCTCCTTCCTTAACCAGGATCTCTTTGACGGTGCCGGGGACCTCCGGATACATGTTGATGTTCTCCCCACTGGATTGAACGCTTTCCACAATGCCCTCGGCATAGATTGCGCTCGAGTAGGGATTCGCAGGGGGATTGAAGGCCGGCGGCTGCGCCGGTTCCGCCATGGCGGAGAAAATTGCGGTCACAATCCCCCCCAGGATTCCGATGGCGGAGATGATGAAAATCATTTTGTTTTTCATGCTGGCTTCCCTTCCGCCTCGCTGAGCTTGCCGTCCACCATATTCAAGATCCGCGTGGCGAATTCATTGATGCGGTCATCGTGCGTCACGACGATAATGCAGCGATTCTTGTTTAGGACGTTCTTTTGCACGAAACTCAAAATCGCCTGGCCGGTGTCTCCGTCCAACGAGGCAGTCGGCTCATCCATGATCAAAATGTCCGGCTCGCCTGACAGTGCGCGTGCAATGGCCACCCGCTGCTGCTCTCCTCCGCTCAACTTCACCGGAGGCAAGTCGGAGCGGCTTTTCAGACCAACGATCTCGAGGTACTTCTTGGCTTGGTCGATGGATTCGTTCCAATCTTTTTTCTTGAGGATCAGGGGAATCGCGGCGTTCTCCGCGGTGGTCAACCGGGGGAAGAGGTGATAGTCCTGAAAGACGAAACCGATTTTCCCCAAGCGAAAATCAGCAAGCTGGTCGGAATTCAGCCCCCAAATATCCACGCCCTCCACCAAGACCTTGCCCTCATTGGGTCTGAGAATGCCAGAGAGAACGCTGAGCAACGTCGTTTTCCCGCTTCCGGAGGGTCCCACGATATAAACCATTTCGCCGAATTGCGCTTCCAGGCTGACTTGCTTCAGCGCCATTGTTTTGGCCTCGCCCTCACCAAACCATTTCACCAATCCACTCGCTTGAATGGCTATGTTCGGCATCTCATCCCCGGAAAATATCAAACGGCTCAATTCGCAAAACCCGCCGGACCCCGAAATAGCTGGAGACCGCCGCAATGACCACGACCATCCCCAAGGCAATCGCGAGATTGCTGTAGGAAATCATGGCCGCATAACTCGGGAGTCTCCTTTTTGCGAGCCAGACCAGAAACGTACACAGCCCGACTCCCAAACCATAACCAGTAAAAGCCGTAAAGGTAGCCTGGAACAGGATCATGCCTACCAGTTCACGGCTCTTTGCGCCGATAGCCTTCAACGCGCCAAATCGTTCCAGGTTTTCGAGAATGAAGGTGTAGAACGTTTGGCCGGAGAGCGACAGTCCGACGATGAAACTGATCAAGGTCATGATCAACATGTTCGTTCCTCCGCCTGTCTCGTAGATGAAGAAGTGCTCGGTCCTCTGCATGAATTCTTCTTTGGTCCGCGCGCGATAGCCGAGGGCCTCCACTTGCTTCTCGATCTGTGGTATGTCGCTCGCGCTCTTCGGCTCAACAAGCACGTAGGAGGTCGTGTACCGAGGATTGGGGATGTACTGGATAGCTCGCTCGAAGGTGGTATACAGTGTCGGGATGCCATATAAGCCGGTAGTCGGCACCTTGGCGATCCCAACGATGACCCCGCGATTATCATTTAACTCGAACGTCGAGCCCATGTGGGGGTTTTCGAGCTTGGTAAACTCGGCGTCCTTTACCACGATGAATCCATGTTCCGCGTAAATATCCTCGATCTTCCCCTCAATGAGTTCGGGCCGGCCAAACAGGCTTGTGTCGTCTAATCCTATGACGGTGACGGTTTGATAGTTTCCGTCGGAAAGCTTGACGAGCGCCCCTCCGGAGTAAAGTGGAACGGCATATTTCACGCCTTGCATGCTGCGAACTGCGTCCAGAACGTAATCCGGCATGGCAATCGAGTTGGACACGGTGTTGACGGCCGGGTCCATCACCCACACGGTTGCTCCAACATTGATGATTGTGGAAGAAGCGTGCTTCAAAACACCGCTGAACATGGAGGTGACGAACATCATGAGAAAAACGGCAAAGCTGATGCCGACCAGCATCGCCGTGAACTTTGCGGCGTCAGTTACGAGGAGCTTGTAAGCGAGTTTAAGAATTCCCTTCATATCATGAGTCTTATTGATTGAGTTCGTGAACTCAGATGCGCCAGACAGCATGACGAGGAAGCTACAGCGAATCACTCATCTGAGCTCAACGCACACTTCGAGTCACGTCATGCTTCAGCGCAGGTTCACAGCCCGTGGCACAAAACTTTGTGCCACGGGCAGCGACAGCAACTAAGCAGTTTTGGTCTGCTGCACCTTGGGCAGGCTGTTAATGGCGGCAGCGAAACCTGTCAGGGCCGCGCCGTCAAAGATGAGGTCGATGCCGATGGCCAGCCCCACGAAGTAGGTGCTGGATGCCGACCAAGTCGCCAGAAGATAGACCCCAAGAGCGACAGCAACGAGTCCCGCAAAGGCTGTCCATTCCCAACGCGGGAATTGAATGACACTCGCCCCCGCCGTGCGAAACAGCCCTCCCACGATGAAGAGGGAAGCAACCAACATGGTCACGCCTGCCGCGCCTGCGTCCGGGTGGCGAATCAAGAGGTATCCAGTCACCACGCGAATGATGGCATTCAGCAGGTACAAAAAGAATCCCGGCCAACTGAACGCCCAAACCGCATTGACGAGCCACAACACTCCACTGATCGCGAGGACCCACCCCAACGCCAGAATCGAAAAAGTGGTGGCGGTCTGCGACTTGACGACACACAAGGCGCCAAGAACCGTCAGCAAAATCCCGAATACGAGAAACCAGCCCCAGGATTTCCTGATTTGCTCGAGGCCGGCGACGAAGAGATCAGCAACTGTAGTCATTGTCCTTCTCCTTCTGCGCATTGCCGTTTAAATTGGGCTTTACCCCACGGCAGCGCGGTTGAATCGATTCTTACCGTAGAAAAATTTCCGGAGCCTTCTTAGGAACTGAAATCGGGGTAGCCGACTTCGGATTGGAGTTGAATTTCCCAAAAACTGACGGATCCTTTCGGAAATGCTCCTCCAAAGCCTCGACCCGGTGTTGGTTGTTTGGATGGTCCGACAAGATTTCCGGCGGTTGGGCCAATTTTGCATCTGTAAAATCCTGGAACAGCCAGACCAGACCCCAGGGGTTGTAACCCGTCCCGGCACAGACGTCGGCGCCGGTCAAATCCGCACGCTCCTCGACATCCCGGGAGTAGCCTTGAGAATTGAGCTTACCAATGAGAGCGATGGCCAGTATATGAGCTTCCGTCGGGCCCAACAATATGGCCGCTCCTAATCCGCGCCTCAGGATCTTCTCCTGCTCCGCTATCATGTTCATGCTGTCATGATGAATCGTGTGGGAGACTTCATGACACAGCGTCCCGGCGAGTTCGTCGGAATTCTTTACGAAATACAGGAGCGTATCCGTCACATAAACGTTCCCGCCTGGCGCGGAAAACGCGTTGGGTTGCGGTTCGTGCACCAGATAAAACTTGAACGGGTGATTGTAGCGGGGCTGGGCGGCCCGGATGATGGCATCGGAAATGGGATTCAACTGATCATACAAAGGCGACGATTCGATGATTTCCGCTTTGGCCTTCTCTTCGTTGAAGACTTCCTGGCCCAGTTGGACTTCCTCGTCCTGATTGCTGCTTTGAGCCGCTAATAAAGCTCTTACCCCACCCACCCCCGCGATACACAACGCCGCTGTGGTGATGTATAAGAGCGCCTTTGGAACCTGTTTGGATACGTTCATTGTCCATCTCCCCCAATCAACATTGGCCTCCGCGACGTGTTACCAAAAAACATGCACTCAGTCCAGCGCGCATGGAGAGTGTTTGCAATCACACTGAAGCTCGACTTCATCCACGTCGTCGGCTTCCGAACAATACTCACTGCAGTACTCCTGTGTGGATGGGATCAGACACTGGCACTGATCGTAAGCGCATTTGTGCCGGCTCTCGATATCCGTGATGTAATCCATAGCTCGCCTCCCAAGTTCGAATTTTGCCGATCCGCCGCCCAGTGTAACCAACTGCTACCGTAGACCTTCCGAGTTCCTCGAGCGTACGCGCACTGTCCTCAAGTTCAAGGCGGATCCTATCGGCTGAAAGTGATGCCCCAAGATAAACCGCGTGATGGCAGCAACGATCAGGATCCAACCGACTAGCATGGTCCTGATCGTTGCCGGAGCCAGAGGATAACCAATGACGACGAGAGTCAGAAGGGCGATCAGGTTACCGATGAAGGCCATTGCCCTTCGGCGCGTCTTCGTCTCGTCGGTCAGCTTTCCTCGTGCACACATGGAACCTCCCACTATCAATGCCGGGCTTGCAGCAGGGCCACCCACTTCGACCGGGTGGGTTAAACCACGCGATCAATCGCGCGCCGGGTGCTAGATGCTTGTTTGTGCAGCCTTGGCCTTCAGATTGGCTGCCTTAGTCTTAAGAATTTCGACCTTGGCCTTTGCCTGGCGCTCGGCTGCCTCGCGTTGTTCCTTGGCTTTCTCGAGCCTAGCTTGCATCTTGGAGTCGAGTTGGTTGATCTTTTCCAGAAGCTTTGCTTTGCGGTCGGCCTGAGCCTTGGCATGTTCTGCCTTCATCTGTGCGACGTCGGCTTTCATGGCCGTGACTTCCTCTTCGTTGACCGTATGCTTCACGTCTGAGAGCGCGCGCCGGAATACAATTCCGCCGATCGCTTCCATCCGGGTGTCCACCGGAGTCGTCCAGTCTTCTTGAATCTCCGCGACGACAGCAAACTTATTCGGGAGAAGTACCTTGGTTACGTCATCGATGAAGTCGCCACCAATCCTGGCGTTGTTGAGGTCTGCCGTGGTACCGGCAACCAACCCCACACTTGCACCAATGGCGAGGCCAACGGGCCCGCCGAGAAGGCCGATGAGGCTTCCCAGGGAGGTTCCCACCAAAGTCCCGAGAGGTCCCGGGTCATCACTTTGCCGCACGGTGGTTGTGCCATTCGCATTCTTGGCGATCACCGCGTAAGCGTAGACGGCAATGCTCCCCTCGCTATCCAGTTGAAGAAGAGTCTTCTTGCCTTCGTAAGCTTTGGTTTCGGTGTCAAATACAACTACTAGCATTCTGTCCATAATTTCTAAGCTCCTTTCGATTTGGCCCTTACTTCCAACAGCTTCTTGATTGCAATGCAAGCGCCAATCGGTAAACCCTTCAAAACGTTCAGGCTCGCGCATCACAGAGTTGCCGATTCTTCGCGAATTCGCGAAGTTCGTGAGAACCTATCTTGGATTCCTGAGCGCAGCGCGCGTGAACTGGAAGCCTTGAAGCGATACTTGTCAATATTCATCGATCGGATCTTCGATTCCAGTGTAGATGGCGGAATGCCGAGCTTGGCTGCGGCACCGAGGGGTCCTGAAACCCGGCCTCTCGTTTCGGCCAAGGCCGCCCCAATTATTTCTCGTTCTTCCATCGAAGATCTTCTGAAGAGCGCCTGTGGCGCCGACTCGAACTCAAAGGATTCACGCGAGAACCAACTCTTGTTCACCGAGAAGTTGCCTTTTTTGTAGATAACCACGGATCGCTCGATTACATTTTGAAGCTCGCGGATGTTTCCGGGCCATGAATATCGAGTCAGCACCTCCATCGTGTCGGAAGAAATCGCACCAACGGTCTTGTTCATCCGCTGCGCGAATTGCTGGACGAAGTGCCGCACGAGGAGAGGAATGTCCTCCTGGCGTTCGCGCAAGGGCGGAATGGGAATTGGGAAAACGTTCAGCCGGTAGTAGAGATCAAGCCGAAACTGCTTCTCCACAATCATTTCTTCCAGGGCGCAATGGGTCGCGGCCACAACCCGAACGTCAACTTTCCTCGTCTTGGTGCTGCCCAATCGCTCGAATTCCCGCTCCTGCAAAACACGCAGAAGCTTGGGTTGCAGTTCCAGTGGGATATCGCCAATTTCATCCAGAAACAGCGAACCTTGGTCGGCCAGCTCCAGCCGGCCAATCTTCTGATTGATAGCGCCGGTGAAGGCACCGCGTTCGTGGCCAAAAAGTTCGCTCTCAAGAAGGCCGCTGGGAATCGCAGCACAATTGAGCTTTACAAACGCCTGCTCCTTCCGGCGGCTGAGATTGTGAATCGCGTGCGCAATGAGTTCCTTGCCGGTGCCTGTCTCTCCCAGCAAAAGCACGGTCGAATCGCTGGGAGCTACCATTTCAACGAGTTGCAGCACTTCTCGAAGCGCGGGACTCTGCCCTACGATTCCCGCGAAGCCTGCCTTCGGACGGACTTCATCTTCTGAAGAGAATTCTTCGTCCATGATGCCCGAGGCGGAAGGCCCGAAGCGCGCTTTTTCATCGCGCGCGTTAGAATCAGATACAGCTTCCAAGTTCATGACAACCCCCCAAGACTGGAATTTTGGCCGTTAAGAGTTACGTCGTGATGATCCAGGTCACCCTGCTTTTCTTTCTCTCGCAATCCACTCGCGGATATATGCTGGACAATTCTTGAGCTTGATGCTGTCTGCTTCGCAACGCTCGAGAAACCTGACAGCGTCCCGATCCACGAGCATTAGGTCCTTTAGGTCCAAGAGGATCTGCGGACCTTTCGCTTCTGTTCCAAGCAGAGCTTTCAATTCCTCTAAATTCGCTTCGTCTAGTTGACCGCTCAGCTTGAAGACTACCTCGCTGTTTGCTGACCGCTGAATTATGAGCATCTGGCCTCTATCTGAGCGAGCCTGTCCCTATAAGGAGCAATCCCGGCCCCAATACTAATCTATTGAAAATAAACGCATTAATTGAGCTATAAGTGACGAGATTTCGCCAATTGGCGAAACCCTGTACAACGTATTCACTATGGTTCTTTGAGATATGGCGGAGCGGCTAGCCGTTCCCAGAGGAAGCTGCGGATTTGAAGCGATTCTTGTCAATCTTCAGCGACCTAATCTTCGATTCTAGTGTAGATCGCGGCATACCCAGCTTGACAGCCGCTCCTGACGGTCCGAACACACGTCCTTCGCACTCGCGCAAGGCAGCCTCAATCATGTCCTTCTCGTGAGCAGCTAGCTTTTCAGAGAGGTCAAGCGAACTCCTCGGCTCGGTTGCGAGGGGCTGTCGCGAAAGCCAACTCGCATCCACCGAAAAAAATTCGGTCTCGCACACGATTACAGATCGCTGAATCACGTTCTGCAATTCGCGGATGTTACCTGGCCACGGATACGACTGAAGCAAGTCCAGGCTCTTCTTGTTTACTCCCCGTATCCTCTTTCCTGCATGCCTTGCGTAACGATCGATGAAGTACTCGACCAGCAGGGGAATGTCTTCCCTTCGTTCCCGCAGCGGAGGAATCTCAATCGGGAAAACGTTCAACCGGTAAAACAGATCGCTACGAAAAGTTCCCGCTGCGATGGCAGCCTGCAGGTCCCGGTTGGTGGCCGCAATTACGCGAACATTGGTTTGGAGGGATCGAGTTCCGCCCACGCGTTCGAATTCGTGTTCCTGCAAAACACGAAGCAGTGCGATCTGGGTCTCGGCAGGAAGCTCTCCGACTTCATCGAGGAATATCGTGCCTCCTTCGGCCAATTCAAAGCGGCCCACATGCCGCTGAACCGCGCCTGTAAAGGCGCCCTTCTCATGGCCGAACAATTCGGAGGCGATCAAATCGCGCGGGGTGGCAGCGCAGTTCACGCTTACAAAGGCGCGGGAAGAACGATGAGAACGTCTGCGGATGGCGCGGGCTACAAGTTCCTTGCCGGTCCCGGTTTCGCCGGTAATCAGAACGGTGGAGTCAGTAGGAGCGACCTTGGATATCCGCGACAGCACCGTTTGCAGGGCGGCGGAAGTTCCGACAATCTCTTCGAACATTGATGTCTTGTCGATTTCCTCGCGGAGAGCAATATTCTCATGCCGGAGCTTCTCTTCTGCCTGCTTGCGATCATCGATATCGATCGCCCCGACAACCCAACGCGTGATGCGTCCTCGTCCATCTCGTAACGGCTTGTAGCGGAAAGAGAACCAACAATACTTCCCGTCGCGTCGCAAGGGTCGCGCTTCCAGTTCGAGCGGGGACCCACTTGAGAGCGCATTCTGAACTTCGCGATTCGCGCGTTCCCAATCATCGGGGTGAAATAGCTTGCGAAGGTCGCAGCTCTGCCATTGCTCAAGAGCAAAACCATGATACTCGAGCGCCGCCTGGTTGAGATAAAGACGACTGCCATCAGGTCCCAACACAGCCACGTGCTGCGGCGATACATTCAGGATCTGTCGCAGCTCCATTTCTTCCAGCCGGAGCTTTTCTTCCGCTTGCTTGCGATCCTCAATATCGATGCTCGACCCATACCACTTAACAATCTTCCCCTGTTCGTCGCGCTCAGCGATGATGTGGTGCAGCATCCAGCGATACTCTCCATCCGCCCGCCGCACACGTGCTTCATGCAGGAAGGGTTCCCCACTGGCGATCGACGCGCGCCACTTGCTCACGATTCCTTCGACGTCTTCAGGATGAATTACAGCTGTCCATTTCCAGCCCTGCAGATCCTCTAACGAGAGGCCCACGTACTTCAGCCCAGCGCGGTTGAAGAAATCAAGGGAGCCATCAGGCAGAGCGGTGAGGATCAGTGCGGGGACCGAATCGACCAGGAGATGAAGGTCCGTGGGTTCGAATCTGTGTCCTTGAGAGGCCATGCCATGCATCATACACCGACAAGAGTTGGGCAGCTGAGAACCCTTGCGAACATCCTCTCCTGTCTTACTTGTCAAAACACATCATGAGCTCGGAACAAGTCTGGGCGTCAGGTCATAACCGACGGCGATGAAAAGCATCGCCCCCTGTACTTTCTCCTGGTGAGAATGTGTTTGAACAAGAGAAAGGA
>Ga0074044_10001495_pt1 | contig 21056 bp, 12 predicted proteins | sample BogForMeECP23OM1_FD_94443 | JGI IMG/M metagenome (GOLD analysis project Ga0074044, IMG submission 94443) | Bog forest soil microbial communities from Calvert Island, British Columbia, Canada - Bog Forest MetaG ECP23OM1 | ecosystem: Environmental > Terrestrial > Soil > Wetlands ...
ATGACCTCCTGCCGAGCCGCCGCCCCCGGGATTATGCGGGATTCGGGGTGGTCTACGGCTCTTACAGCGGCGACCTGCAGCGCGTGGAAGAGATTCGGCGCGGTGACGAACCCGTCGGTCGCCGTGCAGGACTACGAGACGACCCTCGAGTTGACGTACGGATGCGCTGTGAGACCTGGGTTGCTCCTACAGCCGGACCTGCAGTACATCATCCATCCCGGCGGCAATAGGGCCATTCCGAACGCACTGGCGATCGGGGTGAATATCGTCGCCAACTTTTGACGTTCCCGCGACCTAACCATCTGGTCCGCCCCAAGTACAAGGTCTTCTTCGGGCTTACATGAGCGTCTGACACTTCGGCCCCTAAGAGCGCGGCGGCATTCGGACGGTGCAGAAATCAAGATTTTTGAAACAGCAATTTTAGGCCCAAAAATCGGGGGAGTTGAGAGGCCGTGTGCGCGTGCGATTACGCTGCGTTCCATAGTCGCTTCGAGCCGGACGGCGAAGAGCGCTAATTATTGCCCATCCGCCATGGCGAGCGATCCTTCCAGCTTTTCAGGACGTCCAAAGCCCAGGCGGGAGTCTTGTCGGCGTGGCAGAGGTTGCACGCGTTGGGAATCTTGAGCGCCACGATCTCCGCCGGCGTGATGAATCGAAAGGTGTGGGCATGCACCTTGACGTCGCCGAGGGTCTCTTCGATCTTCGGCATGTGGCGCGACACGCAGAGGCTACCCGCGCTGTCAGGCTTGTGGTGCGTATGCGCCTCGATGCTTGGCGCGAACGGGCCAGTTTGCGCATTCGGGCCGTGGCAGGTCAGACAGAGGGAATTTCCGCTCGCGCGCAGCATCGAGAGATTGTCGCTTCCGTGGGGATCGTGACAGGAAAAGCAGGTGGCGCCGCGCGTGTACATGAGACTCTGGACGAAATCGTTGCCCTGCATCCGGTTCTTGTGCGACGTCCCGTCTGGAAATTGGGTGAAGTTCGTTTCGCCGGGCTTATAGGTTTCGAGCGCCCAGAAATCGGCCAGGTTCAACCCCATGTGGAAGCCGACGGGCCAGTCGTAGTTTTTGCCGTCGATCGGGTTGGTCAGCGGCCGCCCCTGGGAGTGACAGCGGATGCAGGTGTTATTCGCCGCGACGTAATCCAGCCGCGCGGGGTTGATGATGTTGGTGCGCAGCGGGTGCGCGGCGTGGTCGCTGCCCGCGCCATGGCAGCTTTCGCAGCCGACATTCCACTCGGTAACGGTCTTCGTGGCGATGTCGTAGTTCACCGAGTGGCAGCCGTCGCAAAGTGGGCCGGTCGGTCTCTGCATGTTGTCGTCGGGATAAAGCGGAGCCCACCAATCGGCGGTGAGCGGCACGTGATATTTGAGCCAGCGATGATTGGTGATGTCCCATTGCGCCGGCAGAGGGAAATAATCGACGCCGCGACGCGTGAAATAGCGCTGTTTCCAGCGGCTGCCATAGACAAAAGCGACGTCTTCCTTGGTGAAGGTGAGGAGCGGATCGGGCTTGGAGAAGTCGGGGATGAACGCGTCGGGATGCTCGCGGGGATCGCGCACGACATTGGCCATGCGTGTCTTGCGCCAGCGCGCGAAAATCTCAGTGTGGCAGGACTGGCAGGCGGCGGACCCGACATAGTGCGAGCCAGCGACGCTGGAGGTCTGTTCGGGCGCTCGCGCGGCGGTCGGCGGCAGGTGGCGCAAAAACAGAACGATTTGCCAGATGTCCCGATCGGGCAGATGCCATGCGGGCATCGCCGTATTGCGAATGCCATCATGAACGAAGGTGAAAACCTGGCCGTCCGTTAGGGCCGGAAGGGCTTGGCGAAGGGCGGGCGCGCGCGGATAAACATTCGTGCCGATCATGGTCCGGCCAGCGCCATCAAACCCGTGGCAGACCGCGCAATTTTGCTGAAAGAGCGCCGCTCCGGCGGCAAGGTTTGCCTCATCGGACGCTAACGGATTGGCGCGCTCCGCGTCCTCCGCCGGCACGCTGTGCGCAGCCACGATGCGACGGCAACCTCGATCGCCGGCGGCGCAGGACGCGCGCTCGAAAGGCCGGGCAACGCGTAGCGAAACAGCAAGCCGCCGATCGCCAAGACGGCGAGCGCCGCGAACAGACCGATGGCAAGCTTTCTGGACATCGTCGCTTTCCACTGACATAAGTGCTTTATCGAGTTCCGCGCCTGGAGTGTGAGGTGTGCGTCGCGGCGGTCGCGTCCCGGCACCAGCGATAAAAGGAGTCGTAGAGCGTCATGCCCGCTTCGAGCTGGGCGAGGTCATCGTCGTACATGCGGGACAGGCCAAGCGAGGCGGCCAGAAGACCAGGCGCTTCGGGCGCGAGATCGAGGCGCGCCGTATCGGCCGCGCGCACGATCGTCGCGAGCTGCAAGAGAGGCTTCACGCCAAGGCCAAATTCATCGATCATCACGTCGAAAGTGCATTTGTCCCCCCGATGGCTCCACGGCGCGCCTTCGATATCAAAGGGCGTCGCCTGAAAGGATTCGGCGACCGCAGCTACCTCGGAGGGCTTGACGAACAGAAAGACGGCGGCCGGATCGACGAAGCGCCGGATCAGCCAGGGGCAAGCGATGCGATCGACCTTCGGGCGTTCGCGCGTGACCCAGACGGTGCGGCCCTGCTCGTCTCGCATTGGCACCTTCGCGGAGTTGACGAGCGGCAGATCGGCCCGCTGCCACGCCTCGAATCCGCCTTCGAGCGTGTCGGCCGATACGCCGTCATGGCGCAGCCAAGCCGCGACGCCGTGGCCGAGCTGTTGGCCGCGCCGGCAAATGACGATGACGGATCGTTCACGGAATTCTTGCGCCCATTGCCGAACGTCGACATGGGAGCGCCGGACCGCGCCCGGCACCAGCCGTGGATCGGCCGCGAAATCGTCGTCGGGCCGGACGTCGATCAGGGCAGGACATTTCGACGTGCCGACCAGCCGCGTCAACTGTTCGACGGAGATGGTGTTTATCGACGGCATGGCGCGTCCTCACCTTCGAGCGGGACGCGATTCTTCGGCATGTCGCCTCGTGGGGAGATCGCCTTCCCCATGACGGGCTGAATACCCCGGAGGTGCTGGCGGTGTCAATTCGCGCAGTCTCTAGCGCCGAACCCAAGTCGACGCCCGAAGCAGAGGCGAATCGAAAACGCCTGAAATGGCTTTCTCGAGACTCATTCGCGTTCCTGTCTCTCAAAAAGGCGGCACACGCGCGAGTTTCGAGCGGTGCAGAAATCAAGCAGACCGTGCGAAAACCTGATGCGAGGTTTGTTAGAGGCGCGCGAAGAGCGATTTTTCGCGATTTTCTCCGCTCTGCGCGGCTACAGCCGCGAAATTCGAGCGGCGCTTATGTTGTCGCCGACTTTTCGCACGGTCTGCAAGCATTTTGCAACGCGAAGTCCGGCCAATAAAATCAACCGGTCGCCGTGTGAAAATCAGGCGCAAATGTCTGCTCCACCTTTGAACCAGAGGCCAGTGGGCATGGACGCCAAGCGTTTCATTTATGCCGCTAGCCGCCGCTCAGGAGGCCGCCGTCGCTTGTGTGGCGATTAAAGCGGCGAGATCCGCTGCCTTCGCGACGCTGCGCGCCTTGACGCGCGCCTGGCGGCCGCGGGCGTCGACTTCGTGCGCGGGCAGATCGCCGCCCTCGAGGCCGGCCTTGACATACACTTCCTCGGACATCAGCACTTCGCAGCCGAACGCTTTGGTCATATCTTGCAAGCGCGCAGCGACGTTGACCGGATCGCCGATCACCGTGAACTGCGCGTGGCGCTCATAACCGATTTCGCCGGCGACGATGACGCCGGCGTGGAGGCCGATGCCGAAGCGGATAGGCTCGACCGGTCCGTAGGCGAGCGCGCGGTTCAATGTCTCGACATTCGCGGCGATGCCGGCGCATGCCGCGACCGCCTGCCGGCAGGCGTCCTTCGGGCCGATCGTCAGGCCGAACAGCGCGAGGAGCCCGTCGCCCAGAACCTGATTGGGCGCGCCGCCGGCCGCGATGACCGCGTCGCTGACGGCGTTGAGGAACTGGTTGATGATGAACACGGTATCGTACGGCAGGCGCTTTTCGGCGAGCCTGCTCGAACCGCGCATGTCGACGAACATGCTGACCACGTAGCGCTCCTCGCCGCTGCGCGCCGGTCCTCTGCGATGGACGTCGGCGATAGCCGCGTGCGGCGGCAGCAGGGGCGCAAAGGCGAGGTTTTGGGTCGGGCGCAACTGGCAGGCGAGCCGGACGCCGACGCCGGCGCGGATGCGGTCGAGCACCGCCTGCTCGGCCGCGCCGATCGGGGGCAGGGCGCCGAGTTCCCCGAGAATACGAATGCGGCAAGTCGAGCAGCGCCCGCGTCCACCGCACACATGCGCATGCGGGATGCCGTTGATGAGGCTCGCCTCGAGCACGCTCAAGCCCCGCCTGACCCGGACAACGCGGTCGGGATAGGTGAGCACGATCGATCCGACCCAGTGGTCCCTCAAGCGGCGAAGGCCGCGGGCGAGGATCGCCGCAGCGAGAAGGGCCGCGAAGGCTGCGAGCGTTTCATCGCGAACGTGAAGGAGAAGGGCGTTCTGAGCCGGGCTTCCGACGTGAGCCGGGGTCAGATTCCCGGCCCGCCAGGCTGGATTCTCGGCCAGCCGCAGGATTTGCCGGCCTCCCTGACAATAGCCGAGCAGCGCCAGCGTCGGCGAAAGCACCGCGAACGACAGGAGGAGGTTTTTCACCCTGGCGTAGCCGGCCTTCAACTTGAGCCAGAAGTGGAGCCCGATGCAGCCGTGGAGCCAGACGACGAGCAGCAGCACAGCCTGCAGAACTCCGTCCGGAGGCGGGCCGGCCCAGAACTTGAAGAGCTCCTGGTCATAGCCCTTGTCGGTCCCGAACAGGCTCAACGCCACGCGCGTGCCGACGACATGGGTGGCGAGCAGGAACGGAATGGAGAGTCCGAGCGCGAGCTGGGTCGCCTCCATCCGCGTCCAGCGGAACTGGCGCCGTTCGTAGAGCGCCCAGAAGCCGAGGCTCAGGTGGATCGTCAGCGCCGCATAGAGAAGAATCGCCCCGGGCGCCGACTGCCAGATCAGCTTCTGCAGCGCGAGGCCCCTTTCCATCGCATCGACGGAAATATTTCCCAGCGCATGATTGGTGTAATGCAGCGCGACATAGACGAACAGGACGAGCCCGCAGGCCAGCCGGATCTGGCGAAGGCTGAGCCGGAACTTCCGCCGCGGCCCGACATCCTCGACGTGCGGCATGAGGTTTTTTTCCAAATTGGCTGGACCCGCGGATTGTAGACGCGGCCGCTAGCCGCGTCAGCCGCGCTCCATCGGGCGTCCGGAAGGACGCCCGTCTGTCGACGGGCTATGGCGCGCGGCTGCAGGAGCGGCCGCTGGCCGCCTCCTAGTCCGCCAAAGCGCGGCCGACGCAGTCGGCGGAGCGCCGCCCGGCAATCGAACAATGCATTTATGATTGTTTGTGGCGCAGGCAAACCATGCAATTTTTGCAGCCTGCGACCTCGTCCACGGGCACCCCGGCAATCGCCGGGAATTCCGTGTTCTGGCGATTTAATTCCCTGCTATTTCCCTGCTATGCATGAAATAATTCCCTGCTCCCGCGCGCAGGGAATTTTCACGAAACAGGTTGGAATCCTTGATCTCTTGGCGACGTTTCCGGCCGACAAGCGAGAAATTCCCTGCTCTTTTCCCTGAAAGCAGGGAACATGGCCACCTTCCGAGGCCGCCGGCCGCATATGGCGACATGCGCTAAATGGGGGCTCTGCAGTCGATTTCGGTTACCTCTCGCGGCGCGCTTTCGCTCGACGCCCTTCCGTCTCCGCGGGCCCGCGACCCCAAGCCGCCTTTACGTTCAGCCTATGTTCAGCCGCGGCGCCGCTAATTGTTTACACGCGGCGGGTTAGGTCCTCGGGGGCGATTCTACGACATCGGGTCCAAAACAGCGCCGCGCTCGCGCCAGCGAGTCTCGCGGTCAAAAACGATAAATAACGGGCATTCTCCATGTACATCTCGGCGCTCGATCTGCGCGAGCCGTCGCTCGAACAAGAACCCTTGGCCGGTCTCCGTCGGCCGGAGCCGGCGCGGCCGGCCTCGGTGCTCAGCGAAAGTTCGGCGCTCCGCTGGCGGTACGGCGAGCGGCTCAGCGACGTCATCGAGGAGGCTTGCCGCCGCCACGCCGACCGGATCGCGGTGTCGATCGACAGCGCCGACATCAGCTATCGCGAGCTCGACGCGCGGGCGAACCAGATGGCGCGGTTCTTCAGGGAGCGCGGGGTGAAGCCTGGCGACCGCGTCGCGGTCCTGCTCGACCGCGGCGTGGAAGCCTATGTCGCGCTGCTCGCGCTCCTGAAGGCGGGGGCGGCCTACGTTCCGCTCGACGCCAGCCATCCGCCCGACCGCATCCGGTTCATCGCGTCCGACGCCGGCGCGACGCTGGCGGTGACCCATCTGAGGCTCGCCGACCGGCTCGCCGACTGCGGAGTTCCCACGCTCGTTCTGGACGGAACGCGGGCCGAGGCCGCCGCGCTCGATCGCGCGCCGCTTGCCGAGAGCGAACGGGGCGCGGACAGCGGCACGCTCTGCTACGTCCTCTATACGTCCGGCACGACCGGCAATCCCAAGGGCGTCGCGGTCGCCCATCCGAGCATCTGCAATTTCGTTCGCGTGGCGGCCGACCTTTACGGCCTCGGCCCCGGCGACCGCGTCTATCAGGGCATGTCGGCCGCCTTCGATTTCTCGATCGAGGAGATCTGGGTCCCGCTGGTCGCGGGCGCGACGCTCGTTCCGAATACCGGCGCGGCGAGCCTGTTCGGCGAGGAGCTCGCCGACTTCCTCGAGTCCCGCGGCGTCACCTGCCTCTGCTGCGTGCCGACGCTGCTTGCCTCGATCGAGCGCGAGCTGCCGAAGCTCAGCACCTTGCTGATTGGCGGCGAGGCCTGCCCGCCGGCGCTGGTCAAGCGCTGGAGCCGGCCGGGCCGGACGCTCCTCAACAGCTATGGGCCGACCGAAACGACCGTCACCGCGACGCTCGCGGTGATGACGCCCGACAAGCCCGTGACGATCGGCAAACCGCTGCCGACCTATTCGATCGTCATCCTCGACGCCAAGCAGGATGTGGCGCTCGAGCTCGGCGAGGCCGGCGAGATCGGCATTGCCGGGATCGGCGTCGCGGAAGGCTATCTGAACCGCCCTGAGCTGACGCGGGCGAAGTTCATCGACGATTTCCTCGCCCTGCCGAACAATCCATCGGGCCGCATCTATCGCACCGGCGATCTCGGGCGCATCGGCGACGACGGCGAGATTGAATACCTCGGCCGCATCGACACCCAGACAAAACTCAGGGGCTATCGCATCGAACTGACGGAGATCGAGTCGGTTCTGCTCGAGATCCCGGAGATCGCTCAGGTCGTCGCCACGACCTTCGAACCCGAGCCCGGCGCGCCGGAACTTGTCGCCTATTACTCGGTCAAACATGGCGCGCGCGCTCCCGACCGCGCCGCGATCGTGTCACTCATGCGCGCGCGGCTGCCGAGCTACATGACGCCGGCCTATCTCGAGCAGTTGCCGTTCATCCCGACGCTGCTCAGCAACAAGGCCGACCGGAAGGAGCTGCCCGCGCCGAAGTCGGCGCGCCTGCGCTTCAGCGACGCCCATGTCCCGCCGAAGACGGAGACCGAGCGCGCGCTGTGCGAGGCGCTGAGCGACGTCCTCGGTCTCGAACAGATCTCGATCGACGGAGATTTCTTCGCCGAATACGGCGCCCACTCGCTCTTGATGGCGCGCTTCTGTGCAAAAGTCCGCCAGCTCGAGCCGTCGGTGCAGGTCGCCATGCGCGACGTCTACGCCCATACGACCGTTCGCCGGCTCGCACGCGCGCTCGACGCCGCAAAGCCCGCCGCGACCGAAAACCTCGAAGTTGCGCTCGCCCATCGGCCCTCGAGCCTCGCCTATTACGGCTGCGGCGCCGCGCAGATGGCGGTTTACGCGATGGTCGGCGCGCTGGCGGTCGTCGCCTTCCTGGCCGCGTTCGTCTGGATCTACGAAGCCGCCGATTCGCCGCTCGAGCTCTACGGGCGGGCGCTCGCCGTCGCCGCCGCGTGGTTCCTCGGCCACAACGCCCTCGCCGTCGCCGCGAAATGGCTTCTGATCGGCCGGGCCCGCGCCTGCGCCATTCCGCTGTGGAGCTTCGCCTACTTCCGCTTCTGGGCGGCGAAGCTCATCGTGCGCTCGGCGCCCGCCAACGCGTTCGCGGGCACGCCGCTGTTCAATGCCTATCTGCGCCTGCTCGGCGCCAGGATCGACCGCAACGCAGTCATCCTCTCGCGCAGCGTGCCGGTCACCGCCGATCTTTTCGAGGTGGGCGAGGAGGCGGTCGTCATGCGCAGCGCCCTTGCGCCCGGCTATGTCGCCGCCGGCAACCGCATCCATACCGGGGAAATCCGCATCGGGCGGAACGCCTACGTCGGCGAGCAGAGCGTTCTCGACATTCGCTCCGCGATCGGCGATTTCGGCCAGCTCGGCCACGCTTCGTCGCTGCAGAGCGGCCAGCGCGTGCCCGAGGGCAAGCGCTACGCCGGCTCGCCGGCCGAAGAGACGACGACCAACTTCCGCCTCGCCGACGAGGCGTCGGTTTCGGCCGTGCGGCGCTGGCTCTCCGCCGCGGTGCGGCTCGCCTTCGTCGTCGCCGTCGCCGGCGCTCTGACCGACGCCGTCATCGTCTACGCGATGGCCGCGCTGACCGAAGGCGACGACGCCCTCGCGCTCAATCCATGGGAAGCGACGGTCACGCTGCTGCCAATGGCCGCGGGGGCGGCGCTCGCCGTCAGTGTCGCCGCGCTCGTCGCCGGACTCCTGGCGATCCATATCGTGCCGCGCCTCGCCAACGCCTTTCTGGTCGAGGGCCGGGTCTATCCGCTCTACGGCTTCCGCCACACGATGCAGCAGATTGTGCAGACGTTCGGCAATTCGCGGTTCTTCAACCTGATGTTCGGCGACAGCGTGTTCATCGAGCCCTATCTGCGCTGGGTCGGCTGGAAGCTCGGCCCCGGCGATCAGACGGGCTCGAACTTCGGCAGCGAGCAGGGCCAGGACAACCCGTTCCTGTGCTCGGTCGGCGCCAACACGGTCGCGTCCGACGGCCTGTGGCTCGGCAACCTCATGATGTCGAGCCGCGCCTTCAAGCTCAGCGCCTGCCGCATCGGCGAGGGCAACTTCCTCGGCACGACCGTCTATGTGCCGCCCGGCGCGCGCACCGGCGACAACGTTCTGTTCGGCACTAAGGTGATGGCGCCGATCGACGGGCCGGTGCGCGAGAACGTGGGTCTCCTCGGCTCGCCCGCCTTCGAGATCCCGCGCGCCGCCTCGCGCGACCTCGACATGCTGGCCGCGATCGGCCCCGACGAGCGGGCGCGCCGGCTTGTCCGCAAGACGAGGCTGAACGTGGCCTCGATCGCGGCGCTCCTCGCGTCGCGCTGGCTCATCCTCTTCATCGGCATCTACGTCTTCGGCTGGACGGCAGCCGTTTACGGCGTGAACGACGTGCTTGCGATGATCGCGGCGGCCGGCGTCGTGGTCGCGCTTTCGGCCGCGGCGTTCATTCTCATCGAGCGCGCCTCGCTCGGCTTCGGCTCGCTGAAGCCCGAGATCGCAACCGTCTACGACCCCGCCTTCTGGCGGGTCGAGCGGCACTGGAAGCTCTCCGACTCGCCGCTCGCCACCGCCTTCGCCGGAACGCCGATGCGCAACGTCATTTCGCGCCTGCTCGGCGTCAAGGTCGGGCGCAGGGCATTTGACGACGGCTGCATCCTGTCCGAGCGCACCCTGGTCGAGATCGGCGACGAGGCGAACCTCAACGAGCACAGCATCGTCCAGGCCCATTCGCTTGAAGAGGGCGTGTTCAAATCGGACTTCGTGCGGATCGGCCCGGACTGCTCGGTCGGGGTCGGCTGTCTCGTGCACTATGGCGTGACGATGAACGAGAACACCCATCTCGACGCCGACGCCTTCCTGATGAAGGGCGAGATCACGCCAGCCGGCTCGCGCTGGCGCGGCAATCCGGCCAAGCTCGTCCATAGTGGCGCAGCCGAGGCGCGCTGAAGGCCGGATGGCGGCCGCGCGGGACGACTTCGACCTCACGGCGCTGCGGGCGGAGCTTGCGGCTTACGGCGCGCTTGTCACGGCGCGGCGGATCCGGCTTGGCGACGAAGCCGCGTTCGCCGATCCCCGCCCCGAGGCGCGCGTAGAGCGACGCCGCGCGAGCGGGGCCGCCCGTATCGCCGCCCGTGCTCTGCTCGACGAGCTCGGCGCGGACGGCTCGGCGCCGCTGCCGCGCTCGCCGTCCGGCGCGCCGCTTTGGCCCGCGGGGATCGTCGGTTCGCTCGCGCATGACGAGGCTTTCGCGCTTGCCGCAGCGGCGCGGCGCGGGCGGCTCGTCGGCCTCGGCGTCGACGTCGAGCCGGCCGAGGCGCTGCCGGAAGAGGTCATCGACATGGTCCTGAGCGGGGCGGAGCGACGCGCCACAGGGGGCGACGGCGTCGCGCAGCGCCTCGTCTTCGTCGCCAAGGAGGCGGTCTACAAGGCGATCAATCCGCTCGACGGCTCCTGGCTTGACTTTGCCGACATCGAGGTGGGGCTCGCCGAAGGGACGGCGACGCTGCGAGACGGGCGACGGCTCCGGATCATCCCGTTCGCCGGCGAAAGGCTCGTCGCGGTCGCGCTCATGGAGGCCGCCGGCGTCGATCCACCTTCTTAGGGCAAGCATACGGCCGGACCTCGGCCGTGAGCTGCATGACCGCCTCGCCGAGTTTGGCCCCGTTTAGCGCCGACCGCCTGCTTTTTCAGCGAGGCCGCAAGGGGCGGGAGGGCAGGGGGGGTCGAGCCCTGCTTTTCCCGCTGTCCGCCCCGAAAGAGCAAATCGGATAGGGCAGCGCAACCCCCCACCCCAACCCGCCCCCGCAAGGCTACCGAATTCACACAAGTCGAATTCGCAACGCTTTTCATGGAGTTGCGCGGCGGGCTGGAAGTAGGACGACGCTTCGTTGCGAAGGCTGGCCGAGGAGGCGGGAAATTGAATGCCCTCGTCCGGCCCTTTCTCAGTGCTCCGACTTCGCGCCCCTCGTCTCCATCGTGATGAAAGTTCTGTCACAACAAAGGACTACAAGTTGCAGGAATCAATACGGATCCAGGCATTCGTCCATCGCCTTGAATTGCGGCTTCAAACGCGGGATTTGAGGGCGCATCTGGCGCCGGAGCTCAATCTCCATGTTTTGCGCGTCCCCTCCACCTGTTTCTCCCTGTTACGGCGAAATATCTCCCTGTTACGGCGAAATTATCTCCCTGTTATTGTCCTGTTCCGCGTCCACCGCCAAACTTTTCCCAACCTCTTGTTATTCAAATTGATTTTCCTGCAAAAACCGGTCCTGAGACCGCCAATTCTCCCTGTTTTCTGCCTGTTATCAGGGAGTATCAGGGAGAATCAGGGCGCAAAGCCCCCTCTTGATGACCCTGCCGAGTTCGCTTCCCCGCAAGCTCGGATGGAGCCCGGCGACTTGAGATGTGCGAATGCAGTAGCCCGCAAGGGGGAGCGGTGGGACCGTTGCGGCGCCCGCCGCGCGGCGAGCGCCGCCGGGACTCGCAGATCGCCGCGCGTTCAATCCAGAGGGTGGCGAAGAACCGCCCGAACCTTTTCGGCAAGCTCGTCGGCCGTGTAGGGCTTCTTGAGCCACGCCCCGGCCTTCAGTCCGAGACGCGCGATCGCCGGCTCCGCATAGCCGGAGGTGAAGAGGACCTTGATGTCGGACTTTATCTCCAATGCCGCCTGCGCCAGTTCGTAGCCGGTCATGCCGCCGGGCATCACCATGTCGGTGAAAATCATCGCCACCTCCGGCCGGGTGGCGAGGTGAGCCATGGCGGCCGCGCCGCTGTCGGCCTCGATGATCTCGTAACCCAGGCTCCGGAGCCGCTTGCTCAGGACCCTGCGCAGACGCGGGTCGTCCTCGACGACGAGTATGGTTTCGGAGCCCTGCGGCAAATCGGCCTCCGGCGCTTGGACGGCGGTGGGCGCTGCGCTCGCGACGACGCTCTCGGCAAGAGGCAGGAAGACCCGCACGCTTGTTCCATGCCCCAACTCGCTGTAAATCTGGATGTTCCCGCCTGACTGCTTGACGAATCCGTAGACCATGCTCAGGCCGAGCCCGGTGCCGGCGCCTGTCGGTTTGGTCGTGAAGAACGGCTCGAAGGCGCGCCGGCGCACCTCTTCCGACATCCCCGATCCTGTGTCGGTGACCGTGATCAGGGCATAGCGGCCCGTACGGATATCCGCGTATGTCTGCGCATAGTCGGCGTCGAGACGCACGTGGGTGATTTCGATCGTCAGCCGCCCGCCGCGAGGCATCGCGTCCCGGGCGTTGATCGCCAGGTTGAGCAGGGCGTTCTGCAGTTGCGACGCGTCGACCACGGCGAGATGCGCCGATCCCACGACCACGATCCGGAGCTCGATCGTTTCGCCCAGCGGCCGCCGCAACAGGTCGGCGAAACCGGAGACGAGAGGGCCGACGTCGGTCGATTTCGGATTGAGGGTTTGACGTCGGCCGAAAGCGAGCAGCTGGGCGGCCAGCTTCGCGCCCTCCTGCGCCGCCTCCAGAGCTTCTTTGACATGCTCGCGCTGCTCGGGGTCGCCGAGACGCGGGTAGAGCATCTCCAGATTGGCGATGATCGCCGTCAGGTGATTGTTGAAATCGTGGGCGACGCCGCCGGTGAGCTGGCCGACCGCCTCCATCTTTTGCGACTGCCGGAGTTCCTCCTCCATCTTCTGGCGGCTCGTGAGGTCGCGGGCGAAGCCAGTGAAGATCCTTTCTCCATTGGCGCGCGCCTCCCCGACGGCCAATTCCATCGGGAAGACCGCGCCGTGCTTGGTGAGGCCCTTCACCAGCCGGCCATAGCCGATGATCCGCGCTTCGCCGGTCCTGAGATAATTGGCGATGTAGCCGTCGTGCTCGGCCCGATAGGGCTCGGGCATGAGCATCCTGACGTTGCGGCCGATCACCTCTTCGGGACGATATCCAAACAATTTCGCCGCCGCGGCGCTGAAGGAAGTCACGAGACCTCGCTCGTCGATCACGATCATCGCCTCGGGGACGGTGTCGAGGATCGAACGCAGATGCGCTTCGCGGGTCGCCAGGTCCGCCTGGGCCCGCTTCAATCCGGTGATGTCGTTGTTGGTCTGAAGCACGAAGCGGATAGAATTGTCGGTCGACTTTCGCGCGACCCAGAGGCTCGCGATCGAAACGGCCGATCCGGACTTCGTCTGGTGTTCGAGTTCGCCTTCCCAGCTGCCGCGCTCGCGCAGCGCCGCAGCGATCTGGCTGCGCGGCAAGGGATATTTCGTCTTCAGCAGGTGGTGGACGATTTGTCCGAGGGCCTCCCGTCTGGTCCACCCGTAGAGGCGCTCGCAGCCCGTCGTCCAATGCAGGATTTTGCCTTCCATGTCATGGATGATGACGTTGGCCAGGTCCAAAATATCAACGAGAGAGGCGAATTCGGCGCTCATGGCCGATCTCCTCTTTTCGGGGTCGTCTTCACGCTCGTATCTCTGCATCGCCTGGCGCTCGACCGGTCAACGAAAGCTCCCCGCCGGCGATCAAACCATGCCGCGTCAGGCTTGTCACTATCGACGATAACGTCGCGAGGCCGGGTGACAACGCTCTGCGATAACGTGACGATCAGTTCGATGTCATTGCCCGCGCCGTGGTCATCACTCACAATCGGCAACGCGCGCGAGCCCGGGGCGGCCGCAAGGCGCGGACGGGAACCGCTCCATTCCTGCGCGCGTTGCCGGCCCGAACAACAAAGACGGCAGGTCATGAAGGTCCTGGTCGCGGGGGCGACGGGCGCGGTCGGGAGCCGTCTCGTTCCGCTTCTTGTCGCGGCCGGTCATCGCGTCGCTGGCCTCACCCGGTCGCCGGCGAAAGCCGAGACGCTTCGCTGGGCCGGCGCCGAGGCTTGGGTCGTCGACGCGTTCGACAGGAACGCCGTCAGATCGGCTGTGCTCGAAGCGCGCCCCGAGGTCGTCGTGCACGAGATGACGGCGCTTACGAATGGGAGCGACCTCGTTCACTTCGATCGCGCTTTTGCGACGACCAACCGATTGCGAACCGAGGCGCTGGATCATCTCATCGCGGCGGCCGAGGAAAGCGGCGCGCGCCGGTTTGTCGCGCAAAGCTTCTGCGGCTGGCCTTATGCGAGGAGGGGAGGACCGGTGAAGGCGGAAGACGATCCGCTCGATTCCGAGCCGCCGCGCGAAATGCGCCGGACGCTCGACGCGATCCGCCACCTCGAATCGTCCGTCGCCGGCTTGCACAAGCTGGAAGGCGTGGTCCTTCGCTATGGCGCCTTCTACGGGCCGCGCTCCGGCCTGTTCGACGGACCGTTCGTCGGCCAGCTACGTGCGCGGCGCGTGCCGATGATCGGGGATGGCGGCGGCTGGTGGTCATTCCTGCATCTCGAGGACGCAGCCTCCGCGACTGGGCTGGCGATCGAGACGGGCGACCCCGGCGTCTACAACATCGTCGATGACGAGCCCGCTCAGGTCCGCGAATGGCTGCCGGCGCTCGCCGAGATGCTCGGCGCCAAGCCGCCGCGGCGCATTCCCGGCTGGGTCGCGCGGATCGCCGTCGGCGAGCATCTGGTCGCGATGATGACCGAAAGCCGGGCCGGCTCCAACGCGAAGGCGCGGCAGGCGCTCGGCTGGCGGCCGGCCTACGCCTCCTGGCGGCAGGGCTTCGCAGAGGTGATTGCGTCCGGCGCCTGAACCGGAAGGTCCTCTGGACGAACCGGTCCGCATGGACGGGCGCCGAGGTCGATCAGCCGCCGCGCGTGAAGGACATGGGCGGCAATTGGCGCTAGACCATTCGGATCGAGTGAAGGCGGCGGCAGTCGCGGCGGGTCGGGCAACTTTGGAGAATCGACACATGAACGGAGCGCAAGCCTTATTCAAATCGCTGGTCGATTCCGGCGTCACGACGTGCTTCGCCAATCCCGGCACTTCGGAGATGCAGCTGGTCTATGAAATCGGCATGTCCGACAAGGTGCGCGCTGTCCTGTGTCTGCAGGAAGACGTCGTTACGGGCGCTGCGGACGGTTATGCCCGCATGAAAGGCGCGCCGGCCTTCACCCTCCTGCATGTGGGCAGCGGCTTCGCCAACGGCATCGCCATGCTGCACAACGCCGGCCGCGCCAATACGCCGATCGTCAATATTGTTGGAGCGAACGCCTCCTATCACCAGCCGAATTACCCGGAGCACGAACTGATCAATGGCCGCGTGATCGATCTCGCGCGCGCGGTGTCGCACTGGTCCCGGGAGGCGCGCAGCGCCACTCATCTTGGCGAACTGGGCGTGCAGGCGGCGACGCTGGCAAAAACCGGCAAGATCTGCACGATCGTGGCCCCGACCAACTATCACTGGGAAGAGGCCAATCCGCCGCCAATTCCTTCCGCCCCGTCTCGACGGCCCCGGATTGCCGCGGAGGCAATCGCGCATGCCGCAGCGATGCTCGCAGGGGGCAAGAAAACCGGGCTCGTATTGGGCAACGTCGGCTTGCAAGGAACGGCGCTCGAAACCGCAGGACGCATTGCCGCCAAGACCGGCGCCGTCCTGCTGTCCGAGACCTTCCCGTCGTTCCGCGTGTCGCGCGGCGAAGGTCGTCCGCCCATGGAGCCGATCCCCTACGAATACGAAGTCTGCGTGAAGTTTCTTGAAACCTTCGCGCAGCTGATATTTGTCGGCGCGCCGCTTCCGGTCACAACCTTCGCCTACAAGAACAAGCCGACAATGAAATGCCCGCCGGGTTGCGATCTCTTCGCATTGGCCTCGGTCGATGAAGATCTCGACGCGGCGCTGCAATCGCTTGCGGAGGCGACAGGGGCCAGCAGCGCGGTCGCGCCCCGCCAGACCCGCACGCAGGCTGAGGCGCCCTCCGGAGAACTGACCGCGGTCGCCATCGGGCAGACGCTCTGCATGCTCATGCCGGAGGGAGCCATCCTCATCGACGAAGCGGCCACCAATGGTCCGCCAATTTTCGCAGCGACCAAGGGCGCTCGTGCCCATGATTATCTCAACCCCGTCAACGGCGGGGCGATCGGCGGCGGATTGCCGATGGCGCTTGGCGCGGCGATCGCTTGTCCCGACTGGAAAGTCGTTCATCTTCAGGCGGACGGCAGCGGCATGTACACCGTCCAGGCGCTCTGGTCGATGGCGCGCGAGAGCGCCGACGTCGTCGTTGTCCTGCTCAAGAATGACGCCTACGCCATTCTCGGCGTCGAGATGGCGCGGGTTCGCGATCAGGAGATCAACGCCAAGACGAAAGCGATGTTGAATCTCGATCGTCCGACGCTCGACTGGGTGAAGATCTCGACCGGTCTCGGCGTGTCTGCGACACGGGCCGAAACGGCCGAAGAGTTCCATCGGCAGTTCGAGGCCGCGCTTGGCGCCAAGGGGCCCCGGCTGATCGAGTGCCAGGTCGCTATTGCCAAAGAGTTGCTTGCGCTCGAGGAGTATATACACAAGACACGCTGAAGTTTGGCGCCGGCCGCGTGATGCGGCCGGGGTGAGGATCCTTACGCGGGCGAGCGGATCAGGTTGAAGGACGTCCCCGTCTGGGGCACGGTGTTCGAGGGCGCGGTCTATCCGGTTGTTCGCGGGTAACCGCCTTGTCCCCGAGGAGGACACGATGAGAATTGCATTCTTCGGCGCCGGCCTGATGGGCGCCGGCTTCGTTCGCCGCATGCTGGACAACGGCCATCAGGTCAACGTGTGGAACCGCGATCCGGCCAAGGCGCAGGCGCTTGAGGTCGACGGCGCGCACGCCTTCGCCGACGCGGCGGACGCGATCAAGGACGTCGAGCGCATTCATCTGTCGCTGTCCGACGACGCCGCGGTCGATTCCGTGCTGGAGCCGCTCGCGGGCGCGATCCCCGCCTCGACCTTCATCATCGACCACACGACGACCGCGCCGACGCCGACCGTCGAACGGATCGCCCGCTGGGCTGGGCGTGACAAAGTCTTCATCCATGCGCCGGTGTTCATGACCCCGGTCAACGCGCGGGAGGGAATTGGCATGATGCTGATATCCGGCCATCAGGCGCAATGTGGGGCCGTCATACCGGAACTCGAGACGATGACGGGACTGGTCGTCAACCTTGGGCCGAAGCCGGGCGTCGCCGCCGCTTACAAGCTGTTCGGCAACCTGACGCTGATCGGCATGATGGGCGTCGTTGCGGACGTCGTGCGCCTCGCCCATGCGGTTGGCGTCGCGCCGGCCGACGCCGTCGGGATGTTCAAGGAATTCAACCCCGGGCAGTTCCTGCCCGCCCGCGCGGCCAAGGTCGCGTCCGGCCCGTACGAGCCGCCGTCCTTCACCGTCGCGATGGCGCGCAAGGACGTGCGGCTGATGATCGACGAGGCCGGCCGCCACGACGTCGCGCTCGCCGTCATGCCGGGCGTGGCGGCGCTCTACGACGCGGCGATCGCGCGAGGCGAAAGCGGCCTCGACACGAGCGCGGCGTTCCGCTTCCCGGTTGACGGGTGAAGGGGCCGGGCGAGAGTTTCGGTCCGCTCACCACGTATCGACAAACGGGCGCTTGCGGCTCTCTCTTGGCCGCGGCGCCGGACAGGAGTCGAGGCCGCGAATGATCCAGCGGCGGGTCTCCATTGGATCGATCACCTGATCGATCTCGAGCACGGAGGCGATGTTGGTCGCCTTGCCGACCTCGTAATATTTGGCGACCATCGACCGAAACAGATTTTCGCGCTCGAGCGGGTCCTCCACCGCCTCCAGTTCCTTGCGAAAGCCGAGGCGCACGGCGCCCTCCAAACCCATGCCGCCGAACTCGCCGGTCGGCCAGGATATCGTGAGGCATTGCGCGTGGAACCCGCCGCCGGCCATGGCTTGCTCGCCGAGCCCGTAGCCCTTGCGCAGCACGACGGTGAAATAGGGAATGTCGAGGTTCGCCGCCGTCACGAACATGCGGCAGACATGGCGCACGAGCGCGGTCTTCTCCGCTTCCGGCCCGACCATGAAGCCCGGCGTGTCGCACAGCGAGACGATCGGGATGTCGAAGGCGTCGCAGAGCTGCATGAACCGCGCGGCCTTGTCGGCGGCGTCGGAATCGATCGCGCCGCCGAGATGTTTCGGATTGTTGGCGATGAGGCCGAACGGCCGCCCCTCGATGCGGATGAAAGCGGTGACGACGCCGACGCCGAAGGCCGCGCGCAGTTCGAGCACGGAGTTTTCGTCCGCCAGGGTGTCGATGACGTTGCGGATTTCATAGACGCGCAGCCGGTTTTCCGGGATGGCGCGGCGCAGCAGACGCTGATCGGGCGCGCTCCAGCCGGCAACGCGTCCCTGGAAATAGGCGAGGTACTTTTTCGCCGCCGCGCAGGCTTCGGGTTCGTCCTCGACCACGACGTCGATGACGCCGTTCGGCGCTTGCACGCTGACGGGTCCGACCTCGTCGGGCCGGGAGACGCCGAGGCCGCCGCCCTCGATCATCGCTGGGCCGCCCACGCCGATGCTCGCGTCTTTCGTCGCGATCACGACGTCCGAGCATCCGAGCAGCGCAGCGTTGCCGGCGAAGCAGCGGCCGGAAACGATGCCGACGAGGGGCGCGAGGCCGCTGAGCCTCGCGAATTGCGCAAAGGTCGGCACGTCGAGCCCTGTGACGCCGAGCCCCTCCGTGTCGCCGGGCCGGCCGCCGCCGCCTTCCGCGAACAGAACGACCGGGATCCGCTGTCGTTCGGCGAGGGCGAAGAGGCGATCCTGCTTCTTGTGGTTGCGCTGGCCCTGCGTGCCCGCAAGCACCGTGTAGTCGTAGGCGACGACCATGCAGCGCGCGTGACCCGCTTCGAAAAGATCGCCGTTCACCGTGGCGAGGCCCGCCACGACGCCGTCGCCCGGCGTGTTGCGGATGAGATCGTCCTGCGTCCGGCGCGCCGCCTGCGCAGCGACGGCGAGCGATCCGTATTCGACGAAGCTCCCCTCGTCGACCAGCGCGGCGATGTTCTCGCGCGCCGTGCGATGGTTGATCTTGCGGCGCTTGGCGACAGCTTCGGGCCGGTTCTCGTCGAAGCCAAAAGCCTGCCGGGCCAGCATGTCGGCGAGATCCGTGCGGACGGCGTCGAGGTCGAAAGCCTCGGCCTGCCTCTCGGCCTCGGCGCCGGTCTCGGCCGGCTCGACGAACAGGATCGGATCGTCCTTGTAGAGCGTGTCGCCCTTGCGCCCGCGCAGTTCGCGTACGATTCCGCCGCAGGGAGCAGTCACCAGATGCTCGATCTTCATCGCTTCGACGACGGCGATCTGCTGACCGAGCCGCACGACGTCGCCTTCCGCCACATCGATGGAGACGAGCGCGCCGGGAATGGGCGCGCATATCGCGATCGCGCCTTGCGGCGCCTCATGCGCGACGGCCTCTCCGTTCGGCGCGTCCTCGGCGGGCGCCTCGAAATAGAGGCGGCGATGGCCCTGCGCCGCCGATTTGAGAAGCTCCGGCAGACGCCTTTCGATGAAGCGCGTGTCGATGCGGTCGGCGACGAAATCGGGATGCGTCAGCAAGGCCTGCAGGAAGGAGACGTTCGTTTCGACGCCGGCGATGCGGAACTCGCCGAGGGCGCGCGCGGCTTTCGCCGCGGCGAGCGAAAAATCGAGCGAAGGCGAATGGACGATCACCTTCGCGATGAGAGAATCGAATGCCGCGACAGCGCCATAGCCGGAATAGCCGAACGTATAACGTATCGACGCGCACTCCCGGGCCGGAAGGAATATCGAAGGCCGCGATTCGCCCCCCGCTCGGGGCGATCTCGCCCGAAGGCGTCATCGCCTCGAGATTGACCCGCGCCTCGATCGCATAGCCGCGCGGCGCGCGCGCGCCGTCGACGCCGATCTCCGCGAGCGACTGCCCGGCGGCGACGCGAATCTGGGCCTGCACGAGATCGACGCCGAACACTTCCTCGGTGACGGGGTGCTCGACCTGCAGCCGCGGGTTGGCCTCGATGAAGGCGAAGGCGTCGTCGCCGTCGTCCGACGCGTCGAGCAAAAACTCGAACGTGCCGAGATTGTCGAAGCGCGCGGCGGAGGCGAGCCGCATGGCCGCGCCGACGATGCGCTCGCGCAAGTTCGGCGACAGCGACGGACTCGGCGCGACCTCGACGAGCTTCTGGTTGCGGCGCTGGATCGTGCATTCCCGCTCGCCGAAATGGGTCAGTCCGCCATGGCGGTCGCTTAAGATCTGGATCTCGATATGGCGGGCGCTGTCGATCAGGCGCTCGGCGTAGAGCGACCCGTCGCCGAACGCGCTCATCGCCTCGGACTGGCAGCGGGCGAAGGCGTCGGAGATTTCATCTTCGCGGCGCACGGCGCGCATGCCGCGGCCGCCGCCGCCGGCGACCGCTTTCAGCATGATCGGCGCGCCGAGCTTCGCGAAGAACGCCCGCGCGTCGGCCGCGCTGCGCACGGCCGCGCCTTCGATGATCGGCGCGCCGGCGCGCGCGGCGAGATCGCGCGCCAAAATCTTGTCGCCGAAGAGTTCCAGCGCTTCGGGCGAGGGTCCGACGAAGGTCAGCCCGGCCGCCGCAACCGCGCGTGCGAAAACCGCGCTTTCGGCGAGAAAGCCGTAGCCGGGATGAACGGCGTCGCAACCCGTCTCCTTCGCCAGCGCGATGATTCGTGCCCCGTCGAGATAGGCGGCGACTCCGGCGCTCCGCAACGCATGCGCTTCGTCGGCCTTGCGCACGTGCAGCGAGGCCGCGTCGTCCTCCGAATAGACGGCTACACTGGCGACGCCGAGATCGGCCGCCGCGCGGGCGATGCGAATGGCGATCTCGCCGCGATTGGCGATGAGCAACTTACGGAAAGGCGCGCGCGGCATCGGGATTTTGGTCTCAGATTCTCGTCGGAGACTTCTGCACCCGGATCAAGGGCGCCGTCGAATCGGCCGGGCGCGGCCTTCGCGCTCGGCGCGGTCGGCGACTCCTTCTCCGCGAAGCGGGGAAG